>Ga0123332_1004809_pt1 | contig 11683 bp, 13 predicted proteins | sample BioC12SIPDNA_4_FD_89958 | JGI IMG/M metagenome (GOLD analysis project Ga0123332, IMG submission 89958) | Anaerobic biogas reactor microbial communites from Washington, USA - Biogas_R2_A C12 SIP DNA | ecosystem: Engineered > Bioreactor > Anaerobic > Unclassified | place: Washington, USA...
GCCGTCTTCAGCTACTGGATTCTCAAGTATCTCGGCCAGGAAAAGGTCAGAGTCCTGGATGGCAGCATTGAAGACTGGGCAGCAGCCGGACTAAACACCAGCAATGTGTCTGCTATGAGGCCGAGAACCGATTATATTCCAGCCCTCAGGCCAGAGCTTCTTGCCACCTATGACTTCGTCGTTAACGGCGGGGCTCAGATTGTGGATGCCAGGCCGCCTGGAGACTTCAGCATAGGCTCAATCCCCGGCGCGATTAACATTCCTTTCGAGAGTGTGGTGGAAGACGAGACTGTAAGGGCACAGGAGGATCTGGAGAAGGTTTTTGTCGGCCTGGATAAGGCTCGGCCCATCGTCGTCTACACCAATGTCGGCGTTGAGGCCTCTTTAGTATGGTTTGCCCTGACCCTATCCGGTTATGATGCCCGGCTTTATACCTGGCGGGACTGGCTGGAAAATCAGCCAAAATTCGGCTATGAGCTGACAGAGGCTAGGGCCGAGCCCAATCCGGTGAGGTCGGGAATGGCCACAACTATAACGGCATCATTCCGGGAAAGGGATAGTGATGCGGAGGAGATTTCATCCTCAGGCAATTCCTCTTCAAACGAAGATGTAAAGCTGACAGTTAAGGGATGTGTCACCTGTGGATTCGGATCTCCTGAGAGCTTTGCCAATATAGATCGAAGCAGCGGAGTTGCACGGATCGGCTCCTCCCGCCAGGCCACCCAGCCGGAAGAAACCGCTGTACAGGAGACAGAAAGCTCGCTCCTCTGCACCGCCCTTGTCATTGCGACTGACGGCTCAGAGGTGGCAAGGACGAGGCTATTGCAAACCTCTGGATACAATTATGCAGGTATATGGAATGCCAACGTAGATCCGGGAATCTATGGGGTGAGCATACTGGCCACTGTTTCGGGCAACTCCGAAACCTTTGTGGATGCTCTGGAGATAGAGGTGACGGCTTAAGGTTTGAGAGAAACCCCAACCGTCTCTTTTAGCATAATCTTAGCTTGTCTCCGTTCATCTACCATATGGCTACTCCGAAATATGCCGCTATGAATTTTGCGGAAACATAAAGGAAGTATAGTCCAAAGATAAGCTTTAGGGTATTTGGCTTAAACCGCTTGATCACTGCAGCTCCAAGCTGCGCACCCACGATGGTGCCTGCTCCTAAAATGAGAGCAGTGGTCAAAGCCACAAATCCCTGATAGAGCTTGATGCTACCCGCTACTGCTGCCAGAGGAATCATCACGGCCAAAGATGAACCCATTGTTATGTAAACCGGAGCGCCGAAGAGGTATATCAGGCCAGGTACCAGAGCATAGCCTCCGCCCAATCCGACTATTCCCGTGAGGATGCCTATAAGGAATCCAAAGACTGCCCAGTGGCTTTTGCGTCCAGGAATTTCATTCCCCTCCTGCCGGGGTTTGGCTCTTCCTGCTCCCTCCCATATCATTCTGATGGCGGGCAGAAGAAAAGCCAAACCGAGAATCAGCTGCAGAAGATCGATATGGTCGACGAGCATGGTGAAAAGCCATGAGCCCAATATGACGCCCAAAATGCCTGCTCCCCCTATCCATAATACCGCTTTTCGGTCCAGGTTTCTGCGAACAAGATGCCCGTAGCCTCCGGAGATTGCAGTAAAAATCACAGCAAAAATGGTGGTTCCGATAGCCAGGGGAGCGGAATATCCCATCCAAAAATGGATTGCCGGAAGCATTATGCTGCATCCTCCTGTGCCGATCAATCCTCCCAGTACGCCGGCAATAAAACCGACCACAACAAGCATAATAACCCTCAATGGTGTCAGATCCGGAGCACCGCTCTGGCCATCTCCACCAGAATGATAGGTCCATATGGCCAATGCAGCGATTATTGCTAGAAGTATAATCATTGGTTTATACCTCTGCCAAAAGCTTCCTCCTTGATTCATATGTTGGTCACTTATAACTTATATATCAATATAATCTGATATAAGGATTTCGACATATCTTGTGATGTCATGAAGTCAAAACTGCAATATGGCCAGGTAATTTTTGATATTATCCTCATCAATTAACAATTGAATACAGAGGGATTAACAATTGAATACAGAGGGATTAACAATTGAATACAGAGGGATTAACAATTGAATACACCGGGGTATTTTCCCGAACGGAATAGTCCAAAGCTTTAAATCCTTTCGAAGATTTAATATCAAATAAAGTCGATATGGGATCTATTTGGTCAGGAGTTTGATGGCCCTTGAGCTTTATGGATACGATGATGCAGCTTATAATGGAGAGAATGAGCACGGATGAGAAGCAAAGACTGATGGATGGGATGATGGAGAAGTTTTTTGCCGATCTGACCCCTGAAGAAAAACAGCAGATGATGGCCTCCATGATGCCCATGATGATGGAAATGATGCCTCAAATGATGGAAGGAAAAGATCCGGGCAACATGATGGAAATGATGCTCGAGCTTATGAGAAAAGACATGCCAGCGATGCAGCAAATGATGACTAAGATGATGCCCCAGTGTTTGAGCATGATGCTTCCCAGAATTGGCAAAGAAGAGAGAGTGGAGTTCATTCCCAGGATGGTAGCAGTCCTGCTGGAGCAGGGCAGCGATGGCATGACAGAAGAGGAGAGAACGGATCTGATGAAACGGGTAGCGAAGATAGCAGGCGCCTGATTGCTTCCGATCTACAAAGAGATAAAGAAATAGCCTGAACCATTTAATCAGAGGCGGTTGGATCCATTTAATTCATGAGAAATTATACAAGTTATTTCTGCAACGATTTGACTGTTTTCTTTAATACATTTATCACCTGTTCGACGTATTCAGATTTAATATCGGAAGGATTGGTTTTCTTTATGCCAATCTGAGTCAAAACAACCTGCATATCTGCCTCTAATCCCGCAAACTCAAGTTTCTTTTTGGCGCAGTGTTCCTCACAACCATCGACGATAAAAATCAATTCTCCTTCTCGTTTGGCATCTTCTAGATTTTCAGCTCCCTTCTGTGCAGGAATTGCCCTAAAGAGATTCGGTCTGCGAAAACTCAACGTACTGGCCGCTATATCTGTAAGTTTGCCCGTATTTGAACGTCCTGAGCAGGTAAAGAGAACTGTGCTTTTTAGTCTGCCCCGCTTCTCATTTTTCCCATGAGAAACATATAAAAATCCGGAATGGGGGACTATCCCCCCTGTCCTTTAATCTTTTTCACTTCATATCCTGCTTTGGCAATTATCTCGATCATGGATTGCAGGCTCATCTTATCAATTCTCGCGGAAGACCAATCAATTTTGGATTGCCTTGATTTAGTTACTCCATCTTCTTGATACATTTCCTGGTTCATCAGGAGATGATACAAGATGCAGAGTATCTTTCTAGCCAGAGCCACAACAGCCACATTATGTCCTTTTCTTGCTTTGATTCTTAGAAAGAACCTTCTAAATCGTGATTCTCTCTTTTTAAGTGCAGCTTGGGCGACTTGAACCAACATCCAGCGGATATGCTTTGAACCTTGTTTTGTAATGCTTCCCGTAATGAGCTTATCTGCAGACTGGTACACATTGGGGACTATTCCGCACCATGAAGCAAGTTTATCCGATGTACTGAAATCCCTATAATTTCCTATTTCTGCGAGTATGGTTGCAGCGGCTGTGAATCCTATTCCTGGTACTGACATCGCGATCTGCAAATCTTTTTTTCTTCCTGAAATTTTGTCTTTAATCTCGGAATCGATTTCATCAAGTTTCTTTGTTAAGCTGTCAATCGTATTCAGATGAGATTGGATAAGAAATATTTGAGTTTCGTCCAACCCTGTTCTGATTGCAGCTCGAATTTTATCTTCGTTATTTTTGACCCTCTTTGAAGGTATTTCTTCAATGATACGATCGATATTCTCTCCTTTGATCAAGCCGTCCAGGATATGTCTCCCCGATTTGCCAAAGTTATCTGAAAGAACTGATGAGAGCTTTATGCTACACGATTCCAGTCCTTGGTGAACTTGGTTCTTGATCTGAGATCTCATTTTCACAAGACTCTCTCTTGTCCTTGTTAGTCTTCTGAGGTCTCGTTCTTCTTTCGGAAATATTCGTGATGGATATATCAAATTGTTAAGTGCTACCTCAGCAATCCATTCAGAATCTATGGAGTCGGTCTTCCTGCCTGGGGTGTGTTTGATCTGGCGTGCATTTGCCAGTATCAGTTCTATCTTGTTTTCCAATACCGCATTCACAGGATACCAGTAAACGCCAGTCGATTCGATAGCTACGCAGTCACAATTGTTTTCGAGTACCCAATCCCTGAAACCGAATAAGTCATCAATGTCGGTACTGTATCGCTTCTGTATCTTGGTTCCATCTCTCGATAGTATCGTAGCAATCAGAAATCTCTTGTGGATATCAACTCCGCAAACTTTATTTCTTTGCTCCATCATACTATTACCTGGCCTGATATGGGCAGATACGATAAACCCTCGTAGGGACATTTTCCCATACGCGTTCCAAGACGCATCTGTGTATGCGAGCGGTTAGATGGCTAGTTTTTTAAACGGGATTATGATCCCAATAAGCGTAACAGCCTTATCTGCCCATATCATCCATATTATGGTTGATTCAGGCAAATAGCGTTTCTCATGCTCTGTGTATGAGTCACAGAATCATGGAGGTTTTTTAACTAAACCGGAATCCTCAGCCATAGTAGTTCACCACAAGTCGAATTTCCCTTGTGCAATTGGCGAAATCAGGTGGCAGTATAACCACCATCTATGATTAGCTCGCTGCCTGTCACAAATTTGGCTTCATCGGATACCAGATAGAGCACACCATATGCGATATCATCCGGCTCGCCGATGTGGCCTATGGGATGCTTGACGTCCAGTTGTTTCTTCAGTTCCTCACAGCTCAATCCCGACTTATTGCACTGTTCCTGAAGGAAGCTCTCTACCAGTGGCGTCCAGATGAAACCAGGATGAACGGAGTTGACGCGGATATTGTCTTTAGCGTAAAGCAATGCATCGATCTTGGCCATGACCCGGTTGGCAGCCTTTGTGGCATGATAGGCAGGAAGGTCAGGAGCACCTATGATGCCGTAGATGGAGGAGATGTAAACGATATTCCCGCTTTTCTGCCTCTGCATATAAGGCATAACATACTTGGTGCAGAGAAAGGATCCAGTGACATTGACATTGAAGACCCACTCCCATTCAGCACGAGCATACTCGTGAGTGGGCTTGTTGGGACCTGCCACGCCTGCATTGTTCACCAGGATGTCTATTCTGCCATAATTTTCATAGACGGTTTTGGTTACCTCTTCAATCCTCTTCTCATCGGTCACATCCAGGGGGTAGTACTCCGACCTTCCTCCCGCACTGTGGATAGCCTCTACTACTTTTTTCCTTCTTCCCTGCTCCTGCCTGTGATTATGGATACGGCACCTTCTTTTGCCAGTACCCTGGCTATGGCCTCGCCTATTCCGTAGGTGGATCCTGTTATTATTGCCACTCTTCCTTCCACTCGCCCCATTTCAGACCACTTCTTTGAATAATATTGATTTTAAGCTTTCTTTGTAGCATATCCAATATCAAAGTAATTCGATATAAGTTTTTTGTACAAATTATCGGGCAAGAGCTATCTGGCCTATAATCTCTCTCTCTTCTAAGATATTTGTATATATCCAATAAAGTTGATATAGGAAAAATGCTAATAATTCAAATCACGGCGGAAAAAATGGTTAAAAAAAACAGGGAATTATATAAATTTTGTGGAATGAAAAGAATCTGCTAATTCCAATATTGATCGTTGTGGGATGGAATTATCTTTGAGCGGCTGCTGTGAGGGCGGTTGCTGTGTCTAGACAGGAAGAAATGCCAGTAGATGCTATTAAAGAGATGCGAGAGATGGGCGCCCGGATGAAGGCCATCCTGGGGCTCTCCGCCTCTCCCGTTGGAGTGCGGTTTCTTAACGCTGAGGAGGCAGTTGAAGGGGCGAAGATACTTGATCGACATCGCTATTGCCAGGCACTCATGCGCGCCCGCCATGGCCAGAACGTGTTGCTGGATGCAGAAGGCATTTCCTGTCCGGCTGCTGCCCGAGCCTTCGGATTTAGGCCGCTGCCAGAACACTGCGCACGGGAAAAGGCCTGGTGGGATTTGGAATTGTTTCCGAGGAGAAAGTGGCTCAGGAGATGTTCGAGCAGATGCCGCATCTGGAGAAGGGGTCATCGGGCAAATTCACCTCTTCCCTCTGGAGAAGGCGGAGCAATTGCCGGATCTGGTAGTGGTTGAGGACGAGGTAGAGAAGCTGATGTGGATCGTCCTCTCTTATATGCATGCCCAGGGAGGCGAGCGGGTGCAGAGCAACACCGCAGTTCTCCAGGCGACCTGTGTCGACTCCACAGTGATACCTTACTTGGAGAAGCGGCTGAACTTCAGCTTCGGCTGCTACGGCTGCCGCGATGCCACAGACATGGCCTCTGGCGAGGCGGTGCTGGGATTCCCGGCATCTTATCTCCCGGATATCATCCAGCATCTCGAATATCTGAATAAAAAGGCACTTCCCCATTCCAGGGGTAAGCACGCCTTTGCAGCGCTGAAAAAAGAACAAGAAGGTGGGCAGACAGTCTCCTGCTCATCGCTTTAGGTTTTAGGAGGTTATTTGAGATGAGTGAATCAGCAGATGAACCCGTTGGGATGAAAAGATGCGAACAAATCAATGTTGATGCCAACTGTGCAGCCCTGGCGTTGCTCCTCCTGGAGCACATCAGTCAGCATTTGTGCTCCGAAAAGGTGATCTCTGCCCAGGAGATCGCAGCTTTTGCCTCGGGCCTGGATAATATTCAGAACATTTATGCCGAAATCGCCGAGAGATACAGCATCAAGTTGGATGAGCGTTGCGATGCCAAGAAGGCGATTTATGATGCGTTGAAAGAGATAGAGGCGGAGAGACGTTGCTGCGAATGATATTATATCGGTCCTGCCTGATCTATCACATTGGCCTCATAGAGCCCTCCCTTGCGCTCAGGAAGGACACCGGTAACCATGATTGCCCTGCCCTCATGCTCTGCCAGATCGATCTCATGGGATGCTGCCAGCTCATCGGCTATTGATGCCGGTCTAGCAATGCGGGTTAGCTTGACTGCGCAACATTCCGAACGCGGCAACAAGACCGAGAACCTGCCATCCTGGACTATTCCCAAGAATTTCTCCATATCTTGATCCTCCCTTGTTATCTTATTGCAGATGAGATTAAAGTATGAATGGATTATCTGTCCGAATACACCAAAAGCTTTAAAGTCATTGACTTGAATAATTAGAGCAACAGCTAAACAATTCAAGGTCTAAGCTTATGTGTCGAAATCCAGATCTTCCCGGACCTCTGCGGAGCATTCAGCGGTACATCCGAGCATTGCACTGCCTCACGAGATGGAATATCATTCGCTGCATTGGAACCGGTGAGAAGAGCACGAAGGAGATTTATGAGCAGCTACGGCTTGGCGAAGAGATGTCTCCGGCCGGGCTTTACTATCACCTCTCAGCCCTCAAGCAGGCTGGAATCGTCGAGCTAGCCTCTTACCGGGAGGTCAAGGGTGGCACGCCGGAGAAGGTGTGGAAGCTGAAGACCCGTAGAATTGTGATTGATTTGCTGGAAGAAAAAGAGGTGGAATAAATGTGCTGCGGAGAAAAACAAGGTCACGAATCTGTGCCTATGATGCACGGTGTCTGTCAATCAGGTGCGCGTGAAATGTGCGGCTGCGAAGAAAAACATGGTCATCATGCATTGCCCATGCACCACGGCATCCATCATTCCGGTGCGCGTGGAATGTGCGGTTGTGGAGAACGCAAATTCTTGAGCAAGAAGGAAAGAATAGAGATGCTGGAGGTGTACAGGGAATCGCTGAAATGCGAGCTGGATGGGGTCGAGGAAGTGCTGAAATCCCTCCAGACGGAATAAAGAGAAAAGGGCACACTGGCCTTGAGACTCAAAGTTCCGCAGGCTGGCATCTAAACAATCGTAGTTGACTCTAGCGAAAGGCGAAGAGGCCGCTATGGACGCTATCAAAGTTGATAACCTGACCAAGAAATATGGCAGTTTCACTGCCGTGGATAGCATAAGTTTCAAGGTCGAAGAAGGCGAGATATTCGGCTTTCTCGGACCGAACGGCTCCGGCAAAAGCACCACCATAAGAATGCTGACGGGAATAATAAAGCCAAATGGGGGAACGGCAGCCATTATGGGGCACGATATCAAGGATGACGCCATTCGAGCTAAACAATTGATGGGCGTCGTCCCTGAGATGTCCAATGCCTATGTGGAACTCTCGGCATGGAATAATCTCCTGCTCATGGGAGAACTCTATGGGGTTCCTAAAAAGGATAGAGAGGAACGAGCAAAGAAGCTGCTGGAGCAATTCGGCCTTTACGACCGGAAGGAAAGCCTTGCCCGCGGGTTTTCTAAAGGAATGAAGCAAAGGCTGATCCTGTGCATGGCGCTTATCAACCAGCCCTCCGTTCTTATCCTCGATGAACCGACTTCTGGCTTGGATGTGGAGAGCTCTCGGCTAATTAAAGACGTCATAAGGGAGCTGAATCGGACAGGTACGACCGTATTTTTAACTACCCATAATATGGAAGATGCCGGTCAGCTCTGCGAGAGAATCGCAATTATAAATCGCGGCGTAATTGCTGCCATAGATCGCCCGGAGGCTCTAAAGCGAGCAAGCAGCGGCATTCAGTCCATTGAATTGAGCTTCAATTGCATTGTTGACGCAGAGGATTTATCGAATTTCTCCTGCGTTAAAAAGGTTAAAAAAATGGGAGACAAGTTCAGGTTATACGTGGATGATGTCAATCAGACTATAGACTGCATTACTGACTATGCTCGGTCACACGACTTGAAGATCGTATCTTTGAACACTCTCGCGCCATCGCTGGAAGACATTTTCGTAAGCCTGACGCATAAAAACAAACCAGGGGAGGACTGAGAATATGCACCAATTAGAACAGCTCCAAAGGTCCTTTGCCGTTGCCAAGAAGGATGTATGGATTTATTATGCCAAAGGTCCTGTCATGGTCTTCGGCCTAATATTTCCTTTATTCCTACTGATAGCGTTTACCATCGGACGGAATATGACCGTGAAGGAGCTCTTTCCCGGGCTCATGGGCATGGCCATCTTCTTCACCTCCACGGCTGTGGGTCCGGCAATTCTGCCCTGGGAAGCGCGCTCCAAGACGCTGGAACGGCTGGTATCCTCTCCGGTGGAGGTCTGGGCCCTTCTTCTTGGGGATGTCTTCGCTTCGTTCGTCTTTGGATTGCTGATCTCCATCATGCCCCTGGCCGTCGCCGTATTGATGGGCGTAGAAGTTGTGCACCTCCTGGTCTTCTGCCTGGGCATGATTTTGGCAACCATCTGTTTTGCATCGTTGAGCATATTGCTGTCAGTCTATCCGCCTACGGATGTGCCTGCCACTGTGATGATGCTATCCTCGCTGGTGAGGTTTCCTCTGGTCTTCATCAGCGGTGTTTTCGTCCCGGTAGAAGAGATGCCTGCATGGGGGCAAACCATCGCATCAGCTTCACCGCTAACCTATTTCATTGACCTGGCAAGATATTCGACAACGGGCATAAGTTATTACTCGCTTCCCATAGATCTGGCCGTCCTGGTGGTGTCCACCCTGCTCTTCCTTGTGGTTTCTATAAAGCTTCACGAGAGGTTTCTGCCTCAGCGTCTGTCATAGGTGGAGTTGGTCGTACGAGGGAGTCAACAAGTATTAAGGAGTCTATAGAATGAATGATTCTATATAGATATGGAAGCAAAACCATTTATACTTGAAAAGCAAACTGCCTCTATCAGAGTGGGCAAATAGCTGCAAATTTAAGAGAGACTTGCCAGGGATCAAAATGGAGTGTATCCATCAGAAATATAGCCTCTCAGATATACGCATAGATAGGGCGTAAAGCAACCTAAAGTTGAGCATGAGGCTTAATATTTGGAAGGAGATGACCCGTGAAGCATGCTTTAACTATTATCTTGGTTGGATTGGTTTTGATCTTTTGCACTCCCCTGAAGGCTCTTAGCGAATCGGAGACTGTGGTAGCAGCCGATGATATAATGATCAAAATGAGGCTGGGCTTGCCAGTGGAGTACGAAAATACGGTCATAAAAGGAAACCTTACATCTGACCGGCTGGGTATGACTGCCAAGCAGATCTTGCGCATCCCCTTTGAGGTGAAGATGCCGCCATCCAAGCAGATGCAGGTCAATTCATCTGTCGTGATCAAAAATTCCATTATATGCGGCAGAGTGGACTTTAACAACACACAATTTCATAAGCAGGTCCGCTTCGAGAATGTGTTTTTTGTCGAAAATGCATTATTTGTAAACTCAACTTTCAATGACGATGCTGCATTTGATCATTCTATATTTTTAAAGGAAGGAAGCTTCGAAGGATCAAGGTTTGACGGCAAGGCGAATTTCTTCCAAACCCGTTTCAACAGGCCGGTGTCATTTGATGGCGCTAAATTTGGCGGCATTGCTGATTTCTCCCTCGCCCAGTTCCACTCAGTTGGCAATTTCGCCTCCAGCCAATTCTCATCTGATGCCCTCTTTGATAAAACAGATTTTAAAGGAGAAGCCAAATTCATAGCATCTCAGTTCAATCAGGATGTGGAATTCAATGGAACCAGATTCGAAAAAGAGACCTCATTTGATGGTGCAAAATTCTCCGGGTCTGCTCAATTTTCTGAATCTGTATTCAACGAATCTATAGCCCTCAATTCAGTGCAGTTTGAAAAGGAGGTTCGATTTGATCGGACTCAATTCGAGGGTCCGGCATTCTTCGCAAGGGCCAGGTTTGATGATCTAGTCGAGTTCGGCGACTGTAATTTCCTTAAAAACGCCACCTTCAAAGAATCCGATTTCCAGGTTGATACCATATTCAATAATACAACTTTTCTTGAGCCAGCAGAATTCAGCGGAAGCAATTTCCTTGGATTTGCCGATTTTGGAGGTTCGAAGTTTGCATATGATGCTGATTTCAGCGATTCCATCTTCAGCGGTCCGGCCGACTTCAGCAGAACTGCGTTCAGCGATAGAGTCAATTTCTATAATACACAGTTTAAAAAGAATGTCCATTTCGAGAGCACCCAGATTAATACCATCAATTTAACTGGAGCTGGATATGATTGGCTCTATTTAAAATGGGATTGCATAAGTCATCTTGAGTTCGATGATGCTGCTTACCAAGACCTCATTAACAATTATAAGAGACTTCAATGGCTGACGGATTCATCGGATTGCAGTTCCACTTACCTGAAAGAGATAATCAAGGTTGCGCCAGACGATAGCCATAAATGGATCATAGATGGCATATTATCGATGGTTGCAGGCACAAATTCAAGCAACTCCTCCCACAAAGGATGAGCATTTTTAATAGATCTATACAATCGGAAAATAGATAAAGGGAAATCAGGCCTCTAATCCCCAAATCCCGGTCCTGATCCCCCCATCATCTCGGCTTGATGGCCCTTACCTTTATGCTGGATACGGAGTCTGCAAATCCGTTGACTTCTTCCGCGCTCATTTTCGGACTCTGATCAATTGCCTGATCTGTGCTGTCGCTGACAAAAAAGTCCAGTGAGAAGGGGGATTCCTCAATCACTTCTACATCGCCGAAGCCTGCAGATCCTATCGCATCC
>Ga0123332_1004816_pt1 | contig 11676 bp, 8 predicted proteins | sample BioC12SIPDNA_4_FD_89958 | JGI IMG/M metagenome (GOLD analysis project Ga0123332, IMG submission 89958) | Anaerobic biogas reactor microbial communites from Washington, USA - Biogas_R2_A C12 SIP DNA | ecosystem: Engineered > Bioreactor > Anaerobic > Unclassified | place: Washington, USA...
AAGCGTGGAGATAAAGTGCGGGGACAAAGTGGGTTCTCCGACCTGCTCCAACTGCCAACTGCCGACTGCCACTGCCGACTGCCGCCGCCCCGCAGGGGCAGCGGCCCTGCTGACCTCCGACTACGACTACCACCTGCCGACCGAGCTGATCGCGCAGCATCCTCCCGCCGAACGCGCCGCGGCGCGCATGCTGGTGCTCGACCGCCGCGGCGGTACGCTCCGGCATGGCGCTTTCACCGATCTGCCCTCCTATCTGCGCGCGGGCGATCTCGTGATCGTCAACGACACGCGGGTCTTTCCCGCGCGCCTCCAGGGACACTGGAGCGACACCGGCGGCAAGGTCGAGCTCCTGCTGCTGGAGCCGCTCGAACCGGCGCAAGATGTATCGCAAGGGCAGGATGCCTGCACCATGCGCTGGGAGGCGCTCTGCGGCAGCGGCCGGCCCAGGCGTCCCGGTCTGCGCGCCACCATGTGCGACGGTACGATTGCGGCCGAGATCGAGACCGCCGGTTCGGAAGATGGCACGGTACAGGTACGGCTCACCGGACAGGCTTCGCTCTGGGAGTTGTTCGACCAGCACGGCCGCACACCCCTGCCGCCCTACATTGCCCGCCCCGAAACTCCCGGGGCGGAGCAGCGCGCCGAGGATTCGGCGCGCTACCAGACGATCTACGCGCGCGAGACGGGAGCCGTGGCCGCGCCCACCGCCGGCCTGCACTTCACCCCCGCCGTGCTCGACACCCTGCGCCGTCAGGGGGTCGAGATTGCCACGGTCACGCTGCACGTCGGCCTCGGTACCTTCCGGCCCGTGCAGGCCGAGCGCCTCGAGGATCATGTGATGCACGCCGAGCGCTACAACGTGCCGGAGGCCACCGCCGCGGCGATCCGCGACTGCCGCCGACGCGGCGGGCGCATCCTGGCTGTCGGCAGCACCTCGGTACGCACGCTGGAGACCATGGCCGCCGAGCACAACGGCGCAGCGGTGGCATGCCGCGGACGCAGCCGGCTCTTCATCCATGAGCCGTACCGCTTTCACTTTACCGACATGATGCTCACCAACTTCCATCTGCCGCGCTCGACGCTGCTGATGATGGTGTCGGCGCTGGCGGGACGCGAACGCATCCTGGAGGCGTACCGCGAGGCCGTCGCCGCTCGCTACCGCTTCTTCAGCTATGGCGACTGCATGCTGATCGTCTGAGCCTGCCGGCGCCAGGCACCCGGCGGCTGGCCGTAGGCCTTGCGGAAGGCGGCGGAGAAGGCCGCGCTGCTGGCATAGCCCGTGGCCTCGGCGATGGAGGCCAGTTTCAGCGGCGTCTCGCGCAAGAGGAGGGCCGCATGTTCCAGACGCCGCCGGCGCAGGGCGGTGGCCGGACCGCAGCCCATCGTCTGCCGGAAGCGCAATTCCAGTGTCCGGCGCGAGGCGCCGCAGAGCGCCGCCAGCCGGTCGCCCGTCAGCGGCTGCGCGAGCGACTGGCGGGCGATGGCGCGGGCAATCAGCGGATCACCGCTGGTCTGCCTGGCCGAGGAGGCGCGCGGCACGAGCTTTGACGGGGCGATCAGTTCCACGGCTGGTTTCTGGCCCGGATTCGCCAGCAGCACGGCCAGTTGGCGCGCGGCACGCTCGCCGATGCGCTGTCCGTCCAGTTGGATCGAGGTCAGGGGCGTCTCGGAGAGCAGGTTGTCGAGCGGGGAGTCGCCGACACCGACGACGCCAAAGTCATCCGGCACCGCCGCACCCAGCGCGGCGAGGCGGGACAGAATCCGCCGCGCCAGATAATCGCTGGTGCAGAAGAGACCGCAGGGACGCGGCAACTGCCGCAGCCACTCCGGCCAGGCGGTCCCCGGGGCATAGCTGTCGGTCTCGGGCGGCCGGCGCGCCGCATGTCCGGCGGCGGCCAGCGTCTGCAGGAAACCTTCCGCCCGGCGTACCGCGCCGGACGAGGCCTTCTCATGCAGGATGCCGAAGTTGCGGTACCCCTGCTGCAGCAGGTGCCGCGCCGCCAGCCGGCCGGCCTGAAGGTTGTCGGTGATGACCGAGGGGACGGAATGGATTTCCGAATGGTCGGAGATGTTAACCATCGGCACCGGCGCTCCCGGCAGCCCCGCCTGCCAGCGGTCGCTCAGCACGGGGCCGAGCACCCCCGACAGTCGCCCCTGGTGCAGCAGGGCATTGAAAACCGACTCCTGGGTGTAGTGCAGGGTCAGCAACTGCCACTCGGCCTGCCTGCGCGCATAGGTCTGGACTCCCCGCAGTATCCGCATGCCGAACTCGAGGTCGGTGTCCAGCAGCACGGCGATCCTGAGGATATGGTGGTCGCGTTCGCTCATTGCGCAAAATCGTAACAGATTATTGCGCATTTGCGCAATGCGGTTTTGGCCCCGTTGTGGCATACTCTTGCTTATGAAACGCGCGTTCATCACGGGGATCACGGGACAGGATGGCTCCTACCTCGCCGAGTTGCTGCTGGAAAAGGGCTACGAGGTGCACGGCATGATCCGCCGCTCATCGAGCTTCAACACCGAGCGCATAGATCATCTCTATCAGGATCCGCATATCATGGGGGTGCGGCTCTTCCTGCACTATGGCGACCTTTCCGACTCGGTGCGCCTGACCAGGCTGCTCTACGAGCTCAAGCCGGGCGAGGTCTATCATCTCGGGGCGCAGAGCCATGTGCGTGTGTCGTTCGACATGCCCGAATATACCGGCGATGTGACGGGGCTCGGTACCGTGCGCATACTGGACGCGCTCCGCGAGGCGGGCATCCAGAAGCAGGTGCGCTTCTATCAGGCCTCCTCGTCCGAGCTCTACGGCAAGGTGGCCGAGACGCCGCAGAATGAGCGGACGCCCTTTCAGCCGCGCTCCCCATACGGGGTGGCCAAGCTCTATGCCTACTGGATCACGGTCAACTACCGCGAGGCGTACGGCCTGCACGCCTCCAACGGCATCCTCTTCAACCACGAGTCGCCGCGCCGCGGGCCGACCTTCGTGACGCGCAAGATCACGCAGGCGGCGGCGCGCATCAAGCTGGGCATCCAGGACAAGCTCTTCCTCGGCAACCTGGAGGCGCGGCGCGACTGGGGCTTTGCCGGCGACTATGTCGAGGCGATGTGGCGTATGCTGCAGCAGGACGAGCCCGGCGACTACGTGATCGCCACGGGCGAGACGCACAGCGTGCAGGAGTTCTGCGAGGAGGCCTTCGGCCTGCTGGATCTCGACTGGCGTCAGTACGTCCGCCATGACCCGCGCTACGAGCGTCCGAGCGAGGTTGACCTGCTGCAGGGTGATCCCTCCAAGGCGCGGAAGGTGCTGCAGTGGCGCCCCAGGGTCACCTTCCGCGCGCTGGTGCGGATGATGGTGGAAGCCGATATGCGAATGGCGCGGCGCGAGCTGGCGATGGCCAGAAGCGCGGCTGAATGACGGGGAAGGAAGAGTTATGAGCACACATGATGGGAAATTCGACCGGGTCTATGTTGCCGGACATGCCGGCATGGTGGGATCGGCCATTGTGCGCCGCATGAAGGCGCTGGGCCTGCCCGAACCGATCACGGCCACGCGTGCGGAGCTGGATTTGCGCGAGCAGGCGGACGTGCGCGCGTTTCTGGAACAGAAGCGTCCCTCGGCGATCATCGTCGCGGCAGCGAAGGTGGGGGGCATCGAGGCCAACCGCACAAAGCCCGCCGAATTCCTCTACCATAATCTGGCGATCGCCACGCATCTGATCGATGCCGCCTACCGCTGCGGCGTGCCGCGGCTGCTCTATCTGGGCAGCTCCTGCATCTATCCGCGGCTGGCGCCGCAGCCGATGGGCGAGTCGGCGCTGATGACCGGGCCGCTCGAGCCCACCAACGAGGGGTATGCGGTCGCCAAGATCGCCGGCATGAAGCTCTGCCAGATGTACCGCCGCCAGTATGGCGTCTGCTTCCATTCGGCGATGCCGACCAATCTCTACGGCCCGGGCGACAACTACGATCCGCAAGGCTCGCACGTGCTGCCGGCCCTGTTGCGCCGGTTCGAGGAGGCGCGCCTCGCGGGCACGCCGGCCGTGACGCTCTGGGGCACGGGGGTGGCGCTGCGCGAGTTCCTGCATGTGGACGACCTGGCCGATGCGCTGCTCTTCCTGCTGCGTCTGGACGAGCCGCCGGACTGGGTGAATATCGGCTCGGGCAGCGAGGTCTCGATCTGGCGCCTGGCCGAAATGGTGCGCGAGGCCTGCGGCGCGTCGTGCGAGATCAGATGGGATGCCGCGCATCCCGACGGCATGCCGCGCAAGCTGCTCGACTGCTCGCTGCTGCACCAGCTCGGCTGGCATCCGACGATCTCCCTCGAGGAAGGCATCGCGCGCACCGTGGAGGATTTCCGCCGCGAGCGCGCCAGCGGCCGCCTGCGCGGCGAGCCCCGGTCGCAGTAGGCAGTGGCAGTAGACAGTGGCAGTAGGCAGTTGGCAGTAGGCAGTGGCAGTAGACAGTTGGAATGGGTCGGAGACGCCACTTTGTCGCGAGCTTTGCCGGGAGCTTTGTCGAAAGCAAATGGAACCACGAAAGAGAAGGTGAAATTGCCGCGAATGCACGAATGCACGGATAATAGAGTAAGCGGGTGGATGAAGCGTGCCGTTTAAGAGTGGGATTAAGTGGGTGCTTCGCGCTCGTGTGCTTGTCTTCGGAAGCGCGGCGCGCTATTCTTCCGTTATGCCAACTGCATATTGATTGTTTGACACGACACTCCAAGTAGGAACACATGGATCAAAATCTGGCAGGATCTCTGGTGAAGGCGATATTGGATGCGTGGGCCCGGCAACCATTCTTGTTTACCGTCGTCGGTCTGATACTGATTCTTGCGGTAATTAGCCGTTTTCCCAGTGTGAAGGGCTGGTTTGGCGAGACACTGATGCGTATTGGATTCAGGAAGTTTTTGCCGAAGGATGTTTACCGGGTGATCAACAACGTGACGATTCCCGATGGGCAGGGCGGCACCACGCAGATTGACCACATCGTTGTCTCGCCATACGGTGTCTTCGTGGTTGAGACCAAGCACTACAAAGGCTGGATATTCGGCGGCGAGCGCGACCGGCAATGGACGCAGAAGATCCATGCCCGCCACAGCCAGAAGTTCCAGAATCCGCTGCTGCAGAACTACAAGCATATCGAGTGTCTACGGGAGTTGCTGGGACTAACCAAGGAGCAGGTCAAGTCCGTCGTGGTTTTCTCGGGTAATTGCACCTTGAAGACCCGGGATAAGCTCCCGCCGCACGTCACCTATACGGGCAGTTGCGTGCGCTACATCAAGAGCCATCAGGAGGTTCTCTTTGATGCGGAGGCGGTGGCCGCGATCGAGGCCGCGATCCGTGAGAATCGCCTCACGCCCGGCTGGCGCACCGCCCGTCAGCACAAGGCATACGTGCAGAGCCTGCATCCCGCCCGGCAGGAGTCTAAGGCTGTTGCGGACGAGGTCGCCATTGAAACACCCACCCCCGCACCCGCAGAAGCTCCACAATCGGCCAGGCTCTGTCCCAAATGCGGTGCGGAGATGGTGCTACGCACAGCCAGGCGCGGTAGTAATGCCGGAAACCAGTTCTGGGGCTGCAGCAACTATCCGCGCTGCCGGCATATTGAGTAGGGGGCTGTTTGAAACTGAGGCAGCGAGGGATCATGCCAAAGCCGCATCTCTGCGCCTCTGCGTTATGATTTTCGAGGACGAGGACGAGGACGAGGACGAGTGGAACCCATCACCCGCCGACCAGCAGCTCCCCTTCGCTTCGTACCGGCGTGAAGGTGGCGAGGTGGCCGATGGGGGTGTTGTGATCCGTGAAGCGGCAGGGCAGGTAGGTGTCGCTCCAGCCGTGGACGAGGCCGGTGTCGTCACGCCCCTCAATCAGCACCTCGATCGGCTGGCCGACGCTGGCGGCGGCGAATTGCCGGCGCAGGGTGTCGCCGATCGCGCGCAACTGCCGCGCCCGCGCGCGGGCGACGGCGGCGGGCGGTCGCGCGGACATGGTGGCGGCGCGTGTGCCGGGACGCGGACTGTAGGGGAAGACGTGCAGGTTGGCGAATGGAAAGGCCTGCAGCAGCTCGCGCGTGCGCCCGAAGGCCGCCTCGTCCTCGCCGGGCAGTCCCGTGATCAGGTCGGTACCCAGTGCCAGCCCGGGCACGCGCTGCAGGAGCGCGGCCAGCGTGGCGCGCAACAGGTCGGTACTATAGCGGCGTCCCATGCGCCGGAGCAGTGCGTCGTCGCCGGTCTGGATCGGCAGGTGGAGAAAGCGGCACAGGTTGCGGTGGCGCCGCATCACATCGGCCAGTTCAAGCTCGATCATGCCGGGCTCGACGGAGCCGAGGCGTATGCGTCCTTCCGGTGCCATGCGGCAGAGGGCGTCGGCCAGTTCCGGCAGTCCGCGTGTGCCGTCACGGTAGCAGGCCAGATTGCAGCCCGTCACGACCAGCTCGCGGTGTCCCCTGTCCAGCAGTGCCCGCGCCTCGTCGAGCACCGCGCTCCACGGCCGGCTTACGGGCGCACCGCGCGTGTGCGGCACGATGCAGTAGGCGCAGTGGAAATCGCAGCCGTCCTGCACGCGCAGCAGGGCGCGCCTGGTACGGAAGTGCGGCGGGGTGGGGGACGGCACTACCCCGGGCACCGTCCGCCCCAGGCGCGCGAGCACCTGCGTCACGAGCGTAGCGAAGTCAGCCTTGCGAACCAGCAGATCGGCACCGGCCGCCCGCAGGCGGTCGGCCTCCTGGCTGGCGACGACACAGCCCGAAAGTACTATCAGTGGCCGTCCGCCCGTCCGCGACTGGCTGAGCGTACGCACGAGCCGCAGCGATTCGCGCTCCGCTCGGCGCGTGATGGCGCAACTATGCAGCACATAGACATCGGCCTGCGCAGGGTCGGTGACGATCCCGAAGCCGGCGGCCAGGAAGTCGGCCGCCAAGCGCCCCTCCTCGGCCCGGTTCAGGCGGCAGCCGAGGGTCTGGAAGGCGACGCGCATGGCGGGAGACAGGGGACAGGGGACAGTAGGCAGTGGCAGTGGCAGTAGGCAGTGGCAGCGATAGCACTCGACAGCACTCGATAGCACTCGATGGCTATCGACATCCACCGATACATCCATCCGCCTACATCAGTGCCGCGCCGGTGCTGGCGTTGCCGACGAACTGCGCGTAGCGGCGCAGCCAGCCGGTAGTCTCCTGCGGTTTCCAGGGCTTGGCGTCGGCGCGGCGGCGGGCGATCTCGGCCTCGTCTAGCAGCGCCTCCAGGCTGCGCCCGGGGATGTCGAGCCTGATGCGGTCGCCGTCGCGCAGCAGGCCGATGAGGCCGCCCTCGGCCGCCTCGGGCGAGACGTGGCCGATGCAGGCGCCGCGGGTGCCGCCCGAGAAGCGGCCGTCGGTGATCAGCGCCACCGAGTCGCCGAGCCCCGCGCCCATGATGTACGAGGTGGGGCCGAGCATCTCCTGCATACCGGGCCCGCCCCGCGGACCCTCGTAGCGGATCACGACGACATGCCCCGGCTTGACCATGCCGGCTAGGATGCCCTCGCAGGCCTCCTCTTCCGAGTCGAAGCAGATGGCGCTACCCTCGAACTGCAGCATGGCTTCCGAGACGCCGGCCTTCTTGACGACGGCACCCTGTTCGGCCAGGTTGCCGCGCAGGATCGCGAGACCACCGTCCGCCGAGTAGGCCTGATCCAGCGGGCGGATAATCGCCTCGTCCTTGATCCTGGCCTGTTCGATCAGCTCGCCAAGCGTCTTGCCGGAGACGGTCAGGCACGAGAGATCGAGGAGTCCCGGAATCCCGGCAATGCGCTTGAGGATGCCGAAGACGCCGCCGGCGTTGTGTACGTCGTGCATGTGGTACTCGCTGGAGGGCGAGACCTTGCAGACGTTGGGGCACTTGTTGGAGATTTCGTTGATGCGGTCGAGGTTGTATTCCAGCCCCGCCTCATGCGCCAGCGCGAGGGTGTGCAGCACGGTATTCGAGCTGCCGCCCATGGCCATGTCGAGGGCGAAGGCGTTGTCGATGGCGGCGGTGGTGACGATGTCGCGCGGGCGCGGTGTGCCGTCCCGGGCCATGGCCACGATGCGCTTGGCCGCCTCGCGCCAGAGCTTGCGGCGCCGCATGTCGGTCGCCAGGATGGTGCCGTTGCCCGGCAGCGCAAGGCCGATCGCCTCGCATAGGCAGTTCATCGAGTTGGCCGTGAACATGCCCGAGCAGGAGCCGGCGCCGGGACAGGCGGCGCACTCGACGGCGTTCAGCTCGTCGGCGTCGATCTTGCCGCTCTTGAAGGCCGAGACGGCCTCGAAGACCGAGATCAGGTCGTAGGCGCGCTTCGAGCCGGGAATGCTGCCTGCCGCCATGGGGCCGCCGCTGGCGAAGATTGTCGGAACGTTGGCGCGCAGGGTGCCGAGCAGCATGCCGGGGACGACCTTGTCGCAGTTGGGAATGCAGATGACGGCGTCGAAGCAGTGGGCCTTGATCATGGATTCGACCGAGTCGGCGATCAGCTCGCGGCTCGGCAGCGAGTAGTTCATGCCGTCGTGTCCCATGGCGATGCCGTCGCAGATGGCGATGGTGTTGAACTCGAAGGGCACGCCGCCGGCCTCGCGGATGCAGGCCTTGATGAACTCGCCGACCTTGTTGAGGTGGCAGTGGCCGGGCACGATGTCGGTGTAGGAGTTGCAGACGCCGATGAAGGGCTTGGCAAATTCATCGCGCTTGACGCCCGTGGCCATAAGCAGGCTGCGGTGGGGGGCGCGCTGGAATCCGTCTTTGATGGTGTTGCTGTTCATTGTAATTCCTCTGATTGCTATTGTACCGTGGCGCCGGGCAGGGCACCGTCATCGGGAGAGACCACAAAGAGACCGCCGTCGGGGTTGCAGGCGGCGAGCACCATGCCCTCGGAGAGGCCGAAGCGCATCTTGCGCGGGGCGAGGTTGGCGACCATGACCACATGGCGGCCGACGAGGGTCGCCGGGTCGTAGGCCTTGCGGATGCCCGCGAAGACCTGGCGCGGACGCTCCTCGCCGATGTCGAGCTCCAGACGGAGCAGCTTGTCGGCCCCCTCGACCAGTTCCGCCTTGACGACGTGCGCCACGCGCAGATCCATTTGTCCGAAGGTGGCGATGTCGATCTCGGGCTTGACGGGCGTGACCGGCGCCGCGGCCGGCTTCGCCGCCGCGGGCGCGGCCGTGCGGCTGGCCTCGACCATCGCCTGCACCTTCTTGGGGTCGATGCGTGTGGCAAGGTAGGTGTAGGGATTGAGGGTGCGGTTCTCGAAGGGCTTGGCCGTGTCGTCCCAGTTGTAGGGCTCCTCGCCGAATAGCTTCTCCACCTGTGCGGTGTAGCCCGGCAGGAACGGCTTGAGGTAGATGGCCAGCACGCGGAAGCTGTTCAGGAGGCTGGTGAGCACACTGCGGGTGGCTTCGGGATCCTGCCTGATCAGCTTCCAGGGCGCCTGGGCGTCGAAGTAGCGGTTGGCCTCCTCGGCCAGCTCGCGGATGGCAACCATGGCCTGGGAGAAGTCGCGCCGCTCGTAGTAGTCGGCAATCTCCGCACTGCGGGCACAGGCGGTCTCGTAGAGCGCGCGGCCCTCGGCATCCATGGTGCCGGTCCGGCCTTCCAGATTCTTGTGCAGCATCTGCGCGCCGCGCGAGGCGAGGTTGGTGATCTTGCCGACAAGGTCGGAGTTGACGCGACCGACAAAGTCGTCGAGGTTGAGGTCTATGTCGTCGGTCGTGGCGTTGAGCTTGCAGGCGTAGTAGAAGCGCAGGTAGAGCGGCTCCAGGTGGTCAAGGTAGGTGCGCGCACTGATGAAGGTGCCCTTCGACTTGCTCATCTTCTCGCCGTTGACTGTGAGGAAGCCATGCACAAAGACCTGATCGGGGCCATCGAAACCGCCGCAGTGCAGCATGGCGGGCCAGAAGAGGCAGTGGAAGCGGACGATGTCCTTGCCGATGAAGTGGTAGATTTCGGTGCCGGGATCGTTCCACCAGCCCTCGAACGACTCCCCATGCCGGTCGCACCAGTTCTTGAGCGAGGCCATGTAGCCGATGGGGGCGTCGACCCAGACGTAGAAGAACTTGCCGGGGTGGCCGGGGATCTCAAAGCCGAAGTAGGGGGCGTCGCGCGAGATATCCCATGCGCGCAGCGGTTCGCCGAACCACTCCATCAGCTTGTTGGAGACGTCGCGGGCGGTATGCTCCGGCAGCCATTCGCGCAGGTATTCGCGGTACAGTTCCAGCTCGAAGAAGATGTGCTCGCTTTCACGCAGCACCGGTTTCCGTCCGCAGATGGCGCAATGGGCATCGGCGAGATCGCTGGGCGAGTAGGTGGCCGCGCAGCGGTCGCAGGAGTCGCCGTACTGCTCCGCGGCCTGGCACTTCGGGCAGGTGCCCTTGACGAAGCGGTCCGGCAGGAACATCCGGTCGTGCTCGCAATAGAGCTGGGGCAGCATGCGCGTGGTGAGCGAGTTGCTCTCGACCATGCGGGCGTAGATCGCCTCGCAGAAGGCGCGGTTCTCGGGGCTATGCGTAGAGTAGTAGTTGTCGAAGGCGATCTCGAAGTCGCTGAAGTCGCGCACGTGGGACTCGTAGCTGCGCGCGATCAGCTCCTCGGGGGTGATGCCCTCCTGGCGCGCGCGGATCATGATCGGCGTGCCGTGGGTGTCGTCGGCACAGACATAGACGCACTTGTGGCCGCGCATCTTCTGGAACCGGACCCAGAAGTCGGTCTGCAGGTACTCGACCAGATGGCCGATATGGATGGCGCCATTGGCGTAGGGCAGGGCGGATGTGACGATTAGGCGGCGGGGCTTCATAAGATGATCCAAAGAAAAATGCTAGTTTAGCGTCACGGTGCCCATTTGTCCACACTTCGTCACTGTTCGAGGGGCTGCGTATCCTTGACGCCTGATCCGTACATCTTGTCGCGAGCTTTTTCGGTGATTTTGTCGAAAGCAAGGATTAAGCGGGTGGATTAAGTGTGCCGATTAAGAGTGGGGTTAAGTGCGGGGTTTAAGTGTGCGCTCCGCGCTTGCACCTTGTCTGCACACCTTGTCCCTACACCTTGTCTCCCACACCTTGTCCTTACACCTTGTCTCCTACACCTTGTCTCTCCACACCTTGTCCCAACCCCGCTCTGCGTGTCTTTGCTTTCGCGGCTCCTCTTGGCGCTCTTGGCGTCTTGGCGGTTCAATCTCTATCGAGAACGAGGACGCTCCATCCGCATTCAGTCCACACACACTCTTCATGCGCCCCCCTGTCACCCATTACATTTTCGGCAATTTTCGGCTTTGAACCTGATCGCGGGTATGATAAGCTGCATTTTTATCCACGCGCCCTCTCTTTTGGGCTTTTTCAGAGGCTTCCGCATCATGAAACAACTTTGGCAACCCTCCAAGATCAAGCGCGCCCGCAAGATCGGCTTCCGCGCCCGCATGGCGACCCCCGGCGGCCGCAAGATTCTGGCCCGCCGCCGCCAGAAGGGCCGCTCACGTCTGGTAAACGTCTAGGACACCATCCGGCATGGAAGGGCGTCGGGACGGCGTGAACCATGCGGCACCGCCTCCACCGGCACCCACCGGCCCGGGCGGTGCCCTGCGCCTGCCGCGCCAACGGCGTCTTGATCCGGCCGGATTCCGTGCCCCATTCGCCGCCAACGAGACCCAGGCGGGACGCTATCTGGTGATGTGGCGG
>Ga0123332_1004823_pt1 | contig 11663 bp, 10 predicted proteins | sample BioC12SIPDNA_4_FD_89958 | JGI IMG/M metagenome (GOLD analysis project Ga0123332, IMG submission 89958) | Anaerobic biogas reactor microbial communites from Washington, USA - Biogas_R2_A C12 SIP DNA | ecosystem: Engineered > Bioreactor > Anaerobic > Unclassified | place: Washington, USA...
ATACCCACCCGGTCCGCCCAGCGGCGGGCGGCGAGCGGCGCGGTGCGCACCTCGGCCCAGGCGTCAGGCTCGGACGCCGCCTCGTACCCGGCGAACTCGTCGAGGTCGTCGAAGTCGACCGGAGCGGGAGCGCGCCGCGCCGGACGGCGGGCCGCCACGGCGGGCGTGGGCGCAGTGGCCTCGTCGAGGTAGATCGCCGGGCGACCGGCGCGGCCGGGGTGGAGCGGGATCGGGGCGTCGAGCCAGTCGCCGGCGAGTTCGGCGAGGGTGGCGTCGTTGTCGGCCACCGGCACGCGAGGGCGGGCGGCGGCGCGACGGGCCGAGCCGGCCGGATGGGCACTGCGCGCGTCGGGCCGAACGATGCCGTGCTCGCGGGTGCGGTCGTGGTGGTCGGCGGCGCCGGTGATCCGCTTGGGGCGGAAGGCGGCGAGCCCGTCTCGGAGCGCCCGCACGGCAGGAATCGAGCCGGAGATGTCGCCGGGACCCTGACGGTCGCGTGGGCGTGGGCGTGGGCGGTCAGGGCGGGGCTCCCACTCGCCTTTCGTTCCCCAGAACTCGGCGGTGAGATCGTCGTCGTCGCGGTGCATAAGTGAAGGTGTCCCAACAGGTGCCCGTCCGGCACGTGAGCCCCTTGTCTAGTCGGTCCGTCATCAAACCGCAACATCACCGTCATCGGTCCGCAAACAAATGACAGCGGTGTAACGAGCCGACGACCGCGGCGTCACCGCATACCTCGCCCGAAAACGACCAACGCCCGGACCTCGCGGTCCGGGCGTGTGGCGGAGTGGGTGGGATTTGAACCCACGGACCCCGCAAAGGGTCAAAGTCTTAGCAGGACTTCCCATTCGGCCGCTCTGGCACCACTCCAGGAACGCCCGAGTCTACGCCGCTAACCTCGCAGACGGAACGGTGGCAGAGTGGACGATTGCACCCGCCTTGAAAGCGGACGAGCCGCAAGGTTCCGAGGGTTCGAATCCCTCCCGTTCCGCCAACTGGTCCAACGCGTCCCAACCCGTGTTGACAAGTCCCAAGCCGTAGCGCTCTGACCAGGACTTTTGTCCAACCGATGCCAACGGGTTCCAGCCTGTTTCGGGGAGCGTTACTCCCGCGGTTACTCCCGGAAGGGCCCCGGTTACTCCCGGCTGGGTGTACGATTTCTGGCCTATGGGACGGCCTCCCAAGGGCAAGCGCAGGGCCACCGCCGACGGATCGTTTTCGGTCGCCGGCAAGGCCTCGAACGGTGAGGGTTCGCTGTACCGCGAAGCCGACGGCACGTGGCGCGCGACGTACCGCGTTCCGGGCGTGGCCAGGCCACGGCGGGTGCGCGGTCGCACGCGTGAGGAGGCGCTGCGCCGGCGCGACGAGGCGTTGGCCACGGCGCTCACAGCGGTGGCCCCGACGCCCGCCGGCGCGGTGCTCACGCGGTCGACGACGGTGAGCGTGTTCTCACGGTGGTGGCTGCGCAATGTCGCCGCCGGTCGAGTGCGGGCATCGTCGCTCGGTAAGTACGAGGACCGCACCGAACGGATCTGCGCATTCCTGGGCGACGTCGCGTTGGGCGAGCTGCGGGCCGAGCAGGTCGCGACGTGGCAGACCGAACTGTTGAAGAGCTTGTCACCGCAGACCGTCGCCGACACCCGCTCGACGTTCCACTCGATCATGGACGAGGCGGTGTCCCTGGAGCTGGTCGCCTCCAACCCGGTCACCCGCGTGCGCCCTCCACGCGTGCCCAAGCCGCAGCGCCGCGCGTTGACCTCCGACCAGGCCAAGGATCTCGTCGCCGCGGCGTCGGGCGACCGGTTGGGTGCGGCGGTGGCGTTGCTGTTCGTGCAGGGCTGGCGCGTGTCGGAGGTGCTGGGCCTGGCGTGGGGTGACCTCGACCTCGATGCCGGCACCGCTCGGGTCCGTCGGGCGTGCTCGTACGCCGACGGCATCGGCATGGTGCTCGGCCCGCCGAAGACCGAGGGAGCGATCGGCCTCCACCACCTCACCCCGGCCGTGGTCGACCTGCTGCGCCGCCGCCGCACCGCCCAACTCGAAGACCGCCTGCGCGCTGGCAGGGACTGGAAACACCACACCTACGACGGCGAAGACATCGACCTCGCGTTCACGACGGCGACCGGCGGCCTCATGCTCCGCCAGAAGGTGGCCAAGGTGATCAGCACCGCGGCGGAACGCGCCGGCATCGACCCAACGGGTCTCGGCACCCACAGCGGTCGCTCCACCGTGATCACTGCCTTGTACTCCGAGGAAGGCCTCGACCTCGGCGACGTACAGCGCTGGGTAGGGCACGCCGACGAGAAGACCACCGCGGCCTACGTCCGCAACCTCGGCGAACGCCCAGTCAAGACCACCCAAGCGGCGATCCGCCTCCTCGACCCCGACCTGCCCAACTGAACCGTCGCCGCGGCCGTTGCCCGTGGGTGACGCCGGCACGCGCCGAGTCAGGTCGATGTGAGCGGCCAATGGGAATGCCGGCTGGCGGCCAACCAGCCGTGCCCGCTGACGGCCACACCACGACTTCACGGCGGACTGTGACACACCCGTGCAGTTCTCGGCTCCCATCCAACGGCCCGCATCGACTGTCAGCAGCCAGCGGTCTGTTGCAGGATCTGCCATCCATCGCCGTAGTCGGTTGAGCCTGCCATCACCTGGATCTCCGTGAAGTTGATCGTCGTTGGGCCGAGGGCCCAGGTGCGTACCGCTGCGGTTGCATGGGCGAGTTCGGCGTCGAGTCGGGCCGATTGCCTGCCTACGGGCTCGATGGTGTCGGACGCGACGAGGTCACCGGTGTAGATGTCGCGCACTTCGATGATCGTCGTCGGAGATGCGGGGTCGACGACGACGTGCACGCCGTCGACGATCGTTGCCGTCACGCTCCCGTCAGGGGCGCTTGCCGCGGCCTGGACCATGAAGCGGGGCCCGTCGGTACCGCTGGCGTCGCGCACGACCATCCGGATCGTGCCAGTACGCGCTCCCGCGACGACGTCAGCATCGAGAATCGTCAATAGATCATCCACGGCACCTTGCAGCCTGCGGAGGTTCGAGTAGCCGAGGTCAGGCACGGCTTCGGTTGCAACAATGCTGTCGAGGTAGGCCACAGCGGCATCCTCGGGTGTTTGGAACGTGGCGTCGTACCCGTCGAGCAGCCCCCATGGATAGATCATGGAGTCGAACGAGAACACGTCGGAAGTACAGACGACTTCGTTCGACTCGCCGTCGGCGACGGCAGGTACCCGACCGGACTCCCGATTGGCAAGAGCGAACAAGCCACCCGCGACTACGACGATGGTTGCGGCGGCGACGAGCCACCACCGAGCACCGACCGAACGTGAACGTGGTCGCGTATCCAGCGCCAACATCACCGGGTCACTTGATGCGCCCGCGCTATGGGTCTCACCCTCGATGAACTCAGTGAGCCGCGCGGCGGGCGCTACGCGGGCTGCGCGCTCGTTCAACATCGAGGACAGTTCGTCGTCGAGATCGATCATGTCAGTTCCTCTCTCATCGTGGTGAGGGCTCGAGCGATCCATGGTCCAACCGAGCCCGGCGGGCAGTCCAGTGCGGCAGCTATGCCCGCTTCGGTGAGCCCGCCGTAGTAGCGGAGCACGACTGCGGCGCGTTGCGAGAACGGCAGGCGGCCGAGGACGTCCCACAAGATGTCGTGCTCGGCGCTGCGGCCAGGTGCGTCGAGCCGCCCCAATGCTCGACCCTGACTGTCCTGTCGACGCCAGTGATCGCGGCAACCGTTCAACACAGCACGGTTCAGGTACGCGCCCGGGTTGTCGAGGTCGTCCCAGCGGTCGTAGACGGCGATGAATGCATCGTGAACGAAATCCTCAGCCAGACCGATCCGGCCAACCATCAGAGCGGCGCGACGAACCTGACCGACGTGCTCGCGCCGATAGAACTCCTCGAATTCCTCGTCGCGTCGCGCCGAGTCGCTACTTCGGTCTTTCATCGCCTTCATCATCCACTTCGACGGATTAGGAAGACCCGATTCATACAACGAGTCGATCGCGACGGATGTCGGCTGACGGAGAGTGGGCTACCTGCACGCGTCTATCAGTGTCGGCCGCCGACGGGCACGTTGTGCCCTGCTTCATCATCCACGCATATCACGCAGCGCAGTAGCGCTGCGATCCACTCGGGAACGGCACTTACGCAGGCGGCGAGGTGGCCCATTCGTGCGTCCCCGAACCCACCTGGGAGCATCACCCAACGCCAGCTCGGTGACTTTGGGCGGCCTCCTGGGCGACGAGTCGCCGATCGGCACTTCGACCCTGGTCCTGACCCGAGGCGAGGATGAGCGCTATGGGAGGCGCCGCCGCGCATAGGTAGACGCCGACAAGAGGAGGCGCCGGGTTCGTAACGTTCTGGCTGGACTCGAGCTTGGGCGCGCCGGTTCGAGTCGATCGGGTTTCGTGCAACACTTCGGTTTCGGCGGGAAAGAGGAGGTTTGTGAGGCCAGCGTCGGAGACCGGTCGACGGGCAGCGCCGCGGCGCGATGCCAATGCCGGGGTGTTCCACCAGATGTACGCCGACCACGCCGGCGTCCTGTTCGGCTACTTCGCCCGTCGTGTGGGCCCCGATCTGGCCGAGGACTTGTTGGCCGAGACGTTTCATGTGGCGATCGAGTCGTTCGCCTCGTTCGATGCGCGCCGCGGCGGTGAGCGCGCGTGGTTGTTCGGGATCGGCTCGAATCTGTTGCGGCATCATTGGCGGACGGAACAGCGACGTCTCCGGGCGCTCGCACGCGACGCAGCTCGACCGCCGACAAACATCGACCCGTTGCTCGCGGTTGGCGATCACGTCGCCGAACGCCTCGATGCCGTCGAGGCTGCCGATCGTGTGATCGACGCGCTCGCCGGCTTGTCACCCGATGACCGCACGTTGTTGTTCCTGTCTGGATGGGAGCGCATGAACAGCTCCGAGATCGGTGCCGCGATCGGCCAACCGGCGGCGACGGTGCGTTCCCGGTTGCGACGTCTGCGCCGGCAACTCCGAACGACAGCAACGGCTCTTCCCGACGACCAGGAGGCTCTCCGATGAACCCGATCGACGTGTTCGATGACCTGCGTCCCGACACCCGTCCCCTCGACTCCGCCGCCGCGGACCGGGTCTGGGCGCAGATCGTTGCCCGGCATCCCGAACTCGATGAGGCCGCGGCGCTCGCCACCGGTCCGTGGACGGATGCTTCGCGTCTCGAGGATGTGGCCGACCCGATCGTGCCCGGTCGGGCACGGCGGGCTGCATGGGTCGGCGCCGTAGCAGCTGTTGCGGTCGGGCTGGTCGCGATCGCCAGCGTCCTCAATCAGCGTTCGTCCGGGCAGCCCCCGACGGCGACCACTCCACCGGACGCCACAGACACCGCGACCGTGGAGACAGCGCCGGACGGGAGCACGACGGTCGAATCCGACGGTGACGACCTGGCAACGGCAACCGGGTTCATCTTGCCCGGCTTCATCCCGGACGGATGGAAGGTCACCGAACTTGCCGCTGGTCGCAGCGTCGACACGTGGGGCAACCCGTTCGGTGCGACCCGCTGGGCGCACGTGGTCAACGGGACGATCGAGAAGTTCCTGAGCGTGCGACCCCCGTCGCCCGTCGAACCCGGCGACGACGTCGACGCCGACGTCACGGTGCGCGGCTTTCCCGCCGAGGTGTTCACACAGAACACCGGACAGATCGGCGTGATGTGGAACGAGTCCGGCTACAGGATCTCGGCGACCGCGACCGGCCTCACCGAGACCGAGCTCGTCGGAGCGATGGACGCGCTCGTGATCGACCTCGACAACCAGACAGTCTCGCTCCCCGACGGTGGCGCCTCACTCGGCCTCGTCCCCGAGCCCGAGCTCGGATTCGTCGACGGCGACATCATCACCAGCAAGGTCGCCCTCGGACACCCCGGTGTCGCGAGCGACACCATCTTCGCCGTCGCCACCCCCAACACGTTCGGGCTAAGCATCGACGGATCCCTGCCAGACGTGCCCGGCTGGGAGACGCTCGACGTCGACGGCATCGACATGCGACTCCTGGACCGTTCCGCGGGCCAGTCCACCAGCACCCAGCTGCGCTGGATCGACGGCGACATCCGCTACGAGGTCCACGGCACCGTCGACACCGACACCCTCGTCGAGTTCGCCCGCCGGCTCACCCTCACCGACGCCGCGACGTTCAAGACCGCCGTGGCGGCGCTCGCCGACGAGGAGACCGCGACCATGATGGCGTGGGCCGAACTCGACCGGGTCACCTTCGACGACGGCATCACCGCCACCGTCCGAAGCCAATCGACCGGGAGCGGCGCCAACGCGATCTGTATCGAGGTTCCCGTCCAGCAGTGCCTTGAACAAGTCAGCGAGGCAACTCTCACCGGCAGCTACGCCGACAACGTGCTCGGCACCTTCAACATCGACGGGCGCAACCTCGTCATCGGATGGCAATCAGCCAGCGAAGCCGAACGACTCGGCAACCCCATCATCGAACCCGCCGACGCCTTGGCTCCCAATGACGGACTCGGTGCCACGACCACGGCCACGGTCGACCAACTCGTCGCCGGCACATCTGGCCGGTTCATCGAAATCGAGGTGCCACATGGAGAACGTCCCCCACGATTGAGCTTCCGATCCGGAAACACCGTCATCTTTGACACCGGCGCCCCACCCATCCGAAGCGACTACGAATACTGATCACGGCTCTCAGGGTGCACGTCGGCTCACCCCGCGAGCGTTGCGGGTTACGAGCCGATGCCGAGTTCCAAAGCAGGCGGATCGATCGTGGGCGGCGGAGCTGCCAGCGTGGTGGCGGCCACGAGAATCTCCGTCCCAGGGCGACGCGCTCTGCCCAGGACGTCGACCACACTCGCGAGGCGGTCGTCGGGCAGAGTGTGTCCGTTCGCCCAGCGCTTCCAGTCGTCGAGGGCAATACTCAGGTCACGCAGTTCGTTGGTTCGGTCGATCGGCGTGTTCGTCCACCTCTCGAAAACCTTGTCGATCCTCGCTGAGCGCTGAAGCTCCCGGACTCTCGCATGGGCCGCAGCGTCGACTCCGTCGCGAGCCTGTGCGTCCCTGACGACCTGCCATGCTTCGGCCAACTCCCTCGCCTTCGCCGCCTGCTCCGCCTCCCAGAGGGCTGATACACGTTCGGCGTCGACGAGATCACGGTCGAGGCTGGCTTGGAGATTGTCGAACCAGTCGGGGATCTCGCATCTGGGCTTAGGTCGAGCGGCGTTCGGTGCTCGGTCGAGTTGGGCGAGTTCGCGGCGTTGTGCTGTGGCAGGCACGTCCGCTCGATCGGTGGCGAGGACTCGTTCGAGGACATCGCGGGCTTCGGCGACGTCGGTGGTTTCGGTGACCACGAGGATGTGGTTCTCGTGGGTGCCGCGGGTCGCGCCGGAGTAGAGGCCACGACACGTCGTCATCGGGCTGGCCAGCTCGATCCCAACCGTCACGGTGTCGCCTTGGTAGCCATGCTCGGTGGCGGCGTAGGCGAGGCGGACGTGTTCGCGTGCGTACTCGGGTGGGAGGACGGCAGTGCCGTGTCCTCGCATCGCGGTCACGGTGAGGGAACCGTCGTCGCCGACCGCGGTGACGCACCATTGTTCGCGGTTGCGGGTCGGTTCGCCGTCGGTGGTGACGATGGTGCGGTCGTTGCGGCGTGTCACCACGACCTCGCCGACGGCTGCTTGCTCGCCTCCGCTGATCTTCACCATCGTCGTAGCGTCGACGTCACCGCGCTCCAGCCGTGCCCGTTGAATCGCGCTGTTGACGGCGTCGACGTGGTCGTTGGTCGAGCACACGATCGCGATCCGTCCGCCGGCTCCGGTGACTTCGAACCACCGGTCGGTGATCGTCGCCAGGTGGTCGTCGAAGGTCCCTGCGTGAACTCGGCCGTACTCGATGTAGGCATCGAGGGCCCGCTGGTCGCCGTGTCGCAGTTGTAGGGACGCCGCGGCTTCCCACGGTTCTCGGAAGCGGTGGATGTGTTCGAGTTCGTGCACAACGCCGCTCTGGCAGAGCTCGTGGAACATGCCGCCTCGGCCCACCGCTTGGAGTTGGCGCTGGTCGCCGACCAGCGCGAGCCGCCAGTGCTCCTGTTCAGCGAGGTTGACGAGGCGGGCCAAGTCGGGGGTGCCAACCATGCCCGCTTCGTCGACGAGCACCGTCGTACCGGCGGCGAGTTGGTAGCGCTCGCTTGGTGGGCGGTCGTCGCGGTCCCACTCGTAGAGCAGCTTGGCGAGGGTGTCGGACGGAACCGCGGTCTCGCGTTCGAGCACTCGCGCCGCCTTCGCCGACGGGGCCACGCCGAACACGTTGCGCTGCTGCTCAGCCAGGTCATCGACCGCGGCGCGCAGCATCGTCGTCTTGCCGGCACCGGCAGGGCCGACGACCAGCACGAGTCGGTCGTGCCCGGCGACCGCTTCTGCCGCTTCGGCCTGGAGCACGTCGAGTCCGTCGGTGCGCACGGTCGGTGACGGGTGCGGTTCGTCGGGTTGGGCGTCCATCGCCCACGTCAGCACGAGCTCCTCCTCACGCAAGATCGCCTCGGTGGTGATGTGGGTCGAGTGGGGTGGCATCCACATCGAGCGGCCGTCCGAGCGGCGACGTGGAGCCGAGGTGTCGGGCGGGTCGAGGTCGACGCCGCAGCGGGCGACGATGTCGTCGGTGGTGCGTTCGATCACCTCGTACCACCGGTCCCCGTCGAGCTCGGCCTGCGGTCGGGCCGCTCCGCACAGCGCCCACACGACCTGGGCCCGGTTCCACGACGACCCCGCCTTGGACAGCTCGTTCACGATCCCGTCCATCCTCACCCCGGCGGGTTCGGGCTCCGCCTCAGCGGCGACAACGTGCAGGGCGTCGACCAGCCTCGGCGCGTCCCAGCCGAACTCGGCGGCCTCGTCCCGCCACCGTGTCAGCAGATCGGGGGCACCCTTGCCCGACTTGTGCGTACGCGTGTCGAGCGCCACCCGCCGCCCGATCCATTGGTGCTCGTCCTGGCTGGGGCTGCGACCGTGGCGCTCACGGAACTCGGCCACCTTCACGGCGACCAACCGGTCGATCTCCTCGGCGCGCTTGGAGAACTCGGCGAGCAACTCGGCCGGCGCGCCAGCCATCTCGGCCTGGCCCTTCACGATCGGCCGCCACACCACCCCGAACTCGTGCGTCAACTCATTGCGCAGCACCGACTGGTAGACCGCGCCCATCGCCCGTTCGAACGCCGTGAGGTAGTGGGCGTCGAGTGCCCGCCAGTCACCCGGGTCGGCCTGCACCTTGGCGGACACGACCACGTGGGTGTGGAGCTGAGGATCGTCGGCCCGCGACGTGGTCTGGCGGAACGAGGCGAACATCAATCCCCGCGAGTCGGGGTGCAGGCGGCCGTTCTGGGTGCGCACTCGGGTGGTCGACCCGAACCGCTCGAAGTGGCGCATCGCCGCCGCCACCGCCTTGTCGTGCGCCCGCACCCACCGCTCCTCCTGCGTCAACGCCCAAGCGAGGCTCACCGACTTCGGCGCCGAGAACGTCAGGTCCCATCCGGCGACCGCGTGCTGGACCGCGCCGTCGGTGTGGTGACGGCAGTGGAATGGACGGCCGAGCTGTGTTGCTGACACAGGATCGCGGCCCTGAAGCAGCGCCATCAGGTCCTCGCCGCTGACCTCGCCGGCGAGGCCGAGCGCGGCAGCCTGCTCACCACCCCACACGCCCGGCACCTCGCCCGGAGCGTTGGTGAGGTAGTGGGTGTAGTACTTCGCGGCCGACGCCGCCGAGCATGCCAGGATCCTCGTCGCCCGCATCATCGCTGTGCTCCGACCCGTTGGGCATATGTCTGTCGAACTCGGGTAGTCGGAAACGGGGTGGTAGTCACGGGTACCTCCTGGGTCAGGGCTCGACGTCGAGCGCGAGCTGGTCGGCTGCGGCGCGCTTGGCGTGACGACGGCTGGCGAGTTGGATCGGCGCGGGGAGCGCTGCGGGCTCGTCGTCGCCGGCGGGGGCGTCGGGGATCGGCCAGGTGATCGGCCCACCGAGGAGCGTCTCGAGCATCGCCCGGGCAACACGCTTCTGACCGCCGATCCAGATGAATGGCAGGCCCGACTTGCCGCCGGTTTCCTCGTACTCCTTGGCGAGCTCGTACCCCTTCGACCGGCCGATCCGCAGGACGCGTGCAGCTTCCTCGATCGTCAACGTGTCTGGCGGTACGTCGGTCGGTGTCGTCTGTCGGCGTGTCATAGCGCTTCAGCCCTCCAATGCCCACGGACCCGGGCCCGCGTCACGAAAGTTCTCGTCACCCTCCAATGACCGCTGACTTGGTCGCGCGTGACAGCCATCGATGGGTACATGCCTCTCAGGCACCGCGTTCGTGACAAAGACGTCGAGGTCCACACCACGCCCATGCCCGCCGAGAAGCCAGGTTGTGACCAACAGGTCGGCCAAGAACGCACGCATACGTACCCATGCGTCTCGAAACGGCATTTCGTGACGGGTAAACGGCCCCACACCACCCCGCGCCCACCGGGAGACGCGATTTGTGACAGCGCTCGGCCAGAAATCTGTCTCGGCAGCCGTTGTACCGGCGCCTACGGTCTCCTCCGTGGCCACGCGTGCTTGACCAGTTTGAACTTCAGCTCGGCCGAAGTGGCCAAACGGCTTGGCATGTCACGCACGACGGTTCTACGACGGATCGCGGATGGCGACCTGAAGGCCACGAAAGTCGGCACGCACCACCGGATCCCGCTCGGCGAGTTCGAGCGGTACAGCCACGAGCTGGTGCGCCGGATGGCGGAAGCGAGCGCGGCCGACATCGAGGCCGAGCTCAGCCACGCAGACGGCCGTAGTGGCTGGAGTATCGTTTCCCCATGACCACCGCTACCGAGTCGCTGTTGGAGCAGGTGCTCGCGTTGCCGACGACGAGCGCCACGAGTTTCTGTCGCTCCTGCAGGAACGGCTACCGGAGTTGGCCGACGAGCAACTTAGCGAGGAGTGGATCGACGAGTTGGATCGTCGCCTGGCCGACGTCGAATCAGGGAACGTTCCGACCGTGAAGTGGGAAAGCGTCAAGGAACGGCTCCTCGCCAAGTACGCCGCTCAGTGAGCCGAGAGCTGGAACTCCACCTCGCGGCGGAGGCAGAGATCGAAGAAGCCGGCGACTACCTCAACGAGCGCAGACCTGGCGAGGGCGCTCGGTTCGCGTTAGCTGTCGACGCAGCGTTGGAGTCGTCACGCCGGAGCCCGCGGACCGGGCAGCTGGTCGAGCTGAGGCGCAGCAAAGCCGAGGTCCGTCGCAAGGCCGTGGAGCCGTACCGATACCAGGTCGTCTACGCGGTGTACGACGATCGCATCCTCGTACTGGCCGTCGCCCACAACAGCCGTCGGCCGCTGTACTGGCGCCAACGAATCCCGAGATAGCGCGGAACACCGCTGCGTTACTCCGGGGGTTACTCCCGGCTGACCAGCTCACACCACCGCTGACCTGGGGCTTCGCGGCCGCCACGGTGCTCCAGCGGAATCCCTCCCGTTCCGCCAACAGGCCCTTCGCCCGAGCCTCATCGTGCAGCGTTTGGCCGGAGTGTGCAGCGGAATGCTGCACGATCGCTGTTGAAGTGGGGCGATGAACGTGCCGACAGAGTGACGTGAGCACCCGGGGATGGACGCTGATCGGAAGCTGCGCGG
>Ga0123332_1004829_pt1 | contig 11658 bp, 4 predicted proteins | sample BioC12SIPDNA_4_FD_89958 | JGI IMG/M metagenome (GOLD analysis project Ga0123332, IMG submission 89958) | Anaerobic biogas reactor microbial communites from Washington, USA - Biogas_R2_A C12 SIP DNA | ecosystem: Engineered > Bioreactor > Anaerobic > Unclassified | place: Washington, USA...
AGCAGTGCCGAGAGCAAACTGGCGATCTGCTAGAAGGCTGATGGCTCATCGGCGGCGCTTGGAAGCAGCACCAGATAGGTGGACAGGTGGAGAAGCCAAGCAGCCACGGCTCTGTCAGATGCCAGCCCTGCCGTGCCACAGTGGTGAGCCACGCCTCCTCGCGCTCGTCGGCCCACGCCCAGAACTACCTGAAGCCGCGCCTGGTCTCGCGCTTCGCGCCCGCTCTAGCCGACGGAGTTCAGGGATGTGTAGACGTTTGGGATCAGACTCAGGCGCCGCTAGAGCGCTACAGCTCCACAGTACAGCCCAGGCCGGGGACATCGGTAGCCACGAGCCAGCCTTCACGCATCTCGAAGCGCGGATGGGTTGGGTCGCCGACCAGGTCGACGTAGCCATCGAGGTCGCCATAGCGCACAGCGGGGCTGCTGAGAGCGAATGCGAGCTCGGCCGCGATGAGCAGTGCAGGTTCGTGGACGCAGCCGACCATCGTGGCCATGTGAGCGGCGCGCGCGATGGCGTCCATCTGCTGGGCCTGGCGGATGCCGCCGGAGGTTGCCAGCTTGATGCTGATGCCGTCGACCGCGCGGTGGCTGGCGAGACGCAGTGCAGAGGCCGGCCCGATCGCGCTTTGGTCGGCAAGGATGGGCAGGGGGCTTTGCTCGCGCACCATACGGAGCGCCTCCACGCCTGCCTCGGCCGACACAGGCTGTTCGAGCATCTCCAGGCGACCATCGAGGGCGCGGGCGACCTCGATGGCCTGCGCGACGGTGTAGCCGCCGTCCGCGTCGAGGCGGAGGGTGATATTGGGAAGCGCATCGCCGACGGCCCGCACGCGCTGGACGTCCTCGTCGGCATCGAGGCCGCCTTTCAGCTTGAGCAGGCGGAAGCCCTGCCGTACGCGGTCGCGGGCCATCTCGACCGTCTCATAGACCGGCGCGATACTCACGGTGATGGAGGTCTGGATGCGGTCGCGATAGCCGCCGAGCAGCCGGTGGAGCGGCTGGCCTGTGGCAAGGCCGAGCAGATCGTGGAAAGCGATGTCGAAGGCGCACAGTGCCGAGGGTGTACCCTGGGCCAGCGGTTCCAGCTCCGATAACGCGTACTCCAGGTTGAGCGCGTTGAGGTCGCGCGCCCGATCGGCGCAGCGATTGCACGCCGCGGTGACCGACTCCAGCGTCTCGCCCGTGATTGCGGGGTCGAAGGCGGCGCAGCCCCACGCGGTCTGGCCCTGGCGCGTTTCGATGCGGATGAAGACGACGCCGATCTGCTCCACGGGGCCGCCGGTATGGTAGGCTGAGCGATAGGGGATGCGGAGCCGAAGCGTAGTCGGAACGACTTCGATGGACTCGATGAGCATCGTCTACCCCCTTTCGGGATCACCTGTCGGGTTGTAGATGAGGTTACCCGCCTCGCGGTAGTTGTGCAGAACCTCGCGGGCCTGCGCACGCAGCACATCGCGTACTACGACGATCGGCCGCAGGGGAGGACGATGAGTCAGCCGCGCGGCCCAATTGTCGGGAAGAGGTCCTTCGGCGAAGCCGGTGAGCTCCTCGACATCGTCCTTGGTGGCGCCGATGACCACGCGACGCAGACCGCTCCACCAGAGGTTGCCGTAACACTGGATGCAGGGCTGGGCACTGGTCACAAGCTCCATCGGCGGGAGGTGTGAGGCGCCAAGATCATAGCTGGCACACACCCGCTGGGCGACCGCGATCGCGACGGCCTCTGCGTGGGCAAGAGAGCAGCTCAGGGGGACGACGAGGTTGACGCCCGGAGCGACCAGCCGGCCGCTCTCAATCTCGAAGACGGCGGCGCCAAAAGGACCGCCACCCTCCGCGACATTGCGCCGCGCCAGGCGGATGACGAAGGCCATGCGTGCCTCGAGCGAATCGAAGACAGCGCCGGCGCTGTCGACCTCTTCCACAATCCAGTCGGGAAGCTGCAGAGTCACAGGTGGATACACGGCATTCTCCTTGGGGCCGGCTTTGTCCTGGTAGGCGCCGTGCCCTGAATGCATTATACGGTGCGAAGCCGCCTTGACAAAACGGACGATCGCTAGTAGAATGCAGGGCGTTCGGACGGGCACACAGCGTGCTCCACACGAACAATGCCGAAGTGGCGAAACCGGCAGACGCGCTACGTTCAGGGCGTAGTGACCTTATGGTCATGTGGGTTCAAATCCCACCTTCGGCATGCAAACACCCCCGGTGCTCCGGGGGTGTTTTTTTTCCTGCTTTCTTACCGCCCCATCATCTGCTGCGTCCGCTGGATGATCATATCCTGCCACTCCTTGCTCAGGGTGCTGAAACGCGCGCACCAACCCGAAACGCGCACCGCCAGATTGGGGTGGCGTTCGGGATGGCACTGGGCGTCGACCAACGTGGCGCTGTCGACGACGTCGACGCTGAGGTACCAACCGCCAAGGCGGCAGAAGACCTGGAGGAGGGAGACGAGCGCATCCAGCCCTTCATCGTCTTTCACGGCGGTAGGATGCAGCTTCAGTTCGAGCGTGGCACCGTTGGGAAGGCGTGAGAAGTCCACCTTGCACTGCGACTTGATGACGGCCGTCGGACCGAGCAGGTCGGTGCCCGGGGTGGGGGAGAAGTTGTTGGCCAGGATGTCGCCCTGGCGAAACCCGTGGGCGGTGGCCTTGCGGTAAGGACGCCACTCGATCTCGCGGCCGAACGTGCTGATGCCTGCGGGGCGGTGGACGCCGGCGCGGTAGGCATCCCGAGCGACCAGAGCGGTGTATGTGTTGAAGACCCGCGTGAGCATCGCATCGGCGCCGTCGTCGTCGTTGCCAAAGGCAGGCAGGGCGTTGCGCACTTCCTGGCGCAGTGGCTCGTGGCCCTCCCAGTCGGCGCGGAGGATCGTGATGAAGTCCGCCAGCTGGAACCGTTGCTCCGCGTAGACCAACTGCTGGATGGCGTAGAGGCTATTGGCTACGTCGGCCATGCCGCCGGCGTGGGGCGCCATGAACGTGTAGATGGGGCCGCGGTCGTTGTACCCGCGACCGCGTTCAATGCAGCCCTCGATGAGCATCGAGATGCAGGTTGCAGGAGGCCCACTCACGCGGTAGCCGTCGATCTGCGCCTGGATGTCGTCGAGCCGTGCTGCGAGGTCGGCGGTGAAGCGCGCAAAGAGCGCCTCGAAGTCGGCGTCGTTGGGCGCGGGGCGGTCGTGGTCGTCGAGCCCCAACGTCGTCTGGAGAACCTGGAGCAGGTCAAACGGGTAGTAGGCGAAGGCGGTCTTGCCGGGGACGAGCACCTCCCAACACCCATCGTTGGCGAAGCCCCGCGCGTCGTGCAGGGGGATGCCGAACTCGACCAGCGTGGGAACCACGCGATCCTCGTTGTAGATCGAGACGATTCCCCCACCGAGGCGCTGGACCTCGGCGATGCGCCGCCAGAGGTTGGGGGAGGTGGTCTGGCCCACGCGAATGGCAACGGGGAAGTCGCTGATGTGGAGCTCGGCGACGATATCGAGCACCAGATAGGTCACGGCGTTCGTCACGTCGTTGCCCTCGCCGTCGACGCCGGAGAGGACGATGTTCTGATAATGCTGGGCATCGCCGGTGTCCCACTCCCGTGAGCCGATCCATTCAGTGCCCTTGATCCAGAAATGGGCGAGCAACTCGCGCGCGGTATCGATCGTGATACGCCCTTGGGCCAGGTCGCGCTCCAGGAACGGGCCAAGCATGAGATCGATACGGCCGATGCCCGGCCAGTTGCCGACGAGGCGCTGAAAGGCGTAGGCGAACCAGAGCGCCTGGACCGCTTCACGGAAGGTCGTCGGGGGCGCCTCCGGGACGTTGCGCAGCGCAGCCAGGACGCCGGCATAGTGGTCACGCCGGGCCCCGCTGGATGCTGCGATCCTGGTTTCGAGGGCGTCCACGTAGCGCGCGTGCCAGTGGGAAGCAGCATCGATACAGATCAGCATGCTCTCCAGTAGGTCAGTTCCCTTGGCATCGAGGTCGCCGCGGGCGAGGCGCGCCTCGATCTCGGCGCGGAGTCCGCGGTAGCCTTGCTGCAGAAGCCGGTCGAAGCCGGGTGTGAGGTGGCTGGTGCTGTGATCGCCCAGAATCGGGGTCAGGTGCATCGCAGCCTCGCGATACGTTGCCGCGCCAACGAGGAGCTCGTCCTTCAAGATGCGCAGGGGCACGGTTTCGGCGATCAGGCGGACTGCGAGGGCGTAGCGCCGTTCCTCACTGATGCCGGCGCCCGGGAGGAGGTCGCGCAGCGCCGGGTCGGCGTCGATCATCGCGGCCCCAAACTCGCCGCTGAGGCCCCGCCGTGCGAGCGTGCGCGTGGTTTCGGAGAGCAGTTCCGGTGGCGTGAAGGACGTTGCGACGTGCAGGATATCGATCATGTCAGGGCCTCGCTTGAGTTGGTCAGTTGCCGGCATGGTAACGCAGGGGGAATGCGCGTCAAGTGCGGTAGAGCGCGGAGGGGTGAACTGAAAGTTCGCCCTACGTAGGCGAGGGGTGGATGGGATGCCGGCGTTACGGCGGAGGGGGGGGCGAGCCCCGGATGCAGCCCAGCGCATCCGGGGCTCGTGATTACCAGGGGTGTTGGCCGTATGCTATGGGCTGGTTCTGAGCTGCAACGGCAGATAGACCCTGTATGAGGCTATCGACAGAGCCTTCTGGCCCGCGATACCCGGAGACGTGCACCCGTTGGTGACCGTGACGCGCACTGTCCTGGAGCCGGAGGTCGTGAAGGTGTGCTCGATTGTGGGCGTCTGGACGGTGGCGGTGCCGCCGTCGCCGAACGTCCATGCGTAGGTGAGGGGGGCGGTGGCGTTGGCCGGGGTGACACTCGCAGTGAAGACGACGGCGCTGTTCACGACCGGGTCGGGCGGCGCATAGACGAAGTCGATGCCTGTCACTGCGACACAGCCGGTTGCGACAGCGACGACGGCCTGGGCGGTGGCCGTGTAGCCGCATGCGTCGGTTGCGGTGAAGACCACGGTGTGGCTGCCGGCCGTGTTGAAGACGTGTGAAGCGGTGAGACCGCCGCTTACAGGACCCGCGCCGAAGTCCCAGGTGTAGCTCAACGGCGAGCCGTTGGTGTTGGTGGTGGCGGTGAAGTAGACGGTTTGGCCGGTAACCGCCGGGCCGCTGCTGACCAGTGAGGCGCTTCGGGTCGGCGCCACGACGCTTACGGTGACCGCTGCACCCGGATCGGACTCGACTCCCTGGTCGCTGCCGGTCACCCGATAGTCGTCGTTCACGACGTTGCCGGCGGTGCACGGCAGCACGGCAGCAAACCAGCCCCCGGCCGTGGCACCCGGCGCAAGCCTGTCGAACGACCAGGTGACGGTGCCGGTGGCGTATGTGCCGTCCGTGGTCACGTCGCTGAGGGCCGGCGCCACACTGTCGCTGACCGCGACGTTGGTGGCCGCCGCACTACCGGTGTTCGTCACGGTGAGCGTGTAGGTCACCGGCGTACCGGCGACCGCGGTGGTGTCGGCGACCTTGGAGATCGAGAGGATCGGGGTCTGGACGGTGACGTCGAGCTCGGCAGTGTTGTTGGCGACGTCTGGTTCAACGTCGGACAGGTCGGTCGACGCGATCCCCGCGGTGTTGTGCAGGACGGTGCCATCCGCGACGTCGTCGTCGATCTGCACGGTCACGATGAGGTCCTGCCACCAACCAGGGCCGATGTTGCTGCCGGGGTTCCAGCCCCACGTCAGCGTCTGCCCGTCGATCGCGTCGGGCGTTGCATCGCAGAAGTAGGTTTCGCCACAGAGCCTCCACGCGGCCTCGACGAAGGTCACGCCTGCGGGAAGTGTGTCAGTAATCAGCGCCTCACCGTTGGTCTGCCAGGCGGCGTCGTTCTTGACGTGGAGTGTGTACGTGAGCAGTCCGCCGGGCTGCGGGTCGCCACGGGTTAGGAGTTTCTCGAGCACCAAGTCTGGCCCGACTCCCAGCGCCGCGCTCGCTGTGTTGTCGACCGGGCTCACGTCACCAGATGGCGTGGTGATCTCAACGTCATTGGTGAACCACGTACCCGAGGCCAGCGGCGGGTCGACTTCCGCCCAGATCTCGAGCCAGGTCGCGTCGCCGGGCCCCAGATGCTCCACGGTTGCGGTGATGAGCCCCGAGGCCTCGCGACCGTCCCACGGACCGCCGTACTGCAGGCCCCAGCCGTGCAGCACTACCTCGCTCGGGAGCGTGTCGGTGATCACAGGCCAGGTCGCCGGCTGTGTGCCGACGTTCTCGACTTGGACCTGGTACTGGAGCCAGTTTTCGCCCTGCCACCAGGCGTACTTGGTAACGCGCAGGTTGGGCCCTGGGGCGTAGACCATCTGGGCCACACAGGCTTCATTGTCGTAGGGGTCGAGCTCGAGGAGCCCGGCGTCGACGGCGGCGCAGTTCACGAGCTCCGTGCCGGGGCTCACGTCGGCGTCGACCGATAGGACGACCTCGAAGTCCTGCCCGAAGCCGTTCTCGAGCGGGTCGAGCTCCCAGATGACGATGGTGCCGTCAACGTAATCGGGAGGATAGGGGTGGGGGCCGGACTCGTCGTGGATGTACGACCCGACGAAGGCGGTGCCTGCAGGCAGCGTATCTGTTACCAGGATTGTGCCCGCGATCGGGATATTGCCGTTGTTGCTTACATGCACGTTGTAGTGTAGTTCGCCCCCAGGCACGAGCTGCCCGGCGCTCCACGACTTGCCCAGGTAGAGGTTGTTGTAGGGCGAGCCGACGCTGCCCTCCCACGGGGCCTCGTTGTCGCCAGGCGTGGTATCGCTGGTGGAGACGATGGTGGCGGTGTTTGTGATGGGCGTGCCGACGTCGCTGGTCGCATCAACGGTCGCGCGGATGTAGACCTCGGTGCAGCGATGGCCGTCGATCGTGGGTATCGCGAGGGTCACCGCGTGCAGATCGCTGGTAAGCTCCTGCCAGCCAGGATCTTGCGCCCAGAAGGTCTGGTAGGTGAGCGGCGCCGGCATGGTGTCGACCAGGGTGACAGCACTGCTCGCCGTGCTCCCGTTGTTGCAGACGTTGACGGTGAAGACGACATCAGAGCCAGCGGCTGGGTCGCCCGTCCACGCCCACTTGCCGACGTTGAGGTCGGTGGCGTTGGACGCGACGTTGGCCGTCCAGCTCATATGCTTATCCTCGTCGCTGCCCCGGTCGTAGGGGCTACTGGTGCTGATCTCGATTGTGTTGGTGATGGGGTCGGGGGCTTCTGCATCGACCTGGAAGTAGACGCGGAAGCGCATCGACGTGTGGGCGTCGAGGGTGCCAAGGTTCCAGATGACCGGCGTCGTGCTGCTTGGCGCGGTGCCAAGAGTGTCGGCCAAGTAGGTCAGGTCCTCAGGAGTATCGGTCACTGTCACATCGTCCGCGGGAGCAGCACCATCGTTGGCGATCTCGATCCAGAAGGCGACGTTGCCGCCCTCTGCGGGTTGGCTGTCGCCATCGATCCACTTGGTGACCCGGAGGCGCGGGGCGGGTTCCTCGAAGACGTTATAGATGCGGTGGCCACCGGGGTCGACGTAGCTGACGCCGATGGCCTGACCGGGCTCCACGTCCCACTCGCCGATCGGGTTCCAGCTGCAGTGATAGAGATCGCTGCCGTTGGGCAGGACCGCGGATTCCTTGGTACGCGGGTTAGGCGCTCCTTCGGCACCCCACGGATCGCACTGCACGGGCACGAGCCCGTCGATCCAGCTAGCGTCGACGATGCCCTCGATGCCGTCGGCGCCGACATCGATGATGCCCGTGATCGCGCCGATCCGCACGCTAGCAGTGCGGCCATTGCCGGCAACGCCGTAGACCCAATCGCCCTCGACGATGTCGGGAGGCGTTCCGAGCCAGCCCTGCCAGTTGGTGGAAAAGCCCGTACTGCCGCCAAACGATGGTGCCAGGCCGGTGTCGAGAATGGCTATGCCCTTCTGAGTACCGGCGTGGTCGCTTACGGTGATGGTGACGACCTGGCCGGGCTCATAGCTGCCCTCGACCCAGTCGTGGCCGTAGTTTACGTTGAGAACGAGGTCGAGGTTCCGGGCGTCCCGATGGACGACGACCTCGGCGTGGTTGACCGTTGTCTCATAGCGGATGTAGCCGCGGGCGCCACGCGGGACGTCGACATAGGCCGCTTCGAAGCGCCCGGCGTCGTCCGTTGTTACCTCCTGGTAGCCACCTGGCCATTCGCCGTGCACTTGCAGGCGCGAGTCGAGCCACCCGCCAAGCTGTCCGGTGACAGTATCGGCGACGGAGTCGATCTCGGCGGCGAACGGGTCCGGGAGCTGCACCTCGACGGGCATCAGTCCTGCGCCGGCCTCGACGCGCACCAAATCGCCCGCATCGAGCGGGCCGAGGCCGCCAACGCCCCAGCAGCCATCGCAACCGGGGTCGGCGTCGGCGTGGACTGTCGTGTAAGGCGTCGTGATGGTGATCGGCCCGGGCACCGCCTGACCCCAGGCGTCGGCCTCTCCGCCCGGACGAACCCAGATCTCAACGCGATCGACCTCGCCACCGCTGAATGCGTCATCGGTCCACGTGTTGTCGCCAGGCGTGGGGTCGCCCACCGGCGTCGTTACCTCGAGCGTGTTGGTATACCAGCGCATCCGCTCGCCGGCGGAATCCAGGTCGACGTTGACCCAGGCGCTCCAGCTCCACCCAGGCTCAAGGTGTTCCAGCGTCCAGGTAATCAGCCGGTTGAGCGGATCGTGGGTGGCGTCCACGCCGAATGGGTGTCCGCCATCGGACCACCACTCGCCATTGTAGGTGACGTCATCGGGGTAGGCGTCGGAGACGGCGACGTCGTCAACCGCTGTGTCGCCCAGGTTCTGGATCTGTATCCAGTAGGCGATCCGGTTATCGCCTTGCCACTCGTGGCGCTTGAACGCTGACAGGTTGGGCCCGTCGGGATGGATGGCCGTCTGCACGCAGGCCAGGTTGTCGCCCAACGCGACCTCGCCGGGCGCTCCGAAGACCGTGGCGCAGTTGGTGACCGGGCCCTGGCTGGCGCCGGCGTCGATGTCGACGGTGAAACTGAAGTCGAAGGCGCGAGCTACATCGACCTCACCGAGGTCCCAGACGATCGTATCGCCGTCGATGCTTGCGGGATCGAGGCTTTCCCACCAGTCCCAGCCGCCAAACCCGGCGCTGCCTTGCCTGTAGCTGGTGCCCGCCGGGAGCGTGTCGGTGATCCAGGCATGGGCGACGCTGTTGCCACGGTTCTCCACGTGGATGCTGTAGTTGAGCCATCCACCTGGCGTTTGGTCGCCGTTGTTGAGCCACTTGTCGACAGCGAGGTCAAAGCGAGGTGCGCTGACGCGCGCCTCCGTGTTGGTCATAGCGTTGTTGTCCGGCTCGGCATCATCGTCCGCGGAGATCTCCACGGTGTTCTCCGGAATCGTGCCCAGGGGCGCCAAGGGGTCGAGCACCAACCTCACGACGATGTCGTGGCACCAGTCGCCGGGCAGGGCGGGTGCGTAGAGCTCGAGCTGCCCGCCGGTCGCGCTGATTTCCTGCCAGAGGCCCTGTTCCTCCCACGGGTTAACGCTCCAGCCTACCAGTGTCGTAGATAATGGCAGCGTGTCGGTGAGCCAGACGGGGCCTATGGCGGCGCCGCGATGCGTACAGACGCGCAGGGTGTAGTCGAAGGCCTCGCCAGGGGCTGGGTCACCGGGATCGGGCCACTTGTCGACGTTGACCTCGACCTCGCTGTCCCAGACGCTTACCGGGCCCGCGCAGGCTTCGTCGTCGTCCGGATCGAGGTCTTCGACGGTGGTGGTGCTGATGCGTACACAGTTGTCGCCGAGACTACTGCCATCGGACAGTGTCCCGTCTAGAGCGAGTGTGACGAAGAACCGGCCTTCGTCGCCGGGTTCGACGGTACCCAAGTCCCAGGTCAGCACGCCAGATGGGTCCTCGGTTGGGACGATGCCGCTTGTGTCGCCGGCCCAACTGGTACCGGCGGGCAGTGTGTCGACGATCTGCACGCCTTCTGCCGGACCATTGCCCTCGTTCACGTAATAGAGCCCGTAGATCACGAGGCCGCCCGGGCGTGTGTGGCCGGGCATGTTCCATTTCTGGACCTGCATGTCCGGCGCTGGCAACCAGAAGGAGTACTGCGTCTGGTTGCCGTTGTCGTCGCCAACATGGATGTTGAAGCTGTCCCCCAGCCGGATGTCCCAGCCGTAGTCGCCGTCGAAGTCCATGGTGTAGTCGCCGCTGGCACTGACCTGGGTGCCCATGCCGTCAGGCCCGGGGTTGCCCCAGTAGTCGCGGACGTTGGCGTCGAGCCAACGGTCTGCGGGCGCTGTCCCGCTAACGATGTCTGTGTCGACACTCGCATCTGCCGTGATCTCGACGACTTCGGTCGCAACGACCACGCCGTCGCCAAAGTCCACCGTAACGACGTTACCGGGAACGACGGTCCCGGGGGCAAACTTGAGCACGAAGCCCTGAGGCCCGCACCAGTCACAGGAGCCCGCCTGGGTGGTCCCGGTGACGACTGTTGTGCCGCCGTCGGTCACGGTAATCAGGATGGTGTTACCGGGGATGGCATCCCAGCCCCACACCTCGTTCTCTCCATCCATGTCGTAGTGAGCGATGATGCGTGGTGGGGCCGCAGGGGCCCGGACCTGGTTGCCCTCTGGCGCCACCGGGTCGACGGTCCGGTCGATGCCGGTGCGAGCGTTGGGCAGCGCAGCCGCAGTGGACGCGTCGTGGGCGCTGACAGCCCCCTTGTTGGGGGCGCTGATAATGACGATGGCCAGCAGGGCCAGGCTCACGGCGAGGACTGCCGCGAGCCGATAGGTCTTTTTCCAGTACGATGGCGAATACATTGTTGCCCTCCAGAAAATGCGATGAGAGAGACTACGTGGGCATAGGCGACGTGGCGCGTCGCTGCAGGTATCGGATTCTAGACATGCCTCCTTTCCCGGCGCCGCTTGGGTTGGGCGCCGTCCCTGGGGATTCACACGCGGTGGACGGTTATGCGGTGGCTGACCCGCCCCGCCCTGCAGTGCAGGGGGCAGGCGGTACCAGAGACTGCGTCCTGTGACAGACGCACTAAGCCAAGGACACCTCGGTTCGTGTAACAGTGTGTAGCACGCAAAGGGGATGGTTACCAGCAGACCCCCATGCCTATGCTATAGCAAGGCAACGACCATGTCAACCGCGCCTGGCGCGAGCCGTACGTGTTACACGGCTGCGCGGTAGATTGCGATGACCTTCTCCGGCTCCACCTCGGCCAGTATGTTGTGAATGTTGCAGAAGATATAGCCGCTGTCTTGCTTCATCACCGGTACGACTTCCTGGACCTCGCGGACAACGTCGTCGACCGAACCCAGGGGGAGCGTTACTTGCGCATTGACGCCGCCGCCCCATAGGGCAATGCGCCCGCGTGCCTTGTCCTTCCACTCGCGGTAGGTGGCTTTGCCTGCCGACCACTGAACCGGGTTGAGGATGTCGAATCCGCTCTCGACGATCAGGTCGATGAGGTCGTAGATGGCACCGCACGAGTGCAGGAAGCGCTTTGTGTGCGGCGCAAGCGCCTTGACGGTGTCGTTGATGCGGCGGTGGTAGGGCTGGAAGAGATCCCGGTAGACTTTGGGCGAGGCGATCAGGTTGTTCTGGGTGCCCCAGTCGTCGGCTGAGAGCATTAGGATATCGACAGTGTCGCGGATCTCGGG
>Ga0123332_1004830_pt1 | contig 11658 bp, 11 predicted proteins | sample BioC12SIPDNA_4_FD_89958 | JGI IMG/M metagenome (GOLD analysis project Ga0123332, IMG submission 89958) | Anaerobic biogas reactor microbial communites from Washington, USA - Biogas_R2_A C12 SIP DNA | ecosystem: Engineered > Bioreactor > Anaerobic > Unclassified | place: Washington, USA...
CAAGAAGTCGCCGTCGAAAGCGACGAAGGCGAAGACCGCCCAGCCGTAGACTTGGCCATGCGCCGCTACACCGTCACCGACGGTATCGTCATCCGCCGGCTACCACTGCCGAGTGGCGACATGGTGGTCACGCTGCTCAGCGAACACGGCAAATGGCGCGCCGTGGCCCGCAAGGGTCGCCTGCCTGGCGGCAACCTCGGCAAGCTCAGCTTGTTCCACGACGTCAGCGTGCAGTACTACCGCCGCAAGGAGGAGGACCTGGCGCTGTTGACGCAGGTGCAGCTCAACGGCGCCCTGCCGCGGCTGACGGCGCCCGACGTGTACCCGTACGCCAACCTGCTCGCCGAGCTCGTCGACCGCCTTACCGTCGACGTGCACCTCGGCGAGAGCGTCCACGGCCTCCTCGCCAGTGGGCTGCGCGGCCTCAACCGCCACGTCGACCCTGAGCACGTCGCGTTGCTGTACGCCTGGAGGCTCCTGGCCGTGGCGGGCCTCGCGCCGCTCCTCGACCGCTGCCAACGCTGCGGGGGCCACGACGACCTCGACCACGTCGACGTCGCTGCCGGCGGGCTCACGTGCAGCCGCTGCGCGTCAGGCATGTACGTCGGGCACGACGTCGTCGACGAACTCGCCGACCTCGTCGCCCGCAGCGCGCGGCAGGCGATCGCGTCCCCACCGCACGACCCCGCCTTGCACTGGAGGCTTCTCAGGCAGTACGTCGCGTACCACGTGGGGGACCTCAACAGCCTGACGGCCGTCGCGTCGGGTCAGGTCACGGGGCAAACTGCCGCCGCGCGTAGCGAAGTACCGGCACCGGGCGACGGCGACGACGCCGGGCTGGTGACGGCGCACGGCACCATGGACACGTGATGGTCATCCTCGCAGCGCTCGCGGTCGGGTACCTGTGCGGCTCGTTCCCCAGCGCGTACCTGCTGGCTCGGGCGCGGGGCCTCAGCGTGTTCGAGCTCGGCTCAGGCAACATGGGCGCGATGAACACGGCACGGAACCTCGGGCCGCTGCTCGGTGTCGCCGTGCTGCTCCTCGACGTCGGCAAGGGAGCGCTCGCCACGCTCGTCGGCATGCGCATGGCGCTGGTGGGAGCTGCCCCTGGCGCCGACCCGACGACGGGCGCGCTGCTGGTGCCCGCCGTCATCGCGGGCGTCGCAGCCGTCGCGGGACACTGCTACTCGGTCTTCGTCGGGTTCAGGGGAGGCAAGGGCCTCGCGACGGCTCTCGGCGTCGCACTGCCGCTGTACTGGCTACCTGCCGTCTACGCCCTTGTGTTCATCGTAGCGCTGCTCCTGATCACCAAGAACAGCGACACGGCGACCCTCGCGACCATCGCCGCGTACCCCGTCATCACGCTGTTCACGCTGGAACGGCAAGGGTGGCTGCGCGAGGACACGTTCCTCGTGACGACAGGCGTGCTGCTCATCGCTCTCGTCGCCCTGCCGCGACAGGTGCAGTCGCTGCGCAGACGGCGCGCTCGCTCGCCGGCGTGAGCCTTTGCTCTCACGCGTGAACGTCTGCTCTCACGCGTGTGAGCGTCTGATCTCGCGCGTGAACGTCTCGTCTCACGCGTGAGCGACTCCTCTCACGCGTGAGCGTCTCCTCTCACGCGTGAGCGTCACTGCCAGCGTTCGACGTCATCGGCTGCCTGCCCGAGCAGTAGCGACCTGACCTCTCCCACCAGGAACAGGCTGCCGGCCACGACGATCAGGCCACCGTCATCGGTCAGCTCGACAGCGGTCTGCAACGCCTCTGCCGGTGTGGCTGACGCCATGACGCGCAGCGGTGCGCCGCCGCCGGTCCCGTTGGGATCGTCCGAATCCGCGACCATCTCGGCCACGAGCGACGCGAGCAGCGCTGGGTCTGAAGCGCGAGGCGACGTGACCGCGCGCGTCACGACGACCGTGCCTGCCACAGGCAGCAGTGGAGCCAGGATGCCTTGCTGGTCCTTGTCGGCCGAGGAGCCGAGCATCAGCACGTCGCACCTGGGCCCCAGCTCCTCTATGGTCGCAGCCAGTGCCTCCGCAGCCTGGGGGTTGTGAGCACCGTCGAGAACCACGCGCCTGCCCCTGTACGCCAACCGCTCCAGCCGACCCGGCCACACCGTCGACGCGACGGCCCCTGCGATCGTGCCGCGAGGCACACGCAGCCGTGCGGCACCGGCGGCGGCCAGCGCGACGTTCGTCGCCTGGTGGCGACCGACGAGGGGCGTGTGCACACGCAGCCCAGTGTCGGGATCGTCGCTCATGCCGGCCACGACGAGGTCGAGGCCGTCCCACGTCGAGTGCTCCACGCTCACGGCGAGGTCCCTGCCGAGGACCTCGAGAAGCGCGCCGAGGCGGACAGCCTCGTCCTCGATGACGCTCAGGGCCGGCCCGCTCGCCGCGGTCAGCGCGGGCACACCCGTCCGCAGGATGCCTGCCTTCTCGCGCGCGATGGTGGAGACGTCAGAGCCGAGCACGGCAACGTGATCGAGCGCGATGCCGGTGATGATCGACAGCACCGGCTCGAGAGCGTTGGTAGCGTCGAGCCTCCCGCCCATCCCGACCTCCATGACGGCCACCTTGACGCCCGCGCTCTTGAACACCAGCGCGCACGCGGCCGTCACGACCTCGAAGAAGGTGGCGTGCAGACGCTCGGCGTGCGGCCGAACGGTTGCCAAGGCGTCGGCCATGCGCTCTTCGCTTGTCGCGACGCCGTCGACGGTGGCCCGCTCCCCCAGGTGGTGAAGGTGCGGGCTCACGAACAGCCCGGTACGGCGGCCGTCGGCTGAAAGGCACGCGGCCAACACGCACGCGGTGCTGCCCTTTCCGTTCGTGCCCGCGACGAGCACGACGTCGAACGAGCGCTGCGGCGAACCGATCGCGGCAAGCAGCGCGTGGACCCGCGCGAGGCCCGGCTGTACACCGAAGCGCTGCAGCCCGTACAGCCACGCGGTGTGGTCAGGCTGCGTCACCGCGTCACCGGCGTCAGGTGATGGCATCGCACTCGTGGAGCAGCGTCGCGCCCGCGTCGGTACCTGGCTCGTGGTGCGTGCGCACCAGCCGCGCCACCTCGGTATCACCCGAGGCTGCGAGGACGAGCGCGGCGCCGTACGCCGCGTGATGCGCCCGCGCCTGCCTCACACCGGCCAGCCCCACGCGCCTCGGTTCGGGCGGCACCTCGACCTGAGGCAACAGGTGAGCCGCGATTCGCAACAGGACGTTGTTGCTCGACCCGAGCTTCCCGATGTCGTGGAGCAGCGCGGCGCGCACGAGGGTGGGCTCCGCGTCGGGCTTGGCACTCAACACGCGCGATGCGACCTCGATCCCGTGTGCGCGCTCGGCTGGTGGGAGCCGTGCGAACAGCGTCATCTCCTCCTCCGTGAGGTGAGCTTCAGCCCACATGTCATCGGGTCGCGCCAACCGCGGGAACGCGGTCTTCACCGTGCGCAGCGCAGCGTTGACGAACCACCGTGGTCGCTTGGCCATGGCGTGGGCCAGTCTACCGTCAACCGCCCCCGGCGGCCCCTGCTGTATGCTGACACCGCTCGGGTGGCCGGCGCTGTCTGCTCGCCCCGGCACCGCGAGGAGCCGATGATCCGTACCCTTCACAGTCCGCGCAGCTTCCCATGGTCGTCACCGCGTCGCTTGCTTCTCGTGCTGGCATGGGCCGTCCTCTTGGCAGGCGGGGTCGCAGCCGCGCAGGGCGGCGCGCCCGACGGGGTCGATGCTCCGGTCGTCACGGCGCCCTCGACCGTAGACGCAGTCGTCGCGAACGGCGCGTCAGCGGAGGAGGCTGCCGACGCTGCCGTCAGGACATGGCTCGCCAGGGTGCCGATCGGGTTCGACCAGCTCTCGAGCCTCGACGCCGAGCAGCTGTGCCGTGAGCTCCCCGGGCTGGTGACGGCCCCTCCACCGCCGGCAGGGACCGAGGTGCGGTTCGACGACCGCGTGGAACGGCCCGTCGAGGAGGAGAACGTCAAGGTCTTCACGTACGCGGCCGTGCGGCCAGTCGACCAGCTCGACGTCGTCGAGGTGAGGCTCGAGCTGCGCGACGGGCAGTGGGTCGACACGCGGGTCGGGTTCCTCTCCACCACCGAACTGAGCGGTGTGCGTGCCTGGTTGCAGACTCCTGCGGCGTCGTGGCTGTTCGTCGCGTTCACCGTGCTGATGGTCGTGATGCTCATCAACCCGGCCTCGGCCGTGCGGCGGTGGCTGCGGGCGGGTCGCGCAGCGATCGCCGAGCATCGGCGCCTGGTGCTGTTCACGATCATCGGGCTGTTCGGTCTGTTCGGGCTCGGGGTCCTGACCGGCTCGAGCCTGCCCGACTCGTGCGACGTCGCGGTGCTCGAGATCGTCGAATCGGCCATCACCAGCCTCGGCGCGACGGCCGCGTACGGCAGCGGTGACGTGCCGCGGGCGGCAGCGACGACCTTCTACCAGAACTTCGTGGTCGTGACCCTGTCGGTGACGTTCACGCTCTCTGCCCTGCTCGGGATACCCGGGTACCTCTACGCTGCTGCCTCGTTCTTCGTGCAGGGCGTCCCGTTCGGGCTCATCGGCGGGGGCACGGCGGGCGAGTTGCTCGCCCTCGTCGTGCTCGTGCTCCTTGAGCTGAGCGCGTACTTCCTCGTCGTCGCGGGCGGCGGCATGCTGCTGGCCACGGTCGCTCGGCGCGGCTTCGGTCAGCTCGGCACCGGCTTCTCCAAGCTGCTCCTCATGCTGCCGATCGCCATGGTGCTCCTGCTGATCGGCGCCTGGTACGAGGCCGTGATCATCATCCTCGGGTTCTGAGCTCACCTGGCCGTACGGCCTTGCCGAACGGTCGTTCGGCGATGACTAACGGTCACTAGACGATGTAGACATGCATGGCCCTCAGGTCAGAGGCCCAGCACGCGCCGCACGGCGGGCGCCACGTCGAGGAGGCTGGTCGCCGTCTCGAACTCGTGTGCCCCCTGTCCCAGCACCAACAGCGGCACGGGGTTGCGGGTGTGCCCCTTCACGCTCAGGTCCTCGAGGTTGCCGTGGTCCGAGGTGATGACGACCGTGGCGCCGGAACTCACGGCTCCGGTCCCCTCGGTGAGCAGCAGGGCGAGGAGGGCGTCGAGGTTCACCAGGAACCGGGCGGCCCCCTCGGCGTCGCGCGCATGACCGTAGCCGTCGGTCAGCCACACGTCGACGAACGTGAAGGCGTGCCGCGATGCGAGGCTCGCCAGCGCGGCAGCCGTGCCCGTCACCCCGGCCTCCTCGATACCGACTGCGACACCCTCCTCCAGCCGCGCGAGTCCTGTGCCGACGAGGTCGGGGGCGACGGCGAGGCCGGCCCTGTACTCCTCGAGCCCGCGCAGCCTGACGCCGGCAGCCCGGGCGGCGACGACAGGTGCGTTGGGGCGCCACCTGCGTCGCCCTTCGGTGGCGAAGTAGCGCGGAGGGTAGACGTTCGCCAGGGCGGCACCACCCGCTGCGGCCGCGTCGTGGAACAGCGTGCCTGACTCCAAGGTCGAGACGAGGGTCGGGCCCGGCCATGGGCCGTAGTGACCGTCCATGATGTCGGCAGCGTTGAGCCCGGTGAGTATCGTCGTCTGGCCGGTCGCCGATTGCGGAAGCCCGTCGTGTCCGAGCGTCGCGTCGAGCTGCCTGAAGACGAGTCCGGAGGCGGTCCGCGGGCGGGCGCGATTGTCAGGAACCGCACCGATGAGTCCGGACAGTATCGGCAGGGGCGTCGCGACGAGCGGGTTGACGGCAGGGTCAGGAGCGCCGAGCCCGACGCCGTCGAGGAACAGCAGGATCACCCGTCCCGACCGGTCCAGGCCCGTCGGGACGGGGCCGTCCGTCAGGCGCCGACCCCCATGGCGGCTTTCGCCCGTTCGGCGGTGTCGTGCGCGATCGCTCTGGCCCTGTCGGCGCCGGCCGCGAGGAGCGCGTCGAGCTGCGCGACGTCGCTCATCAGCTCGCGGTGCCGTGCCTGGATCGGCTCGAGGGTGCTCACGACCACCTCGACGAGGGCCTTCTTCAGCGTGCCGTACCCTCCCCCATCGAGCTCTGCCTGGATGTCTGCCATGCTCTTGCCGCTGAGCACCTGGTAGATGGTCAGCAGGTTCTTCACGCCGGGTGAGGCGTGCTCGTAGCGCAGTTCGCGCTCCGAGTCGGTCACGGCGGCCATGATCGACTTCTTGACCGTCTTGGGGTCGTCGAGGAGGTTGATGGCGTGACCGGGGGTCGTCGCCGCGATGCTCTTCGACATCTTCACGGCGGGGTCGTCGAGGCCCATGATCCGCGCGCCCTCCTTGGGGATCTCGGCCTTGGGAAGCGTGAACACCTCGCCGAACAGGTTGTTGAAGCGAAGCGCGATGTCGCGGGTGAGCTCGATGTGCTGCACCTGGTCTTCGCCGACCGGCACGAAGTCGGGTTGGTAGAGCAGGATGTCGGCTGCCTGCAGCACCGGGTACACCAGCAGGCCGGTGCCGACGCTGTCGCGTCCTTCTGACTTGGATTTGAACTGCGTCATGCGGTAGAGCCAACCGAGCGGCGTCACGCAGTTGAGGAGCCAGGTGAGCTCGGCGTGCTCGCGCACGTGCGACTGCACGAACACGATGCTGCGTTCAGGGTCGACGCCGGCGGCCATGAACAGCGCTGCGGCGCTGCGCACCTGGTGGCGCAGCTTGACGGGGTCGATGACCTCGGGCACGGTGAGGGCGTGGAGGTCGACGACGCAGAAGACGTTCTCGCGCTCGCCCTGGTTGGCGACCCACTGCTTCAGGGCCCCCGTGTAGGTGCCGATGTGCAGGTCACCGGTGGGTTGGATCCCCGAGAGGACGCGAGCGGGTGTCGGTGGTCGGGTCATGAGGCACAAGTATAGCCGCGTGCCCGCAGCGGCCTGGCGTCCGGCCAGGCGTTCAGACGGTGGTCGGGCCGGGCATCGGCCCCGGCGTCCGCCCAGGATGCCGCGGCATCACCGCCAGGCTAGGGCAGGCGCACGACGCGCAGGCTCAACGAAGGCACGACGACGTCCCGCCCGATGATCTCTCCGCTGAGGATGTCGACGGCGTCGCCGCCGACCAACGCGCTCAGGTCCACCGTCGCGTCGCGCGCGGCCAGGTTGGCCAGCACCAGCAGCCGCTCGTCGGCCGCCTCCCTGACCATGGCCAGCACCGCGCGGTCGCCGACGTCGACGACGGTCGTGCTGCCCTCGTACAACGCAGGGTGGATCCGCCGCAGCGCGATGAGCCGCCGGTAGTGCCACCACAGCGAGTCGGGGTCGGCGCGTTGCTCCTCGACACTGAGACCCTCGATCGCCGCGCCTGGATCGGCCCACGACGGAGCGTCGCTGAAGCCGAAGTCATCGCCTGCCTCCCAGCGCATGGGCAGGCGCTTGGCGAGGTCGCCGCCGCCGGGACCGTCGGCCATGCCGATCTCCTCGCCGTAGTAGATGAACGGCGTGCCTGGCAGGGTGAGGAGCAGCGAGGCCGCGAGCTTCAGGCGGCGTTCGTCGCGGCGCGGCAGCGAGAAGAGCGTCGCGACCCTGGTCTGGTCGTGGTTGCCGATGAACGTCCCGCGCCACGCGTCATCTGGGTAGAGGTCCTGCTCCTGCGCCACCGTGAACGCCAGGTCTGACGCCGAACGAGCCTGGAGCGCTGCGAGGATCTCGCGCCACAGCGGGTAGTCGAAGCTCATGTCGAGGCCGGCCTGATGGTAGCGGACGATGGCGGGCATCTCGGTCCACGTCTCCCCCACCACCAGAGCGCCGGGAGCGACGCGGTTCACGAACGACTGGAACTCGGCCACCCACTGGTACGTCTCCTGCGTGTTGGCGATGGCGCCGGTGTCCGACTCGATGATGTGCTGGATGGCGTCGACGCGGAAGCCGTCGACCCCCATGGCCAGCCAGTAGCGTGCGATCTCCTCGAGTTCGCGCCGCACGGCGGGGTTGCGCACGTTGAGGTCGGGCATGCCGCCCGAGAAGAGGCCGAGGTAGCTGCTGCCGTCCGGTCCCACGTGCCACGCGCTGCCGCCGCGGGTGCCGCGCCAGTCGGGAGGGTCGTCGGACCACACGTAGTAGTCGCGGAAGGCGGGGTCGCCTGAGGCAGCCGCGATGAACCACGGGTGCGTGACGGCCGAGTGGTTCGGTACGAAGTCGATGATCACGCGGACGTTGAGGTCGTGCGCCTCGTCGAGCAGGCGTTGGAAGTCCTCGAGCGTGCCGTAGTCGGGGTTGATGCCGTAGTAGTCCTCGACGTCGTACCCGTGGTAGCTGGGGCTCGGGTGTATGGGCATGAGCCAGATGCCGGTCACGCCCAGCTCGGCGAGGTACGGCAGGCGCTGCCTGACCCCGTTGAGGTCGCCAACGCCGTCACCGTCGGAGTCCTGGAAGCTGCGGACGAAGATCTCGTACCAGACGCCCTGCTCGGGCGGGGTCACGACCGCGGTCGACGGCGCGGTGGCTGGCGCCGTGCCCTGAGCCGCCGCGTGCGTCAGTGTCACGGCCACCACCAGCGACGCGACCCTCATGCGCCACCCACTCAAGGAAGGACCTTGTCGACCCACACCATGGGGCTGGTTGGTACCTCGCCGACGCGCATCTCCCAGTGCAGATGCGGTCCGGTGGAGAGGCCGGTGCTGCCGACCTCGCCGATGAGGTCGCCGCGTTGCACGCGCTGGCCGACCTCGACGTCGATCTTGGAGAGGTGGAAGTACATGCTGCTGATCCCGAAGCCGTGGTCGATCATGACCCAGCCGCCCTTGATGGGGTAGGCGCCCGCCACCATGACGCGGCCGTCGTTGGTGGCCTGTACCGGCGTGCCGGTCGGAGCCGCCAGGTCGAGTCCGTTGTGGTACGACACCGGGCCGCCCTGGGCGTAGCGGCGCGCGTCGGCGAAGCCGCTGGTCTCGCGGCCGGCGATGGGCATGATGAACGGCTGCGTCCAGTATCGTTCGGGCGAGGACTGCGCCCACGCTTCGGCCAACGTGTTCGCCTCGAGCTCGCGACCCTCCGGGGTGATGACCGACAGCGTCTGCGCGCTGAGCTGGAGCTGCTCGACCGTGAACGGCAACGGTTCGAGGGTAACGGTCTGCCGTGCCTCGACGGTGCGGTTGAACTCGTCGGTGACGGTGCCGACCACCTCGAGTTGCATGGGGTCTACGGTCATGGGCATCGGGGCGACAGCGTACGCGCCGACGCCTTCGATGAACGCGGAGTTCTGCAGCGTCCCGCCGACAGCGATCCAGTAGTGCTGGATGGCAGCTCCCGTGTCGTTCCAGGTGAGCGTGATACCGAGCGGGTCGGCAGACCGCACCTGCGTCAGCGCCCGCATGTCAAGCGTGATGGCGGGCACCCCGAGCAACGGCGCCTCGACGGTGGTGGCGTTGCCGGCAGCGTCGGTCGCGACGATGGTGATGACGTTGTCACCCGCTGCGGCGGTCAGCTCGAAGGTGTAGTCCTGGTCGACGACGGTCTGCTCGCTGCCCGCGTAGCTCAGCACGTACGTGACGGGTTCGTCGGCGCTCACGAACACCATGACCGGCGTCTCGGCAGCCACGCGCAGCGGCGCCTCGACGTAGAGCTGCGGCGGGGTCCTGTCCCGCACCGCGGCCGCGATGGTCAAGGCGGCGAGGGCGGTGGCGGCCAGCGCCAGCACGGCGAGGCCGAGCCTGCGGCGGTACGAGTTCACGCGTTCACGCGGTCACTCTGTAGCCTGGCTGGTGACGAACGGGATGTTGCGGAACTTGTGGTCGACGTCGAGGCCGTAGCCGTACACGAACGCGTCGTCGATGGTGAAGCCGAGGTAGTGGACAGGCACCTCGACCTGGCGTCGCGACGGCTTCGAGAGCAGCGCGGCCACCTTGACGCTGGCCGGGTTGCGGCCCTCGAGGTACCCGAGCAGGTACTTCATGGTGAGGCCGGTGTCGACGATGTCCTCGACCAGGATGACGTGCTTGCCTGCCAGGCTGAGGTCGAGGTCCTTGACGAGCTTCACCTCGCCGCTGGTCTTGGTGTCCGAGCCGTAACTGGAGACGGCGAGGAAGTCGACGCTCAGGTGCATGTCGATGGCGCGCACGAGGTCGGCCATGAACACGAACGCGCCGTTGAGGACGCAGATGAGGTGCAGCTCCTGGCCCTGGTGATCGGCGCGGATCTGCTCGCCGAGCTCAGTGACCCGCCGCGCGATGGCTTCGGCGCTCAGTTGGACGGGTCCGACCCCTGGTTCGAAGATCCGGTCTTGGTGCATGACTGTGCCTTCCGCGACCGCTGCGTCGTGCGCGGGTCAGCCGCGAGTATACCCGAGCCTGTCGAGCTCTCCCGTCTTCACTTCGCGCCACTCGCCCGGCTGCAGCCCGCCGAGCTCCAGCGCGCCGAAGCGGGTCCTGAGCAGGCGTTCGACGTCGTACCCGACGGCCGCGAGCATCCTGCGTACCTGACGCTTCCTGCCTTCGGTGAGCACGACGACGGCACCTCCCGGCGCGGGACGGGCCTCGAGCGCCCTGGCCGGGCCGTCGTCGAGCGTCACGCCCTGTTGCAACCGCGCGAGCGCCTCGCCCGCAACCGTCCCCTGCTTGCACCACAGGCGGTACTCCTTCTGATGCTGGTAGCGCGGGTGGGTGAGGAGCAGGGTCAGGTCGCCGTCGGTGGTGAGGAGCAGCAGCCCCTCCGAGTCGCGGTCGAGGCGCCCGACGGGGTGCAGGCCGGGCGTGGCAGGCACGAGCGTGAGCACCGTCGGCCTGCCGAACTCGTCGCTGGCGGTGGTGACGATGCCGCGCGGCTTGTTGAGGAGGTAGGTGACGCTCTGCCGCGGCGGCTTGAGCGCCTTGCCGTCGACGCGCACGTCGTCGCGTGGGCCCGCGCGCTGGCCCAGCACGGCGGGCTTGCCGTTGACCGTCACCCTGCCTGCGAGGATGAGCTCCTCGGCCTTGCGCCGACTGGCGATGCCTGCGCGGGAGATGAGGCGTTGCAGACGTTCGCCGTCGCTGGAGGTCATCCCCACATCGTAGCCGCACGGCGGTAGCATGCGAGCATGACCGTCGCGTCTCCCGACCTCGACATCAGAACGCTGATCGAGGAGATCATCCCGTTCAACAAGCTGCTGGGCGTGCGCCTGACGAAGGCGGACGTCGCTGCCGGCACGGTCACGCTGCGCATGCCGCTGAGAGGCGAACTCATCGGCAACGTCATGCGCTCCATGGCGCACGGCGGCGCCGTGTCCGCGCTCATCGACGCTGCTGCTGGCGCCGCGGCCGCGCTCTCACTGCCCGACCTGCGGGCTGCTCCGAGCGTCGCCACCATCGACATGCGCGTCGACTACCTCGCGCCCGGCCGTGGGGAGTGGCTCGAGGCCACGGCCACCGTGATGCGATCGGGCCGCAGGGTGATCGTGGTGCGCGTCGACGTCAGCGACGCGCAGGGTGACCTCGTCGCGCTCGGCACGGCCGCGTTCAGCGTCGCTGTCGCGGCTGCGGCCGCGCCAGGACAGGCGGCAGCGTCGGGCGCGGCCGGCTCCAGCCCCGAGGAGGACGGCGAGTGATCCACCCACTGCACGAGCGGTACGCCAGTCTGCTGGTCGACTACTGCACCAGCGTGAAGCAGGGCGACAGGGTCATCGTGAGTCTCGACGTCGCGGCGCTCGACCTCGGCAGAGCCATCTACCGCGAGGTGCTGCGGGCGGGCGGCGAGCCG
>Ga0123332_1004834_pt1 | contig 11650 bp, 8 predicted proteins | sample BioC12SIPDNA_4_FD_89958 | JGI IMG/M metagenome (GOLD analysis project Ga0123332, IMG submission 89958) | Anaerobic biogas reactor microbial communites from Washington, USA - Biogas_R2_A C12 SIP DNA | ecosystem: Engineered > Bioreactor > Anaerobic > Unclassified | place: Washington, USA...
CACGGCCGTGCAGCGCTATGAGGACGTGGGGCAGATACTGAAGCTCGACCCACGCAAGACCGGCGAGAACGAGACCCCCCTGGTCTGGTCGCAGAAGGTGACCAAACTGTCCGGTGGCGAGTCCGGTGTATGGGCCACCGCGTGCCTCTACAAGAACATGCTCTACGTGCCCACGCATGGGGGCGCGCTCCTGGGACTGGACCGGGCGACGGGGGAGGTCGTTTGGCAGAAGCAACTCACCGAGCATGCTTGGGCGAGCTGCGTGGTGGTCGACCGCACGCTCATGGTGGGAGATACGTACGGGGTCTTCCACGCCTGGGACGTGACCGACACCCGGATCGATCCCCCTGTTCTCTGGGAGCTCAAAGTGCCCAGCGGGAGCGCCCTGGAATCGACGCCCGCGGTGTGGAAGGGCAGGGTCTACGTGGGTTGTCGCGACGGCTACTTCTACTGCTTCGGCGACCAATAGGCGGTCGTGCGGCCCTCTCGCTTCTCGAACGGGCCGCAACCTGACCAGAGTCTGAACACACGCACCGGACGCCCCGCCGCCCGCTCATGAGAAGACCCCTTCCGGCCGATAGTGGTCCTGAGGGAGGGTTTGTCCCCTACTGGCACAGTGTCTCGACTCCGAGAGGTCATGCGTAGCCCAAATACGTGGATTTGCCCCGGGTGCGGCAGGACTGTCGTTCTACCGGCGGACTGTGATACGGATGGCCTCAGGCAGGATCACCGCCGTCTGGATCAGCTTGCCCAGGCTCTATGCGGGTGCTGGGTAAGCCGGCTGCCCAGCGGCGGCGTCATCCGCTTTCTGGAGACCATATTGGACGGGAGCGGGTTCTCTGACGATCAGAATCTCGGCTTCTTCGCGGGGGAGGCCTGACCGCCGACCATCTCGTTCCAAGAGACTGTGTTGGCCACGTCAGCGGCGCGCAGCCAACCACGTCGCGCCTCCTGTATACCGAACCTCAGGTTCTCGAAGTCACTCGGGCTGTGGGCATCGCTGCAGATGACGACGGTGGCGCCCAGTGCGACCGCCCGGCGTGCGGCCTCCGCCGTGAGGTCGAGCCGGTCTGGTGAGCCGTTGATCTCAAGGTAGGTCCCCGTCTCAGCAGCCAGTCGAGCCAGAGCCTCCACGTCCACCTCGTAGGGCTCGCGACGCCCGATGAGACGTCCGCTGGGATGGCCTATGGCTCGCACATAGGGGTTCCGCATGGCCATGGTGATCCGCTCCATGATCTTCTCCCGCGGCTGGCTGAACCCCGAGTGGATGCTCGCGGTGACGTAGTCGAGGCGGGCCAGAGCGTCGTCGGGCAGGTCCAAGCGGCCGTCGGCCAGGATGTCCACCTCGATGCCCGTCAGGACCTGGATCCCCTCCAGTCCGGCGTCCAGCGCGCGGATGGCCTCCATCTGGGCCAGCAGCCGCTCTGGCGTCAGGCCTCCCGTCATGGCCAGCGACTGGGAGTGGTCGCAGAAGCACAGATATTCCAGCCCCCGTTCTCGGGCTGCCAGGGCCATATCCTCCAGGCCGGCACGGCCGTCGGTCCAGTCGGAGTGGACGTGCAGGTCTCCTCGCAGGTCCAACGGCTCGATCAAATCAGGAAGGGATCTTGTTTCGGCCGCCTCGATCTCGCCCTGGTTCTCCCGCAACTCAGGCGGGATGTAGTCGAGGCCCAGCGCTTCGTACACGTCCTGCTCCGTGGGGCAGGTGATCAGGCGGCCGGAAGCGAGTTGCTCCACGTGGTACTCGCTGATCCTGTAGCCGAGACGCTGGGCGTAGCCGCGGAGAGCTACGTTGTGGTCGGCGCTGCCGGTGAAGTGCTGCAGCAGGTTGCCATAGGACTCGGGGCGAACGATGCGGAGGTCGACCCCCAGACCGGTGTGCGTCTTCGCTGCCAGCTTGGTGTCGCCGCGTTCGTCGACCCCGGATATCTCGGGCAGGATGGAGAACGCTTCCATGACCGCGCTCGGGTCTGCGGAGGCCGCCACCAGATCGATGTCGCGGACCGTGGCGCGCAGACGCCGCAGGCTGCCGGCGTACTCAACCGCGGTTACCGCCGGCATAGCGCGCAGGGCCTCCACCAGGCGCAGCGCCTGCGGTTCGACCGAGGAGCGGAGACGGCGGAGCTCGGCGCCCCCGGCCGCGCGGGCGTCCCAGGCCTCCAGGGCCCGCAGCAGCTTGGCCTCGGTCTTCTCACCCATCCCCGGCACGTCGCGGATCCTGCCCTCGCGGCACGCCCGCTCGAGGTCCCTGAGGTCGGCGACACCAGTCGACTCCCACACCAGCCGGGTCTTCTTTGGGCCCATCCCGGGAAGCCGCATGACCTGCAACAGCCCTTCCGGGTAGCGTTCGCGGAGCCTCTCCAAGAAGGCGATCTCACCGGTCTCCAGGTACTCGAGCACCTTGGTCTCGATCGCCCGGCCCACACCGGGCAGCTCCCGCAGCTCACCCCTGGAAGCCATCTCCGCTATCGAGACCGGATGAGCCGCGAACAGAGCGGCTGCCTTCTCGTAGGCCAGGATGCGGTACGGGGAGTCCCCGTCCAGCGACAGATAGTCGGCTATCGTCTGGAACACCGCGGCCAGGTCGGGGTTCGAGGGCATGCGGGGGGCGTCAGCGGACAATGCGGTAGCACCTGTGGATGCGGGGATTGCGGGCAAAATCGGGAGGGACGGTCTGTTTGGTGACGTCGGTCACAGCGAACTCTTCAGTCAGTCCCTCATCGAGCTTGAAGCGGCGGTAGTTGGTGGAGAAGAGCAGTACCCCCTCCGTCGAGAGAAGCCGGGCGGCCGCTCGGATGAGCTCCCCATGATCGCGCTGGATATCGAGAGTGCCCGTCATGCCCTTGGAGTTGGAGAAGGTGGGAGCGTCGAGGAAGATGAGGTCGTAGGCGCCGTCAGGCGGGCCTGCCGTCCGGGCCAGCCACTGCCGGCAATCAGCCCGCACGAGGCTGTGCCCGGAGCCGCCGAACCCGTTCAGGGTCAGATTCCGGTGCGCCCAGTCGAGATAGGTGGCGGAGAGGTCGACCGTGGTGGTCGTCCGGGCTCCTCCGGCGGCCGCGTAGACGGTCGCCGAGCCTGTGTAGGCGAAGAGGTTCAGGAACCGCCTCCCGGGCGCGAGCCGCCGGATGATCTGCCGGGTGACCCGGTGATCGAGGAAAAGGCCTGTGTCGAGGTAGTCCGTGAGATCGACGAGAAAGCGCAACCCGCCTTCTCTGACCTCGAGGAAGCGACTGTCGTCGTTCAGCTTCTGGTACTGGTCGGCTCCCCGCTGGCGGCGGCGCACCTTCAGCACCACGTGCTCCGGCGGGATGTCGAGGACCTCCGGCACCACCGCCATGACGTCGCGCAACCGGCGGCGTGCGCGCACCGGGTCCACGGTGCTGGGGGCCGCATACTCTTGGACGTGGGCCCAGTCCTCGTAAAGGTCGACGGCGACGGCATACTCGGGCAGATCGGCGTCGTAGAGACGGTAGCAGTGGATGTCTTCACGGGCCGCCCAGCGGCGCAGATGCTTGAGGTTCTTGGTCAGGCGGTTCGCGAACATGACGGCGCCCGCGTCGCGGATCGCCGGCGGGCGGCCCTCCCGGGGGATAGAGGTGGAGGCGCCGCCGCCCGGCGGCGCGCCGATGTGAAACAGGAGCAGCTTGCACTCGAGCGGGCCGTTATATAGGGAGTTGACCCGGTGGGCTCTCAGGCCGAGATAAGCCCCGAGCTCAGGGTTGCCGGTGAAGACCGCCGCCTCCCAGCCCTGGAAGCCTTCTTTCAGTCTGCTTCCGAGGGTCTCGTAGAGAGTGGTGAGCTCCGCGAACTCCCCCAGACGCTTCCCGTAGGGCGGGTTCGTGATCACCAGGCCGGGGGCCGCGATCGGGCCGGTCGTCGTCTGCCCGGCACCCGGCGGGGTCTCCACGGCCGGAGCCAATACGGGCCGGGTTGCCGCCGGCGGAGCCGTGAAGTGGGCCAGCGCTCTCTCCTCGAAGACGATACGACCGGCCAGGCCGGCTCTGCGCGCGTTGGCACGCGCTGCGCCGATGGCGCGCCTGTCGACATCGGAGCCTGCGAGCGGCGGCAGCCCCTTGAGACCCTGCTCGCGACGCTCACGAGCTTCTTCGAGGAGCCCCTCCCAGACCGCCGGGTCGAAACCCTTCCAGCGAAGAAAGCCGTAGTAGTCGCGCAGCAGCCCCGGAGCGACGTCGGCCGCCATGAGCGCACCTTCTATGAGCAGAGTGCCCGACCCGCACATGGGGTCGACCAGAGCGCCACCTGCACCGGCGATCCGGGGCCAGCCGGCTCTGAGGAGGATGGCGGCGGCTAGGTTCTCCTTGAGGGGCGCCCCGCCTCCCTCGAAGCGGTATCCGCGCTTGTGCAGGCCTTCACCTGACAGGTCGAGGCTGAGGAGAACCTCCTCCGGGGTGACGTGGAGGTTGATGCGCACGTCGGGCCGGGCCAGGTCCACTCCCGGCCTCGTCCCGGTTCTCGCTCGGAAGCGGTCGACGACGGCGTCCTTCACGCGCTGCTCGGCGAAGTGGGTGTTCAGGTTCGCCAAGGGCCCCTGCCGGACGACGGTGGTGGCTTCGACCGCCAGGATGCCCGAGGCGGCCAGATGCTCCTCCCAGGCCACAGCGCCGGCTCCCTCGTAGAGATCGTCAGGGCCCGCGGCGGGGAAAGACGTCAACTGCATGAGCACTCGGCTCGCCACGCGCGACCACAGACAGACTCGATAGGCCATCGGGAGGGTCGTGGTAAAGGCGATGCCCGCCCGCGTCTCCCTGGCGTCGGCGATACCCAAGGCGCGAAGTTCGCCCAGCAGCAGACCCTCGGTGTTCCGAGGGCAGGTGGCGAAGAAGCTCTGATCTGCGGTCGACGGGTAAGCCGGCATGGTATCTCAGAGTATAGACGCGGGGCGGGGCGCGACGCGCCCCGCCCCGGCGGATGGCTCTACCCGGCCGGCAGAACCGGCAACCTGACAGGCTCCATCAAGTCTGAGTGGCGGCGGGCAGTTCCGAGGTGCACTGCGGGCAACGGGTGGCTTCGAGCGGCACGGTCGACTTGCAGAAGGGGCAGTCCCGCGTAGCCGTTTCGGCCGGTTTCTGGGTCTTCATGTAGGCCTTCATGATGAGGAACAACACCAGGGCCACGATTATGAACACGATGATGGCGTTGATAAAGATGCCGTAGTTGATGGTCACAGCGCCGGCTTCCTTGGCCGCCTCCAGAGTCGTGTTATCGGGAAGTGGACCGCCGGGAGCATCCCTTATCACCGCGTAAAGGTTGGCGAAATCGACTCCCCCGAGACCCAAGCCGACGGCCGGCATGATCACGTCGTTCACCAATGAGGTCACGACGGCGGCGAACGTGACACCCATGATGAACGCGATGGCCAATTGAAGCAGATTGCCTCGATCGATGAACGCCTTGAAATCCTTGAGCATCCCTGCTGTCTCCTTTCTCGGTTTGCCGCGCCTCTCCCGTTGGGTTCCGGTGCGTCGGGACTCTCGCCCTATCTCATCCCCACGCGCCCATCAACGAGCCGCTCTCGTCCTGCCAGTAAGGCATCCAGACGAGCCCCAGTGAATCAACGGTTATGTCGCTCTTGCGAGGCCGCATAAGCACCTTCTCCAAGGTCTCGCTCTCCGGGTCGATCTTGGACTCCAGCGCCTCGAGCGCCTCCTGCTCCTCTGTCTCGAGGTCGGCCAGTTTCTGCTTGAGGGCCTCGATGGACTCCTCGGCGCGTTTCACGTCGCCACCCTGGTCCATGCTGCGTCCCACGTCTCGCATCGCGGTCGTAGCCTTGCCCAGAGTGGTGCTGCTCAGCTTCTTTCTGCCTGTGAACATGCTGAGGATGGTCGCCCCGAACGAGATGGCCGTCTGCATCTTGCGTCCTTTGGCCTGCTCGGCCTCCCGTTCCCTTGTCTGTTCGGCCTTGAGCAGCTTCTGCTCCAGCGCAGCCTTCTTGGTCGAGAACTGCTTCTTCAGCTTCTCGCTCTGCTCGTCCCGCTGCTGATCGGCTGCCTTGCTGAGCCGGGCCCTGAAGTCGTCCTCGGTCTCTCCCGGGTCAGAGGAGAGCTTGAAGCCGGGGCTTTTCAGAATCTCGACCGTCTCGGTGCGGAAGGCCCAGTCGGCAAAGTCACCTCCCCATGAACGGTAGGAGGCGACCTTGGCCATAGCAGCGGGAAGCGGAGCGAAGGTGGCTCCCGGGTAGGGCTCCCGATCGAGATCCTCGAGCGTGGCCTCGAGTTCGGTGGCCTTCTCCCAGTTGAGGGCGAGCGCGGTCTCGGGAGCCTCGGCGATACGCCGGATCCTCGTGGAGGCGCTGGCTCCCGTCCCGGTGCTCACGAAGTTGACGGTGGCCGCCGCGAGGACTCCGGCCCGGTACACCAGGTTCGGGCTCGCCGGGGTGGCGCCCCGAAGAGGCAGGTAGTACTGCGGGATCTCCGAGGGAAGCAGCGGAGGCGTGCCGGAGTCGATGGCCCCGGTCGCGGCGGGTGCGACAGCGGCCGTGCCCATGGCTGTGCCGGCGGCGCCGGCTACAGCCGCGACCGGGGCGCCGGCGGGTGCGGGTTCGGTTGCGACCGCGGCGGGCGCCGGGGGCTCCGGAGCCATCGCCGGCCGGCGAGGATCCATGAGGGTCTTGATCTGGGTCCTCGTGAGCGGCCCCGCCAGATAGGACAATGCCCAGCGGGTCTGGAAGGTGACGGGTGCGGACTCATGTACGTTGTAGAGAAGGAAGACGCGCTTCCCGAGGCCGGCCAGGGTCTCCTCCATCTTCTGGCGGTCGAACCTCGCCTCGGTCCCCGCGGCCACTCCCTCGAGGCCCTCCAGAAGGCGGGCCTTGTCGCGCTCGGTCTGAAGGCGGCCTATGAACCAGGTGCCGGCGTTGGCGAGTCCCTTGTAGTCCAGGTCCACCGGGTTCTGCGTGGCGAGCAGCACTCCGACGCCGAAGGCCCGGGCCTGTTTGAGCAGTGTGAGTAAGGGCTTCTTGGACGGCGGCTCGGCCACCGGGGGGAAGTAGCCGAAGATCTCGTCCATGTAGATGATGGCCCGCAGACCACCCGTACCCGGCTGGGCCCTCACCCAGCCGAGCACCTCGTTCAGAAGCAACGAGACGAAGAACATGCGCTCTGAGTCCGACAGATGGGCGATGGAGAATATCGACACCCGGGGCTTGCCCTCGCCGGTGTAGAGCATCTGCTGGATGTCGAGCGGGTCGCCCTCGAGCCAGGACTGGAAGGTCGGGGCGGCCAGGAGGTTGTTGAGGAGCAGCGCCAAGGACGAGCGGTCCTTGGCCGGATAGAACGATTCGAGGCTGAGCACGCCCACCTGCTGGAAGGGCGGCTCCTGGATCTGCCGGATCAAGGTGGCGAGGTCGAGGTCCTGTCCCTGCGACCAGGCCGTCTGGAACAAGCTCGAGAGCAGGATGTGCTCCCGGCTCTGTATCGGGTCGGCCGTGACGCCCACCAGTCCGAGGATACTCGTGACCGCTGTGTCGATCCGGTCGTGGAGCGCCTCGTCATCAGCCCGCACTACCTGCCCCGGCGCCGCGAACGATTTGAGGATGCTGACCGGCAGACCGGCGTTTGAGCCGGGCGTGTAGATGGCGAAGTCGGCTGCGTCCTTCAGCCGCTGGATGCGGGCCGGCTCCTGCCCCCAGTCTGCCAGGCCCTTCCTCCACGCGTCGGCCTGCCGCTGAGAGAAGTCCTCCGGGGTGAGACCTTGCTTCGCGGCCTCCTCCTGGTTGATCCAGGGCCGGAAGTCCTCCGCGCGCAGCTCGGGGAACGTCAGCAGGAGATCGACAAGATCTCCCTTGGGGTCGATCACGATGGACGGGATCCCGTCGATGGCTGCTTCCTCGAGCAGGCCGACACACAGCCCCGTCTTGCCACTACCGGTCATGCCCACGCAGACGCCGTGAGTGACGAGATCTTTGGAGTCGTAGAGTACGAGGCCCCCGGCTTCTTTCGTGGATAGGTCGTACTCTCGTCCGAGGTAGAACTGTCCCAGCTTCTCGAAATCATCCATGAAGGAGCGCCTCCGTCAGATCAAGACCATCCGATTCTCACAATATGCAACCTAACGGGAAAAGACAAACCTGGGACTCGCGAATGGTTAGGTCTCGCGAGGCGCCGGGTAGTAATCAAACATACCCCCTGCGACCACAGGCCGCACCTTCCAGGAACCGAAAGGGGACAAGATGGCCGACAAGAAGGTCGAACGCTCCGGCAGAGAGCGCCCTCTCACTCCCAGGCAGAAGATGAACGCGGCGCTTTCAGAGCCGGGAACGGTGAACATGGCGGCGCCCACCCACGACAAGGGCAAATCGGCCCTGGCCGACAAGTTCCGTGAGCGAGAGGAGCGCTGGCGGAGGGAGCAGGCCCTCCATGACCGGCAGGCGGCTCGAGAGTCGGAACCCAGCGCGCCGGAGACATCCGAGGCCGGTGAAGAGGGAGACTCGAAGGGCCAAGAGGAAGGCGGCGATGCATGATCGGCAGCGTCATCGAAGCCAAGCAGAAGGTGAAGATCTTGGCCGGGGCCCGAGCCGTCGGGGACGCCTTCCTGACCGTCACGGTCTCCACCAGCCGCTTGGATGATTGGCGAGTGGTCGCCCCTACCTTCTTGAACAGCGAGTTCAATCGCCTGACCAAAGAAACGGGAGTATCGAGAGAGGCGAAACGTCTCCTCCAGGCCGACTTGGACTACGTGCTCGACCTGCTCAAGTACGACGTCACGCCTGGGACCGAGGGTCTCGCGGTCTTCGCCGACAGGCAGGGTGGCTTCTTCGAGCGCATCGAACTACCGTTCAGGCTGATGAACCGCCTGATGATAGAGCCCTCTCCCTATGTGCGCCCGGTCGTACACGCCATCGCGCTGCTCGAGCCGTTCGTTCTGGCGCAAGTCAGTCGCGACGAATCGAGCCTGTATCTGGTCGACGAGTGGGGCGCGTCGCAGGAGGACGAGCTCACAGGTCCCTGGTTACGAAGCAGTGATCCGGAGACCGGAGAGATGTCCGTGAAGCGGTACTACGCGGCGGCTCGTCAGGACAGCTTGGTCGACCTGCATTTCAAGGAGGTCGGTGCATCTCTTGGCAACCTCATCGAGTCCTCCGGGGTCAAGCGGGCCGCGCTCTGCGCCCAGCATGACATCGCGAGCGGCTTCCGGCGCAGCCTTCCCGCCGGCGTCGCGGCCAAGATCGTGGCGGAGATACCGTTTGACGCGGCGGCCACGACCGGTCAGATGGTGGTGAACGCCCGCCAGGCCATCGAGAAAGCGCGGCAGGAGGAGTTGGCCGCTCTGGCCAATCGGATTAAGGAAGGATTGGGCAAGGGCGGCCACGGCATCGCCGGGTTCGACGACGTCCTCGGCGCGGTCGCGCGCCACCAGGTGCAGACTCTGCTGGTCGACCGCAACTACCGCGTGCCCGGCTGGCGTTGTCTCGATTGTGCGTGGGCGGGTCTGACGGCCGCCGAACGGTGCCCTGCCTGCGGCGGCGGGACGGCGCCGGTCGGAGATGTGGTGGGCGAGATCGTCCGGTTGGCCATACTGCAGAACGGCCAGGTGGAGGTCGGAGAAGACATACCCGTCCTCGACGAGCTGGGCGGCGTGGCCGGGGTGCTGCGATACGGGTAGACGGGCGGTGCGGCACGGAACGGCCAAGTCTTGTCGACGCGGCAGCGAGCGGCATCGTCCTATGCGCCGGGACTGCGGGCCCTCGTGGCGATAGACTGACACCATGGCGGACGGGACGGTCCATAACGGGATCGAACTGGAGTGCCCTCAGTGCGGGGCCCCGGTCGTCATGCCGGAGTACGCCGACATGGCCGTCTGCGCCTCCTGCGGGTCGACTCTGGCGCGACAACGCAGACTCAGGGCTGTGGATGACGCGGAAGCCGCGCCTCCCGCCGCTCCAGAGGAGCAGGTATTGCGCTCCGTCCAGTGCTCTCAGTGCGCGGGGCCCCTCAGTGCGCGAGAGGGCCGGCGCATCCTCGTCTGCCGGCACTGCGGCGTCCGTGTGGTGGTCAAGCAGCGCGGAGGCGTCACGCGCTGGTACTTCCCCTCGCGAGTGGACCGGCTGGACGCGGCCGCCGCCGCCGCGGGATGGCTTCGTGAACACCCGGGGATCGCCAAGGCGGCCCGCGGGGCCCGTCTCGTGGAGAGCCATCTGGTGTATGCGCCTATCTGGGAGCACCGAACGCTGCTCGCGGGGTGGGAGTTCGGGTACAAGCTCAGGCCTCAGACCGAGGTGGTTTCCTCACCGGTGAGGGCGCTGTTCGGCCGGTCCGGAAAGGAAGAGGATGTCAGACTCGACGTGCGGCTGGTGAAGGAGGGGGTCGAAGAAGCCCACCTCAAGGAGCGCCGTTTCTATCAGCCGGCCACAGACTTCGAAGGACTGGGAGCCACCAGGCCTCGAGTGACCGGGAGGGAGTTGCTGGTGCCCCTTCTGGCGGGGGAGCTGGAGCCCTCGGCCACCGTGCTCGTGGCACAGGGTTCTGCGGCCGACGTTGCCGACAGGGGGCGCAGGGCGGCCGTGGCGCCCCTTTCCGGAGCGGTGGCTCCCGACAGCCACCTGTTCACCTTCAGGGAGTCGATGGCGCTCCTCTACTATCCTCTCTGGCTCGTGCGCTTCCAGGCGGGGGACCGTGCCTGCCGCGTGGTGGTGAACGGCCGGGACGGCACGGTGAACTCGGGCGTCGCACCCGCCTCCAACCGGCGCCGGGTGGCCCTGCTGGCGGCTCAGGCCGTCCTGGCCGCCGCAGCGTGTGCCGTCCTGGTGTGGTTGGCGGCGACGAGGGACTCCGGGCGTGCGACAATGGTCGCCCTGGCCGTGATAGTGTTCGTCGCGGCTGCGCTGGCGATCTGGCGGTTCCGCATGGTTGGGGAGGTGGAATACCACGAGCCTTTCTCCGGGTGACCTCGTGCCCTTGCTCTGTCACAACTGCGGTCTGGCCCTCGGGGGTGGCGACGACGCGGCTCTCTTCATCTGCCAGGGATGCAGCTTGGTGTACGCGCCGGGCGAGGGCGGACTCAGCTCGTTCTCCCCGTGGACGGCGGCGGTCACCTCGGAGCTCGCCGTGGCCGGGGACGTGCGGTACCTGGCGGTGTGGCGGGTGACTCCGTCGGTCAGGGCCGCGGTGGACTCAGCATGGGAGCGTATCCGACGGGTCGTCACGCCGGCGGAACCCGATCTCTACGTCCCCGCCTTCACCCTCATCAGGCCGGTGGTCCAGAGGCTCGGGGTCCGCCTGACAGAGGCCCAACCGTCGCTGGAACTCGCGCGCGGGCTCGCGAGGGAGGTGACCAGCCGCCCCTCGCTGGTGCGGGTCGGCCGGGACGGGAGTATGGGAGCCCGCGGCTCAGGTCCGGCCGACGAGCCCGGTTTCGGCACGTTCTCTCCTGTGTTGGCTGGCAGGGAAGACGCACGGGTCCTGGCCCACTTCGTGTATCTCGCGGTTGAATCCTACGAGACTCACGATCTTCGCTCGGTGGACTACGAACTGGAGACGACCGGCGAAGAGCTGATCTTCATCCCCGCCGTCTGGGACCCGCGCCAGATCCATGAGTCCAACTGGAGATTGCTACTGCGCGAGTTCGATGGTCTGGTAGCGTAGTACGTGACACCGCGCACGGGTGGGTCGATCACGAAAGCAAAGGGGAGATC
>Ga0123332_1004840_pt1 | contig 11635 bp, 10 predicted proteins | sample BioC12SIPDNA_4_FD_89958 | JGI IMG/M metagenome (GOLD analysis project Ga0123332, IMG submission 89958) | Anaerobic biogas reactor microbial communites from Washington, USA - Biogas_R2_A C12 SIP DNA | ecosystem: Engineered > Bioreactor > Anaerobic > Unclassified | place: Washington, USA...
CTCGAGGACTACGCGTTCCTCGCGTGGGGGCTCCTCGAGCACTGCCGCGCGCGGCTCGCTCCGGAGAGCCTGCTGATGGCGAAGCGGCTGGCGGAGCGGATGCACGCACTGTTTTCGGACGCGGACGGCGGCTATTTCATGACCGCGTCGCAGTCGCTGATCGCCCGCCCGAAGGAGGTGTTCGACGGCGCGATGCCGTCCGGCAACAGCGTCGCCGCGCTCGCGCTCGCGGAGATCGCCGCCTATTGCTCGGAACCGATTTGGCAGGCTCGGCTCGACGCGCAGTTCCGCTTCCTCGCCGCGAACATGAAAAAGCAGCCCGAGGCGCACGCGATGGCACTCTGCGCGCTGCGCTTTATGCTGCTCGAGCGCCGGAAAATCGTCGCCGCCTGCGCGGACGAATCGCAGGCGGCGAAGGCGAGGGAGGAAATGCTCTCGAAGCGGCGCGACCGGCTCCACATCGCGATCCTTTCGCCCGCGTCGCGGGAGCTCTGGCGAGCGATCGACCCGGACATTGAACAGTACCCGCTGCCGAAGTCGGGCGCGATGTGGTACGTGTGCAGGGACGGCGCGTGCGAGCCGCCGACGGCCCGCTTTCCCGACGCGCACTTCGAGGACCTGCCCCGGGGGAGCGCCGTGCCGGTGGGAAAATAGCGTCAGAGCCGGATCTTCAGCCGCTCGTACTGCTCCGGCGGCGCGCCGTTCTTCCGCATCAGATCGACGAGCTTTTCGAGCATCTCGGCCTCGAGCGCGGGGTCGTTCATCGGATGGAGCTGCCCCGGGTCGGTCTCGAGGTCAAAGAGAAGGTTCTCGTGGATGTGCTCGGCGTCGACGTAGCCGATGCGCGCGTGCGTGTCCCGGTCGACCCAGCGGCCGCTGCGAATTTTCATCGGGCGGCAGCCCTTCGTGAACGGGAATGGATCGGCGAGCTCGGCGGTCTGCAATTCCTCGACGGAGAACATGTTGTAGAGGTGCATGGGCATGTAGGTGTACTGGCAGAGCGGCGTGTTGTCGCCGTCGCCGATGCCGCGCATGTAGACGTATCGGCCGTCGGTGACGCAGACGTGGCAGCCGAACATGCCGAACAGCGCCGCGTCGCGCGCCATGTCGTCCGAGCGTATCACCCCCGCGAGCGAACGGCCCTCCATGTCGGGGGTCTTTTCGATGCCGAAGAAGTCGAGCAGCGTGACCGGGAGGTCGATCGTCTGCACGAGACTCCGCCTGCGTTCGCCCGCGACGCCCGAGCGCGGGTCCCAGATGAACAGCGGTATGCGCGCGGTCTCGTTGTACCAGGGCATGATGTTCTTGCCCCAGTAGTCGTGCTCGTCGAGAAGATAGCCGTGGTCGGTGTTGACGATGAGCATCGTGTCCTTCCACATGTCGTGCGCGTCCATGATGTCGAGCACCTTGCCGAGGTACGCGTCGCACATCGAGAGCAGCGCCGCGTAGTTCTTGCGGACGTGCTCGCGCACGGCGGGGTCCTTTTCCGCGCGGCCGTAGCCCGGCCAGTCGATCGGCTCGCCCGCGTACGCGTCGTCATAGAGCGCCTTATACGATTCCGGCACGAAGAACGGCTCGTGCGGGTCGAAGCACTCGAGCTGCAGAAACCACCGGTCGGCGCCTTTGTTTCGCTCGATGAACTTCAAGCCCGCCGCGAACGTGCGCGCCTGCGGCATGTCCTCCTCCCGCGGCATGTGGCGTCGGTTCACGCGGTCCATCGCCTTCTTGAATTCGGAGGCGGTCGAGTTCACCTTGTCGAGCCCGCGCATCCCCTCGACGTCGCCGATGTACGGGTCGCCCTCCTGGCCGCGGATGAACTCGAACGACGAGTAGCGGAAGTGGTAGGTCGCGCCGCCGTCCTCCCAGTAGTGCTGGTGGTCGGTCGCGAGGTGCGTGTAGACGCCGCTTGCGCTCATCATCTCGATCGCGGAGTCGTCGAACGGCTCGAGCGGGCCCCAGCTTCTGTGCAGGAAGTTGTAGCGGCCGGTGTGCAGCTCGCGGCGCGCCGGCATGCAGGGCATGCTGCCGACGTAGCAGTTGTCAAACGTGCAGGATCGCGCGGCGAGCCTCGAAAAGTTCGGCGCGTGCGTCCAGCCGCAGCCGTAGGGCGGCAGAAAGTGCCGATTCAGGGTGTCGAACATGACCATGATCGCTCTCAAGGCATTGTCCTCCATGACGAGAATTGCGCGCGGACGGCGCTTTCGCGGGTTTCGCCGGGCATCAGCATCGGCAGGAGCCCCCGCTCGCGCGCGGCCGCGCGGCCGAGGCCGGGGCAGTTGCACGGCTCGACGCCGAGCGCGTACGCGGGGTCGGAAAAGCTCTTCCAGAGCCCGAGCCAGTTTAGCCCCTCCGCCTGAATCAGCGCCGAGACGCCGGTCGCGGGGCTCTCGAGCCGCACGCCCTTTTCGAGGTCGGCGCGCGTGTAGTAGACCTTTTCGCGCCCCGAGGAGCCGCGCGCGCCCATTTTGACCGCCTCGGCGGCGGACGCCTCCGCCCCGGTGTCGCGGTCCCCGACGTATTCGAAGTCCGCCGAGAGCCTGAGCTCTTCCGACAGGAACGGCGCGCCGAAGTTGATGTGGTACATGATCATAAAAGGCGTCGGCTCGGAGCCGAAATTCGTCACGCGGTCGCGGATTTCGAGGATCGGCGCGCGCAGATCGAGCCGTATCGTCCGCTCGAGCCGCATGCGCTCGCCCTCTAAGTGGATTTCGTCCGCGACGCCGGTCACAACGATGGCTTCGGTGTCCTCGCGCACTTCGGCCTCCCGGCACGGCGTGTTCGAGATGCGCCCGTGCAGCCCGAAGCGGCGGCCTCCTTCCTCGCAGGGCCTTCCGGACTGTATCAGTCCGCAGGTCGTCAGAAATCCGGCGAAGAAGTTCTTCGAAAACCCCTCTACGCCGTCCTCGACGAAGTTCGAAGGCGAGATGCCCGCGCGGGGGTCCGTGTAGCTGACGAGCGTCCCTGCAAACCGCAGCGAATACACGTCGAGCGCGCGGTCGGGAATCGCGATGAGCTCCAGCCCGGAGCCCTTCAGTTTGAGCGCAGGGACATCCTTCCCCGAAATCGGGTCGGAAAGCGTCGCGCGCATCGCTACCACCACTTGATCAGCGCGGTGACGCGGTTGCGCAGCTCGACGAACGCCTCCGAAGTGACCGAGCGGGGGTAGGGGAGGCGGTTTTCGATCGTCTCCTTGATCGCAGTCGGCTTGTTCGAGAGGACCAGTATCCGCTCGCTCAGGTAGACGGCCTCCTCGATGTTGTGCGTGATGAAGATGACGGTCGTGCCGAGCTTGCGCCAGAGGTTGAGCAGCTCGTCCTCGAGCTTGAAGCGCAGCTCGAGGTCGAGCTGACCGTACGGCTCGTCCATCAGCAGCAAATCCGGCTGCACCGCGAACGCGCGCGCGATCGCCACGCGCTGCAGCATGCTCGCCGAGAGCTGGTTCGGGTAGTAGTCGCGGAATTGCGTCAGCCCGACGAGCTCGAGCGCGCGCTCTGCCTTCTCGCGGACTTCCTTTCGCGAAAACCCCTTGATCTCGAGCCCGAACTGCACGTTCTGGCGCACGTTCAGCCACGACATCGTCGAGTACTCCTGCATGATGTAGGCGAGGCTGTGCTTTTTCAGGTTGACCGGCTCGCCGTTCAGCAGTATCGAGCCGCTGTCGATGTCGTAGATCTGCGTCAGGCTGTTCAAAAACGTCGTCTTGCCGCAGCCGGTCGGGCCGACGATCGCGAGGAACTCGCCGTCCTTCACGTCAAACGACACATCGTCGAGCACCAGCAAATCGCCGAAGCTCTTCGTGAGGTTTCGGACCTCCACCTTGTTCATGCGCGCACCTCACTTCGTGATCTCGAAGATCTTGCTGATGTCCTCGCGGATTTTGAGGAAGCCCCGGGACACGTAGTCCCTCGGGCGCGGCAGGTCTACGAGTATCTCCTTCTTGACGTTCGTCGGGCAGTTCGTGAGCAGCACGATGCGGTCGGCCAAAAAGATGGCCTCCTCGATGTTGTTCGTGATGAACACGACCGTGCGCTTCTCCCGGCTCCAAATCCTCTCGATCGCGTCCTGCATCGAGTAGCGCGTCTGCGCGTCGAGGTGGCCGAACGGCTCGTCCATCAGCAGCACCGCGGGATCGTTGCAGTACGCGCGCGCGATGCCGACCCGCTGGCGCATCCCGCCGGACAGCTTGATCGGGTACGCCTTTTCAAACCCGGTCAGCCCCACGAGGTCGATGAAGTGCTGCGCCTTCTCGCGGCGCTCCTTCCGGGGCATGTGCCGCATGCGCGGGCCGAAGTCGACGTTTTTCATGACCGAGAGCCACGGAAACAGCGCCGTCGTCTGGTAGACCATGCCGAGCTTCGGGTTCGGCTTTGCGACGCGCTCGCCCTGAAAGAACACCTCTCCGGAGGTCGCGGGCTCGAGCCCGGCGATGATGTTCATCAGGGTCGTCTTTCCGCACTGGCCCGGGCCGAGCAGCACGACGAACTCGTTCTCCCGGACGCTGAGCGACAGGTTTTGAAGCACCTCGAGCGAATTTCCCTTGTTCTTGAAGGTCTTCGAGACGTTTCTGCATTCGATGATCGGCGCTACTTTCCCTGAATGTTCCACGCGCACAGCCTCCTTTCCAGCGCCTTCAACAGCGTCGAGGCGATCAGCCCGACGAGGCCGATCGCGACCATGCCGACGATGACCTGCGCGGTGTTCGCGTAGTTCATGCCGTTGAAGATGATCCAGCCGGTGCCCTCGTCCGAGCGGATCATCTCCGCCGCGATGACCGCGCACCACGCGCCCGCGAAGCTCCCCTGCAGCCCCGCGAAGATGTTCGGGATCGCGGAGGGCAGTATGATGTGCACAAAGAGTTGGAACTTGCCGGCGCCGAGCATGCGCGCCGCGCCGATCAGCACCGGATCGGCGTAGAGCGCGCCGAAGAACGTCTGCATCGTGATCCCGACGAGCGCCGTCATGCAGATCAGGAAGTACTTCGACTGCTCGCCCAGCCCGAACCACAGGATCGCGAGCGGTATCCACGCGAGCCCCGGGATCGGGCGCACGATGCTGAACAGCGGCATGAAGAACGCGCGGCCCGCCTTCGAGCAGGCCATGACGAGCCCGAGCGGTATGCCGACGACGACGCCGAGCCCGAAGCCTACCAGCACGCGGCGGAGGCTGAAGAAGATGTGCTCGAGCATCGTGTTCCGGCCGATCGCGTGCACAAACGCGTTCGCGAAGTCGCGGATGACGAGGAACGGGCTCGGGAAGAACTTGCCGATGCGCCCGCCCAGCGACACGAGGTGCCACACCGCGAGCAAGATGACCAGCGACAAAATGCCGTAGACGAGCGCCTCGGTGCGCGAGCCTGCGAACGAACGCTTCTTCTTTCTGTTCACTGCATGTGCCTCCCCTTGACGACCGCGTGCTCGACCGCGCTCAGAATTCTGTTGAGGATCGCGCCGATGATCGTGATCATGACCATGCCGGCGATGACGAGGTCGACGCGCGCCATCATCCGGGCGTACTGGATCATGTAGCCGAGGCCCTTGTCCGCCGCGAGCATCTCGGCCGCGACGAGCGACATCCACGCGAGGTTCATCGACAGGCTCAATCCCGCGAACACCATCGGCAGCGCGGACGGTATCGCGACCTTGAAAAGAATCCTTCCGTTGCTCGCGCCGAACGTCCGCGCGACCCAGACATGCACGTCCTTTGTCTGCTTGATGCCTATGTAGCTGTTCAAAATGCAGTTCGTCACCGTCGATACGAAGATGACCGCCGCCTTCGCGGTCTGGCCGATGCCGAAGAAGACCAGCATCAAGGGAATCCACGCGATCGGCGGGATCGGCCGCAGGAAGTGGAAGATCGGCGTGACGAGCAGGTCGGCCTTGCGGTACCACGCCATCAGAATGCCCACCGGGATTCCGATGACCGCGCCCAGCGAGAAGCCGTACAGCGCCAGCTTCAGGCTCGCCCAGATGTGCTGAAACAGCGTGCCGCCGTCGGGCGCCTTCTTCGTGAACTTCTTGACGAGCGTCAGGACGACCTTCGTCGGGCTCGGGAGCGCCTGCGCGGGGAAGGTATGAAGGATGTCCGTCACCAGATACCACGCGAAGATGAACAGCCCTAGGCTGAACAGCGACAGCAGCAGGTACTTTGCCCGTTTCTTCATGCGAACCGTCTCCTTAAAGCATGCTCACCGGCCCGGGAGCCAGTGAGCATGCGAGCGTTTCGTCGCCGCCGCGGTTACTTGAGCCCCGCCGCTTTGAGCACGTCGTCGCGCACGTTCGCCTCGATGACCTCGCGCTGCTCGGGCTCGATCTGCTCGGTCAAAATGTAGAACTCGACGAAGTTGTTCAGGAAGTCCGCGCCGAGCTCGCGCTCCTTCGCGGCCTGCACGCCGAAGTACGGCTTCGCCTCCATGATCGAGCGCGCGGTCGATTCCTTCAGCTTGCCGCCGTTCAGCGCGACCCAGTTGACGTAGTTCTCGGTCGCTAAGTCGGCGTCGGCGTTCATGATGTCGTTGACCTTCGCGAGCACCTGGCAGAGAATCGTCAGGCCCTCAAACTTCTCCGGGTCGTTGAACGCCTTCTCGCTGCAGACGACCTGCGCGGTCGCGGAGCAGTTGAGCGACGTAAGCGAGCCCAGCTCGACGTTCCCCTCCTTGACGAGGTCGAACGAGTAGCTGTTCGAGCAGGTCAGGATGTCGCCCTCGCCGAGCGCGAACGCCTGGTAGGCCTGGTTCGCGTCCATCGACACGAGGTTCACGTCATCGACGGAAAGTCCGATCGCCTCGAGGTATTTCAGCGTGCAGTAGTACTGGAGCGTGCCGGCGGTCGTCAGTATCGTCGTGCCGCGGACGCTCTCGGCATCTCCCTTGACCTCCGGAAGCGCCGGGACCGCGCCGGAGACGGACGCGCACGCGAGGTCCGGGCGGGCGATCAGGCTCATGCCGATTGTGTCGTTGTTCACTTCCATGATCATCTTCGAGTTCAGGTTCGCAAGCGCCGGGACGCTCGCTCCGCCGCCGATGATCGCGCAGTCGATGTCGCCGGCGATCATCGCCTCGTTCGCGGGCGCGCCGGAGGAGAACACCAGGTACTCGATGTCGATGCCCGCCTCGAGGTCCATGCCGTTGTCGACGATGTACTTCGTCGGGAAGCCGGTCCAGCCGTCGAGAATCCCCATGTTGACCACGATGGGCGCCTTCTCCGCGAGGGCGAAGGAGGAGAGGATGAGAACAAGGGCCAGGAGCAGGACGAGGAGCTTCTTCATTGCAACAACCAACCTTTCCACAAAATACTATGGTGTGCTCAAGTATAGCACACGGCACGAATCGCTGTCAACGACGCACGCGGGCAAAACAACCGTCGGTATTTACGAAGTTTTTATTATATTTCTGTGCAGACCGTGGAAGAACGGCGGATTCTTCCATGTTTTGAAACATTCGCTTTTTAATGTTGCGTGCCCGTATAACAATGCACGGAGTATTGACAAACTGTGCGGTCTGCAATATCATGTACGCAGACGGAGGTGCCTGCATGTCCATAACGATGAAGGAGATCGCCTACCTGTGCGGCGTGTCCCGGGGCACGGTCGACCGCGTGCTCAACGACCGCGGCGGCGTGAAGGCGGAAACGGCGGAGCGCATACGCGCGGCGGCGGAGTCGATGGGCTACCGCTCGAACATCGCCGCGCGCACGCTCTCCGCGCAGCACAAGCAGCTCAAGATCGGCGTTCTGGTCAACGCGATCGGCCACCAGTATTTCAGCGAGATCATGTCCGGCATGATCCGGGCGCTCGAGGGGCTTTCGACGTACAACATCACCGGGATCATCAAGCTCTCCGGCGGGTTCGACGTCGATCAGCAGCTGAAACTGCTCGACGAATTGATGCAGCAGGGCGTGAACGCCGTCGCGATCACACCTGCGAACAGCCCGCGCGTTGCCTCGAAGCTCCGCGAGTTCACCGCGAAGGGCATACCGGTCATCGTCGTGAGCGCATTGATCGACGGGTTCGACTACTTCTCCTACGTCGGCTGCAACCACTACCTGAGCGGCCGCATCGCGGGCGGGTTCGCGAAATTGATCGTGCCCGCGCGCAGCAAGGTCGCGATCCTGACGGGTTCGCGCAACATGACGGGCCTCAACCGCCGCGTCGCGGGCTTCTCCGACGCGGTGCTCTCCTCCGGCGACTACTCGCTGCTCGACCCGGTGCAGAGCTCCGACGACGACGTGATCGCCTACAAGGCCGTCTCGAACCTCGTGTCGCGTCACCCGGACATCGACCTGTTCTTCTTCGCGGCGGGCGGGTACAGCGGCGGCTTTCAGGCGCTCGGGGACGCGCACCTGCTCGGGAAGGCGAAGGTCATCGCGTTCGACGTGCAGGAGGTGAGCCTGAACTACCTGAAAAAGGGCTTCGTGTCCGCGCTGTTCAACCAGCACCCGCACGACCAGGGCCGGCACGCGGTCAAGCAGCTCGCGGACTATCTGCTCGTCGGCGCGATTCCCGAAAAGCGGCGGAACTACGAGCCGATCGAGATACTGATCGACGAGTCGTTCTACGCGCCGCCGGACGAGGGGCGGGGGAAGTAGGGGGCGGAGCATGCGTGACATCGCGCACACACTTTGTTAATAAATTCGTCCTTGACATTGTGACAAAAATCGTCTAAACTCTGGGAGATGTTTTTAATCCGGTACAGAGATGCCGGCAAAACACTTCTCACACGGGCATAGTTCTGTGGAATCGAGTGCCTTGCCGGTCCGCGGCAAGGTGTTTTTTTGCGCGGGGAGGGCAAAGCAGAAGGGTTCTTGGCAGGAGCCGGAGCCTTGCCGAAGTCGAGCCGGATGGAAAGCGCTTTCAACGCAAGAGAAGAGAAGGGGAAGAGTATGAGAAAAGTAAGCTATCTGCCCGATGAACGGCCACCGGTCGGCAAACTCCTCCTGTACGCGCTGCAGCAGGTCGTCGTCATGTTCCCCGCGACCATCGCCGTTGCCCTCTACACCGGCTTCCAGGTCTCCACGACGATCTTCGCCAGCGGCCTGGCGACGATCTGCTTCACGCTGATCACCGGGAAGAAGATTCCGATGTACTACGGCTCGAGCTTCTCGTACCTGTCCGCGGTCGCCGGCCTTGCCACGGCGCAGGGCTTTGTCAAGGTCAACGGCATTTTGCCGCCCGAGGCCATATCGATCGCGCAGTTCGGCATCATCATGTCGGGCCTCGTCTCGGTCGCCGCGGGCGTTCTGGTTCGGTTCGCCGGGCGCGGAGTCGTCGAAAGGATACTGCCCGCCTCCGTCACCGGCCCGGTCGCGATGGTCATCGGTCTGACGCTCGCGGGCGGCGCGGTTGCCGACGCCGCGCCGGCGATGGGCCAGTCGCAGATCGTCTGGATCGTGTCACTCTCGACGCTTTTCTCCACGGTCATCTTTTCCAGGTATTTGAAGGGCTTTTTGGGCCAGCTGCCGCTCTTGCTGGGCGCGGCGGTCGGCTGCCTCGTGGCGCTCGCGTTCCGCGTGATCGGCGGCCCCGAGTTCAACCTGTTCCGCGCGCTGCCGCCGGAAGTGCTCGCGGCCTCGAGCTGGAAGCTCGGAAGCGGCAGCATCTTCGCGCTGCCCGCGTTCACGCTGCCGAAGGTGTTCTGGCCGGCGGTCTGGGCGATCGCCCCGATCGCCATCGCGACGATCCCGGAGTCCACGGCGCACGTCTACCAGCTCGACATCTACGTAAACGACGTCGCGCGCGAGAAGGGCGCGAAGAAGAAGTACGACATGGCCGGCCTGCTCGACCGCAACCTGATCGGCGACGGCATCTGCGACATGATCGCCGGCGCCGTCGGCGGCCCCGCCGGCACGAACTACGGCGAGAACATCAGCACCATGGCGATCACGCGCGTATTCAGCGTGCCGGTCGTGATGGTCGCCGCGATCATGGCGATGATCATGTCCTGCTTCACGCCCCTGATCCAGGTCATCTACGGCCTCCCGCTGGCCGTTATCGGCGGGCTGGAGATCTACCTGTTCGGCGCGATCGCCGCGCAGGGCATCGCGATCCTGATCGACAAGAAGTGCGACATGTTCTCCTCGAAGAACACCGCCGTCATCGCGAGCATCATGGTGCTCGGCCTCGGCATCCACTACGGCTTCGGCGGCACGCTGAACTTCTTCGGGCTGGGCATCCCGGCCGTCGCGGGTGCGGCGATCTTCGGCATATTGCTGAACCTGCTGCTCTCCATCGGTGAGAAAAAGAAGGCGAACTGAATCCCGGAACCCGGCGCCCCGTTTCAAAGCGGGGCGCTTTTTCACGCCTTCAAAACTTGACGCCGGGGGGCGCTCGGGGTATACTGGATGCGATACGGAGGAAACCGAGGAGAACACATGAGCAAACACGTCATTGAGGACGCCCGGCGCTGCCTGCAGTGCAAGACCCCGATGTGCTCCATGGGCTGCCCGGTCCGAACGCCGATACGCGACGCGATACGGCTGCTGCTCGACAGCGAGATCGCGAAGGCCGGAAAGCTGCTGTTTGACAACAACCCGCTCTCGCTCGCCTGCTGCCACGTCTGCCCGCAGGAGAACCAGTGCGAGGGGCACTGCGTGCTCGGGAAAAAGGGCTCGCCCGTGCAGATCAGCGCGATCGAGCGGTACATATCGGACTACTACCTGAACATCTTCAAGCCCCATGTGTCGACGCGCGAGCGCGGGCGCATCGCGATCATCGGCTCCGGGCCCGCGGGCATCACGATCGCGTTCAGCCTGTCCGCCCGGAACTACGACGTGACGATCTTCGAGGGCCACGACCGGATCGGCGGCGTCATGCGCTACGGCATGCCGGAGTTCCGGCTGCCCCGGCACGTGCTCGATCGGCTGGCGGAGAAGCTGATCGAGAGCGGCGTGCGCATACGGCCGAACACGACGATCGGCGCGAACCTGACCGTCGACGACCTGATGCGCGACGGCTACCGCGCGATCTTCATGGGCACCGGCGTCTGGCGGCCGTACAAGATGGGCATTCCGGGCGAGAGCCTCGGAAACGTCCACTACGCGATCGAGTACCTGCGCAACCCGCACGTCTACCGGCTCGGCCGCCGCGCCGCGGTCATCGGCGCGGGCAACGTCGCGATGGACGTCGCGCGCACGGCGTTCCGCCACGGCTGCGAGGAGGTGTTCGTCGTCTGCAACCTCGACGAAACTGGCATCGCCGCGCGGCCGATCGAGGCCGAGTACGCGAAGATCGACGGCGCGCAGTTTTTGCTCGAAAAGACCGCGGTGCGCTTCGTCGACGAGGGCGTCGTGCTCGCCGACTCGCGGATCGAGGTCGCGCCGGACGGCGTGAAGATCGCCGTGCCGGCCAAAGGCACCGAGGCGCTCTTGCCGGTCGATTCGTCGATCATCGCGATCGGGCAGGGGCCGCGCGCGGTCATCGTTTCGTCCACGACCGGCATAGAGGTAAATGCGAGGGGTCTCGTCTCGGTCGACGACTGCGGGCGGACCTCCCGCGAGGGCGTGTTCGCGTCCGGCGACGTCGTGACCGGCGCGAAGACCGTCGTCGAGGCCGTCAAGGTTTCCCGCCGCGTCGCGGACGCGATGGATCAATTTGTGAGGGAGAAGTATGGAAAAGAATAGCAGGGGGCTCATCGGCGGGTGGA
>Ga0123332_1004848_pt1 | contig 11614 bp, 7 predicted proteins | sample BioC12SIPDNA_4_FD_89958 | JGI IMG/M metagenome (GOLD analysis project Ga0123332, IMG submission 89958) | Anaerobic biogas reactor microbial communites from Washington, USA - Biogas_R2_A C12 SIP DNA | ecosystem: Engineered > Bioreactor > Anaerobic > Unclassified | place: Washington, USA...
CAGGAGCGGATCAAGCGCGCGGGCAGCCACTCTGTTGCTCACGACCCGCTGAGCCGCGTGACGCCTACCGGCGCGGTGCCGGCAGACGAGGGGGCCGATGGCGAACCGGTTGCGGCCCTTGCTGAACCGGGGATGCGTTACTCCGCGGTGATCGAGGCGTCGCGGAAGCCCCGCGAGCGACGACCGGTCAAGTGGCGATGGGTGCGTGATCAGTTCCTGGTGTTCGTCGAGATCCTGGCGGTCGTGGGCCTCGTCCTGGTCGTGGCGCAGATGGCATCGACCGTCCGCGAGATCAATGAGGAGAGCCGGGTAGAGCAGGCCATGCCCACGGTGACGCCGACGCCGATCATCGGTGTGTTCGTGCTCCCGGGCGGCCACACGCCTCCGGATGCAAACCGGGAGTCGAAGCCGGCCGCTATCCCAGCACACCTCCGCGACCTGGTCGTTGAGGTGACGCCTATCCCCGTGCCCACGCAGGGCCCCGAGCACGCGCAGCGGATCACGATCCCCGCTATCGGAGTGGACGCGCCGGTTGTTGAGGGCGATGACTGGGAAACTCTCAAGAGCGGCGCAGGGCACCGGGTGGGCAGCGCCAACCCCGGAGAGCGGGGCAACTGCGTGATCTCGGCCCACAACGACATCTACGGAGAGATCTTCCGCAGGCTGCCGGATCTGACGGTGGGCGACGAGATTGTGGTGCAGACTCCTTCGACGTCCTATACCTACGTCGTGGAGCAGACACGGATCGTCGATCCCAAAGAGGTGAGCGTCCTGGATGCGCCCAGCACGCCAGTCCTGACGCTGATCTCGTGTTATCCGTACAGGATCGATACCCAGCGCATTGTCGTGGTTGCTTCTCTGGCAGTCGACTAGGTCGACCGAGCCACGCCCTGTGTCGACGTGCTCACTTCGAGGGCCGGGCGAAGGTCTCGTGACGGGCTGTCGCCGGCTTTGGCAAGCCGATATCGATGAGATTGATGTGGGTCGGATTGACCGTGGCGGGGAGCAAGCCAGGACGCGCCTCAGCGAGCGTCAGCCATCCGAGCAATGCGTCGGTCGCAATCGCCAGCCAGAGGTTCTGGGTCAGCAGATAGAGCTGCGTGCCCGCGACAAACAGGCCGCACCGGACGAGCACGCGGCGATAGTGACTGGCGTCGCCCCGGCGCAGGTTCAGCCAGAAAATCGGGTTTACTACGGTCTCAAGCAGGACGGGTAACACCCCTAACCAACTCCCCAGCGGGATCCCCCAGGTGACAACGAACGGCTCTCGGTAGAAGGCCCAGTGAACTTGATAGTAGACGGCGTCGCGTAGTGCGACAAGGAGAGGCTGCCGGTGGATCTGGCGTGAGGCGTCGGGTCGGCGGCGCATGGCGGCGTCACCCGCTGCGATAACGAGGCGGGTGATCGTGATCACGACTGCGAAGTAGCCCAAGTCGCGTGCCCAGTCCAGCCAGTCTCCGCCAAGGATTCCAGGGAGGCCCAGCGCCTCCTCGACAAAGGGGAGATCCAGTTCGCGCCGCACGATGTCAGTCGGAAGCGGCTGCAGGCCCAGGCCGCGCATCGACAAGCTGTGCTGCCAGAAGAGCGCAGCGGCTGGCAGGCCGACCGCGTAGAGCAAGCGGAGAGGCTGGGCAATCCAGGGCGTGTCGAGGATGGTTAGCAGCGCGACCCAGGGGTCGAAGGAGCGGAGCTGGACCGGTGTTTCGGATCTTGGCGGCTCTTGCGCAGGCAGGTTGCCGCGATGTCTCGCGCGTGCCTGGTGTGCAACCAGCCAGTAGACCAGGGCCGCGACTGTAGCCAGGGCCACGGAGACCCAGACCCATTCCCAGCGGCTTGGCTCCACCCCCGTCACGTTCTAGACCTCGCTAAGCACTTCAGGCTCTTCGGTCGCTGCTGCTTCGGGTATGTCGACCGGCACGGTGACTGTGACCTTGGTGCCTTGCCCTGGGGTGGACGTTATGACGGTCTTGCCCTTGACCAGGATAGCACGCTCGCGCAGGTTGATCATCCCTAAGCTGCCGCGGCTGGCATAATCAGACTCCAGTGCCGCCACGTCGAACCCCTGACCGTCATCCTCCACCTCCGCGACCACATTCAGTCCACGGCGGCTGATGCGCACCCACAGGTTGTGTGCCCGGGCATGCTTGCGTACGTTGGCGATGGCCTCCTCGACGATGTAGAAGATCGCGCCCTTGGCATCCTTGGTTAGCAACTTTTCGGCCTCGCGGTCCGCTTCCAGATGTATCGGTAGCGAATCGGTCTCGTTGATCTTCTGGCGCAGTTGTTCGAGAGCGGCAATAAGCCCTTGCGACTCAAGGATCAAAGGGCGCAACGTGAAGAGCATCTGGCGGATCTCTTTGGTGGTGCGGCGGGCCAGCTCCTCCAGTTGCAGCAACTCACGCATAGCCTCCTCGGTGTCTTCCCTGACCACGATCCTAATGTAGTTGAGCCGCATCGCGATCGCTGCGATGGTCTGGGTGGGGCCGTCGTGCAGGTCACGGGCCAGCTTCTTCCGGGCGTCTTCCTCTACTGTGACCAGCCGATCCTTCTCCTCCATTAGGTTCTGATAGAGACTGGCATTCTGCAGAGCCATAACGGCCTGGTTACAGATCGCGACAAGAAGATCCTGAAAGTCGGCGGTGTAGATCTCGGGCTCGGGGCTGCCCAATACCAGGAGGCCATAGCTCTCGTAGCCCGCACGGAGCGGCACGGCGATGGCCTGTTGGGACTCGCGCATCTTGACGATGCGGTTAAGCTCCGGGTCGTCGGCAGGGCCGTTGGTGACCACCGGCTCGGCCCGCCTCATGGCTTCGCCAAGGACGCCGTGACGCGCGGGGAATCGCAGCTGTTCCTCACGTGGGGAGATGCCGCGCGCTTTGGCTACATAGAGCGTCTCATCCATGCCAAAGAGCAGGATCAGGCTCACCTGTGACAGATCCTTTGTGTCAGCGAAGAACTGCCGCAGGCCAGCGTGGCTAATGTCGAGGGCTGCCTCCAGTACACGCTCGTAGTTCAGGGTCGCACTCAACGTACTGGCCAAGTCGAAAATGAGGCCGGCGCGCTGGTGCGCGATGCGCAGGGCGTGTTGAGCGCGGACCTCGCGTTCCTCACGCTCGGTGATCAGCGATTGCTTGATACGATAGCCGATGCGACTGATTGCCAGGCCTGCTGCGATGAGGACGGCGCCATTGGCCAGATAGGGCATGGCGCTGGCGAAGCTCTGAGCCAAGGAACCGTTGGTCCTGATGCCACCCTGGTACCAGGTAATCAACCAGTAGGCGGCGACGACGCCACCCGTAGTGACGATGCTGGCCACCCAGGATACCTGGAGCGCCGTGGTGATGATTGGGACGAGCGATATGAAGAGGAGCGAGCTCTTGACATTGCCGCCGCTCGCGATGAAACCCAGGCTGAGGAGCAGATCGAGCAGCAGCAGAAGATTGCGGAGAGAGCCGGTCATTGCGCTGCGCAGCAGTACGATCAGCGCGATGAGGTTACCCACGCCGCCGACGACCAGCAGGATCAGGGCCTCGGTAGGAAACGTGCCGTCACTGAGGGCAACCTCCATACCCAGAACGCTCGCGACGGCGAGGAGCATGAACCAGCGCAGGTTGATGAAGAGCCACTCTATCTTGGATTCAGCATTTCGCATTGGGACGCACTTTCGGCTCCGGGTTCACCGTGTGGCAGGATGCGCTAGACCGAAAACCGGATATGGACGACGTCGCCATCCTGGACGACGTACTCCCTGCCTTCTAGGTGTACTTGACCGGCTTTGCGGGCGCCGGCCATGCCGTCGCCCGCGATCAGATCGTCATAGGCGACGACCTCAGCGCGTATGAATCCCCTGGCGAGATCGCTATGCACTGCGGCCGCAGCGTCCAAAGCAGTCGCCCCAAGGGGCAGGTTCCAGGCGCGCACCTCGTCTTCACCCACAGTGAAGAAGGAGTGCAAGCCGACAAGTTCATAAGACGCCCGGATCACGCGGTCGAGCGCCAGTTCCGCGATCCCGAACTCCTCCATGAAGATCGCAGCCTCGTCGAGCGTGAGCTGGCTGAGCTCCATCTCGAGGTGCCCCTGAATCGCAAGGACACGGGTGGCCTGATGCTGATAGGTCAGGATCTCTTGCGGGTCACGTGGCTCATCGCTAAGGTTCAGGAGCACCAGGGTGGGCTTGAGCGTGAGCAGGCTGTAGCCTCTCAGGCCGGCGAGTTCTGCGGCGGTAAGTTCCAGGTCGCGAAGGGGTACCCCCTCACTCAGCGCGTGCTGGAGGCGCTCGAAGAGCACTTGGTCGTCGTGCAGCAGCTGTCGCTCGTCGCTCTTAGCCCCTTTGCTGAGTCGCTCCTGGATCCGGGAGAGGCGGGTCTCGACGGTGATCATGTCCGCGAGAAGAAACTCACCTTCGAGATGCTCGAGGTCGCGCTGCGGGTCCACGTCGCCGAATACATGTGGCACCCGGTCGTCTTCAAAGGCGCGCACGATGTGAACGAAGGCATCCAGAGGCGCGATCTTGTTGCGTAACTCGCCGCTCAGGCCGACCTTGCCGAGATCCTGGTCCAGGCCGGCAATGTCGGTATAGGTCACTTTGGCATAGGTTGTCTTGCGCGGCTTGTACATACTGCTGAGACGATCAACGCGGGGATCGGGGACGTCGACGACTGCGCTGACTAGCTCCAGCTTGCCGGTCGATGCAGCGGCTGTGGGACGCCTGGACCGCGTGAGCGCGTTGAAGATCGTTGTCTTTCCACAGGTGGGTAGGCCGATGATTCCAAGTTCCATGCGTTCTCTATAACGCTCCTCAAACGTTTGCCCTCAGTCTACCTGCGATAGCCAGGACGTCAAACGGTGACACCAGCGGCTCTCGCCTGCGGGCTAGCTGTGGGCCCCGCCAACCAAGCGCTCGAAACGCTGGATGTCTTCAGCGATGAGCGCGAGGCTACTCTCCCAGAACTCCGGGCGGGTGATGTCGATGCCGAAGCGGTCCGCCAGCGGTGCGGCGCTCTCCATCCCGGTGGCAGAGAGCAAGGACTCATAGCGGTCCACGAAGCCCTGGGGGCTGCTCCTATACTTGGCGTAGATGCCCAAGCCGAAGAGAAGCCCGAACATGTATGGGAAGTTGTAGAAGACAGCGCTGTAGTAGTGTGGCTTGACGGCCCACATGTAGGGGTGGTATAGCGCTTCGTCGAGGCCATCTCCATAGGTCTCGCGTTGGGCGTCGAGCATCAAGTCGCACAGCTCGTGCGCGGAGAGCTCGCGATCGTTGCGCCGCTCGAACAGCACGGTCTCGAACATGAATCGGCTAAGGATATCGACCACCACCTGGGTCGAATCCTGCAAATCCGCTTCGAGGATGGCGAGTTGTTCGCGGGGAGTTGCCTCTCGCAGAGCCGCATTACGGACGATGATCTGACAGAAGGTGCTCGCCGTCTCGGCGAGGGTCATTGGCGTGCCGCGCTGGAGATATGTGCGCTGTACGAGGTTGAGGTTGTGATACGCGTGACCCAGCTCGTGGGCCAGGGTGCTGACACCGCCGTAGGCCTGCTGGAAGTTGGTCAGGATGCGCGATTCCCCGTTGCGCACCCACATACAGAAGGCGCCGCCGCGTTTGCCGTCGCGAGGCTCGGCATCGATCCAGCGGTCCGCAAAGGCTCGTATCGCCATATTGCCAAGCGACGTTGAGAAAGAGCCAAATTGCTCGACGATGAAGGCCCGCGCCGTATCGAAGGTCCATGTGCGTTCGAACTTGCCCACAGGAGCGAATAGATCGTACCAAGCACAGCGGTCGACGCTAAGTGCCTTGGCCTTGACTCGCAGGTAGCGACGGAAGTCGGGGAGATGTGTTCGTGCAGCATCGAGCATCGCGTCCAGGGTGGCACGGTCGATGTTGTTGTTGAAAAGCGCCAGGTCGAGGGGGGATGCCCACCTTCGACGGCGATTGAGAACGTTGGCCTGTCCCTTGATGCTGTTGAGGGCCGCCGCGACAGGCATCGCGTGGGCCTCCCACGCGGCAAGCTCGACCTCATAGGCTCGCCGGCGCAGGTCGCGGTCAGGCTCCGACGCAAGGTTGCGGATGGCGGTCATTGGGAGTACGCGCGACTCGCCGTCAATCTCGATCTCCGCAGAGATCTGAGAGCTAAAGTTGCTGTAGAAACGGCTCCAGGCGCGCCCGCCTGTGGTATTGAGGTCAGCCGCCAGCTCCTCTTCGGCCTGGCTCATCAGGTGCTCTCCCCGCGTGCGTGCCCGGTCGAGCCAGAAGCGATGCGCACGGGCAATGGGTGACTGCGCGGTGATGGCACTCACGTCGAGACTCCCAACCCACGCGATAAGGCGAGGTTCTAGTTTTTCCAGTTCGGCCAACTGGGTTTGGAGGCGACTCATCCACCCTTGAGCCTCCGTGTTGCGTGAATCGGTGGTGACGTAACTCATGATGTACGCGTAAAGCTGATGGCCCTTCGTCTCGACGGCGTTCGTCGCCTCGATTGCGCTATCAAGGGCACGCACAGTCTCCGTGTTGGTGGGGAGTACGTGGTCCACGCGACCGATCCCGGCCTGATCGAACAGACTCCTCAGCGCTACAATCTCGTCGACCCAGCTGTCGTAATCCGCTCTGAACGATTCAGAGTTGAGGCCGGGGTAGATCGTCTCCAGCGTCCAGTGTGGCAGCCCGTCGTCTTGTATTTGGCCCATCGAATCCCTCCGGTCTGTGGGTAGCTTGACAAGGATACACCGGCAAGGAGCGAGGTCAAGCAACCAGTGTTGCGGTAATTACTTCTGCTTGACCCAAATGGTTTTCGACTATATGATGTAAACAACTGGTGTCTCACGAATGGAGGTTCCGCGATGAAGAAGGTCTTTGCGGCGTTGCTCCTTACCCTAGTTCTGCTGGGTCTCTCAGCACCGGCGATGGCGTCGACGGGCACGATCCACATTGTGCAGCGTGGACAGACCCTTGAGGGGATCGCTCGATGGTACGGGGTGGACCTATGGACACTTGCCCGGGCTAACGGGATTGTCAACCCTAACCGGATCTACGTAGGGCAGCGGCTGGTGATTCCTACCGGTTACAGCGCCCCGGTTGGGGCGACCTACATCGTCAAACCGGGCGACACGCTGTACTCCATCGCGCGGCGGTATGGCGTATCGGTCTGGGCTATCGCGCAGGCCAACGGTATCTACAACCTTCAGTTGATCTACGTGGGCCAGCGACTGGTCATCCCCGGATCCGCGCCAGCACCACCACCGGCGCCCGTCCCCACGGCGAAGCCTCCGGCCCCCACGACCGGGTGGCGGGGTGAGTACTATGTCGGGACCACACCCTCTGGTGGGCCGACTTTCGTGCGCACGGATAGCGCGATCAACTTCCGCTGGGGAACCGGTGGGCCCGATGCGCGTGTCGGGGTGGATTCGTTCTCGGTGCACTGGACTCGGACGATCCTATTCAAGGGTGGTCTCTACCGCTTTACGGCGCGGGTCGACGACGGCGTCCGTATTTGGATCGACGGTCAGCCAATCCTGGACGCGTGGCGGGTACAACCGGAGACCGTGTACCAGGTGGACGTTGTGCTGACACCAGGGAACCACACGGTCGCGGTGGATTACTTCGAGGACACGGGCGTGGCAACCGTTCAGGTCGGTTTCACGCGGCTGGGTGATGGCGCCATAGTGGTGCCCACGCCGGTTCCCACGGTCGTGCCGACGTCGCCGACACCGGCGGGGGCCTGGTATGGGGAGTATTTCAACAATGAGACGCTGTCGGGTAGTCCGGCCGCCACGCGGCACGACGGCGCCATTGGATTCGAGTGGGGGGGCGGCGTGCCGATTTCAGGTGTGGGCGCGGATCACTTCAGCGTACGCTGGACGCGCACGGCTGCGTTCTTCAGCGACAACTACGCGTTCTGCGCCATGTCGGACGACGGCGTGCGCATCTACTTCGACGGCAGGCTGGTGTTGGATGAATGGCACCCGTCGAACAGCGTGGCCTACTGCGGCGAGACTGACGTGGCGGCCGGCAACCACCAGGTCCGGGTCGAATACTACGAGAGCGGCGGCAACGCGCTGATCTATGTATGGTGGGAGCGGAGATAGGGACTAGGGATGCGCCAATGAGGTGCCGCGCGAGTTGACATTTCGACGGTTCCAGGTGATACTCATCAGATCGTCGCCTAAATCCCTAGCTCAGGAGGTCGCATGTTAGTCACCAGCAAGGAACTACTGTTGGATGCGCAGAAGCATGGTTATGCGGTTGGCGCGTTCAACACAAACAATCTCGAGATCACGCACGCGATCATTCGGGCCGCCGAGGCAAAGCGGGCTCCCGTCCTTGTCCAGCTCTCGGCCGGCGCGCTGAAGTATGCCGGCGTGGAATTCCTGCCTATGATCGTCGCGAAGGCCGCTCAACTGGCGAGTGTCCCGGTCGCGATCCACCTGGATCACGGGCCGAGTTTCGAGGTGGTGATGAGTGCGCTGCGCGCCGGTTTCACGTCGATCATGCGTGATGCGTCCAAGCTGCCCTACGAAGAGAACGTTGGAGAGGTGCGCAAGGTCGTCGAGGCTTGCCACGCGGTGGGCGTGCCGGTGGAGGCCGAAATCGGGCGGATCGGTGGGGCCGAGGAGCACGTTGTGGTGACCGATCGGGAGGCCCTGATGAGCGATCCCGATGAGTGCGTGCGATTCGTTGAGGATGGTGGCTTCGACTTTCTGGCTGTGGCCATCGGTAATGCACACGGGTTCTACAAGGGTGAACCGAAGCTGGACTTCGAGCGGCTTGGTGCGATTCGGCAGAAGGTTTCCATTCCGCTGGTGCTGCACGGGGCCTCAGGTATCCCGGACGCCCAGATCACGCGCGCTGTGGAAAGTGGCATCTGCAAGATCAACATAGACACAGAAGTGCGCAACGCGTTCATCCGGTCGATCCAGAGCTTCACCGAAGCGCATCCAGACGAGATCGACCCGCGCAAGGTCTTCGGCCCGGGCATCCAGGCGATGCAAGCGGTCGTCGAGCAGAAGATCGAGATCTTCCGCAGCGCCGGACGCGCCTAGCGATACGACTCGGGTTGGTGTGACATCGACGCCACCGATACTCTCTCACGCGTCGGTTGGGGTGACTCCATACACGTTGGGAGGATGGTGCGCCATCCCCCCAACGTTGCTATCTGGGGATGATGACGCTCAGTGACGAGGACGCCCCGCGGGGGCGCAGCCCTGATCTCTTCCCGCCACGATACGTCTCTGCGTAGCTCTTCGGGACGCCGTCCGCGACATCCTGGCATCGAGCTGAGGAGGAAGGCATGAACGTCGATTACCACAAGAAGTGGAGCTCGCACCTCAACAAGGACATGGAGTTCAAGATCTACGGACACGCCGGCAAACCGATGTTGGTCTTCCCGACCGGCTGTGGGCGTTTCTATGAGTTCGAGGACTTCGGTATGGTGGAGGCCATCCGGTGGTTCATCGATGAAGGCAAGGTGCAGCTGTTCACGCTGGATAGCGTGGACTGCGAGGCGTGGATGGCGCATTGGATGTTTCCAGGCGACCGCGGATGGCGCCATCTCCAGTACGAGCGCTACATCTTGGATGAGGTCGTGCCAACCGTACGCGAGGTCACGGGATACAAGGGGCGGCTCGGCGCCACGGGCTGCAGCATGGGTGCCTACCATGCCGCCAACTTCTTCTTCAAGCACCCCGACGTGTTCGGGACGGTGATCGCTTTGAGTGGTCTCTATGGACCACAGTACTTTGTGGGCGACTATATGGACGACAACGTCTACTTCAACTTCCCGCTGTGCTACCTGCCCAACCTGACCGATCCCTGGTACATTGAGCAGTTCCGAGAGAGCGATATTGTGATCTGTGTTGGGCAGGGAGCGTGGGAAGAGGACTCCATCCGCGAGACACGCGCGCTAGAGAAGGACCTGCACGCTCTGGGAATCCACGCGTGGGTCGATTACTGGGGCTTCAACGTGACCCATGACTGGCCGTGGTGGCGCAAGCAACTGCGCTATTTCCTTGGCGAGCTCGACCTGTAGTCTGGCGCGAAGCGGAGATGATTGAGGCAAGGAGCGTTCCTTTCGGATGTCTGTTCAGATGAGTCTACGTGAGCTGATTCTAGGCAGCCTCTCAACAGCACTGCGGGCTGTGCAGGAGACGGGTGCCTTGCCGCCATTCGAGCTGCCAGCAGAGATCGCCGTAGAGCAGAGCCGCCACGCGGCGCACGGCGACTACGGTTCGCCGGTCTGTCTGGGGCTGGCGCGAGTACTTCGCCGGTCACCCATGCAGATTGCCGAGGTCGTCGCCGCGCATGTCCCGCCGGCGCCCTATCTATCACGGGTCGAAGCAGCCCCGCCGGGGTTTGTCAACTTCACTCTGGATACGGGGTGGCTGGCGGCGCAGACGCCCGTGATCCTGGCCGCGGGCGAGTCGTGGGGTAACGTTGCCCTTGGCGATGGCCAGCGTGTGCAGGTAGAGTTCGTGAGCGCCAATCCCACGGGGCCAATCACGATCGGCTCAGCGCGCAATGCCGTGATCGGTGATACCTTGGCAGCCCTGTTGGAGGCTGCTGGCTACGAGGTAGAGCGGGAGTACTACGTCAACGACGCAGGATCCAAAGTACGGCACTTTGGCGGTAGCATCTACTCGCGCTACGCCGGGCTTTGTGGGGTCGATGTGCCATTCCCCGCAGAGGGATATCCGGCGGCCTACGTGACCGACCTTGCCCGGCACGCCAAGGAAACCTTCGGTGACCGGCTGCTGGGCATCCCCCAAGACGAGGCGGTGCGCGAACTGGGGCGATGGGGGATCGAGCGGATGCTGGAGGAAGTGGAAGCCGACCTGAAGCAGTTGCGGGTGCGCTTCGACACCTGGTTCAGTGAGCGCTCGCTGTATGAGAGTGGCCTGTTCGACCAGATGCTGGCGCGGCTGAGGGAGGGCGGCTACGTCGTCGAATACGATGGCGCGACCTGGTTCCGTCACGAGGATCTGGAAAAGGACGCGGTGCTGATCCGCTCGCCGCAGGTGATCCCGAATCCTGAGGACCGGCCGACCTATCTGGCGTCGGATATCCCGTACCTATGGAATAAGCTGTGCATCCGCGGTCTTGATAAGGCCATCTACGTGTGGGGCGCTGATCACCACGGCGATGTCCCTCGCGTCAGGGCTGCCGCCAAGGCATTGGGGGTCGATGTCAACCGGCTCGTCTTCATCATATACCAGATGGTCACCCTGTTGCGGGGTGGCGAAGAGGTCCGGATGTCGAAGAGCTCCGGCGAGTTCGTCACACTGCGCGAACTGGTGGACGAGGTAGGGCCAGACCCAATCCGCTACATGATGCTGACGCGGACCGTCGACGTCACGTTGGACTTTGACCTGGATCTGGCTGTGGAGCAGTCGGACCGTAACCCAGTCTTCTACGTGCAGTATGCGCACACCCGTATCGCGGGCGTGCTGCGACACGCTGAGGAGTTGGGCTGGAAGGTCGACGAAGGTGGTGACCCGGGTCTGCTGACCCATCCGAGCGAACTGGACCTGCTGAGGAAGATGCTGGCGCTACCTGAGGTGATATCGATGGCAGCGACCAGTATGGCACCGCATCATCTGACGACGTATGCGACGGAACTGG
>Ga0123332_1004849_pt1 | contig 11614 bp, 9 predicted proteins | sample BioC12SIPDNA_4_FD_89958 | JGI IMG/M metagenome (GOLD analysis project Ga0123332, IMG submission 89958) | Anaerobic biogas reactor microbial communites from Washington, USA - Biogas_R2_A C12 SIP DNA | ecosystem: Engineered > Bioreactor > Anaerobic > Unclassified | place: Washington, USA...
CAATTGCCTGAACAAGAACCTCAAGATTAATCGGCGCTACGTTGTCTATCGATGCATGGCTTCCGCCCCCCACATGTCACGTAATGTCCCGTTGAACAGAGGGGGGAGATTAACTTGGGGATATGCCCCAAGTTATTGCATGGCTACGGCAACATTACATCGGGGGCTCCGCTTTTTGAGTGAGAGCTCCTATTTTTTTTCGCATGCTGGACGCATGCATAGATGTGTATTGTTGCCCGGACAAGTGTTTTGTGAAACGAACAATAGATGCTGGCAGCTATAATGCTGCAGACCGCTTTTATGGAACCAATCTATAGGTCTAGTTGCCAAGGGTCCTCATAGTACCCACCAGTGGAGCGATAACAGTGTAAATGCTCAGACTGGCAATATCTTCCGACAACTGGTTGTCCACCAGCAAAGTGGCATCGTTATTGCATTTATAGATAAAAGCCCAGATAAGAGCCGATTTCGATTATTAGAGCTTGGATCGTAAAGAAAAGGACGGTAAAGCAACTGGTTTCTGAATGAGGATTCCCCATCTGGAGAAAAACATGGATAAAGGGAACACGCCTGGTGGCCATATCAACCTAATAGAGGTGTCAGGATGTTAGCAGCAGGGAAGAACGGCGTTAGCAGAAAGCGCCTGATTGGTGGCTTGACCGGCTGTGCAATTGCATTGCTGATGAGCTTTGGCATAAATCCCCCGATCGGATTGACCCATCCCGGCATGATAGGATTGGGGATATTCCTGTGTGCGGTGGTGTTTTGGATATTCGAAGTGTTTGCCGATTACGTTACTGCCATCCTAATGTGCAGTGCTTGGGCGGGTACCAGGATAGTACCGTTCAATATCGCCTTTGCTCAATTTTCTACTGATTCCTTCTGGCTCCTGGTTGGGGCTTTGGGATTAGGTGTGGCAGTCACAAAGAGTGGTCTTCTGAAAAGGTTCTCCCTGGTGATCATGAAGCTATTTCCCGCTTCATTCAAAGGCCAGACGGCTGGATTGGTGGTAGCTGGCAATCTTATAGGACCATTGATCCCAAGCGTAACCGCCAAATGCGCGATCGCTGCCCCTTTTGCACTTGGGGTGAGCAACCAGATGGGCTATGAGAAGGACAGTAAGGGTGCGGCTGGTCTGTTTGGGGCTATGTTCATAGGCTTTGGAGTTACCGGGCCCGCCTTTTTGAGTTCATCGTTTATGTGTTATACCATTAAAGGATTATTACCGCCCGACGTTCAAGCCGATTTGACCTGGATGGCATGGGCCATGAATGCCCTGCCCTGGGCCTTAGTCATGGCTATCCTAGGGTACCTGGCCATCCAGCTATTGTATAGACCGTCCGAGGACATGAAGATGGATCGCGGATATATTGATCAACAGCTAGCCGCATTGGGACCGATGTCCCAACATGAGAAGATAGTGTCAGCGGTACTAGCAGCATGTCTGTTGCTTTGGATGACAGAAAAGCTTCACGGCGTGCTGGCCGCAGTCGTAGCTCTCATTGCTGTATGCATATTGATTGGGCTGGGAGTATTCGAGCGGGAGGACTTCCGCAGTGGAATGGCCTGGGATGCTATTATATTCATCGGTTGTATCATCAATATCTCCTCCGTTTTCCCGGCATTGAAGATAGACAAGTGGCTGGGCATGGTGGCGGGACCCTATCTGACCCCCCTGGTGTCTAACGTATGGATGTTTATCCTGGTAGGGTCGCTGACCATATACTTGGTCCGCTTCTTCATTGTTTCGATGACTGCCACCTTCACTATTTTTGTGGTGATTGTGACTCCTTTCGCCGTGGCTGCCGGTATTAATCCCTTTGTGACCGCCTTCATAATCTTCACTTCAGTAAATGTCTTTCACATGTTCTACCAGAATTCAACCTATCTGGCTGGCTATTATGCGGCGGGAGGCATGGTCTCCCACAGCAGGATGGTCAAGCTATCGTTAGCCTATATGATTATTTCAATTGTCGCCTTGGCTGCCTGTGTTCCTGTCTGGCACCTGACTGGATTTATATAACTACCCCTCAACTTCGTTATAACTCGACATAGTTTGACATTTAAGCTACAATATTTTGTAATAAACACTATCCGTAAGATTCATAATAAGTATTATATCAAGGACTGCAGTCCCCTATTGGGCACGACGTTGATGGACCGGAGCAGATCTTTATCAAGGCACGGTCTTAGAAAAAAGGAGAAAAATGGATAAGAAACCTCTTGATCCAGCCAAATGGCTGACCGTGAAGGAAATGATGAATGCCGACGTGCCTCTTCTGCATCCCGAAGATCCAATCCGGAGAGCAATCGGTTACATGCAAGACTATAAACTAGGAACGCTGCCGGTAGTGGATAAAGACAATAAGCTAATGGCGGTATTTCCCCGCAAGAGACTATTCCGGGCCTTGCTGGAGGGGGCCAGTATAGATGAGCCCATAAATAGTTATATGCGTTATGATCCAGTCTTTGTGTACGAGGATCTGAGCTACGACGAAGTGTCGCTGGTGGTCAGGGTGACCCGCAGTAAAGTAGACCATGTCATCGTAGTCAATTATTCCAATGAAGTAGTAGGGGTAATCGGGACGGTCGAATATCTGCGCGGCGGTTTGGATGTTATCCGGCATTCAACCGTATTGGGTGACGCATTGATGAATGCCAATAACGAAGCGGTAATAATAGTTGATAACAAGAGCCAGGTGATCAAGGTCAATCCCGCTTTCGAAGGCATGTTCGGAATAAGTAATGATGAAGCCAGGAACAAGAGCCTCGAGGATGTGCTGCCGGGGATAAGTCTCATGAACAAGAGGCTGTTGGGGATAAAGAAGACGGTTAGAGCGGTGCCGGTCATCGTCAACCAATTGCCCATTATCGCGAATGAAATATGGATCGGCACTGTGATAACTATGTTGGACCTGTCTGATTACGAAGAGATATCGCATGAATTGGATTTGGTCAAGAGACTCCAGCGAACCCTAAACGGTATTATTAAAGCCGTATCGGATGGGGTGATCGTCGTCAACCGGGCCGGTGAAATAAGGTACATCAACCAAAAAGCAAGCGAACTGTTTGAGATGGACGCAGATGACCTGAAGGGCAAGCCAGCCAACCTGATCTTCAATAATGAGCAACTCGAGCAGATTATGCAAACTGGGTTGCCCGAAGTAAAGGAACACAATTTCAATAAAACCAAGGGTGTATTGTATTATATCCCAATAAAAGAAGAGAATGTTGAAGAGCCCAAGATCACAGGGCTGATCATAACCATATACCTGGGTGAGAGCGTGGCCACCCGCGAGGAGATAGCCACGCGCTTGCTGTCCCTCACCCATCAGGTTCAGTATTATCGGCAAGCCTTGGAGAAGAAGGACCCGAAGGGCTTTTTTAACGACATAGTCTCCAAGAACGCGAGATTTAAGCAGGTCAAACATGATGCCCAACGTATCGCCCGGACTACTTCCACCATTCTCATCACTGGCGAGAGTGGTGTAGGTAAAGACATGTTCGCCCGTGCTATCCACGCCGCCAGTCCCCGCGCCAAGCTGCCTTTTGTCAAAGTCAATTGCGCGGCCATACCAGAAACGCTCCTCGAATCAGAGTTATTCGGTTATGCTCCGGGTTCTTTCACGGGAGCTTCCAAAACTGGCAAACCAGGATACTTCGAACAGGCTGACAAAGGCACCATATTCCTGGATGAGATTGGGGACATGCCCCTTTCTATCCAGGTCAAGATCCTGCAGGTATTACAGGAGAAACAGTTCATGCGGGTGGGCGGCACCCGTCCCCAAAGTGTAGATGTCCGAATAATAGCTGCCACCAATCAGAACCTGAGAGATGCTATAAACTCAGGGACCTTCCGTGAGGATCTGTACTATCGATTGAATGTGATCGAGTTTTCCCTGCCTTCTTTGCGTGAACGGACTGAGGACATACTGCCTTTGGCGTTTCAGTTTGTGGAAAAATATAACGAAATACTCGGTTCAAACATAACCGGCATTAGTGCCCCTGCTCGCAAGGTCCTGGGAGCCTACCACTGGCCGGGCAACATCCGGGAATTGGAGAATGCCATCGAAAGAGCCGCCAATTATGCCTGGGAAGGTGAGATAGGTCCAGAACATCTGCCGGCGCACCTGTTCAATACCAATAGCAGCAACAGTTATGATATGTCCGACTACCGCTCGGCATTGCACGGTATGGATAAAGAGATCATATCCCGAGCGCTCAGGGACGCAAATGGAAACAAGAGCGCTGCCGCCAGGAGTCTTAACATGAGCCGGTCGGCTTTTTACGACAAACTCAACAAATATGGTATAAGTTAAAATATTCTAAGAGCCTGGAAACGGTGGGTGGGGATTCCTGCCTAGTTTGTCTCAGATAACAAGGCCGCCTACGATGGTGACATCAGTAGACGGCCTTAGTGTTGTGTCTGAAATTATCTGGTTTCCTGTACCAGTGTTCACCCCTTGAGTCATTATTGCCTGTGACAGGGGCGGACTACCGTGATCTATAACTAGCCCTTGATAACCCGGGGAGTGATCATCTGGTGGGGCGGGCAGATAGAAGTCGGATTCTGGTATGAGGCCCCCACAAAGGCTATACAGTATTTGCGCAGATCACTCAGGTTGGCGATCTCATCAACGAAACCGTTTTTGGCACAGAATATAGGCCGGGATTTATCGTGGTAGTCCTGCACGATCTCGTTCATCTTCTCAATGATGGGCTGCAAGGGCCGACCGGCGTCTTTCTCTTTGACCAACCGGCGTGAGTACGTGGCCGCGGCAGCTGTTTCACCATGCATAACATAGATCTCGGTGGCGGCAGTCCCTAGGGTAAAGAGGTTATTGTTGTTGGCATTAGGACCGCCCAAAACGTAGTGGGCGGCAGCGGTACCCTTCCGGAGCACTACCAGCATCATGGGCAGCTCGGTATTCTCGATGGAGTAGATCAGGGACATGCCCAAGCCCAGCAACTCCGCTCTCTCGGCGATATCTCCCACATCTATGCCGGTAGTATCCTGGACCCAGAGCAGGGGGATACGGTCGCGGCCACAGAAGGTCACAAACTCACTCATTTTGATCAAACCCTGACGGTAAAGTTTGCCGCCGATGCCGTTATACTGATCTGTATATTCCGGGTAATCGTTACCTAGGGCGCCTTGATTGTTGGCAATTACGCCACACAGATAACCGTCGATTTTTGCCAATCCACAGTACATCTCTGGACCATAGTCGGGCTTGAATTCCATGTGCTCACTATTGTCGAACAACCGGGCTAGTACATCCGGCATCGAATATACCCGGCGCTGGTTTGCCGGTACGATACTATAGAGATCTTCGATGGGGAATTTGGGTTCAACCGGATCGGCCACCCGGAAAAAGTCCGCATGGTAAGCAGGCATATCCTTCATATATTGCTTGATTTTGTCCAGCACTGCTTCCTCGGTTTCGCACACTTCTCTGAAGAAACCGGTACCGTTGTAATGGATCTCCACTCGACCCGGGGGAGTAGAGCTTAAATTACGTGTGGCATCTATAAGGGCCTCGGCCGTCTCTTCATCGAAATATCCCTTGGGCGACATGCCGCCAACTATACCACCGCCACCAACCGCGATATTGGCCTTCTGGTGGGCGATCAGGGTGGTAGGGCTAATTCCGTGGTAGCCACCGCCTGCGGGGTTGGTCCCATAGATGCCGACGATGACTGGGATCCCCAGTTGTTCGAGTTCGGCGTGCCGGAAGAAGGTGGTACCATTGCCGCGCCGATTAGGATACACGAGTTCTTGTTCCATCAGCTTCACACCACTGCAGTTCAGTACCCAAACCAGTGGGATGTGCAGCCGTTTGGCCATATCCGTCACTCTAAGGATGTTGTCGGCCTGCCCAGCTATCCATGCCCCGGCCATTATCTTGTTGTTTGAAGCGATGATAACCGCCCATTTCCCGGCGATCTTGCCTAAGCCGTCGATCACCCCGGTCGTTCCTTCTTCGTTGTCGGCTGGATCGTAGATGGAATGCAGTGGGCACCAGGTCCCGGGATCGACTAGGTATTCGAGCCGCTGCCAGGCAGTGAGCTCGCCCTTCTTGTTCATATCTTCGGTAGCTTTGCCGGTATTTTTGACTCTTGCAATCTCCTGCGCCACCGCTTCTTCGATTTTTTTAAGTTCTTCAACATTGGCTTTGGCCTGCCTGGTGAGCGGTTTGCCGATGCTGGGCATCTCCTTGAAATAGGGGTGCAATGAGAAGCCGTAATCACCCATGTTGTAATCCTCCGTTTCTCAGTTGGTATATTCCTGCTTAAAAATCATCCCTCGATCGCGGACTAGCGGTTAGGCTGATATCCCAGTTCGATGTTGGCGATGATTTGCATATGGATGTTAGAAGTTCCCTCTAGGGTTTCAAACTGCTTGGCATCGCGCAGCCACCGCCCGCAGGGATACTCGGTAGAATATCCGTAGGAACCGTAGATCTTCATGGCCATGTTGGCGGCATGAACGGCTGCATTGCAACCGAATAGCTTTGCCATGGACGTGGCCTGTTGGTTGGGCAGATTATTGTCTTTCAGCCAGGCAGCATGATAAACCAAATATTTGGCGGCTTCATCTTCCAGCTTCATTTCTGCCAGTTGAGCCTGGATCATCTGGTATTTGCCGATCGGCTTACCAAACTGGGTCCGTTCATTGGCGTACTGGACAGCTCCTTCGAGGCAAGCCGCGGACAAGGCAGCCGCGCCGGTGGCACAACCCATGCGGGTATTGTTCAGCTGCCACATACAGATGGGGAAACCTTGATTGAGTGGACCCAAGAGATTTTCCTTGGGGACCACTGCATTTTCGAAGACCAATTCAGAGGTGGGCGCAGTCCACATACCGACCTTGGTATGGATCGGAATCCTGGTGATGCCGGGGGTATTATTGTAATCGATGATGAAGCAAGATAGTCCCCTGGGCCCCTTGCCCTTCTCGGTCACCGCATAGAGGAGGCCTACATCGGAAGTATGCCCTCCGGAAATCCACATCTTGGACCCGTTTATCAGCCAGTGGTCACCCATATCGGCGGCGAAAGTCCTCATGCTGGCAACGTCCGAGCCAGAGTTGGCTTCGGTAATGGCGAAGCTTCCCACTGATTCGCCGCTTACCAGGCCGGGGATATACTTTTGCTTCTGTTCTGCCGTTCCCCACTCATTGATGGTCATCGCCGGACCCCAACAGTTGCCGCTGATACTTAACCGCCATGATGTATGCACCTTGGCGATCTCATACAGGGCCAACACAGCTTCCATCCAGCCCATGCCATTGCCGCCGTACTCTTCCGGTATGCTCCAACCGAGCAGACCCAGTTCGCCCATCTTGGTTAGGATCTCCCGGCGGTAGTAATGATTCTCTTCATCTTGGTCAACATAGGGTGCTATTTCTTTCTCCGCAAAATTACGGGCCATATCCTGGACCATTTTTTGCTCATCTGTGAGTCTAAAATCCATTCCGATAGTCCTCCTATTGCTTGATACCCCACCTGGGGCAGAATGAATTTCCTTCCTTAATATAAGGATGCTATTCTATAATGGCCAGTGCCTGGCCCTCTACTACTGTGTCACCGACCTTCACCAGAATCTCTTTAACGGTTCCGGCGTCGTCACTGAACACTGGATTTTCCATTTTCATGGCTTCGATGATCATCAGTTCATCCTCATCGGTTACTGCCTGTCCGACTTCGATCATAATCTGAAATATTTTCCCTGCGATTGGGCTTTCTAATTTTGCCATGTGTGTTTCCTCCTATCAGTTGATTAGATTAATAATGATGGTTCCTGGTGCACGAATAGTTGCCGCTATTGCCTCCCTTCTATTGGGTATGTGTCTTTTTTTATAGAATAGCTCGGAATTTCAATACAAATACCATTTGTCGCAAATATCATGCCAGTTGAGAGGAAATTTGGGGTGGTATTGACAGTTGGTTTCATACGGTCTCATCAAACTAGAAACGACAGCGAATAATATAAAGCCGGCAGAACCTTAATAAATTGATCATTTGGCCACTGATAACAAGGTATATGCATTAATCAAACAGACGCAAGTTAGCTGCTGAGATAGTGAAGCCTTTAGGAGGGACGAGCATTGTATATTTCCCCGCACAACTGTATGCCCAGGCAAACATTTATAGCTGGTAGTGGATAATCACCGAACCATGTTGAGTATATACTCAAACCTGATTGCTGCACTGACTAAGGTGTTGCCTAAGGTTGGGCTTATGTGAGGGGCACAAACGTCTGCCCCGGTTAATCAGTCTGACCCGGTTGAGGCCAGCCCTAAGCAGGCCGGCTGACGTGGCATATGTTTTGCATATTATTGGTCCAGAACCACATAAAGGGGGTGCGAATAACCAGGTGTCGGAGTGTTGTGGTGTATATTTGATTGCTGGATTCAGTGAATCGAGTCCCAAGTTTACGATGGATTTACTCAAGTGCAGGTGCAGAATTCTTGGCGACTAGCAGGAGTGAAAAGGATGCAGAACTGGGAACCAACTATTGCAGTAGTAATTTTCTTAGTAACCTACGCAGTGATAATATCCGAAAAGCTGCACCGGGTGGTAATAAGTCTGGCCGGAGCGGTGTTGATTATTTCCTTGGGCATAGTAACCCAGGAAGAGGCGATCCGTGGTATCGACTTCAACACCTTGGCGCTGATGTTGGGGATGATGATGATAGTGATTATAACCCGACGCAGTGGCGTGTTCGAATATATTGCCATAAAATCGGCCAAGGTAGCCAAAGGTGATCCAATGCGGATACTGGTGCTGATGACCACCATTACCGCTGTTTTGTCAGGCTTCCTGGGCAGCGTGACGGTTGTCTTGCTTATGGTACCCGTAACCATCTCCATCTGCGATCGGCTCAATATCACTCCGCTGCCATTTTTATTGTGTGAAATCATCGGATCCAACATCGGAGGCACGTCCACCCCGGTAGGTGATCCGCCCAACATGCTCATCTATTCGGCCACCAATCTCAAGTTCATGGATTTTGTCGTTAACCTCACCCCTCTGGTATTTGCAGTCTTAGCTGTAACTATCGTTCTGATAGCAGGCTTCTATAGAGGTCGGATAAAGGTGTCGGAAGCGGACAAGGCCAAGGTGATGAAGTTGAATGAACTGGAGACCATCAAAGACTGGGCGATTCTAAAAAAGTCCTTACTGGTATTGGCGCTGACCATCAGCGGATTCTTTCTTCAGCAGGTTCTGGGGTTGCACACTGGCACTATCGCTCTGGCTGGGGCCACGCTGCTGATGATAATCTCTGGGGAGGAGCCAGAAGACATACTGCTGTCGGTGGAATGGCCCACCATCTTCTTTTTTATCGGGTTGTTCGTGCTGGTCGAATCCCTAGTCAAGGTGGGAGTCATTGGCTACCTGGCCGAGCAATCATTGGCCCTCACCCATGGCAACTTCCCCCTAACGGCAATACTGATATTATGGATGTCCGGCATATTCTCAGCTTTTGTTGATAATATACCGTTTGTGACCGCCATGATCCCCTTGATCAAAGAAATAACCCATCTGACTGGGATGCCCATCGACCCCCTCTGGTGGTCCCTGGCCCTGGGCACCTGCCTGGGCGGCAATGGGACACTGATCGGGGCATCCGCTAATGTCGTGGTGGCAGGGGTCAGCGAAAAGCATGGAGTACTGATATCCTTCATGTGGTACATGAAGATAGCATTCCCGTTGATGATAGTATCTTTGTTGATGAGCACATTATATTTATACCTGAGGTATTTGATATAAAGTATCTTGGCGGGGCAGCAATGTTTATAGGTCAAAATAACCGGGGGCAAGGGGGGAAATGGGATGCTGGATTTCACTACAATGCAATATGCCGCCATAGGATTGATATGTGCGGCTATCGCGGTGGTATACGTCATAATGGTCCGTAAAGAGCTTCAGTAAAGTGAATTGATGGAGGAGGAACGACATGGAATCATTATCGGTAGCCCTGACGATCTATGCGCTGGGATTTATCATTACCTTTCTCATCGCAGTCATGATCAAGGTAATGATGTTTACGATCAGATTTTTCAACCGCAGAAAACCTGAGATCGAAGAAGCAAGTTAGAAGGAGAGGGTAGCTACATGGATCTAGTGACACTGTTTCAAGGAATCGGCACCCTGGTAACGGCTGAACCCAAGATAGCCATCGGCCGTATCGTACTGGTATTGCTCGGTATGGTGCTGGTCTATATGGGGGCCAAGAGGTACTTAGAACCCCTGGTCATGATCCCAATGGGATTCGGCATGGCGGCGGTCAACGCCGGAATGCTGTTCCTGAGTGGAGGCAAAGTTGGCAATATGCTTATCGATCCCTTAGTCACGGAAACCTCAGCTTTGCTGACTATTCTGCAGATCGATGCGTTCCAACCAATATATACCTTCGCTTTCAGCAATAACTTGATCGCCTGTATGGTCTTCATGGGCGTCGGAGTGTTGTGCGATATCGGCTACTTGCTGGCGTTTCCTTTTACCAGCATGCTGATCGCTATGTTCGCTGAACTGGGTACCATACTGACTTTCCCTATCGCCGTGAGTCTATTTGGGCTTAAAAACGAGGCTGCTGCTGCCATTGCCATCGTCGGCAGTGCAGATGGTCCGCTGGTCTTGTTCTCATCACTGATGCTAGCTCCGGAACTCTTCGTACCTATAACCGTCATCGCCTACCTCTACCTGAGTTTGTGTTACGGGGGCTATCCCTACCTGATACGGTTACTGGTCCCCAAAGAATTGAGAGGGCAAAAGATCAAGACCGCTTCCCGGCCCCAGGTTACTTCCCAGGAAAAATTGATATTTTCGGTAATAGCCTGCACCGTGTTGTGCTTCCTGCTGCCGGCGGCGGCGCCCCTGCTACTGTCTTTCTTCCTGGGGGTCGCCATCAGGGAATCAGGGGAGAAGAACTACATTAGTCTTATTGAGACCACGTTCCTTTATGCAGCCACTTTTTTCCTGGGTTTCACCCTGGGTATACTGTGTGACGCCTACACCTTGTTGAATCCCACCATTCTGCCGCTGCTGATCCTCGGGGTTATAGCCCTGTCGATATCTGGTGTGGGGGGCATTATCGGCGGCTATGCGGTATACTTCATCAGTCACCGCAATTTCAACCCCACCATTGGCATCGCCGGGGTATCCTGTGTGCCGAGCACGGCCAAGATAGCCCAGCATGAAGTAACAGCAGTCAAGAAATCCACCCTGATCATCCAATATGCGATGGGGGCTTGTGTCTGCGGGGTCATGACCAGTGCCGTATTAACCGGTCTCTACATCACCATCATCCCCATGCTCAGATAACAGTGTCCGAGTACTCACACATATGTAGGGTTGAAAGCACAGGGTTTATAGTAGGGAGACTTCGCTTATTTCGCAGATGGACGTGAGTAGCGCCGAATTGGGCCTGATAGGAACTGGTGGCGGGATGTTCGAGGGAGCGTGGCACGTTGTTTGCGTAGACAGGTGGTATGGAAATAAATCCAGATAAGATATAGATAAGGGGGTGATCGGAAAAGGGTTTTAACGGAAGATAGTATGTCACAGCCAGCTTTGTAATCAATATTCTTATGAAAAGGAGGCCGGGA
>Ga0123332_1004851_pt1 | contig 11612 bp, 9 predicted proteins | sample BioC12SIPDNA_4_FD_89958 | JGI IMG/M metagenome (GOLD analysis project Ga0123332, IMG submission 89958) | Anaerobic biogas reactor microbial communites from Washington, USA - Biogas_R2_A C12 SIP DNA | ecosystem: Engineered > Bioreactor > Anaerobic > Unclassified | place: Washington, USA...
GCCGCGCGGTGTGCCACTGCTTGGAGTTGAACGGGCTGTCCATCGGGACCGATGTTTCCACAACTCCAAGCAGTGCGACGTTGGGAGTCAAACGTCGCATCGCACTGCTTGTGATTGTGGTAAGCCTTACGCAAGTTGAGAATCCGTCCAATCATAGCAGTGGCACACGGCAACCCGTTCTTCCAGAACCGTGCAAGGTCCGTCAGAGATGCCATACCGCTTGGAGTTGAACGGGCCCTCCATCGGGACCGATGCTCCCACAACTCCAAGCAGTGCGGCGTTGGGAGTCAAGCGTCGCATCGCACTGCTTGTGATTGTGGTAAGCCTTACGCAAGTGGAGTATCCGTCCAATCACAAGCAGTGGCACACGGCAACCCGTTCTTCCAGAACCGTGCAAGGTCCGTCAGAGATGCCAAACTGCTTGGAGTTGAACGGGCTGTCCATCGGGACCGATGTTTCCACAACTCCAAGCAGTGCGACGTTGGGAGTCAAACGTCGCATCGCACTGCTTGTGATTGTGGTAAGCCTTACGCAAGTGGAGTATCCGTCCAATCACAAGCAGTGGCACACGGCAATCGGTTCTCCCGGAATCGTGCAAGGTCAGTTAGAATCGCCACAGCGACGGAAGCGGCGACGGCGCCACGTTGAGCCATTCGCCCAAGCAAGGGATATCGACGAACATCAGCCCGACAAACACCGCCATGCATAGCGCCAGGTAGCCCATCAAGGGGCGATCCCGATAGAGACGCTCGGGATGCTGGACCGGACTGTCCGGCCGCAGCGCCACGTGCAGGTAGTGGCAGAAGAACCCGGCGATCAGCGGCGTGCTGAGGATCAGCTCGAAATGATAGCGGATGATGAAGACGCCGAGAAACAGCCCGCAGAACACTGCGTAGAAAAGCATGCAGACCAGCAGCGTGCTCTCGCTGTAGTGGCGGAAACTGCGGCGGTAGTCGCCGGCGCGGGCGGCGTCGGCGATCGATCGATACTCGGCGAACCGTTTGCTCGCCATGAAGAACGCTCCCAGCATCCAGTAGGCCACCAGCAGGGAGACCGGCGGTATCTCGACCGGGTTGATCACCGCCCAGCCCATCAGCAAGCGGATCGGATTGTTGACCGATTCGCTCAGCACGTCCAGGTAGGGGAGATCCTTGGTCCGGACCGGCGGGATGTTGTAGAGCAGGCCCATCACCCACAATAGCGCCGCGGCGAAGAAAAACGGCCGATTCACGCTGCCGGCGATCGATAGTCCCGCCGCCCCCAAGGCCGCCCATTCGACGTAAGCCGCCATCACCAGCACGCGACCGGCGGGAATGGGACGATGGCACTTGACCGGATGATGGCGGTCGGTGGCGGCGTCGAGGATTTCGTTGAGCACGTAGTTGCTCGACGCGACCAGACAAGCGGCGACCAGGCCCACTGCCACCACGCCCAGCGATGCCCAGGTGAGCGTCTGCGGGTAACAGAAGACCGCCAGAACGACGCCCAAGAGCATGAACACATTCTTGAACCAGTGATCCAGCCGGGCGATCGATACATAAGGCAGGATTACGTCAAAGCGGCTGCCGGCCGTCAGGACAACGGGACGCGAAACGCTGACACTACTCATGATAGAACTACCTCGAATGATGCCTGGCTCTCCACTCTCCACTCTCACAGCCCGGCATGGATGGCAAGCTTTTCCGCGGCGATGTCCGGTTGCGGGTGTTTCCGAACTCCGTAGACGGTGAAATCGCTGTTCGCGAAGACGAGTTCGAAGCGGTGGCGATGCCGGGCGACAAACTCGCGCAAGTAGCGGACGACGGCCGGGTCTTCGGCCTCGTCCATGGCTGCGTCGCGCTCGACAACGGCAACGTGGGTGGCGCCGATCCGCGTCAGGTAGTTCCAGAGGTCCGCATCCTTGGCGCCGGGTCGATAGATCGAACAGGTCCGACCGCCGAACAGCGCCATCACCCGCGGCTTGACAAAGACCAGCACGTCCTCGGGCCGGGTACGGGTGGCAACGAATTCGAAGAGGGCTCGCGACTCGGCCTTGGCGATTCCTTCGCGAAACGGGCCGTAGTCGAGCGTCGTGTACCCCGACAAGTACGATCCGACCGTGGCCGCCGCCAGCAGGGCGGCAAAGACCGGAGTTCGATAGTCCCATGCCAATTGCAGAAAGCTTCCGGTCGTTCGATTGCAGGACGATTCTCGCTGGCTCTCGCGAACCGGGCGACCAGTCGCCCGCTGTGACACAAACCCCAGTCCTTTCAATGCATAGAGCAGCATGAGCGGAAACAGAGGATACAAGTAGCGTTCCCCCTGGTAACTCGGCCAAGCCAAAATCGCGACGAGGTAGAGCGGCCCGAAGACCTCCAGCACGGTCACCTCGCGGCGAATCGCGGAAAGGTAGCCGCCAACGGCCGCCAGGGCGACTGCCGCGAAAAGCAGCGCCGCGGGCAGCACTGCGTAGCCGTTGTGCCAGAACTTCGCCGCGCAGCCCAAGTAGCCGATGGCGTTGTGGAGGAACACTGCCGGCCCGACGTTGAATTGATCGAAGTAGCTCGCATCGCTGTGCAGCAGCAGCGACTGGGTCGCGGCGAGCACGGCGAAGAGTCCGCCAGCGGCCATCGGCCCGGCGGCAAGCCAGGGATAGCCGCGTCGGCGGCGACGCAGCGCGAGAGGACCATTCCACTCGGCGGCGAGCATGGCGGGCACGATGAGAACGCCAAGCGTCCGCGTGGCGAAGGCGGCATAGGCTAACGCGCCGAAGCCCAGCCAGAGCCGCATTCGGCGGCGGCGCGGTGCGCGACTCGCCTTCATGCCGATCCATAATGCCAGGTACGTCCAGGCCAGGAAGGGCATGTCGGAGCCGATCCAGTTCTTGTCGACGATAAGGTAGTGGTTCAGCCCCAATAGCGCGACGGCCGCCAGCAGGGCGCCCGGCGTTAACTCGTCGCGGAAGCAGAGGGCGACAGCCAGGAGAAAGGCGATCAGACTGGCGATCATGGCGATCTTCATTGCCTCGATATCGACACCCAGCACCGCGTAGATCGGCGCCAACAGCACCGCGACGCCGGGCGGATAGGTAGGCGGGCTGACAATCGGGTACTCGGGATTGTAGAGGTAGCCGGTCGCGGCGTAGGGATTGCTCTCGGCGATGTTCTTGGCATGGCCGACGTAGAGGGCGAAATCGCCGCCCCAGCCGTGGCCGGGCCGCAGCGTAGCGACATGCACCGCGGCAATCGCCGCCAGCAGAAGCACCAGACACGACCAGTAGACGCGCGGGCGATTGAGACGATTGAGCACTCAGCCGGCCTCCCACAAGGATCCGTTGCCAGAACAACCCCCGGACTCATGGTGCAATCTTCGTGCCGCGGCTTCCAGCGAGCGCAAGCCGGGTCGCCGCAGCGGCCAACTCGGCGGCGGCGTTGCCTTTTGTCAACATCCGCAGCGGTTTTCGCCTCAGGCGGTTGTACATTGGCAAGCTCATTTTCTGAGATAGGGCGAGTGGGGCATGGCAGAGGCTCCGGCTCTCAGGATATACTTAAATTACTTAAATTGAATTGTCCGGTGGCGCTGCAACACCACGAAGGTGCGCCAGCGTCCCGACGCCACCTCTGGAAACCGCCCCTGTTCCAGCATCGCCTTACAGCGGCGAAAAGGACATGTGATGCCTGAAATCATCCTTAATGTTCCCGACTCGATGCCGATAGCGCTGAGAATCTCCCAGGATCGACTGGGTGGCGAACTGCTGTTGGCGGCAGCGGTCAAGCTGTTTGAAGCCGGGCGATTGTCCAGTGGAAGCGCTGCGGAATTAGCCGGCCTGCCCAAGCCCGTGTTCCTGCAGAAACTTGGCGACTTCGGTGTGACGACCTTCAAGCAGAACACTGACGAACTGGCGGAAGAACTGGCCAATGCGTGAGGTCGTTGTCGACACCGGCCCGCTGCAATATTTGCACCAACTTGGCTAGCTGCACCTGCTGCGAGACTTCTACGGAAGAGTTCTGACGCCTCGAGCCGTGGCTGCCGAACTGGCCAAGGGCAGAGAACAAGGCGTCAACGTGCCGGATCTGGCGGCACTCTCATGGATCGAAGTTCGCGACCTCCCCGCCCCACTTTGGCCCTTGCCTCGGGAGATCCATCGTGGCGAAGCGGAAGTCTTGGCTCTGGCCGCAGAGGCACCGGAATCGCTGGTTATCTTGGATGACACCGCGGCCCGCGCACACGCGAAAGCGCTCGGCCTGAAGGTCACCGGCACGCTCGGCATTTTGTTACGCGCGAAACAAGACGCCAGGATTCATGCCATGCGGCCGTTGTTGGATCAGTTGGAGCGATTGGGTTTCCGCCTGGCAGAGCACACGCGCGCGGCGGTGCTCCGACTCGCCGACGAGGCCGATTAGGCCGTTCGAAGCTTCGGACAGTAGGGGCGTCGAAGTCAGCCCAGTAACGGGCAAATACCGGTTGCAATGCAACGGCGACGTTGACGCACTGCCGGTGATCGCTCACAATCGGTGTAGTGTATCGGCGGTTTGCTGTACGTCAGGCTTTTCAGCCTGACCGGGAAGCAAAGTCCGGCTGGAAAGCCTGACGTACCTTTTTCTGCCAAGGAATGCCTCGATGATTTTCGCCTATGGCTTCAGTATCTTGCTCGCCATCGCCTCACCGCCCGATGCGGCGGACCTCGTGCCGGTCGACCGTCCTGTGATCCGAACGGTGACGGTTGCCGAGTGGAACTTCGACCGCGATACCGAGGGATGGTTAACCCAACACCGTTGCGACTTGTCCGCTCGCGAAGGCACGCTGGTGGTGGAGGCCACCGGGTACGATCCCTACTTCCACCGGCCAGTCGACCTGCCGGGCGGTCAAATCGTTCTCTCGCTGCGCGTCAAAACTCGCACGGCCGATCGAATCGCGCTGTACTGGACCACGGACCAGTCGCCCGAGCGCGGCGAAGACAAGGTCACCAGTTTTCCCGTCGAGGCGGATGGCCAGTGGCACGAGTGTTCCGTCCGCTTCAACGCTTTGGGCCGGCTGACGAATCTGCGGCTCGACCCGGGCAACGACGTGGGAGAAACCCAAATCGATTCTGTACGGCTTACCCGCGAGGAACTGCACCCGATCTCCGTCGAGCGCGTCGAAACCGGTCCCGGCGCCGTGCGGTTTCTACTGAAGAACCACGGCCCAACGCCGCTGGCGGTGACCGCCGCCGGCAAGCCCTACACGATTCCCGGTGGGGGCGAGATCACTATCGAGCGCCCCATCGAAGCATCGCATCCGTTGGAGGTAGCCGGGATCGAGGTGGCGGCGCCGGATCTGCCGCCGGTTCGCCGTGCGGTTTTCCTGCACCACGAAGCGGCCCAGACCGACTGGATCGAACGGCCGCTCGAAGGCGGGAAGCTCCAGATCGCTCGCGACGGTACCGTCGCCCGCATTCACCGCCAGGGGCAATTGGTCGCCGCCATCGCCCCGCTGGTGCGTTGCGGCGATGAGATCCCCGACCTGAAGATTGTCGCAGAAGAGCCGGCGATCCGCTTCGAGGCAGCGGGGGTGTCCCTGTCGATCGGCACGGCCGACGACACGGTCGCCGTCTCGATCCGAAGCCAACGGGAGTGTGAGGGACCGGTCGTCCGCGCCCTAGGGCCGCTGGAACAGGGCCTCTTCGCCGGCCTCGAATATCTCGGCAAGGGTGAGCGGAGTTCGTCGAAGCTCGACGTGGAGACCAAGGAGCACATTCGTTTCGCTCCCGATCCGATGAACGTCACCTTTCCGCTGATGGCTTTCGTCACCGAACGCGGCAGCGTGGCCATGACCTGGACCGACATGAAGTTGCAGCCGGTCTACGCCACCCCCAATTTCCTCGACGCGACCGACGATCACCGCATGGCCATTCGGGGGCGGCGGATCGAGGCCACCGTGCGGGTTGCCAACGAGTCGCTGGAGGAGACGGTCTATTGGTACGTGAAAGGCCGTGGCCTGCCGCCTCTGCCCGAGCCGCCGCGCACGGAGCAAGACCAGTGGAGACTCTGCCTGGAAGGACTCAACGGACCGTTGCGCACCGAAGCCGGCTGGGGACACTGCGCCGAGGACCACTGGACACGGGCGCCGCACGCCGATCACGTGTCGACGATCTGGCGGCTCACAGGCAAGGCGCCGGAACTTCCGCGCCTCGTCCCCGGCGGCGCCCACGTGCCCAACGACGCCGTCTACTTCGTCACCGGCCGTGCCGCCGAGTGGCTGCAGGTCCAGAAACAGCGCGTCCGCGGAGTCCTCCAGCAGCAACGGCCCGACGGTTCATTCCGCTACGACGGCAAGTACCGCCGCGGTCATTTCGAGGATACGGCCAGCGGCTTCTGTGCCCGATCCGCCTGGGTGCTGCTCGAATACGCGCATAAGACAGGCGACAAAGAATCGCTTGATGCCGGCGTCCGCACGCTGGAGTTCATGAAGCGATTTCGCACCCCTCGCGGCGCCCAGGTCTGGGAGGTGCCGCTCCACACGCCCGATCAGCTTGCCTCGGCCTATCTCGTTTGGGCGTACGTTCGCGGCTACGAGTTGACCGGTAAGGAGGACTACCTCGCCGAGGCCCGCCGCTGGGCCTTGTCGGGCATTCCCTTCACGTATCTCTGGAGCTGCAAGCCGGTGATGCTCTACGCAACGCCTCCGGTCTTCGGCGCGACCAACTGGGTGGCGCCCTGCTGGATCGGCCTGCCGGTGCAGTGGGTCGGGGGCGTCTACGCCTACGCCCTGACCAAACTCGCCCCCTACGACGATTCGCTCGACTGGAACCATCTGGCGCGCGGCATCCTCATTTCCGCCGAGCAGCAGCAATACCCCGACGGCAAGTGGATCGGCCTGCTGCCCGACTCGTTCGTCCTCGAGACCCAACAGCGGCGGCCTTGGAACATCAATCCCTGCGCGGTGGTCAGCCTCCGTATGGCGCTCGACGGGGAGTTGGACTCGCTGGCGGTCGCCGCCGTTGGCGAGCACCGCGTCGTGGCGCCTTTCCCCGTCACGCTCCGCGACGGCAAAGCGCACATTGTGGGCCGGGCCGGCGTCGCCTATCAGGCCCTCATCGACGGCGAAAGGATCGTCGAGGTGGCCTCGCAAGGGGACGATGTCGTGGCGGTACAGTGAGCCGCCGGGCATTGACACCGCTTGCGTCGCGGAGGACGATGGTGGGCAATGCAATATCGTCGACATCCCACTGGTGAAACCGCAGGCAAGGGAGAACCTCCATGAACCCACAGATGACGCGACGGACGTTCACGAAATCCGGCATGGCCGCCGCCCTGGGCGTGACCGCGCTGGGAGCGACCCGTGTGCTGGGAGCGAACGACCGCGTTCGCATGGGAGTGATCGGCACCGGCAATCGAGGCCGCCAGGTGATGGCTTTCTTCCAGAAGCATTCCGACTGTGAAATCGCCGCGGTCTGCGACGTCTCCAAGTCGACGGTGGATGAGGCCAATGAAAAACTATTGGGCGGCCGGGCGGACGCTTGTGGCGACTTCCGAAAGATCATCGATCGCAAAGACATCGATGCCGTGCTGATCGCCACGCCCGACCACTGGCACGCCATCCAAACCGTCATGTCCTGCCGGGCAGGCAAGGACGTTTACTGCGAGAAGCCGCTTTCCAAAACGATCCACGAGGGGCGAAAGATGGTCGAGGTCGCGCGCGAGACCGGCCGCGTGGTCCAGGTGGGCACCCATCGCCGCTCCGGCCACTCCTACGCCGCCGCCGCCGGCTTGATTGCCGCGGGCAAGATCGGCAAAGTCACCGTCGCCCGGGCCTTTGATACGACGAATATGTTTCCGCTGGGCATCGGCAAAGCCGAGCCGAGCGATCCGCCCGCCGATCTCGACTGGGAGATGTGGCTCGGGCCGCGGCCTCTGCGCCCCTTTCAGGCCACCATCACACCGTTCAAGTTTCGCTGGTGGGATCTCTACGCCACGCGCTTTGCCGACAACGGCATCCACTTCCTCGACGTGATGCGTTGGCTGACCGGCGACGAACTCGGCCCTACGCGCGTCTCCGCGCTCGGCGGCCGTTTTGTCGTCGACGACGACCGCACCGTGCCGGACGTCATGGAGGGGATGTTCCAGTTCGGCTCGGACCGGATTCTCATCTTCGGCCAGTATGAGACGAGCGGCAACCGCGCGCTGCCGCGCCAGTCGTTCGCCGAGTTCCGCGGCACCCAAGGGGCGCTCTACGCGAGCGACGCCGACTATGAAGTTCTCCCGGAACGCGGCGGACGCTACCAGGAGGATCGCGAATCGCGTCTGGAGCCGATCCGCAAGGAATTCGAGGACGGCTACGGCCAGCACGTCCGCGACCATACGCGGAATTTCCTGGACTGTATCAAAACGCGAGACAAGCCGCGGGCGGACGTGGAGATCGGCCACCGGTCGACGTCGATGGCGCTATTGGCCAATATCTCGCTGGCCACGGAGTCGACGATCCATTGGGATCCCGAGCGAGAACAGATCACCAATAACCCCCAGGCCAACGACCTGCTGCACTACGAGTACCGCAAGCCCTGGACGTTGGATTAAGGGTTGGCGAATAGACAACTGTCGTACTTACCGGTGGTGGCGGGGCCGAGGGGGGCGGGAGTCTTCGTTCTGCGGGCCCGTCCCTATGATCGCCGGTGCTTAAGACGCGGAACTGAGGCTACCAGGGAGGCTGCTGCCGATGCGTTTCTTCTTCGACCGACTGACTTTGACCGCGGCCCCGATGGTCGCCTTTCTCGCGGTTACCGGCAGGATTTCGGAAAGCCAGACGCCCCATGTACTTAGAGCCTATCCCAAAACCTTGGCGGAGAGGGGGACAGGCACATTTTGCTCCGAAGACTCCGCAAAATGAGCCAGTCCCCGGCGGTTTTGGGATAGGCTCTTAGTGGGCTGTGACCGCAGGGTTCGTGCTGGGTCTCGTCGGACGGTGGATCAGTGCTCTAAAGCGTAATCGCCAGGGGGTCGGCGGCGCGTTTTCACAGGCGGCGGATGGGTGACGTTCAGTCGTCGATCAGAATGCATCATGCCGCGTTTGTTAGGGCATGTTTGTACGGCATGGCCTACGAGACCTTCCAGCGACTGCCGGCGCCGTTCTGGTGACCGCTCTCCCGTGACACAGTAGCCGGCGTGAGCATAATGGAGGGCTGACAGGCTGGGCGATCGCCAATCCTTCGCTGCCGAGCCTCGCATCGCTTCGAAGGCTCCAAAGGAAGCTGCTGGTCCGCCTGCGAGCATGCACACCCTTGACTCCCCAATGCTTCGGGACTAGACTCGGCACGTGCGGGAAATCAATTCTCCTATCACTCAGTACAGACTACGCCATGCAGTTCGATCACACGTTTCCCGGCAACCAGATTAGTCGACGCCAAGCGCTCAGGGTGATGGGCGGCGCGAGCGCCGCCGCGGCGACCGCGTCGTTGACCGGAGCCATCGCCGCCGATTCCTCCGCTGCCAGCCAGCGCAGGTTGGTGGTGCTCAATCCCTACAGCGGCATCGACTGGCGAACGTGCGGGAGACACAAGGCGGCCCTCCATCTGCACACGCTCCAAAGCGACGGACAACACCCCGTGGTCGAGGTGGTCAACGCCTACCGCAAGGCCGGCTTTGAGATCATGTCGATTACAGACCACGACTGGAACTATCCCAACGCGCGGGTCGAATGGAAGATGCTGCCGCCCGAGAAGGCCAGCCCATATCCGAAAGGACCTTTCCGGCCGAACTTTCCGGCCGATCCCACGTGGCCCTGGACCGACTACGGCTGCTCCGAGCCGCGTGCCCTGGGGATGGTCGGCATCCAGGGGAACGAACTGACCTTCCGTCATCACATCAACAGCTACTTCAGCGACTATGGCGTGTGGTACACGCGCACCGGCAAACGGGCTCCCTACGGCGGCATCGTCGATGCAAACGGCAAGGAAGTCTGGGAGGACGACCAGCTCCTGGCGATCCGCGACAAGGGTGGGCTGGCGGTCATCAACCATCCGGGCATTCCCAACGTGCACGCTTGGTGGGAGCGAAAGCCCTTGAGCTGGTATGTGGACCGTTATCAGAAGCACACGGCCAAGTACTTGATCGGCCTGGAGATGGCGAACAACGAGCCGAGCCAGTATCCTTACGACGAAGGGCTGTGGGATCAACTCTTGGCCCGGTTCATGCCGCGCCGTCCGATCTGGGGATTCGGCAACGACGACATGCACGAAATGAAAGGCGCCCGCCAGGCGTTTACGGTCTTCTTTCTCGACCAGCTCACCGAATCGAGCGTGCGTAAGGCCATGGAATCCGGCCGATTCTGCGTCTGCACGTCCACGAAGAGGGTCGATTACGGCAACCAGCCTGCGGCCGTGTCGGTCTTTCCCAAGCTGGCGGCGGTCGAGGTGGACGAGACCGCGGGCACGATCCGCATTGAGGTGGCCGACTGCGATCAGGTGCGTTGGATCTCAGCACCCGAGGCGCTCGAGCCGGTCGCGGACTACAAGACCAGCGATCGCCCCTGGCAGCAGGGGCGCGTTGTGCATGTCGGCAACACCCTCCACTACCGCCAGGCGGCCGGGATCCACAACTACGTCAGGGCCGAACTCTCACGTACCGAAGGCCAAGATACGCATCGGACTCTCACCAATCCCTTCGGCATCGGTGGGGCTTGAGACGCAGTCGTGGGCGGAAATGAGCGTGACTCGGCGCGTCACTTGCCGGGGGGGCGCACGGAAGACGGCGACAAACGGAATGCGTCAAGACGTCGGTCGTTTTGAGACAGAAGAAAGACCCTGCTCGGCGGGAGCCTTCTTTGTTCCCAGGGCGATTGCACCATAAGTCATTGCCCGAAGAGCACTTGTTCGAGGTAAATAGACCCGAGGCATCGCTCCGAATTGCCTAAAACCTCGATTTTCATCCTACTCTGCGTCGCCTGCGACATCGGAGACTGCTTGACATAGCGCGCCGCATCGACCATGCTCAGACAACGATAGTGGACACACGATCACGTTCATCCCCGCAGCCGCATCCCGCCGCTTTCGCTCACCCGGCTCCGGGCAGCTCATTGGCAATTTGGTTGATGATTCGAGGTTTCCCGGCGGCCGCAGGATAGGCGAGGTCGATCTTGCACCAGGGCATGTAGAGAAGCACGGCCATTGATTCATTCCTCACTTCCATTTCCGCCCTGGAAATGGCACCTCGCGCGAAGTAATCCAGTTTTGTGCAGCTTCCCGAGGAGCCGTGTCTCTTGCTGTGGTCGGCCGTGCCGGTCCAGGGAGCGGCGGACGTACTTGCCGTCGGTCGTTCCCACTGGCGTCCGCACGCCGGGGAACTCGATCAGCAGGATTTCCCGCCCTTCCAGGTGGTAGAAAAGAAAAAGAAGATGGCAAGAACTCGTCTCCCCATCTTCTTTTCTGTCATTTTCTTTTCTACGGCCTGTCTCACGCCCCCTCCCACCCCGCACCCAAAAACGGAAGAGCCCTTTTCTTCACTTCCTTCTCTTGAACAGCCCTGCCGCAAAACGCCGTCAGGCTCCCGGAGACTTCTTGGACGACGAGGATGCCGTCGAACCGCTTGGCTGCTGCACGCCGCTCAGCGAGTGGAGGATCATGATCTTTTGCCAGATCTTCCGCGCCAGACCGGTCGAGA
>Ga0123332_1004853_pt1 | contig 11611 bp, 9 predicted proteins | sample BioC12SIPDNA_4_FD_89958 | JGI IMG/M metagenome (GOLD analysis project Ga0123332, IMG submission 89958) | Anaerobic biogas reactor microbial communites from Washington, USA - Biogas_R2_A C12 SIP DNA | ecosystem: Engineered > Bioreactor > Anaerobic > Unclassified | place: Washington, USA...
CCTGAGATAGTTCGGATGGTGTTTTCTAAGGGCAGCCAGGAAGGAACCAAGGTCCCACCAGCGGTCCTCGGGTATCTGCTCCAGGATCCTGCAGAGTCTCTTTCTGGCCAACCAGGGCTCATTCGGGCAGCCGCCGGGATCACACAGGAGCGACGGCAGATCGCGCAGTTCATCCCAACCCCGGTCATCTCTCCAGGCTACAAAGCACGCCTGCCATTGCTCGGCATCCGGCTGACCCAGCCACTGCCGGGTACGCAGAGACAGGCGCCATTGGCGCCCGTCATGTTCTGCAAGACCCTGGCTCAGCAACAGGCGCCACATGAGGTGCAGGCGCGCCGGTAGCGCCGGCCCCCGGAGGCGTGCGCCAAGGTCCAAGCGATCCAGCAGCGTGGAAGAGGGTGTTGGATTCGCCGGCAGACGGATAGCCTGCTGCCTCAGCCTGACGACGACAGCCATCAGGTCCTCCATGAGAGCCTCGCCACAGACCGTGGCCGCGCCGCGCAAGCCCCCCTCGGCGAGGTTGTCCGCGATCGTGATATGGGTGAGAGCAGGCATGTGCTCGAGCAGTTGATCCGGTATCACCAGGAGTTCGCCGATATAGTCCCCGAGATCTCCAAAGGCGCGGTAGAGCAGGCCCCGGTAGTATAGCTCCTCCAGCGGGCTGGCCGGCGCCCGCCAGGGCTGCTCTCGGCGCAATCCGGCGGGCCCAAAGCGGCGAACCTCTCCGTAGCTCAACGCGAGAACGCGCGCGGCCATCGCTCCGCCAGAGGCAACGACCTCAGCAAGCGCGTCGCGGGCAGGCGCGGAGACAGCCTGAACCGATTCTTCGAGCGCACCGGAACGCAACATGGCCTCGCCCAGGCGTACGACGCTCTGCAGGGGCTCATCGCGTGGTAGGGCCACGTCCCAGGCCTCGGCCAGGGCCTGGATCATCTCGAGAGGGTATTCGTCAAGGCAGCGAAAGAGGTCTTTCATGGTGGCGATCTGTGTCGAGTATAGGGGGCGGCGACGCGACCTGCAAGTGGGCTACGTGCCTTGGCGCTTACCCGCCGGGTCATTATGTCCGGTCAGGTGGCCAAGTTGCCAAGCCCCCTTAAGCTTGCTACAATTCCCCTGCCGGGGGGGAGCAAAGCCTCGGCGCAGCTTGCCCTGCCACGTGAGGTATGCCTGTGATCAGACCGTTCAGTCTGCGGGATGCACCTGATATCATTCAACTGCAGACTCGGGCCGCGGTCCTTGATTTCAAGCGCCGCCTTCTGCGTTCCTCGAATCCTGTCGGTTCGGCCGTTCTCGGTGTGCTGAGCGGTCACTATGCTGGCGCCCGTACACTCGTACACACCGGGGCGACGGGTTCCGACCCCAGGGCTTTTGTGCAGTTGCTTCCCCGGGAGGACCGCAGTTCCTGGGATGTGGCCTGTGCCGCACCATCCCTCGAGGAAGAGCCCGATGCGGCGCCTCTCTGGGAGGAGTTGCTCGCGCGGTCCATCTGGATCGCGGCCGAACAGGATATCGCGCGGATCTATGCGAGTACGCCTCCAGGGTTGGCAGAGGCCCAGGCTCTCCGGCGTAGCGGGTTCGCTGTCGTCGGCTGCGAAGAGGTTTTCGTGTCCACTGTGGCTTACCCGAGGACCAGCCGGCCCGCCGGCATGCGCGAGGTGGAGGCATCCGATGCCTGGGCGCTGGGCGAGTTGCGCAGGCAGGTGATCCCACCGCTCGTGTATCAGGCGCAGTGGTTTGCGCCGGAGGAAGAGGCGGCCTCGGCGCAGGCCCTGGGTTCGTCGCGAGGAGGGCACGTCTGGGTTGAGAATGGAACCGTGATCGCACACATGTCGCTGGAATCCACATCGCGAGGTCATTGGATCACGTGCACCGTGAGACCCGAGCACCGTGCTGATCTGTTGCCCTGCCTGCGCTATCTGCTGCATCTCGCCGATGGCTCGGATACGAGACCGGTGTATGTATCGGTTCCGGACTATGTCGTGGGGTTGGGCTGGCTGCTGCGCACGCTGGGATTCGAGTCTTGCGGGCGCCAGCAGGTTATGGTGGCCCATACCGTCAGCCGGGTAGCTGTGAAGCATCCGGCAGTGGCCCATGGATTGGAGGGGCAGGCGGATGTTGTTGTGCATTGATCGAGCCAATATCGATAACGCGCCCGGAGGCGTGGGCTGACGAGATGACACTGCGAATCATGGATGATATCGATGCTCTAATAGAGGTATTCCCGCCGGAGGTCTCCTCCAGCTTGCGCCAGGCGGCGCGGTTCGAAGCGTTGCTGGAGGTCGTTATGGATCTCGGGCGCCTTGCCGAGGCGCGGTACGTGGATAACGAGATCTCACTGACGGCCCACGAGGTCACTCAGGAGGAGATCGACTATGTGGTCGCGCGCATCGGCGACTTTGGGGACGACAACCGCGCGGGTATTGCGCGCACACTGCACCGTATCTCGGCCATCAGAAACCGCCGCGGTGCCGTGGTCGGCCTCACCTGCCGTGTCGGGCGTGCCGTGTACGGCACAATTGAGGTGATCGAGGATATCGTGGAATCCGGCAAGAGCCTGCTCTTGCTGGGGCGGCCTGGCGTGGGCAAGACGACCATGCTGAGGGAAGTTGCCCGTGTGTTGGCGGAGCGTATGCGCGTCATCGTCGTTGACACATCCAATGAGATCGGCGGCGACGGTGATATCCCCCACCCCGCGGTTGGGCGCGCGCGCAGGATGCAGGTGACGACGCCCTCCATGCAGCACGCTGTGATGATCGAGGCCGTCGAAAACCACATGCCGGAAGTCATCGTGATCGATGAGATCGGCACAGAGCTGGAGGCATCTGCGGCCAGGACGATCGCCGAACGGGGCGTCCAACTGGTAGGCACGGCTCACGGCAACACGCTGGATAACCTGATGCTGAACCCGACACTTTCGGATCTGGTGGGCGGCATCCAAACGGTGACTCTGGGAGATGAGGAAGCACGCCGCCGCGGAACCCAGAAATCCGTCCTCGAGCGCAAGGCGCCGCCCACCTTTGACGTGGTGATCGAGATACAGGATCGTGACCGTGTGGCCGTCCGCGCCGATGTGGCGGCCTCTGTGGATGCGATTCTGCGTGGCCGCAGCCTGCCCGCAGAGATACGCGTGCGGACGGACACCGGGGAGATCGTCAAGTCGCAGGAGGTCCCGGAGCGGATACGCAACGCACGCGAGGAGGCCGTTCCGGAGGGCCATCCCCTCCCGGAGCCGGAGCTCTCCCGAGATAGGCGCAAGCCTCTGCGCCTGTATCCTTATGGTCTGAATCAGAATCGCATGCGACAGGTCAGTCGGCGGCTGGGGGTCCCCGTCACCCTCGTCGGGGATCTGACGCGGGCGGACGCTCTCATAACGCTCAGAACCTACTATCGCAAGCGGCCTGCGGCCGTGGAGGAGGCCGAACGCCGGGGGATCCCGGTGTATGTGCTTCGCAGCAACACCGAGACGCAGATGGAGCGGTACCTTGCCGAAGTCTTTGCTCTGGACCTGCGGCCCGATCCCGCTGTGCCTGCGATGGAGGTCGCATTGGAGGACGCCCGCCGGGCTATCGAACAAGTCGTCTCCGGCGAGCGGACGTCCGTCCAACTCTCTTCTCAGGAGGCCATGATCCGCAAGTTGCAGCATCAGATGGCCAAAGACGCCAACCTCTTCTCCCGAAGCTCCGGCGTCGAGCCGCAACGCCGCGTCACCATCTACACGAACAGGTAGGGCGAGTGATGAGTCTGTTTGTCGTGTTTGAGGGGCCCGAGGGGAGCGGGAAGACAACGCAGATACATCTCCTGCAGGAGGCTCTAAAGGAAGCGGGCCGTGAAGTCCTGTGCACGAGAGAGCCCGGGGGCACGCCGATTGGAGAGCAGATACGCACCATACTCCACGCGGATGAGAACACCGGCATGTTGCCGATTACTGAGGCTCTGCTATACTCTGCAGCAAGAGCGCAGCATGTCGGCGAGGTGATTCGCCCCACGCTCGACCGTGGCGGGTTTGTGGTCTCGGACCGCTACGCGTACTCGACTCTGGCTTATCAGGGTGACGGGCACGGTCTCGATAGAGCGATGCTCCAGCAGTTGACCGCCTACGCGACCGATGGGCTCCAGCCGGACCTGGTGGTCTACCTGGATCTGGATGTCGCCGAGGGGCTCAGGCGCAAGCGCCTGGCCATCGGCGCGGGTGGCGAGTGGAATCGGATGGACCAGCTGGCGATCGAGTTCCACCGGGCCGTTCGCGAGGGCTATGTTCGCATGGCTGGTGAGGATCCGGAACGATGGCTGGTGCTCGATGCGGACCAGCCCGCTGAGGCTCTTTCGCGACAGGTGTGGGCTCGCATCGATCGATTGTGCGGGCGCTCAGGCCTCGTAGCAGCAAAAGGGGGAAGTTAGATGGCGACCAAGCTTGTCGTTAGCATTGTGCACAGCGACGACGCCGATCCACTCATCTCGGCCCTGCGCGATGCCGGCTTTTCGTCAACCAAGATCAGCACGACGGGCGGGTTCCTGCGCGAGGGGAACGCTTCCATCCTGATCGGCACCGAGGGAGACAAGATCCCGGCGGTGCTGGAGATCATCAAACGGAACTGCCACACGCGCACCCAGTACGTCAACCCGCTTCCTCCGGTGATGGAGCCGGGTGAGCTGTACATGCCTAACCCGGTCGAAGTTCAGGTCGGCGGTGCCGTCATTTTCGTGCTGGACGTCGAGCAGCTTATCCGCTACTAGAGGCCGCGGGGGGTGGCCCTTGCCGGGCGCCCGATCGGCCCAGCGCGGACCCCACGCAGCGCCTGCCTGAAGGGCGCTGCGTGTTGTTTCGCCGGCCTCGCCAGAGGCAAAGGAGTCCTGCTATCCCGTGTCTACTCCGCTAGAGCATACCCTCGCTGAGATCATCTCGCCTGCCCCGGTGTTCATCGTCATCACGGGCCCGTCCGGGGTTGGGAAGGACAGTGTGATCGCCGAGATGAAGCGGCAAGGCGCATCCTTTCACTTTGTGGTGACGGCTACCGATCGCACGCGGCGCAGTGATGAGGTCGATGGCGAGGACTATATGTTCGTGTCCTCCGCCGAGTTTGAGCGGATGATTCGAGCGGGTGAGCTATTTGAGCACGCCGTCGTCTACGGTCAGTACAAAGGCGTGCCCAAGGCGCAGGTTCGGGACGCGCTCTCGGCCGGCCGCGATACGGTGATGCGGCTTGATGTGCAGGGTGCCCAGACCATTCAGAAGAGCATACCCGGCGCGATCACCGTGTTCCTGGCTCCTTCGTCGGTGGAGGCGCTCAAGGAGCGCCTGCTCCAGCGTGGCGCCGATTCTGAGGAGCAGATGTCGCACCGCCTTCAAGTGGCCATCGGCGAACTGGCGCTGGCCGGAGGCTTTGACTATGTCGTGGTGAACCACGACGGGTGCCTGGGGCAGGCCGCCGCCGACGTGCTGGCCATCATCCGAGCGGAGAAATGCCGCACCGGTCGCCGGCCCGTGGTTCTGTAGGTGGCGATGGCCTTCTCCACCGTTTCGCCTGTGATCGATCGGCCGGACCCCGTGCCGGAACCTGTCCGATTGCGTGTGCCTCTGCACGTCCCGCTCTGGACGTACATTCTACTGGGCATCAACGCGCTGGTGTGGCTTGCGATGACGTTGGCGGGCGGATCGGAGAACACGCTGATCCTGGTGATCTTTGGAGCCAAGTACCAGCCTCTGATCGCGGCAGGGGAATACTGGCGGCTCCTGACAGCCAACTTTCTCCATATCGGCATCGTGCATCTGCTGATGAATTCGTACGCGCTCTATCTCTTTGGCCTGCAGGTAGAGCGGCGCTTTGGCCGTCTCAAGTTTGTCGTGATGTACCTGCTATCCGGCCTGGGCGGAACCGTGTTGAGTTACGTGGGCAGCAGTGCCCTTTCAGCCGGGGCATCCGGCGCGATCTTTGGGCTTGTGGGGGCGATTACGGTCTACTATGCCACCTACCGGGATGCTTTCGGTGCGCAGGGAAAGCAGCAACTCAGTAGCCTGCTGCTTGTCACCGGCTACAATATCCTGTGGGGATTCATCAACCCGCGCATCGACAACCTTGGGCATCTGGGCGGTCTGGCTATCGGCCTCGTGCTCGGATGGGCCTTCTGCCCCCGCTACGTGCTCTCGATGGATCCCGGCGGTGGGCCTGAGCTGAAGGATCGGGCTCCACGCGGCCGAGCGCTGGCTCTGGCGGGCGCAGTAGCTGTACTGCTTGCGGTGCTGAGCGGGCTGGGAACTTGGCTGCATACGCGTGCGGGTATCCTCTAGGGCGAGGAGGGGATGATATGATGGTTCGCAACCCCACTGTCGCTGGCTCATTCTATCCCGGTTCGGCGTCCGCGATTCGGGAACAGGTGCACACCTGGCTCCAGGACATCACGATACCACCCCTGGGCGATGCCCTCGGAGGGATTGTGCCTCATGCCGGATGGATCTACTCGGGCAGGACGGCGCTGCATCTGTTCAAGGCCATGTCAGCAGGCACGCCTACCGACACGGTGATCCTCTTTGGCGCGGTCCACACCCGGGGACTATACGGGCCTTCACTGTATGGGAGAGGGGCCTGGCGCACGCCGTTGGGCGATGCGCTCGTGGACGAGGAACTGGCTCTTCAGATCGTGGCCATGGACGGGCGCTATGCGGATCGGCCTTCCGATCACGCCGGTGAGCATTCGATTGAGGTGCTGGTGCCCTTCGTTCAGTGCCTCTTACCCGAGGCCCGTATCCTGCCGGTAGCGATGCCGCCGATAGAGGAGGCGCTTTGCCTGGGAGGAGTTGCCGCCGAGGCGGCCAGGCGCGCGGGCAAGCGGGTGGCCGTAGTCGGCAGTACCGATCTCACGCACTATGGCCCGCGCTACGGGCTGGCACCCGCCGGCATCGGTCTTCAGGGGCTAGCCTGGACGCACGCGAACGACCGGCGCATGCTCGATCTCGTCGTGTCCATGCGCGGCGAGGGTGTTCTCCCGGAGGCGCTGGCCCGGCACAATGCCTGTGGCCCTGGCGCTGTAGCGGCATCGATGGCGATGGCAAGTGATCTTGGAGCCTCACGCGGGGAGCTTCTCCATTACACCACAAGCTACGAGGTGATGCCCGACGGCCGCCCGTCCGACTTTGTGGGGTACGGCGCCGTCGCCTTTGTCGGGGACCCTGCCTGATGCACCCTGCCGAAGAGGGCGAGCCGGATAAAGGGGCTGGCTACGCGATCGTTGCCGTGGCCGCTGGCCCCGCCCGTCCGGCGCGCGCGCGCGAGATCGAGAACCGCGACGAAGATACTGAGGACCGTCCCCTCGGGGCCTTTCACTATCACATCCCTCCTGAACTCGCTGGTCTTGAGCCCGGTCACCTGGTGTGGGTCTGGTTCGGCCCGCAGTATCTGCCGGGTGTGGTCATGGCCCTCTCAGATGAGTCGCCCGTCGCAGATACGCGCCCCATCGATCGGCTGGCCGATCCCCAGCCGGTGCTGACCGCGACGCAACTCTCCCTGGCGCGATGGATCAGCCAGCACTATCTCGCATCACTGCAGCAGGTCATCTGGGCCATGATCCCGCCGGGCTCCACCGAGCAGGCGGAGGCGCTCCTCGAGATCGCGCCGGAAGCCTGCCCACAAGATCTCGACCAACTCACTCCAGGGCAGCGCGAGATCTATGAAATTGTCCGAGAACGAGGCCCCATTCGGCTGGAGCAGGTGGGGCGGCATACCTCGCTCCGCACCTGGCGCTCCATGGCCCTTGCGCTCGAGCGCGCAGGCATTGTAGCCCGCCGGATGGTCATCTCTCCTCCAAAGGTCAGGCCCCGGCGCGCCGACTTTTTCCGTCTATCCCCTGATGCTCACGCCGAGGAACTGGATGCGGTGACCCATGTCCGTCGTCGAGCGGCGCTCGCAACCCTGGCTCGGTGGACGGCAGACCGCGGCGACACGCAGGGCTGGATGGCCTGGGATGCGCTCTCTCAGGAATCGAGGGCCGTTCGCGCCGACGTTCGCTGGCTCCTTGGTCGGGGATGGGTCGAGCGCGAGCGCCGTCAGGTGTGGCGCGATCCCCTCGCTGACAGCAGCTTTGTGCCGGTGACGCCGCCTGAGCTAACCGACGATCAGCAGAGGATCTGGCTCAAGCTCCGCAACGGTCTGTCGGTGAGCGACGGAGTGGCCTATCTCCTGCAGGGCGTCACCGGTAGCGGCAAGACGGAGCTCTATCTGCGAGCCGCCCAGCGAGTTCTGGAACAGGGTCGTGGGGCCATCATCCTGGTGCCGGAGATCGCCCTGACGCCACAGACGATTCGCCGATTCGGAGCGCGGTTCCCGGATTCCATCGCTGTGGTGCACAGTGGATTGACCCCCGGCGAGCGGTTCGATCAATGGCGTCGCATCCGCAGCGGCGAGCTTCGCCTGGTGGTCGGTGCCCGTTCGGCGATCTTTAGCCCCGTCCAGAATCTCGGCCTGATTGTGTTGGATGAAGAGCATGAGTGGACGTACAAGCAGGAGAGCGTCCCCAGGTACCATGCGCGCCAGGTCGCCCTGGAGCTGCGCCGGCTCACCGGCGCGACGGTGATCCTGGGCAGCGCAACGCCTTCTCTCGAATCGGCTTACCTCGCTGAACGCGGCGAGTTGGTTCACCTGTCTCTGCCCAATCGCGTGATGGGCCACCGTCGGACTGTGCAGCAGGCGGCCGTGCCGGCTGGTAGCGCAAAGGCCTTCCTCCCTGTCTCGGAGGGAGCCGGCGATGCGCTCTACGCGGAGCTGCCCCCTGTGCAAGTTGTCGATCTGCGCAGGGAGCTCCGTGAAGGGAATACCAGCATCTTCAGCCGTGACCTCCAGGCGGCGCTGAACGAGGTCATCGCTGCGGGCCAACAGGCGATCCTTTTCGTCAATCGCCGAGGGGCCGCTTCCTTTGTGATGTGTCGCGATTGTGGGCAGGTTCTCAACTGTGATCGTTGCGGTCTGCCGCTCACGTACCATAGCGCTGGCGAAGATCTGGTGTGCCACCGCTGCAACGTCCGTGAGCCTGTGCCCGAGGTCTGTCCGCGCTGCGCCAGCCGACGCATCCGCTATTTTGGCCTTGGCACGCAGAGGGTGGAGGATGACCTCCGTTCCCGCTACCCCGGCGCGCGGGTGGTGCGCTGGGACTATGATGCCACTCGCGGACACAATGCCCACGAGCAACTGCTGGATCTCTTTACGCGCGGCGAGGCTGACATCATGGTGGGGACGCAGATGGTTGCCAAGGGACTGGATCTGCCCTTGGTTACCCTGGTAGGGGTGATCTCCGCAGACACCCTGATCAACCTGCCGGATCTGCGCGCCTCCGAACGCACCTTTCAGCTGCTCACCCAGGTGGCGGGGCGTGCCGGCCGGAGCGTGCTGGGCGGGAAGGTGATCATCCAGACCTACGCGCCCGAGCATCCCGCAATCGTCGCCGCCAGTACCCATGACTATGAGCAGTTCTACCGCCAGGAGATTGCGTTTCGCCGGGCCCAGTGGTACCCGCCGGTCAGCCGCATGGTTCGGTTGCTGTATACGGGCCCGAGCGCGGAGAGCGCGCAGGAGGCCGCAAAAGACCTGCACAATCTCCTGGCGGAGCGGATCGCTCGCCTGGGCTTGCCGGACGTGGATCTGTTGGGCCCCGCCCCCGCCTTCTACCAGCGCCTGCGCGGGCATTGGCGCTGGCAGATACTGGTCCGTGGAGCTGAGCCAGCGGAGCTGGTACGAGATGTGGCCCTGCCTTCGGGCTGGCGAGTGGACGTCGATCCTCTGTCGCTTCTGTAAGAAGCACCGCCCCTGGGCGATTCAGGGACGGTGCGGCGCATCCGGGCCAGGCCCCGCTCAAGAGGGCTATCTCTGGGCAAGAACCTCTGCGCGGAGCGCCTTCAGACTCTTCATCACATCGTTGGCCCCCCGCCCAAAGTAGTCGTGGAGGATGACATACTCGCGATACAGACGGTCATAGACCTCTTGAGTCTCCGCCTGCGGCTTGAACGTCTCCTCCTTGAGATGGGCCATACGGGCGGCCGCTGCTTCAATTGTGGCAAACCCGCCAGCGGCAGAGCCCGCCGCCACTGCGCCGTGCATCGCGGAACCCAGAGCGCCCGCCTGTGTCGTCGCTACCACCTGGATTTCGCGGCCGGTGATGTCGGCATAGATCTGCATCAGGAGTCGGTTCCGTTCCGGCAAGCCTCCTGCGGCCACGAGATCCCGGACCGGCACCCCGTTCTCCTCAAAGGCCTCGATGATCACCCGCGTGCCAAAGGCGGTGGCTTCGATCAGGGCCCGGTAGATCTCCTCCGGCTTGGTCGCCAGGGTAGCGCCGAGCAGCAGGCCGGTGAGATCCACGTCCACGAGCACGGAGCGGTTTCCATTCCACCAGTCCAGTGCCAGGAGCCCGGATTCGCCCGCTTCTAGTGCGGCGGCCTTCTCCTCCAGGAGTTGGTGCAGGCTGATCCCGCGCGCGTCAGCCTCCGCCTGGTATGAGGCCGGGACGCAGTTCTCCACGACCCACGCAAAGTGATCTCCCACCGCCGACTGACCTGCCTCAAAACCCGCCAGGTTCGGCAGGATGCCGTCCTCCACAACGCCGCACATGCCCGGGACGATCGCCGGACTCTCACCCACCACCATGTGGCACGTAGAGGTGCCCATGATCATCACCATGCGCCCAGTGCCCGTCACGGTAGCGGCCGGGACGGCCACGTGGGCGTCTACATTGGCGACGGCGACCGCGGTCCCGGCGAGCAGACCTGTGGCGCGCGCCATCTCCTCCGTGAGCCCGCCCGCGCGCGCCCCGAGCGGGAGGATCTGCTCCTTCATCTTGTCCTGAACGATGTGGCGCATGCGCGGGTGCAACGCTGCGAAAAAGTCCGGGCTAGGGAAACCGTCCTCTTTGCTCCATATCGCCTTGTACCCCGCCGTGCAGCTGTTGCGCGTCTCTACGCCGGTGAGCTGCCATACGATCCAGTCAGCGGCCTCGATGAGACGGTCGGCAGCGTCATAAATCTCCGGCGCTTCGTTCAGAATCTGCAGGGCCTTGGGGAAGAACCACTCGGAGGATATCTTGCCTCCATAGCGCGAAAGCCATGTCTCGCCCCTCTCCATGGCGATTTCGTTCAGTTTGTTGGCCTCTGGCTGAGCCGCGTGGTGCTTCCACAGCTTGACCCAGGCGTGCGGGTTGTCATGGTACTCTGGCAGCGCGCTCAGCGGAACACCCGTCCGGGTGACAGGCAGCATGGTGCATGCGGTAAAGTCGATGCCGATGCCAATCACGTCCTCCGGTTGAACGCTGCTCTCGGCCAGAACCATCGGCACGGTGACTCGGACCGCTTCCACATAGTCAAGTGCGTTCTGAAGGGCCCAATCCGGCTCCAGCCGAATGCTCGTGCCGGGAAGGTGTTCGTCAATCACACCATCGGCATACGCATGCACGGCCGAGGCCATCTCCGCGCCGTCAGAGAGCCTGACCAGAACCGCGCGCGCGGATTCGGTCCCAAAGTCGATCCCGATCGTAAACTTGGTCACGTTCAGCCTCCTCTGTCCCGGTAGTGGAGCGCGATGGCTAGAGGCATTCCGTCCGAACTATAGCATCGCGGCGAAAAAGGCGTCAAGGA
>Ga0123332_1004856_pt1 | contig 11605 bp, 10 predicted proteins | sample BioC12SIPDNA_4_FD_89958 | JGI IMG/M metagenome (GOLD analysis project Ga0123332, IMG submission 89958) | Anaerobic biogas reactor microbial communites from Washington, USA - Biogas_R2_A C12 SIP DNA | ecosystem: Engineered > Bioreactor > Anaerobic > Unclassified | place: Washington, USA...
GCGCCGCGAACCGGTCGCCACCACGACGTGCCCGTCGGCGAGCTCCTCGGGGTCGACCCGGTGGCCGGTCACCAGCTCGACGCCCTCCAGGCGGCACTCGCGCTCGAGCCAGTCCACCAGCATGCCGAGGCGTGCCCACCCGACGCCCTTCGCGGCCGTGCGCACGAGCCCGCCCAGGCGGTCCGACGCCTCGAACAGGCGGACGCGGTGTCCGCGCAACGCCGCGACCCGCGCCGCTTCGAGCCCGGCGGGGCCGCCGCCGACCACGGTGACCTCGACGGGGTGCGCCGCGGTGCCCTCGACCGGCGGGTCCTCGGTCTCGTGCCCGCTGTAGGGGTCGCCGAGCGAGGTGACGATCGGGTTCCGGTTGTCGCGCACCTGGCTGCGCTGGTTCGACAGGGTGCAGGGGCGGATGCGCTCCACCTCACCCCGCTCGAGCTTCGCGGCGAGCTCCGCGTCGGAGATCTGGGCGCGGGTCATCTCGACCGCGTCGGCCATGCCGTCGACCAGGGCGCGCTCCGCCATGTCGGCGTCGACGATCGAGCCCTGCGCCACCACGGGGACCCGACCGCCCGTGGCGGCCTCCACCGCCTTGCGCACCGAGGCGGTCAGCTCGAGGTTGAACCCGGGGGGCGTGTGGCCGTCGGGGCGGGTCGCGGACGCCGAGTAGATGGAACCCCGCACGATCGTGAGCAGGTCGATGCGCGCGTCGCCGTCGTCCGCGGCGATCGACGCGGCCAGCTCCGGGGCCTGCTCGGGTGTGATGCCCGCCCACGGCGCGAGCTCGTCACCGCAGAGGCGCAACGCCACGACGGCATCCGGGCCCGCCGCGGCACGCACCGCGGTGAGCACCTCGCGCAGGAACCGCGTGCGGTCCGCACCCCACTCGTCGTCGCGGTGGTTGGTCAGCCCCGAGAGGAACTGGCGGACCAGCGAGTACTGCCCGGCGTTGACCTCGACCCCGTCGAGGCCGGCTGCCAGCGCGACCCGCGTCGCCGCCGCGAAGCCCTCGACGACGGCGGCGATGTCGGCCGGTTCCATCCACTTCGGGACCTCGCGGGTGTTGACCTCCGGCACCCGCGACGGTGCCCACAGCTCCCGCTGGTGCCAGTGCGAGGTGCCCTGCCCGCCCGCGTGGCCGAGCGCGGCCAGCACCAGCGCGCCCTCGTCGTGGCACGCGGTCGCGATCTCCTCCCAACCGGGCCCGGCGTCCTCGGCGAGCGGCGCGCGCTCGTAGGGGTGGTCGGAGGGGTGGACCGAGGCCTCCTCGGTCACGATGATCCCCGTCCCACCTGCGGCGCGCCGCCGGTAGTAGGCGACGTGGCGGTCCGAGAACGCGCGGCGGCGCCCGAGGTTCGTCTCGTGCGGGCCGAACACGATGCGGTTCCGTGCCTGGCGCGGCCCGATGGCGAGTGGCTCGAGCAGCTTCACGCCGCACATCGTGGCCCAGCGCGGTGTTCGTGCCGAAACCGCCGCCGAGGAGCGACTCGCGCGCGGCCCGCCCGCTCTCTGGCTCCCAGGTGCCCTCGCGGGTCACTCGAGAGCCAGGAAGTCGAGCGGCGTTGCCGCTCCGGTGCCGCTCCGGCGCGGCTCAGCGCACGCGCAGGAGCATGAGGCCGTCGCCGACGTTGACCAGCACTGCGTCGACCCGCTCGTCCGCGGCCATGTGGTCGTTGAACCGCCGGATCTCCGCAGGGTTCCCCTCGGCGTCGGGGTCGAGGACGGCGCCGCCGAAGAGGGCGTTGTCGGCGACGATGAGGCCGCCCGGGCGCATGCGCTCGAGGAGCAGGTCCACGTAGGTGAGGTAGCCGGCCTTGTCGGCATCGATGAACGCGAAGTCGACCGGGCCGTCGAAGGGGTGCGCCTCGAGCGTCTCGGCGGCGGGACCGATCACCCGCTCGATCCGGTCGGCGACCCCCGCCTCCTCCCAGTAGGGCACGCCGATCGAGGTCCACTCCTCGCTGACGTCGAAGCAGGTGAGCTGCCCGTCCGGCGGCAGGCCCTCGGCGATGCACAGCGCGGAGAGGCCGGTGAAGGTGCCGATCTCGACCGCGCGGCGGGCGCCGACGAGGCGGACCAGGAACGTGAGCAGCGGCCCCTGCTCCACGGAGATCTGCATGCGCGCCCGGTCGCCGAGGCGGCGCTCGGTCTCCTCCACGAGCCGGCGGTGGACCTCGGTGCGGGGGATCGAGTGCGCGAGCACGTACTCGATCAGCTCGTCGGTCGGCTGGATCCCCTTGTTCGCCATCAGGGCCGACCCGAGCGCGGCGCCCTCGACCCGTTCTGTGAAGCGAGATCCGGGTTCGGACCCTGATCCCGCGTCACGGAACGGGGACGGAGTCGGACCGGTGACGGGACGGGCACGCCGGGCCGGGAGCGGTCCACCGACGGGGTCGGGATCGTCCGGCCGACCGCCGCGAGCAGCGGCTCCGCGGCGCCCTTCACGCACTCGGGGTCGGGGTCCGACAGGTCGAGCCCGACGAAGAACTTCGAGGCCATGCACCCGCCCTGGCAGGCGTCGTAGCTGCCGCAGCTCGCGCAGGCGCCCGGGTTGTCGGGCTCGCGCAGCGAGCGGAACAGCTCGGAGCCGCGCCACACCTCGGTGAAGCCACCCGGGTCGCGCACGTTGCCGGCGAGGAACTCGTCGTGGATGACGAACGGGCAGGCGTACACGTCGCCGACCGGGTCGATGAGGCACACCACCCTGCCCGCCCCGCAGAGGTTGAGGCCGGGCAGCGGGTCGCCGAGCGCGGACAGGTGGAAGAACGAGTCGCCGGTCAGCACGTCCGGGCGGTCGAGCAGCCAGTGGTACAGGTCCCGCTGCTGCGCCTGGGTCGGGTGCAGCTCGTGCCAGCTGTCCGCGCCGCGCCCGGACGGGCGCAGCCGGGTCACGCGCAGCTGCGCCCCGTAGGAGTCGGCGATCGCCTTGAACTCGTCGAGCTGGCCGACGTTGTGGCGGGTCACGACGAGGCTGATCTTGAACGGGCCGAACCCGGCCTCGGCGAGGTGGTCCATGGCCCGGCGTGCGGCGGCGAAGGAACCCTCGCCGCGGACCGCGTCGTTCACCGAGGCGTCGGCGCCGTCGATCGAGATCTGGACGTCGAGGTAGTCCATCGCCGCGAGCCGCTTCGCCCGCTCGGCGTCGAGGTGGGTGCCGTTGGTGGAGAACTTGACCCCGACGTGGTGGTCGACGGCGTACTCGAGCAGGTCGAAGAAGTCGGGCCGGAGCATCGGCTCGCCACCGCCGACGTTCACGTAGAAGACCTGCAGCCGCTCGAGCTCGTCGATGACGGCGAAGCACTCCTCGGTGGTCAGCTCCCGCGGGTCGCGCCGGCCCGACGACGACAGGCAGTGCACGCAGGACAGGTTGCAGGCGTAGGTCAGCTCCCAGGTGAGGCAGATCGGCGCCTCGAGCCCCAGCCGGAACTCGTCCACGAGCGACCGCGAGGCCGTCGGTGGCTGGGCCGTCGGCTGCGGGGCGGTCGACGCGACGGTCGGCTCAGGCGACATCGAGCATCTCCGAGGCCCGCAGGGTGCCCAGCGCCCGCACGAAGGCCGGCCAGCGGCGCTCCTCCACGCCGACCCGGGCGAAGGCGTCGCGCACGGAGCAGGTCCCGTCGAACGACTCGACCACCCGCACCAGGTCGGGGTGCTTGAGGAAGGACAGCCGCCGGTTGCCGAAGTGGTAGGCGAGCGCGCCGAAGCGCTCGCGGCGCAGCGACACCGACGGGTTCAGCCGGTACCGCGCATCGAGCTCGACCGGGGACTCGGGCCGGGACACCTGCGGCTCAGTAGACGCCGCACATGCCGTCGATGGAGACCTCCTCGACGAGCAGGTCCTCCTCGACGAGCAGGTCCTCCTCGACGAGCGGGGCGTCGTCGCCGGTCGCCGAGTCGGCGGGCGGCACCGCCGTGGCGGTCGCGTCGAGGTCCTCGGTGATGGTGTCGCTCGGCATCGTGCTCCTCGGGGGTCGGCGTTCCGGCCCCGGTCCGGGGCCGTTCGCGTGCCGAGGTTACCCCCGTGCGGCGAGGCCGACATCGGCCTCCCCGTGGTGTAGAACCTCGCACGTACGCTGCACAGGGGGTCTTGACATGCCAACGACGACGCGCGCCGCGGTGCTCTGGGGGGTCGGCGAGGACTGGAAGATCGAGGAGGTCGAGCTCGACGACCCCAAGCAGGGCGACGTGCTGGTCTCGATGAAGGTGGCCGGCATGTGCCACTCGGACGAGCACGCCGTCACCGGCGACATGCCGCTGGGGCTGCCGGTCATCGGCGGCCACGAGGGCGCCGGCGTCGTCGAGGAGGTCGGCCCCGGGGTCACCAGCGTGAAGCCGGGTGACCACGTGTCGATGTCGTTCCTGCCGAGCTGCGGCCGCTGCAAGTACTGCTCGAGCGGCCGCCAGTACCTCTGCGACGAGGGGGCGAAGCTGTTCGACGTCGGCATGATGAGCGACGGCCGCAACGCCCACCACGTCAAGGGCACCCCCGTCGGCCGCTACGCCCAGATCGGCACGTTCTCCGAGAAGGTGCTGGTCAGCGAGAACTCGGTGGTGAAGGTCGACGACGACCTCCCCTTCGACGCCGTGGCGCTCGTGTCGTGCGGCGTCGCGACCGGGTTCGGCAGCGCCACCGAGCGCGCCGGCACCCAGCCGGGCGACAACGTCGCGGTCGTCGGCATCGGCGGCATCGGCATCAACGCCGTGCAGGGCGCGCGCATCGCGGGTGCCAAGCGGGTCATCGCGATCGACCCGGTCGAGTTCAAGCGCGAGAAGGCGATGGAGATGGGCGCGACCCACACCTTCGCCTCGATCGAGGAGGCGCTCCTCGCGGTGCCCGACCTGACCTGGGGCGACATGTGCGAGCGGGTCATCCTGACCGCGGGCGTCGTCCACGGCGACATGATCGAGCCGGCGCTCAACCTCACCGCCAAGGGCGGCACGGTCGTGGTCGTCGGCCTGGCGCCGATGCTCGAGACCGACGCGCAGATGAACCTCTTCATGCTCTCGATGCTGAACAAGGAGGTGAAGGGCACGATCTTCGGGTCGCAGAACCCCCGTGCCCAGATCCCCCGCCTGCTGTCGATGTACCGCGAGGGCGTGCTCAAGCTCGACGAGCTGGTGACCAAGCGCTACACGCTCGACCAGATCAACGACGGGTACCGCGACATGCGCGAGGGCAGGAACGTGCGCGGCATCATCGAGTTCTGAGCCCGATGGCCCTCGAGCCCCGTCCTGTTCGGCGTGCGTCAAGGGTTCCCTTGACGCACGCCGAACAGAAGGCGGAGGGCGGCTGACGCGGTGGGCGTCGCGTACGGCCCCGAGCTGCTCGAGCGGCTCTCGACCGACGTCGTCGGGCGGCGGCGCGAGCTGGAGGTGCTCGTCGCGGCGCTCGCGGCGGGGCGGCACGTGCTGCTCGAGGGCCCGCCGGGGACCGGCAAGTCCACCGTGCTGCGGGCGATCGCGGAGGCGACCGAGCGCGGCTTCGAGTTCGTCGAGGGGAACGCCGAGCTCACCCCGGCACGGCTGACCGGGTCCTTCGACCCGGCCGCCACCCTCGCCGAGGGGTACGTCGCGTCGTCGTTCGTCGACGGGCCGCTCATCACGGCGATGCGGGACGGCTCGATGCTCTACGTCGAGGAGATCAACCGCATCCCCGAGGAGACCCTCAACGTGCTCATCACGGTGATGAGCGAGGGCGAGCTGCACGTGCCACGGCTCGGCCGGGTCGCCGCGGAGGACGGCTTCCGCCTCGTCGCCGCGATGAACCCCTTCGACGCGGTCGGCACGGCGCGGATCGCGTCCGCGGTCTACGACCGGGTCTGCCGCCTCGCGATGGGCTACCAGTCCCACGACGACGAGGTGCGCATCGTGTGGCGCACCGCCCCGCTGGCCGCCGCGGCGATCGGATCGCACGGCGTCGACGCGGTCGTGGCGACCGTGCGCGACAGCAGGGACCACCCGGAGGTCCGCACCGGCTCCTCGGTGCGCGGCGCCATCGACCTGGTGCTCGTCGCCCACGAGCTCGCGTCGCTCCGCGAACTGCCGACGCTCGAGCCCTCCGTCAGCCTCGACGCCGCGCTGCTGGCGCTGTCCGGCCGCATCCGGCTGCGGGAGGGGTCCCCGCGCAGCCCCGAGGACGTGGTGCGCGAGCTGTGGGAGCGCCACCTCGCCCCGCTCGCGGAGGAGGACGGTGACGGCGACCCCGGGGACCAGCCACCCCCGCCGGAGGACCCGGGAAAAGCGTGAACCGGCCGCCCGGCTCCGGGCGGGGCGACCTCGACGAGGTCGCCGAGGGTGACGCGGCCGCGGAAGCGGTCGCCGAGGCGGCACGACGCACGACCAGCCGCCGGGAGCTGGCACGCCACGAGTGGTTCGCCAGCGTCTCGCCGGAGGTGGGCGAGCTCGACGAGGGCGCCCTCGACGAGCTCCTCGAGCGCGACCCCGACGCGGCGCTCGCCCTGCTCGCCGACCTCAACTCCGCCACCGACGAGCGACTGCGTCGCCTCGCGCACGCGCTGAGCGCGAGGATCGTCGTCGAGGTCGCCCGACGCGGCCCGACGCACCGGCCGGGGGTCGGACGCCAGCACCGGGTCCCCCTCGACCGGCCCGGGGCGGACCTCGACCTCGACGCCTCGCTGGACGCGATCGTCGCCGCCCGCCTCTCCCGCACGCGCCCCGCGGTCGAGGAGCTCGTCGGTCGGGCGTGGGAGCGGCCGGACACCGCGCTGTGCCTGCTGGTCGACCGGTCGGGTTCGATGCACGGCGACCGCCTCGCGACCGCGGCGGTCACTGCCGCCGCGGTGTCGCTGCGGGCACCGGAGGACTGCTCGGTCGTCGCGTTCGCGGGGGACGCGCTGGTCCTCGCCTCCCAGGGCCGCCCGCGCCCGCCCGGCGACGTCGTGGTCGACCTGTGCCGGCTCCGCGGCGCCGGGGTGACCGACCTCGGCCTGGCGCTGCGGGTGGCGGTCGAGCAGCTGTCGCGCTCGCGGGCGGCGCGTCGCGTGGCGGTGCTGTTGTCGGACTGCCGGGTGACCAGCGGCGGCGACCCCGACGACGACGCGCAGGCCCTCGACGAGCTCGTGGTGCTGGCACCCGGGGACGACACCGCGGACGCCGAGGCCCTCGCCGCTCGGCTCGGCGTGCGCTGGGCCCCGCTGCACGGACCCGCCGACGCGCCGGCCGCGGTCGCCGGGCTCCTCGAGCGCTGAACGGGGCCGTCCGCACGTCACGCGATCCGGCGTGACCTCCGACCGGAGCCACGCGCGACCGCGCTCCGGTCCGCGTGTGCTCGACTTGCCCACCGGGCGCCTCGCACGGCGCCGGGGTTCCTGATCGTGACGAGGTCCGCCACCGCGCGGGACGGAAGGGATGGGTCATGCGCCGGCGGTGGAACGGGCTGGTGGCAGCGATCCTCGCCGTGGTGCTGGCCGCGACCGCGTGCAGCTCGGGTGACGAACGCGGACGCGCCGGACCCCGGCGTGAGGACCGGGACGAGACGGCGGCGGACGACGGCTCCGAGCACCGGGGCACCACCTCGCCCGGCGGTCCCGGGACACCGCCGCGGCCGTCGTCGGGGTGCAGCGCGCCACGCACCGAGCGGGCGGAGCTGCGGCGCGCCGAGGTCAGCGTGCACGGGACCATGCGCGAGTACTTCGTCACCACACCGGGCGGGACGGCGCCCCTGCCGCTGGTCGTGGACCTGCACGGGCTGATGGAGGGAGCCGAGCTGCACGCGTCGCACACCCGGCTGGGGGAGCACGGGCTGCGGAACGGGTTCGCGACCGTGTTCCCGAACGGCCGCGGCGAGCCGCTGCGCTGGGACGCCCGGGCGGGCGTGGAGGACAACGAGGACCTCGAGCTGGTCGACGCGGTGGTGGCGCGCGTCGCGGCCCGGCGCTGCATCGACCTGGCGCGGGTCTACGCGACCGGACTGTCGAACGGGGCGATGCTGGCGTCGCTGCTCGCGTGCGAGCGTTCGGCGACGTTCGCGGCGGTCGCGCCCGTCGCCGGCCTCGTCGCACCCGAGCCCTGCGACCCGGACCGTGCGGTCCCGATCCTCAGCACGCACGGCACGGCGGACCCGATCGTCGGGTTCAACGGCTCGACCGGCGGGCTGGACGACGCGCTGGCGGGGACGCCCACCACGACGGAACCGCCCGCCGACCTCGCCGGTCCCGGCCACCCCGCGGCGCTCGCCGAGTGGGCGCGGCGCAACGGCTGCGCCCCGAACGCCACCGACGAGCGCGTCGCGACGTCGGTGGTCCACCGCCGCTACGACTGCCCGGAGGGCGCCGAGGTGTCGTCGTACCTCGTGGAGGGCGGCGGCCACGCGTGGCCGGGCAGCCGGCTCGGCGAGTCGTTCGAGGCGGTCACCGGCCCCGTCACCGGCGAGATCGACTGGAACGAGCTCGCCTGGGAGTTCTTCCAGCGCCACGCCCTTCCCTGACCGCCCGCTCCCCCATGTTCTGTTCGGCGTGCGTCAAGGATCCCCTTGACGCACGCCGAACAGAACGGGGAGGGGTGCCGGGCCGGTCAGTCGACCGGGGGCATCGAGTCGGCCAGCTCCCGCAGGTCCTTCTTCGAGATCTTGCCCAGCTCGGCGGTGGGGAACTCGTCCACGAAGTACACCGCCCGCGGCACCTTGAAGTCGGCCAGGTTGGTGCGGCACGTCTCGAGGATCTGCTTGGTGAGCTCGTCCTCGTCCGCGTTCGGGTCCGACTTGATGACGAACGCGACCGGCACCATGTCGAGCATCTCGTGGGACTTCGCGACCACCGCGATGTCCTCCAGACCCGGCACGGCACGGATGGCGTCCTCGACCTCGCGGGCCGAGACGTTCTCGCCGCCGACCTTCAGCGCGTCCTTGTCGCGGTCGCAGTAGCGGATGTTGCCGTCCTCCAGCAGCATCACGACGTCCCCGGTCCGGCCCCAGCCGTCGGGGGTGAAGAACTTGTCGGTGGCCTCCTGGTTCCCGAAGTACTCGAGGAACACCGACACGCCGCGCACGCCGCGGATCCACAGCTCGCCCATCTCGCCGACCTCGGCGAGGGTGCCGTCCTCCTTCACGACGAGCCACTCGTAGCCGGGCGACACCTTCCCCATCGCCATCTCGGGGTAGTGCTCGAACGGGTTCGAGTGGATGCAGTGGGTGACCAGCTCGGTCATCCCGTACGCGGCGATCACCCGCATGCCCATCATCTGGTCGAGCACGGGCATGATCAGCCCGAACACGCCGACCTTCACCGTGTGCTCCTCGGGGATGCCCACCTCGAACGCGGCCTTGATCACGAACGGGATCAGCGAGATGTGGGTGACCGAGTGCTTCGCGATGACGTCCCAGAAGCGGCTGGAGGAGAACTTCGGCTGCAGCACGACCGTGCCGCCGACGCCGAGGGTCGACCAGATCGCCCAGCTCTGCGTGTTGACGTGGAAGAACGGCAGGTACGCCAGGTAGACGTCGTCCGCCCTCATGTCGATGTTGGTGGGGTTCACCTTGGCGGCCCACAGGGCGTTCGCGTGGGTGTGCACCACGGCCTTGGGCTTCGAGGTGGTGCCGGAGGTGAACAGGATGCCGGCGGGCAGCATCGGGTCCGCCGGGCGCCCCTCGAAGGCGTCCGGGTCGCCCATCAGCGTGTCGAAGGGGTCCTGGCCGTCCAGCGGCGTCGCCTCCGGCGGCGCGCCGGAGTCGTCCTCGGTGACGACGACCCACCCGAGGTCGGGGCCCGCCTCGGCCACGAGCGCCGCGTACTGCGGCTGGGTGATCGCACCGACGCAGCCGGTGTGGGAGATGAAGTACTCGACCTCGGCGGCGACGCTGCGGGTGTTGGTCGTCACGGCGACGGCCCCGACGCGGGCGCACGCGTACCAGGCGATGACGGCCTCGGGGCAGTTGTCGGCGTGGATGAGCACCTTGTCGCCCACCTTCACCCCACGCCCCTGCAGCCCCGCCGCGACGCGCCGCGTGTCGCGTGCGAACTCGGCGTAGGTCCAGGTGCGCCCGTCACCGTCCCGGGGCTCCCACACGAGGAACGGGTGCTCGCCCCGGTGCTCGGCCCAGTGGTCGATCAGCCACGGGATGTCCTGACCGACGAACTGGTAGGCCGCGACGGTGGCGGGATCGAATGCAGCCGTCTGCGCCATGTGACGCCCCCCTGTGGTGGTCGGCCCCGTCTCCCAGGGACGGGGTGCTGTTCACGGAGCGCCGGTCGGTGCCGGCGCCGCAGGACCTGACGATACGTCAGATCCGGCATTCCGACCGACCGCCGCGGGAGCGACCCGCTACGGTGGGCGGGAAGATGGTTCGTCCAGTTCGCCTTTCCGCGTCGACCGCAACGAGCGCACGAACTCCGTGCGCCGTCGACGCCGCGAACCCGCCGGCGGACACCGGCGGCTCGTAGCGATCCGGCCGCTCCCCACACAGCGGCACACATCGCCACGGACGACACCCCGCTGCGGACCAGGTGTCGCAGCGCCGTCGCACACCTCGACACGGATCACGCGCACATCCGAACCCCATCGTTCCCATCACAGAAGGGCAGACCGATGTCCGACACGGAGTCCACCACCACCCAGACCCCGGGGCACCTCACACCCGAGGCGATCGAGCAGCTGAAGGGCATGCTCCTCGACGAGCGGGCGGAGATCCTCTCCGAGGTGACCGACCCCGACTCGGTGCCGACCGACCTGGCCGACGACCCGGGCACCCGACTGTCCGAGCGCGAGGAGCTCGAGGCGATCAGCGCCCTGCAGGCCGCGCAGCTCGACCAGGTGGACAAGGCGCTCGCCCGCATCGAGGAGGGCACCTACGGGTGGTGCCAGGAGTGCGGCGCCGAGATCCCCTTCGAGCGCCTCGAGGCGCTGCCCTCCACGCCCTACTGCGTGCAGTGCCAGGCGCGCCACGTCGGTTGACCGCCCGCCGCTGAGGGGTGGGGGCCCACCCACCGGGCCCCCACCCCTCAGCGGCGGAGCTCGGGCAACCGGGCGATCGCGTCGAGCGCCTCGGGGTTGGCCAGCGCGGAGGTGTTGCGCACTTCGCGCCCGTTGACCCGATCCGCGACGGCGAGCTCGACGAGCTTCCCGGACCGGGTCCGCGGGAGGTCCTCGACCGCGAGGACCAGCGCCGGCACGTGCCGCGGCGTGCACCCCTCCCGGATGCGCCGGCGGATCTCGGCGACGAGCTCGTCGTCGAGGCTCCTGCCCTCCGCGAGCCGCACGAGCAGGACGATCTGCACGTCGCCGTCGACCTCCCGGCCGAACACGAGCGACTCGAGCACCTCGGGGACCTGCTCGACCTGCCGGTAGATCTCGGCGGTGCCGATGCGCACCCCACCCGGGTTGAGGGTCGTGTCGGACCGCCCGTGGATGACGATGCCACCGTGGCGGGTCCAGGTCGCGAAGTCGCCCTGGGCCCACACCTCGGGGAACCGGTCGAAGTACGCGGCGAGGTACTTCGGTCCCGCGGTCCCCAGCGGGCCGTCGCCCCAGAACCCGAGGGGCATCGACGGGAACGGCCCGGTGCAGACCAGCTCGCCCCGCACGTCGGGGCCGACCGGCTTCCCGTCGTCGCCGACGACCTCGACCGCCATGCCGAGCGCCGGGCGCTGGA
>Ga0123332_1004861_pt1 | contig 11601 bp, 9 predicted proteins | sample BioC12SIPDNA_4_FD_89958 | JGI IMG/M metagenome (GOLD analysis project Ga0123332, IMG submission 89958) | Anaerobic biogas reactor microbial communites from Washington, USA - Biogas_R2_A C12 SIP DNA | ecosystem: Engineered > Bioreactor > Anaerobic > Unclassified | place: Washington, USA...
ATCGTGGGCCAGGCGGAACTGGTCGAGCGCCTGCTGGTGGCGCTGCTGGCCGACGGCCACCTGCTGGTCGAGGGTGCGCCGGGCCTGGCCAAGACCAGCGCCGTGCGCGCGCTGGCGGCCAGGATCGACGCCGACTTCGCCCGGGTGCAGTTCACCCCGGACCTGCTCCCGGCCGACCTGACCGGCACCGAGATCTGGCGACCGCAGGAGGCGCGCTTCGAGTTCGTGCCTGGCCCGGTGTTCCATTCGCTGCTGCTGGCCGACGAGATCAACCGCGCGCCGGCCAAGGTGCAGTCGGCGTTGCTCGAAGCGATGGGCGAGCGCCAGGTGACGGTCGGGCGCGAAACCTACCCGCTGCCGCGGCTGTTCCTGGTGATGGCCACCCAGAACCCGATCGAGCAGGAGGGCACCTTCCCGCTGCCCGAAGCGCAGCTGGACCGGTTCCTGATGCACGTGCGCATCGGCTATCCCCAGGCCGAGACCGAAACCGAGATCCTGCGCCTGGCCCGGGCCCGGGCGCGCGACGACCTGGAGCCGGCCCGCGCGGCGCCGGCGCGGATTCCCCAGGCCGACGTGTTCGCCGCCCGGGCCGCGGTGCTCGACCTGCACATGGCGCCGGCGGTGGAACGCTACCTGGTGGAACTGGTCCTGGCCTCGCGCGATGCGGCGCGCTACGACGCGGCGCTCGGACGCCGGATCGCCTGGGGCGCGAGCCCGCGCGGCTCGATCGCGCTCGAACGCTGTGCCCGCGCCCATGCCTGGCTGGCCGGCCGCGACTTCGTGACCCCCGACGACGTCCGCGCCGTGGCGCGCGACGTGCTGCGCCACCGCGTGCTGCCCGGCTACGAGGCCACTGCCGAGGGCTGGGACGGCGAGCGCCTGGTCGCGGAACTGCTGGCCCGGGTGCCACTGCCGTGACCGGCGTGCCTGGCATGGCCAGCGGCGATCCGGGGCGCTGCAGGTGAGCGCCACGGGCGTCGGACGCCCATTGGACGGGCCTACGTCCGCCACGGCGGGTGCAAGCAGCGGCGTGGTCCCGACCCTGGCCGAACTGGTCGCCCTGCGCCAGGCGGCTGCCGGCCGCAGGGTGCCGCGACGCGGCCGCCATGGCGCCAGCGGCCCGGCCCCGGCACCGGTGCGCGGCCGCGGCATGGAATACGCCGAATCGCGCGCCTACACGCCCGGCGACGACGTGCGCCACATCGACTGGCGCCTCACCGCGCGCAGCGGGCGCATGCACACCAAGCTGTTCCAGGCCGAACGCCAGCGGCTGACCCTGCTGGTGGCCGATACCGCGCCGGCCCTGTATTTCGGGACCCGCGTGCGCTTCAAGTCGGTGCAGGCGGCGCGTGCCGGGGCGGTCGCCGCGTGGGCGGCACTGCGCGACGGCGATCGGCTGGCGGCGCTGCGCGGCAGCCATGACGAGCCGCCGGTCCCGCCGGCCGGCGGATCCCGCGGCGCATTGCGCGTGCTCGATGCGCTGGTGCGCTGGTATGCGCAGCCGCCTGCCGGCGATGCCGGGCTGGCCCTGGCGCTGGAACACGCCCGCCGCCTTGTGCGCCCGGGATCGCGGGTGTACGTGCTCGCCGAGCCGGCGAGCATCGGCGCAGTGCCGCGGGCGGCCTGGGCCGGACTGGCCGCGCACCATGAGGTGGTCGTGCTGCTGGTCCAGGATCCGCTCGAGCGCGATCCGCCGCGCACGCGCCTGCCGTTCGTGGACACGGGGCGGCGGGTCGAAGTGGACCTGGGGGCCGAGCGCGACTTCGGGCGCTGGCGGGCGGCGTTCGGCGCCGTGGCGGAGGAGGCCGCCGACGCCTTGCGCGCCCATGGGGCGCGGGTGCACCTGCTGTCCACGGACGCCCCCAGCCATGCCTGGCTGCCCGCCACCGGGGCCGGGAGCCTGCCTGCATGAGCGGCGCCGGGCTGCCGCTGCGCGACGTCCACGTGCCGCCCGCGCCGCCGTGGTGGCCGCCGGCGCCCGGCTGGTGGCTGCTGCTGGCGCTGCTGGCGGCCGCGCTGGTGGCCTGGGCGGCCTGGCGCTGGCGCCGGGATCGCCGCCGGCGCCTGGCCGGGCGGTTGTTCGATCGCACGGTGGCCGCGGCGGCGACGCCCGCCGAACAGGTGGCCGCGATCTCTTCGCTGCTGCGGCGCGCCGCGCGACGGGTGCAACCCGGCGCCGACCTGCTTGCGGGCGACGCCTGGCTGGCGCTGCTCGAGCGCGACCTGCCCGGGGGCGGCGGCCTCGGCGAGGGGCCGGCGGGCCTGCTGCGCGACGGCGCCTTCAGGCGCAGCGTCGACGGGCGCGAGGTCGATGCGCTGCGCCCGATCGCGCGCGCGCGCTTCGTCGACTGGATGCAGCGGCGATGAACGTGCTGCACGACGCGCTCGCCGGCCTGCTGGCGTCGTTCGCCTGGCCCTGGTGGCTGCTGGCCGCGCCCGTGCCCTGGCTGGTACGCGTGTTGCTGCCGCCCGCGCGCGATGCCACCCCGGCCCTGCGTGTGCCCTGGGGCGGGCGCCTGCACGGCTTCGCCGGTGGCGCGCGCCGGCCCGGCGTGCACGGCATGCCGTGGCTGGCCTGGCTGGCGTGGACGCTGCTGTGCGTGGCCGCCGCGCGCCCCCAGGTGCCGGGCGAGGCGGTGCAGCCGCCGGTGTCCGGCCGCGACCTGATGCTGGCCGTGGACCTGTCCGGCAGCATGGGCGAGGAGGACATGCGCCTGGGCGGCCGCGTGGTCGACCGCCTCACCGCCGCCAAGGCGGTGCTCTCGGATTTCCTCGATCGTCGCGAGGGCGACCGCGTCGGCCTGATCGTGTTCGGCCAGCGCGCCTACGTGCTGTCCCCGCTCACCCTCGACCGCGAGAGCGTGCGCGGCCAGCTGCTCGACAGCGTGGTCGGCCTGGCGGGCCGCGAAACCGCGCTGGGGGACGCCATCGGCCTGGCGGTGAAGCGGCTGCGCGGGCAGCCGGCCGGGCAGCGGGTCCTGGTGCTGCTGACCGACGGGGTCAACACCGCCGGCCAGCTCGACCCGGACAAGGCCGCCGAGCTGGCGCGCGAACACGGCGTGCGCATCCATGCGGTGGCCTTTGGCGGCGACCTGCCGGGCCTGTTCGGGCTGCGCATGCCCGGCCACATGGCCGAGATCGACGAGGAAGCGCTGCAGCGCATCGCAACGGCCACCGGCGGCCGCGCGTTCCGCGCCCGCGACGCCCGGGAGCTGGCGGGGATCTACGCCGAGATCGACCGGCTCGAACCGGTCGAGCGCCCCGGACAGGCGCTGCGGCCGCCGGTGGAGCGCTACCACTGGCCGCTCGCCGCGGCGCTGCTGCTGGGCCTGCTGGCCACCTGGCGGCCGCCGCGCCGCCCGCGTCGCAACGCCGATCCGGCCGGGGCGGCGCCATGACCGACGCCCTGTCCCAGCTGCAGTTCATGCGCCCGGCCTGGCTCTGGGCGCTGCTGGCGCTGCCGCTGCTGGCGGCATGGTGGTACCGGCAGCGGCGGCGTGCCGGCGTCTGGCAACGCCATGTCGATCCGCACCTGCTGCCGCACCTGGTCGAACCGGGCGGGTCCGGCGCGGGGCGGGTCGGGCTCGGGGTGCGCCTGCTGGCCTTCGCCCTGGCGGTGTTCGCCCTGGCCGGGCCGGGCTGGCGGCAGGACACGGCGGTGGTGCGCCAGGACGGGCGTCCGCTGGTGGTGGCGCTGGAGCTGTCCGAGGCCATGCTCACGCCCGACCTGCCGCCCTCGCGGCTGCTGCAGGCGCGGGCCTGGCTGGCCGCGCTGCTCGACGCCCACGAAGGTGGGGTGGCCCTGGTGGTGTTCGCCGACGATGCGTTCACGGTCGCCCCGCTCACCGACGATGCCGCGAACGTCGCGATCTTCCTCGACGCCCTGGCACCGGACCTGATGCCGGTCGACGGCCACCGTCCGGCCCGGGCGATCGACCACGCGCTGGAGCTGCTGGCCCGCGCGGGGCACGGGCGCGGCGACATCCTGCTGATGGCGCACCGCGCCGATGCGGCGACGGTCGCCGCCGCCGGGCGCGCCCGGTCCCGGGGCGCGCGGGTGTCGGTGCTGGGGCTGGGCCGGCCGGCGGGCGCCAGTTACCGCGCCGGCGACGGCAGCCTGCGGCCCTCCCGCCTGGACGCGCCCTCGCTGCAGCGCGTCGCCAGCGCGGGCGGCGGTGGTTATGCGAGCCTGGCGGCCGGCGCCGCGGCCCGCGACGCGGTCCTGCCCGGGGCGGCGACGGCCTTCGATGCTGGCCAGACGCAGGCGCGGGCGTCCGGCGGCGCGCGCCTGCTGCACGATGGCGGCTACTGGCTGGTGCCGGCCGTGATGCTGCTGGTGCTGCTGGCCTTCCGCCGCGGCCTGGCGCTGGCGGTGCTGGGCGCCTGCCTGCTGCTGCCGCCCGGGGTCCATGCCGCCGGTCCCGGGGAGGGCACGCCCTGGCGTCGTGCCGACCAGCTCGCGCACGCCCGCATGCTCGAAGGGCTCGAGGCCTACCGCGCCGGGCGCCACGACGAGGCCGAACGCCTCTGGCGCGGGCTGCCGGGGGCCGACGCGGCCTACAACCGTGGCAACGCGCTGGCCCGTGCCGGGCGGCTGGAGGAGGCGCTGGCGGCCTACGACGAAGCGCTGCGGCGGCAGCCGGGGATGGAGGACGCGGTCGCCAACCGGGCCTTGGTCGAGGCCGCGCTGCGGCGCGATCCGCCGCCGGGACCCGGAGGCCCGCGCCGGCAACCCGATGCGGGGGCCGAACAGGAGGGCGCGGACCAGCCCGGCGGGGCGGCGCCGGACCAGGGCGCGGCGGCGCCGCGCGGCGACCGCAACGCGGCGGACGGCGCGCCGCAGGAGCAGGACGCCGGAACCGCGGACGCCGCGGATCCGCCGCCGCCCGACGGGGCCGGCGACCAGTCGCAGGCCGACGCCGCCCAGCGCGAGCGCATGCAGCGCGCACTCGACGAGGCGGCGCGCCAGGAGGACGGCGAGGGTGAGGGCGAGGCCACGCGCCGGCTGCCCGCGCAGCCCGATGCCGACGGCGCCGAGCGCGAGCGTCGCGAAGCCGTGGAGGCCTGGCTGCGCCGCGTGCCGGACGATCCGGGCGGCTTGCTGCGCGCGCGCTTCCGCCTCGAACACGAGCGCCGCAGCGGGGGCGGGCCATGATGTCGCCCATGGCCCTGTTCCCGCGCCTGCTGGGGTGGCTGCTGGTGCTGGCCTGCATCGCGCCGGCGCAGGCGGCCACGCGCGCCTGGCTCGACCGCGAGCGCATCGGCGTGGGCGAGACCACCACCCTCAACATCGAGACCGACCAGGCCGGTGCGCGGATGCCTGACTTTTCGGCGCTGGCGCCCGACTTCGTGCTCAGCGGCCACAGCAGCACGCGCGGCAGCGAGCCCGTCGCCGGCGGCGGGCACCGCCCGCGGGTGCTGTTCGCGGTCGCGCTGCAGCCCCGGCGCGAGGGGCTGCTGACCGTGCCGGCGTTGCGCGTGGGCGCCGAGTCCACGGCGCCGCTGGTGCTGACCGTGCTGCCGGACGCCACCGCGCCGGCGCGCGCGGGCGAACCGGTGTTCATCGAGGCCGAGGCGGATACCGATGCGCCGTGGGTGCAGCAGTCGGTCGGCTACACCCTGCGGCTGTACTACGCCACCCCGCTGGTCTCGGGCCAGCTGGACCAGCCGGTCCCGGACGGTGCTGCCGTGCACCGCGTCGGCAGCGACGTGCAGTACAGCCGCGAGATCGCCGGGCGTCGCTACACGGTGGTGGAGCGTCGCTTCGTGCTGGTGCCCGAGCGCAGCGGCACGCTGGTCGTCCCCGGCGCGCGGTTCGAGGGAACCGGGGTGGGCGGGTTCTTCGACGACATGTTCGGCGGCGGGCGGCGGGCGCTGCGCGCGCAAGGCCCCTCCCGGGTACTGCAGGTGCAGCCGGTTCCGGCTTCGGCGCCGCAGCCCTGGCTGCCGCTGCAGTCGATGCAGCTGCGTTACCTGGCCACGCCACAGGAACTGCGCGCGGGCGAGGCGGCGACCGTGGACGTGGAGCTGGTGGCCGATGGCGCTGCCGCCAGCCAGCTCCCGGAACTGCGCCTGCCGCCGGTGGACGGGGCCCAGGTGTTCCCGGAACCGCCGCAGGTGGACGAACTGTTCGAACGCGGCCGGCCACGCACCCGCGTCACACGCCGGTTCGCGGTCGTGCCCGTGCAGGCCGGACCGCTGCGCCTGCCCGGGTTGCGGCAGGCATGGTGGGACGTGGACGCCGGCGTGGAGCGCACCGCGGCGCTGCCCGACCTCCACCTGGAGGTCGAGCCGGGCGCCCCGGCGGCTGCAGTGGACGACGCGGTGCAGGCCGCGTTCGAAGCCGGTCGTGGCGACCGCCGCGTGCACCCGGGTGCATGGCGCTGGCTGGCGATCGGCCTGGCCGTGCTGTGGCTGGGCACCCTGGCCTGGGCCTTGCGCGAACGGCGCCGCGCGGGAGCGCATGCCCGGCGCCTGCCCCTGGTCCAGCCGCGCGGCGACGCGCCGGCGCCGGCCACGTCCTTGCGCGCGCTGCGCGAGGTGCTCGTCGCCGGCGATGCGCGCGAGCTCGAGGCCGCGCTGTGCGGCCTGGCCGCGCCATCGGCCGCCAGCCTCGAGGCGCTGTCGGCGCAGCTCGACGATCCCGGCCAGCGCGCGGCGATCACCATGCTGCAGGAAGCGCGGTGGAACGACGGCGACATGGCCGCGGCGCGCCGGGCCTTGCAAGAGGCGTTCGCCCGCGGACCGCGCTGGCGCGCGCCCGCGCCGGCGGATGCGGCGGCGTCCCTGCTGCCGCCGCTGTATCCCGGGCCGCGGATGTGACCCGGGCATCGCCCGGAGCAGGCAGCCGCCGTTTGCTAAGCTGCGCAGCCTGTTTCAACCGGAACCCTTGCTGATGAGTGAAACGAGGCCCCGGGGGGAGGCCCGCATGCCCCTGCACTGGAAGATCGCGATCGGTTTCTTCGCCGGCCTGGTGCTCGGGCTGTTCGTGCATTACGGCGCAGGCAGCGACGCGGGCTGGGTCCAGGCGCTCACGCATTACGCCACCACGCCGTTCTCGCAGCTGTTCCTGAGCCTGATCTTCATGCTGATCGTGCCGCTGCTGTTCTCGGCGCTGGTGGTCGGCGTGTCGGAGATGGGCGATATCACCGCGCTCGGCCGGATCGGCTGGCGCACCCTGGCCTGGACCGTGGTGCTGTCGGGCACGGCGGTGCTGCTGGGCCTGGTGCTGGTCAACCTGTTCAAGCCCGGCGCCGGCGTCGACCCGGTGCTCGCGCAGCAGCTGCTCGCCGAGGGCGCCGAGCGCACCCAGGCGATCGTGCGCGACAGCACCAGCCAGCCCACGGGTCTGGAGATGCTGCTGTCGATCGTGCCGCAGAACGTGGTCGGCGCGGCCTCCAACAACGCCAACATCCTGGCGCTGATGTTCTTCGCGCTGATGTTCGGCATCGGCCTGGTGCTCACCCGCAGCCCGCAGACCGAGGTGCTCAAGCGCGGGATCGAGGGCCTGTTCGAGATCTCGATGACCCTGATCGGGCTGGTGATCCGGCTCGCGCCCTACGCAGTGTTCTGCTTCATGTTCAACCTGGCCGTGCTGTTCGGCTGGGACCTGCTGATCAAGCTGGGCAAGTTCGTGCTGGTGGTGGTGGGCGCGCTGGCGATACACATGCTGGTCACCTATTCGCTGGCGCTGAAGCTGGTCGCCGGCTGGTCGCCGAAGGCGTTCTTCAAGGGCGTGCAGGAGGCGATGTTGATGGCCTTCTCCACCGCCTCGAGCAACGCCACCCTGCCGACCGCGCTGAAGGTGGCCGACGTGGACCTGAAGCTGCCGAAGAAGGTGTCGCGCTTCGTGCTCACCATCGGCGCGACCGCCAACCAGAACGGCACCGCGCTGTTCGAGGGCGTGACGGTGATCTTCCTGGCCCAGTTCTTCAACGTCGACCTCACGCTCGGGCAGCAGTTCATGGTGATGCTGGTGTGCATCCTCGGCGGCATCGGCACCGCCGGCGTGCCCTCCGGTTCACTGCCGGTGGTGGCCCTGATCTGCGCCATGGTGGGCGTGCCGCCGGAGGGCATCGGCCTGGTGCTGGGCGTGAACCACTTCCTCGACATGTGCCGGACCACGGTCAACGTCACCGGGGACCTGGGCATCGCCGCGCTGGTGTCGGCCGGCGAGACCGACGCGCCGGACGCGTCGGCGCGCGCCGGGGAGGGCTAGCGCCGCACGACTCGGTTTCAACGGTATCGGTTGCGTCCGCAAGCACAGCGGGCCCGCCACTTGTCCCGCAGGACATGGGACAATGTGGGCCGCCCCGGTTCGCGGGCAGTCCCCCCATCGCATCCGCCCGACATGACGAAGCCAAGCCGCAGAGACCTCGCCAACGCCATCCGCTTCCTCGCCATCGACGCCGTCGAGGCCGCCAAGTCCGGGCATCCGGGCATGCCCATGGGCATGGCCGACATCGCCGAGGTGCTGTGGAACGACTTCCTGCGCCACAGCCCGGACAACCCCGGGTGGCCCAACCGCGACCGCTTCGTGCTCTCCAATGGCCACGGCTCGATGCTGCAGTACGCGCTGCTGCACCTGAGCGGCTACGACGTGCCGATCGAGGAGCTCAAGCGCTTCCGCCAGCTCGAGTCGAAGACTCCGGGCCACCCCGAGAACTTCATGACCCCGGGCGTGGAGACCACCACCGGCCCGCTCGGCCAGGGCTTCGCCAACGCGGTCGGCTTCGCGCTCGCCGAGAAGCTGCTGGCGCAGCGCTACAACCGCCCCGGTTTCGAGGTGGTCGACCACCGCACCTGGGTGTTCCTCGGCGACGGCTGCCTGATGGAGGGCATTTCGCACGAGGCGGCCTCGCTCGCCGGCACCTGGGGCCTGGGCAAGCTGGTCGCGTTCTGGGACGACAACGGCATCTCGATCGACGGCCAGGTGCAGGGCTGGTTCACCGACGACACGCCGGCGCGCTTCGAGGCCTACGGCTGGCGGGTGATCCGCGGCGTGGACGGGCATGATCCCGACGAGGTCCGCACCGCGATCGAAACCGCGCTGCGCCACGACGACAAGCCGGTGCTGGTGTGCTGCCGGACCACGATCGGCTTCGGCTCGCCGGCCAAGGCCGGCAAGGAGTCCTCGCACGGCGCGCCGCTTGGCAAGGACGAGGTCGAGGCCACGCGCAAGGCGCTGGGCTGGGACCATGGTCCGTTCGAGGTGCCGGCGGCAATCGCCGAGGCCTGGCGCGCCAACGCCAGGGGCGCCGCGCGCGAGGCGGAGTGGAACGCGCTGTTCGAGCGCTACGCCGCGCAGTTCCCGCAGGAGGCCGCCGAGCTGCAGCGGCGCCTGCGCGGTGAACTGCCCGAGGGATTCTCCGCCGCCGCCGACGCCTACATCGCGCGGCTGCAGTCCGAAGGCCCGGTGGTGGCCTCGCGCAAGGCCTCGCAGATGGCGATCGAGGCATTCGCGCCGCTGCTGCCCGAGCTGATCGGCGGCTCGGCCGACCTGGCCCATTCCAACCTGACGGTGTGGAAGGGCAGCCAGCCGGTGACCAGCGGTTCGCCCGACGCCAACTACGTCAACTACGGCGTGCGCGAGTTCGGCATGACCGCGATCGCCAACGCGCTGGCGCTGCACGGCGGCTTCATCCCCTACGACGCCACGTTCCTGGTGTTCAGCGACTACGCGCGCAACGCGGTGCGCATGAGCGCGCTGATGCGCGCGCACGCGATCCACGTCTACACCCACGACTCGATCGGCCTGGGCGAGGACGGCCCGACCCACCAGCCGGTCGAGCACCTGGCCTCGCTGCGCTACATCCCGAACAACGACGTGTGGCGCCCGTGCGACGCGGTCGAATCGGCGGTGGCGTGGAAGGCGGCGATCGAGCGCCGCGACGGCCCGTCGTGCCTGGTGTTCTCGCGCCAGAACCTGCAGCACCAGCCGCGCAGCGAACAGCAGGTGCGCGACATCGCGCGCGGCGGCTACGTGCTGAAGGATTCGAAGGGCGCGCCGGAGATCATCCTGATCGCAACCGGCTCGGAGGTCGAACTGGCGACCGCGGCGGCCGAACAGCTCGGCGACCACGTGCGGGTGGTGTCGATGCCCTCGACCACGGTGTTCGACCGCCAGGACGCGGCCTACCGCGAGTCGGTGCTGCCGTCGTCGGTGCGCAGGCGCGTGGCGGTGGAAGCCGGCGTCACCGGCTTCTGGCGCCAGTACGTGGGCCTGGACGGTGCGGTGGTCGGCATCGACACCTTCGGCGCCAGCGCCCCGGCGGGCGACCTGTACCGGCACTTCGGCATCACGGTCGATGCGGTGGTGGCCGCGGCGAAGGCGCTCTGACGCGTCGTCTGCGCCATCGGTGCATCGCAAGGGCAGGGGCGCTTCGGCGCCCCTGTCGCGTTTCAGGCACCGGCCGGGCGCAGGCGCTCGCCGCGTTCGTCGACGACGGGCTGGACCATCGCGTCCACCCGCGCGCCGCGTCAGTGCGTGGCGCGGTCGTGCCTGCTGCCGCCGCGGCAGGTCGGCGAATCGGGCGCGGCCCCCTGCACGGCCCACTCGTCCGGGGTATAGGTGTGCAGGGCGAGGGCGTGGATGTCCTGCATCAGCGGGCCCAGCGTCCGGTAGACCAGTTGGTGGCGCTGCACCGGGCGGCGCCCGGCGAAGGCATCGCCGACGATCACGGCCTTGTAGTGGGTCTCCAGGCCGCGGCTGTGCATGTGGCTCTCGTCGTGCACCTCCAGGTGCGCGGGCGAGAGCGCGGCGAGCGCGGCGCGGATGCGGTCGATCTTGGCTTGCATGCGGCCGATGTTAGCACCGCGTTCCTTTCGGCCAGGCGAAGGCGGGTGGCCGCGGCGCTACGCGTCCAGCATGTCGGGGCGGAACAGGCGCCGCCGCGAGACTTCCCCGCCCGACACCATGAACCGGCCGCCGCCGCGGTAGTGCACGGTGCGCGGCAGCGCGGGCGACACCGCCGCGCGCAGCCGCAGCACGCGCCAGACGAACAGCGGGTAGTCGCGGGTGATCCGGGCCTCGTGCAGGCGGCATTCGAGGATCGCGTGGCACTGGCCGATCCCGGGCGCAGACACCTCGCGCGAGCGGGTCGGCGTCAGCCCGAAGCGGCGGAACTTGTCGACCTCGCCGCTGGAGCAGTTGCCGATGCCGACCACCGCGTCGAGCAGGTCCACGCCGGGCACGTTGAGCGTGCACTCGCGGCTGCGCCGGGCCAGCGCGTGGCTGTGGTTGTCCTCCCAGACGTAGGTGCCGACGAGGTCGTAGCCGAGCATCATGTGCCAGCCCAGGGTCATGATGGCGCGCTGGTCGCCGTGGGCGCTGCACAGCAGCAGCACCGGGCCGGGCTCGAGGAACCGGCGGGACGCGTCGACCGGCAGGTCGCGCTTGCGGATCGTGGCCATGGCAGGCTCCGGCAGTGGCGTGGGTGTCGGGCCGCGCGGATGCGGCGGGCCGCGCGGCGCTCAGTCCAGCACGTGCACCGCTTCCGCGATGCGGCGCACGTCGTCCTGGGTGTGGCTGACGTAGACCATCGGCAGGCGCACCTCGTCGCGCACCTTCTGCAGCCACGGGATCAGTTCTTCCCGCCGCGC
>Ga0123332_1004865_pt1 | contig 11591 bp, 11 predicted proteins | sample BioC12SIPDNA_4_FD_89958 | JGI IMG/M metagenome (GOLD analysis project Ga0123332, IMG submission 89958) | Anaerobic biogas reactor microbial communites from Washington, USA - Biogas_R2_A C12 SIP DNA | ecosystem: Engineered > Bioreactor > Anaerobic > Unclassified | place: Washington, USA...
CACCCACACCTTCGCCGCCGACGACTACCAGAGCGCCTTCGACGCGATGCGCTCGGGCCGCTGCGGCAAGGTGATACTCGACTGGAGCTGAAGGTGGCCGGGTGCCACACTGGTCGGGAAGGTCGTAAGGAGGACCCCATGCTGAACTTGACCCCGCTACGCCGTAAGGCGCGCTCGACCCTCGCCGTCGCCGCCGCCGCCCTGCTCGGGCTGGCCGCCGCCCACGCCCACCTCGACGCGAGCGACCCGGCCGACCGCGCGGTCGTGACCGAGCCGCTCACCGAGCTGACCCTCACCTTCACGGAGCCCGTCGAGGCCGAGTTCAGCCGTTTCGAGCTCGTGCGCCTCGACGTCGAGACCAGCCCCGACGGCTACGCCACGGGCGGCGCCGCCTGGGCGCTGCTCGACGAGGCGGCCAAGGCCGCGCACGACGAGCTCGTGGCGCAGGGCACCGCGCCGCGCGCGGCCGGCGACGACGCGCCGTACACCCTCACCGTGCAGACCACGGGCGCGTCCGACGAGGTGGTGCTCACCGTCGAGGGCGAGCTGCCCGCCGGCGACTACATCCTGTTCTTCAACGCCCTCTCCGTCGACACCCACACCACCTCCGGCTACGTGCTGTTCAGCTACCAGCCGGAGTACTAGCGGGTAGGCGAGCGAGCAGAGAGGGCCGGGAGCGCGCTGAACCTGGAGGCCGCCGCCGTCAAGGCGCTGCTCTACCTGGGGGCGATGGCGCTGGTGGGCGGCGCCGCCACCGCGCGGCTGGTGGCCCCCGGCCACGTGGCCGCGCGCGGCGCGCGCCTGGTGCGCGTCGGGCTGGTGGCGGGCGCCGCGCTGCTGATGGGCGCGGCGCTGCTCGAGGTGGCCGTGACCCTGAAGGCGGTGCTGGGGCGCCTGGAGCCAGAGCTCTACCGCCGCTACCTGGGCGCCACGCGCCACGGCGAGATGGCGCGCCTGCGGCTGGCGGTGGCGCCCGCCGCGGCCGCCGTGGGGGTGCTGCTGACCCTACCGCGCGCGAGACTCTGGCCGCGCGCCGCGCGCGGGGTGGGCGACGCGCTGCTGGCCGCGCTCTGCCTGGCGCTGCTCTACACCTTCGGCCTGCTGAGCCACGCCGCCGCCATGGGCGGCGCCGCGCCGCTGTGGGCCGACCTGGTGCACCTGGTGGCCGCCGCGGCGTGGGCTGGGCCGGTGGTCTACCTGGCGCTGCTGGGCCTCGGACCCCGGGCCGCGCCCGCGAGCGGCGGCGCTCCCGCCCGCGCCGCCACCGCGGCGCAGCGCGCCGTCGCGCGCGTCTCGCGCATCGGGACGGTGGCGGTGGCCGTGCTGCTCCTGACGGGCGCCTTCAACGCCCTGACGCACGCCTCGGAGCCGGCCGTGTTCGCCACCTCGGCCTACGGCCGCTCGCTGTGGCTCAAGCTGGCGCTCTTCGCGCTGGTGCTGGTGGTGGCCGCCGGCAACGCCTTCGCCTGGCTGCCGCGCTTCCTGCGCACGCACGACCCGCGGCCGCTGCTGCGCTCGATGCGCCTCGAGGCCGCGCTGCTCGTGGCCCTGTTCGTCGTCACCGGCTTCCTGACCACCGCCGCGCTGCCGCACGGCGCCGACGCCAGCACCGACGCGCTGGAGAACCTGCGGCGCAGCCTGGCGGCGCTGGGCTTCTGAGGCCGGCCTACATCGACAGGTAGGCGGCGCGCACCTCGGGGTCGCCGAGCAGGGCCGCGCCCGAGCCCGCCTTCACCACCTCGCCGTTCTCGAGCACGTAGGCGCGGTCGGAGATGCGCAGCGACTGCTGCACGTTCTGCTCGACCAGCACCACCGTCACGCCGCGCGCGCGGATCTCCTGCAGCGCCGCGAACACGGTACGCACCAGCGCCGGCGCCAGGCCCAGCGACGGCTCGTCGACGAGCAGCAGCTTCGGGTCGCTCATCAGCGCGCGGCCGATGGCGAGCATCTGGCGCTCGCCGCCCGACAGGGTGCCGGCCAGCTGCGGGGCGCGCTCCGCCAGGCGCGGGAAGAGGCGGTAGACGAACTCGCGGTTGCGCGCGGCGCTGGCGCGCGCGTGTTGCAGGTACTCGGCCCCGCTCTCGAGGTTCTCCTTGACGGTCATCAGCGGGAACAGCTGGCGCCCCTCGGGAACGTGCCCCACCTGCGAGCGCACGATGCGCGCCGGCGACAGGCCCGCCAGGCGCCGGGCGCCGAACGCCGTGACGCTGCCGGCGCGCACCGGCACCAGGCCGCTGATGGCGCGCAGCAGGGTGGTCTTGCCGGCACCGTTGGCGCCGATGATGGTCACCAACTCGCCCTCGTCGACGTGCAGGTCCACGTCCCACAGCACGGTGATCTTGCCGTAGCCCGCCCGCAGGCCCTCGACCCTGAGGGCGCTGCCCGCGCCGCGTCCGGAGCCGCTCATGCTTCCTCCTCGGCGCCGAGGTACGCCTCCACCACCCGCGGGTCGGCGGTCACCTCGGCGTAGCTGCCGTGCGCCAGCTCGGCGCCGTGGTCCATCACCAGCACGCGGTCGGCGAGGTCGCGCACCACCGGCATGACGTGCTCGATGAAGACGATGGTCACGCCCTCGTCGCGCACGCTGCGCACCAGCTCGACGGCCGCGCGCGCCTCGGCCGGACGCAGGCCCGCCATCACCTCGTCGAGCAGCAGCACGCGCGGCCGCGTGGCCAGCGCGCGGGCGATCTCGAGGCGCTTCTCCTGCAGCAGGTTGAGGTCCTCGACGGGGGCGTCGGCCAGCGGCGCGAGGCCGGAGCGCTCGAGCGCCGCCTCCGCGCGCCGCCGCGCCTCGGCGCCGCTCACGCCGCGCGAGCCGAACTGGGCGCCCACCAGCACGTTCTCGGCCACGGTCATCTCGGGGAACGGCTGCACCACCTGGAAGGCGCGTCCCAGGCCGCGGTGGCAGCGCTCGTAGGTGGGCAGGCGCGTGACGTCGGCGCCGTCCAGCGTCACGCTGCCGCCGGTGGGGGTCAGCAGGCCCGACACCAGGTTGAGGGTGGTGGTCTTGCCGGCGCCGTTGGGGCCGATGATGGCGAAGATCTCGCCCTCGTGGACGTCGAACGACACGTCCGACACGGCCGTGAGGCCGCCGAAGCGCTTGGTGAGGCCGCTCACGCGGAGGATGGGGGTGGTCACGGCTTCGCCTCCGTGGAAGCCGAGGGTGGGTCGCCGCTGGGCAGCGGCGTGCCGTCGAGGGTGCCGGTGGTGGCACCGGCGCCCCTCGAGCCGCGGCCCGTCAGGCGCCGGCCGATGCCCGTGAGGAGCCCGACCAGGCCGCGCGGCATGAACAGGATCGAGGCCACCAGGACGATGCCGTAGCCGATCAGGTAGCCCTCGGAGAAGGTCCGCTTCAGGGTCTCCTCGAGCGCGGCCAGCACGCCGGCGCCGAGGATGGGGCCCACGGTGGTGTAGAGGCCGCCGAAGATGGGGGTCACGAGCGCGAGCACGGTGGTGTGCACCGCGAAGGAGCCGTCGGGGCTGACGCTGCCGAGGCGGTGGGCCTCCACCGCGCCGAGCAGGCCGGCCACGAAGCTCGACACCGCGAAGGCGACGAGCTTGGTGCGCGCGGGGTTCACCCCCATCACGCCCGCCACCTCCTCGTTGGTGCGGATGGCGGTGAACGCCGAGCGCAGCCGCGAGCGCTGCAGGGCGATCGAGATCGCCACCGCCAGCACCAGGAGCCCCAGGTAGACCCAGAAGTAGCCCTGGTTGCGCAGGAAGGCCACCTCCCAGCGCTCCATCTGCCCGGCCACGAAGGTGGGGCGGAACAGCGGCGGCACGTTGATGCCGGGCGCGCCGCCCGCGATGTGGGCGGGCAGCTTCTGCACCACGGTGCGCAGCACCTCGGTGAAGGCCAGCGTGGCGATGGCGAAGTAGATGCCGTAGAGGCGCAGGGTGGCGGCCCCCAGCACCAGCGCCAGCAGCGCCGCCAGCACGCCGCCCAGCGGGATGCCGAGCCACACGGGCACCTCGGCGAAGCGCAGCAGCACGGCGGCGGAGTAGGCGCCCACGCCGGTGAAGGCGGCGTGCGCCAGGGAGAGCTGCCCGGTGCGGGCCAGCATGTCCCAGGAGAGCGCCAGCACCCCCAGCAGCAGGGCGTTGGTGGCCAGCGTCAGGTAGCTGACGGCCGAGCGGCCGAAGAGCTCGCGCAGCGCCGCGGGCAGCAGGGCCAGCAGGCCGCCCAGCGCCAGCGCCACGAGCAGGTCGCGTAGGAGCCGGTTCACGTCAGGCCACCTTCCGCGAGCGCCAGATGAGCACCAGGAAGATGATGGCGAAGAACACGGCGTTGCGCAGCGCGTCGCCGCCCGGCACCATGGTGGCCACGATCGACTCGGCCACCGCCACCAGCAGCGAGGCGCCCACGATGCCGCGCACGTTGCCGAGGCCCGCCAGCACCACGATGGCGAACGCCTTGAGGGTGAAGGCCAGCCCCACGGTGGGGGTGGGCGACTGGATGACGGCGATCATCACCCCGCCCATGCCGGCCAGCAGCGCCGAGAGCGCGAACGCCACCAGGTAGACGCGGTTCACCTCGAGGCCCACCAGCCCGGCCCCCACGCGGTTCTGCGCCACGGCGCGCATGGCGCGGCCCAGCGGGGTGCGGGCGAGCGTCCAGTAGAGCGCCGCCACCAGCGCCACCGAGATGACGAACGAGCCCAGGGGCACCATGCCGACGCTGACGCCGCCCAGCTGGTAGCCGATGGAGCGGTAGGGCACGTTGGCGATCGAGCGCGGGTCGCCGCCCCAGATCACCAGCGCCAGGTTCTGCAGGATGATGCCGACGCCGAACGTCAGCAGCATCTGGTTGAGCTCGGGCGCCTTGAGCACGAAGCGGATGGTCGAGAGATAGATGACCCCGCCGATGACGGCCAGCGCCGGCGCCACGATCAGCAGCGACAGCAGGGGGTCGAAGCCGAAGCTCACGAACAGCTGATAGGCGAGGAACGCGCCGACCATGAAGAACTCGCCGTGGGCGAAGTTGACGATGCCGATCACGCCGATGGCGAGCGCCAGCCCGACCGACACCAGGGCGTACAGCCCGGAGGCGAGCACGCCCGAGACGAGCGCTTGGGGGAGGAGAGATAGGTCCATGTTCGGCTGGTGGGCGTTCCCTTCGTCAGATAGCCGCGGCTGGCGCTACGCGCAGGCGGGCCGCGGGCGGGGGCGGGTGGGGGCGTTCAGGCACGCCCCCACCCGGTCATCGGACCTCAGTTGCAGCTGATGAGCGGCGCGGTGGCGCGCTCGACGGGCCACACGAGCTCGCGGACGCCGTTCTGGAACTGGAAGACGTTCCACATCTCGGCGCCGAAGCCCTGGTGCTTGGCCTGCACCGAGGGGCCGAAGCCCCACTCGCCCATGGGCGAGCGGAAGGTGCCCTGCTCGAGGGCGGCGATCACGGCCGCCTGGTCGGTGGAGCCGGCGGCGTTGATGGCGTCGGCGTAGGCCCACAGCATGGCGTAGCCGATGGCCGCGAAGTAGTTGTCGGGCTGGCTGTTGTGCATGGCCACGTAGGCGTCGAGGAACTGCTTGGCCTCGGGGTTGGGCATGTTCGGCAGGAAGCCGATCAGGCCGGTGACGCACTGCGCCTCGGGCGCGGCGTCGAACTCGCTGGGCCAGCCCGGAGGGGCGCCGAAGATGTACTGCGGGCGGTAGCCCAGCTCGCGCACCTGGCTGGTGAGGGGCACCACGTCGGAGTCGTAGCCGATCCAGTAGAGCATCTCGGCGCCGGTGGCGGCGGCCTTGGAGATGGCGGCGCGGAAGTCGCCGGTGCCGCCCGACAGGGTCGACTTGAAGGCCTCGCGCAGGAGCACCTCCATGCCGGCCTCCTCGAGGAGCGCCTGGGCGCCCACGGCGCCGGGGCCGCCGAAGGCGGAGTCCTCGTGGAGCAGCGCCACGGTCTGCACGCCGGTGTAGGCCTGGAAGGCGGTCGAGGCCTCGGTGTTCTGGTAGTCCCAGGGGTGGACGTGGAAGAACCAGTCCTCCTGGCCGAGGAGCTCCTCGATGCCGTCGAAGCCGTCGATGCCGATGCCCGACACGGCGCCGCCGGTCCAGAGCACGACCGGCTGGAAGGTGCGGAACGGCTCGACCAGCGCCAGCGTCACGCCGGAGGAGTAGCCGCCGCCGATGAACTCGACGCCGTCCTCGGTCATGAGCTTCTCGAAGGCGGCCACGCCCGTGGCGGCGTCGGCCTTGGTGTCCTCGAGGACGATGGCGAGGGGCTGGCCGAGCACGCCGCCGGCCGCGTTGATCTCGGCGAGGGCGAGGTCGACGCCGGCCTTGAGCGCCTGGCCGGTGCCGGCGGCGCCGCCGGTGAGGGGGGCCAGGACGCCGATGGTGACGCCCTGGGCGAGGCCGAGCGAGAGGAGCGCGGCCGTTAGGACGATGACGATACGCTTCATGACTGTGTTGCCTCCTTGGAACTGGGGTTGCGGGTCGACGGGCGGACGGTGGCAGCGGGTCGCGCCGACGGCGGCGCGCCCGGGGAGAGGACCGGTGGGCGTCACATGGGCGTGACCCCGCGGGGCGCGGTCTCGGCGTCGCGCAGGAAGGGGGCCAGCAGCGCCGCCACCGCGGTGGCGTTCTCGATGGGGGCGGCGTGGCCCGCGCCGGGCACGAGGCGCACGCCGTCCGGGTCGCGCCCGAAGCGCGCGAGCACCTCGCGGTGCGCGCGCACGGGCGTCAGCACGTCGTCCTCGCCGACGGCCACCAGCAGCGGCAGCCCCAGGCGGGAGAGGGCGGGGCGCAGGTCGGGCTCGGCGTCGCCGCTGAGCAGCAGCCCCTCGATCAGGCCGCGCACCGCCGCCTGCGGCTGGCCGGCCGCCAGGGCGCGCGCCTCGGCGAGCGCCTCCGCGTTGGCCGCCAGGAAGTCGGGGCCCCACACCCACGGCAGCGCGGCGTCGAAGCGCGCGGCCGCGCCGCCCAGCTCGAGGGCGGTGAGCCAGGCGCGCACCGCCGCGCGCAGGCGCGCGTCGACGGCGGCGAAGGTGTCGAGCAGCGTCACGCTCGCCACCGCGCCGCGCAGCGCGCGCAGGCGCGCCTGCTCCTCGCGCGGCAGCCCGACGGCCAGCTCGGGGTCGGCGAGCCACGCCAGCAGCAGCTGCGCCACGTAGCCGCCGTTGGAGAGCGCCGCCACGTGCAGCGGCGCCAGCCCGCGGCCTGCCAGGTCGGCGAGCAGCGCCAGCAGGTCGCGCGCGTGGCGCTCGCGGCGGTAGGGGCCCGCGGGGGCGTCGGACGCCCCCTGGCCGCGCATGTCGTAGCGCACCACGCTGCGCTCGGGCTCGAGGAGGCGCGCCAGGGCGTTCCACGAGCCGGTGGTCATGGTGAGGCCGTTGACCAGCAGCAGCGGCCGGCGCCCCGCGGGGGCGTCGCGGCGCTTCGCCTCCACGTGCAGCGTCGCGCCGTCGTCGACGGCCAGGCGCCAGGCGCGCTCGCTCACGCCTCGCTCCGTTCGAAGGCGCGCCTCAGCTCGGTCTTGAGGACCTTGCCGGCGCCGCTCTTGGGCAGGGCGTCGAGCAGGCGGATCTGCTTGGGCACCTTGTAGTTCGCCAGGCGCCCGCGCAGGAAGCCGCGCAGCTCCTCTTCCGTCAGGCTGGCGCCGGGGTGGAGGCGCACGGCGGCCAGGCCGACCTCGCCCCAGCGCTCGTCGGGCACGCCCAGCACGGCGCACTCGGCCACCGCCGGGTGGTCGTAGATGGCGGCCTCGACCTCGCTGGGGAAGACGTTCTCGCCGCCCGACACGAACATCTCCTTGCGGCGCCCCACGATGCCGAAGAAGCCCTCCTCGTCGCGCACGGCCAGGTCGCCGGTCCAGAGCCAGCCGTCCCTCAGCACCAGCGCCGTCTCGTCGTCGCGCTCGAAGTAGCCCTGGAACACGTGGGGGCCGGCGAGGGTCAGCTCGCCGACCTCGCCGGGCGCGCACTCCGAGCCGTCCTCGCGGCGCACCACGGCGCGCGCGTGCAGCATCGGCTTGCCCACCGACCAGGGCCGCGCCTCGGCCTGGTCGAGGGTGATGGTGAAGCAGTTGACGCCCGCCTCGGAGAGGCCGTAGCCCTGCTTGAAGCGCACGCCGCGGCGCGCGAACGCGGCGCGCACGGGCTCGGGGCAGGCGGCGCCGCCCGAGATCGCCCAGCGCACGCTGCTCAGGTCGGCGTCCGCGAAGCGCTCGTGCTCGGCGAGCATGTGGAACATGGTCGGCACCAGGAACAGCGCCGTGGCGCGGTGCTCCTCCACCAGGCGCAGGTACTCGCCGGCCTCGAAGGCGGGCTGCAGCACCACCCGGGCGCCCAGGTGCAGCAGCGGCAGGGTGAACACGTTGACGGCGGCGTGGAAGGCGGGGGTGGCTTGGACCACGCAGTCGTCGGGCCGCAGGCCCCAGGAGAACACCGTGTTGACGGCGTTGTAGAACCCCTGGCGGTAGGGCAGCATGGCGCCCTTGGGCAGGCCGGTGGTGCCGCCCGTGAGCAGGACCATCTGGGTGTCCTCGGGGCCCACGCCCGGGTCGGGCAGGGGAGCGGCGGGGCTGGCGGCGAGCGCCGCCTCGTACCCCTCCAGCGCCAGGGACGCCGCGCCGGCGCCGCGGGCGGCGGCCGCGCCGCGCTCGGCGTTGGGCTCGTCGTGGAGCACCAGGCTGGGGCGCAGGTAGGCGCCGATGGCCTCCTGCTCCGGCAGCGCCAGGCGCGTGTTGAGCGGGGCGTAGACGAAGCCGAGCTTGGCGGTGGCCAGGATCAGGTCGAGGTGCGCCAAGTGGTTCTGGGCCACGATCGACACGCGGTCGCCGCGGCCCACGCCGCGCGCCGCCAGCAGGTTGGCCAGGCGCGTGGCGCGCTCGTTCAGCTCGGCGTAGGCGTACCAGCGCCCGGCGAAGCGGACGGCCGGGGCGTCGGGCGTCAGCTCGGCGCGGCGTTGGGCCAGGTCGAGGATCATCGCGCGGCCCCCGCGGCCACGGCGGCGGCCGCGCCCGCCTCCGCGCCCGCGCCGACCGCGCCCGACCAGCGCAGCGCCAGCGCGTTCCACACGTAGCCCACCCCGGCCGCCACCAGCACCGCCAGGTCGCCGTCCTGCAGCAGCCCGCGCTCGGCGGCGAGCAGCAGGGAGAGGAGCTGGTCGACCTGGCCCAGGTGGCCGTAGTCGCTGAGGTAGACCGAGCGCTCGGGCGGCAGGCCCAGCTGGTCGAGCAGGTAGTCGTGGGCGCTGCGCTTCATGTGGAGCATGGCCAGGTAGGCCACGTCCTCGGGGTTGGCGCCGGAGCGCGCCACCGCCTCGCGCACCACGCGCACGAACGTCGCCAGGCTCTTCTCCTCCAGGCGCGCCTTCATGCCGGCGGGGTCGGTGACCTGCAGGCGGTAGTCGGCGAGGTTGTCGGGCGTGAGCGGTGCCTTGGTGCCGCCCACCGGCACCAGCACGTCGAGCGAGAAGCTGCCGTCGGTGACGATGCTCGAGCCCAGCACCTCGTGGCCGCGTCCACGCTGCACCACGGCCGCGCCGCCGCCGGCGCCCAGGTTGTACATGAAGCGCACGCGCTCGTCGCCGAGGTCGATGAGGTCGGAGTTGCGGTAGCCGCCGGCCACCAGCACGGTGTTCACGCTGTCGTCGGCCACCAGCAGGTCGCGCGCCTGCTTGATCGCCAGTACGGCGGTGCCGCACTTCTGGCCCACGTCGTAGGCGTAGGCGCGGCGCGCGCCCAGGTCGTAGGCGAGCTTGATGCCCGCCGTCCACACCGGGTACTCCTTGTACTCCTCGGTGATGGAGACGACCACGTCGACGTCCTCGGGCCGCACGCCCGCCTGGGCCAGCGCCCGCTCGGCGGCCCACACGCCCATGGCGGTGGGGTGGTCGTCTTCGCCGGGCAGCACGCGCTGGGTGATGCCCATCTTCTCGCGCACCACCCACTCGGGCACGCCGCTGGCCGCGGCGAGGTCGGCGGCGCTGAGGCGCCCTTCGGGCACGTAGGCGCCCAGGCCGGTGACGCCCACGTACGGCCGTGCGCTCACCGCGCGCCCTCCGGCGCCAGGCCCGCGAACAGCAGCTCGTGGGTCGACGCGAGCACCGCCGGCGGCGGCGGGCTGTGCTCCCAGATGGCGTAGCGGAGCCCCAGGAAGTGAGCCACGCCCATCAGCGCCCAGGCCTGTGCCTCGGCGTCGCCGCGGCGGATCTCGCCCCGTTCCTGGGCCGCGGCGAGGCGCTCGGCGTAGGCGTCGGCCAGCGTCTGGTAGTACTCGCGGTAGATGCTCTCGTCCACGAACTGCGACTCCATCACCACGCGGTAGAGGTTCTGGTGCTCGAGCGCGAAGCGGATGAACGCCTCGAGCCCCGCCTTCTCGACCTCCACGCGGTGGGTGAGCCCGCGGGTGGCGGCCGACAGCGCGCGGCGCAGACGCCGGCCCATGTCGCGCACCAGCTCGCGCAGCACGTCGTCCTTGCTGGGGAAGTAGAGGTAGAAGGTGCCCTGCGCCACCCCGGCGCGGTTCACGATGCTGGCGATGGAGGTGCGGGCGAAGCCGTTCTCGCCGAACTCGGTCTCGGCGGCGTCGAGGATGCGCTGCCGCGTCGCTTCGCCGCGCGCGGTGGTGGGGCGTGGAAGGTCGCTCAAGCTCGCTCTCTCCGGCGCCGCGACGGCTCGGCCCGCGGCGCACATGACAGCTGATTCATCAGTCAGTTGACGGGAGCGTACGTTCGTTAGGCCGGCCTGTCAACGAGAGGCGGGGCGGGGTGGGTACACAGGCCGCCGCCGCGCGCGGCCGGCGCTGCGACGGCTACCCCGGGGATCCGCGCCGGGCGCGTCTATACTTCCTCCGAGACCGGCATGGCCTGGGTGCGACGCGCCCTGGCGCCCGCTCGCGACTCCGTCCCCTTCCGACGCCTCTGGCGCGGGCCGCCGACCCCGACGACGCTCGATCCCAGAAAGGGGGACGAATGTTCGAGATCCTGTTCCCTCTCACGGGCTCCTTCACCGACGCCAGCGCGCTGCCGCACGCGCTCGAGATGGCGCGCGTCACGGGCGCCAGGGTCCACCTGGTGCGGGTCCTGGAGAGCCGCCGCGCCAGCGACCGCCCCATCGACCCCGTCGACTGGCACATCAAGAAGCTCGAGGCCGAGGGGGCGCTGGCGGAGGCGGCCGCGCGCTTCGCCGAGGCCGGCGTGCCCGTCGAGGAGGTGCTCCTCGAGGGCAACCCCACCGAGCACCTGCTCCACTACGCGCACCGCACCGGCGCCGAGCTGATCGTGCTCGCCGGCGGCACCGGTCGCGGCACCATCGGCGCGCTGGGGGGCGAGCTGCTGTGGCGCTCCTACCTCACCACGCTGCTCGTGCGGCCGGTGCCGCTCGAGCCCGTGGCCGACGAGCCCGAGACGCGCGCGGCGTCGACCCGCGCCACCTTCGAGCGCGGCCGCGGCCTCGACACGCGGCCGGTGGACCAGGGGGCGTTCAGCGCCAGCACGCTGAGCGCCGCCCTCTCGCGCGTGACCGTCAGCCGCTGGCTCCCCGGCCGCGGCGGCGGCCGCGCGGCGGCCGCGCTGGTGCCGGCCGGCGCTCCGGCCCCCGGCACCGAGGCCACGCTCGCCCCCGGCGCCGAGGCCACGCCCGCGGGCGC
>Ga0123332_1004866_pt1 | contig 11585 bp, 8 predicted proteins | sample BioC12SIPDNA_4_FD_89958 | JGI IMG/M metagenome (GOLD analysis project Ga0123332, IMG submission 89958) | Anaerobic biogas reactor microbial communites from Washington, USA - Biogas_R2_A C12 SIP DNA | ecosystem: Engineered > Bioreactor > Anaerobic > Unclassified | place: Washington, USA...
CATGAATATGCGGCCCGCGCTGCCGGCGCGCTGCGGTTCACCGCCAAGGACCTGCTGGACTTCGGCGTGATCGATACCGTGCTCCAGGAACCGCTCGGCGGCGCGCACCGCGACCCGCACCAGATGGCCACGCGTCTGAAAGTCTACCTGGTCAAAACGCTCCGCGAACTGTCCGCCCTCGATCGCACTCAACTGCTGCAGGAACGGTACGAGAAGTTCCGCCGCATGGGCGTGTTCCTCGAAGACACAGCGCCGACGACGGCCGACCCGACACCCACCTGATTCGCAACTTTTCCGGCGCCGCCGAGCGGACAAGTCCCAGTTGCGTGCTATGCTTTCAGCAGGCCGTCGGTGCGACACGCCAGGTTCTGTCCTGTCGCCACATCTGACGTGGGCCGCCCCGCAGGTCACCCTGCCAGCACTTACCTCATATCTACGACTCATCCACAGACTCCATCCGGAAGCACGACGTCCTGGGTGGCGGAAGATCGCGGCGAGTTCCGTGTGATTGGTCGGGTTGTCACGGACCGTTCGATCTCGCCACCCGGGCGTCTGTCTTTGAACAGCTTGCCTGGTTTGCGGGCCCTGCTTGCGGCCTGCAGTCGTTGCGACTGCCGCGATGGCCCTGACCGTCACAACCGCACCTGATCCAGGTTACCGCGGCAGGCCGCAACCGCGCGCTGGGGAAAAATCCCCACGGCCGCGGGCACATCGCCCATATATGACCTATGGTTTCTATTGAATAAGCGCGCGGATCCGTCCACAGTCGTCCACGAATCAGGTCTCGCAACGAATTCTGTCTTCTCTTTCGGCGGAGCTCACCTATGGCACCTATTCGCACTCGCGGTTCTGAGCCGCTCGTGGCCCCACGTCCGTCGCGCCGACGCCGACGCGGAGCAATTATCGTTCTGGCAGCCTTGCTGATGATCGTGATGATGGCCGTCCTGGCCATGAGTATCGACACAGGCTACATGTACACCATGCAGACCCAGCTGGATCGGTCGGTCGACGCGGCGGCGCTGGCTGGAGCGGCCGTGTTGATCGAGGGCACCGAGGCGGCTCACGAGCAGGTGCTGGAGTACCTGGTGCGCAATCCGGTCGGGAAGCAGGCCGTCGCAGTGACGGAGGAGAACCTGGGTGAACTGACGGCGCGATTTGTGTCGGAACATGCCAACGACTATGAAATCTTGTGGGGTGATTGGAACGCCGCCAGTGGACAGATCACTCCGACCGACACGTTGCCTTCGGCAGTCTCGGTGTCGATGACCTATCCGAACCTGCCGTTCTTCTTCGGGCGTGTGCTGGGGCACAACACGTTCGCTGTGCATTCGAGCGCGGTCGCCATGTATCAGCCGCGCGACATCGTCGTGGTCCTCGACTTCTCGGGGTCCATGAACGATGACAGCGAACTCAAGTCCATCAACACGTTCGGCCTGGACGCGATCATGGGGGGGCTGGCCGAGATGTACAGCGAACTAGGCTCGCCCGAGTACGGCAACATGGTGTTCGAGCCGCAGTACATCACGGTCGCGGGCGCCGGCAACCCGATGATCTCGGTTGAGTACCGGTACAGGTCGGTCTACGTGACGTCGGAAAAACCCCTGCAGAACGTGGTGCTCAGGTTCTCCGACGGCTCCACGCAGAAGACCACGATCTCGTCCGGCGCGACGACCGGCACGTTCGCCGGCACCGGCAGCAAGGCTGGCAAGGCAATCTACCGCGTGTGGGTCAAGTCCGACAACAACCTGAGCGGCGAAGGCTACGATTACGGTGAAGGCTTCAACTTCGGCACCTCGACGATTCGGGCCACGATCAAGACGGCCCTGGGGCTGAACGACGTGCCGTATCCGTATCCGTCCGGCAGCTGGAACGCGTTTATCGATTACGGTCGCAGCAACAGCACGAACAAGTCGGCCGGCTTCGAGTACCGTTTTGGCTACGCCAACCTGATCAACTACTGGCTCGAGCAGCAGGCCTCGTACGCCAAGACTCCCGACCTGTGGAAGGTCAGCGCGCAGCCGGTCACGGCGCTCAAGGATGCTGTCAACGTGTTCATGGACTACATCCGGGAAGTCGACACCAACGATCGCGTCAGCCTGGTCATATACGACGCGCTGGACGGCAACGCCGTCGTGGAAGTCGGGCTGACCACGAACCTCGACCTGGTGCCGCAGATCACGCGCCAGCGGCAAGCCAGCCATTATCATAACTACACCAATATCGGAGCCGGCATGCAGAAGGCGCGTCAGGAACTGACGGCGCGCGGCCGCGAGAACGCCTTCAAGATGATCGTCCTCATGACGGACGGAAAAGCCAACTGGTACAACGGCACCTACAACGAGGCGGCCGCCGAAAGCCAGGTGTTGTCCGAAGCCCATGCCGACGCCGCGCTGCGTTATCCGGTCGTGGCGATCAGCCTCGGTGCTGGAGCCGACACGGCACTGATGGCTCAGGTCGCGGAGATCACCAAGTCACGTCACTTCAACGTGCCGGGTGGTGCCGTGCTCGGCGACTACCGCGAAGGCCTGATACAGGTCTTCCGCGAGATCGCCGACGCACGTCCGCTGAAACTCGTGCAATGACCTGATTGCCTCCAGCGCTGATGTCGACGACGAGCCGCGTTGCACCAAACGCGGCTCGTTCGTTGCACCAAACGCGGCTCGTTCGTTTTGCGTCCGCGACCGCGCCCGAAACCGAGCCGTCGACACGCCCCAAACCGGGCCCGCCGATGCGTCTGAAACCGGGCGTCAGAGGCCCACAGCCTGGGCTTTCCCGCACCTCTCCCCAACGTCTGATAATGTTTCTTATGTTCGGTTGCGTCCCCGGTTTTCCCCGGGATTCTGGTATGATGTGTGCGCGCGGGGGACTCAGCGTTTGCTCTCCACGAGCAGTGTCACGGGCCCGTCATTGACCAGCGCCACGTCCATATGAGTGCGGAAGCGTCCCGTCGCCACGGGAACCCCCTGGCGTTCCACGGCGCGCACAAAACACTCGTACAAACGCTCCGCCAGTTCAGGTGGCGCGGCGCCGATGAAGCTGGGGCGGCGCCCTTTGCGGCAATCGGCCCAGAGCGTGAACTGACTCACCACCAGCATCGCGCCGCCGATCTCCGGAAGGGCCCGGTTCATCTTCCCCTGGTCGTCCTCGAAGATCCGCAGTTCGACCACCTTGCGTGCCAGGTAGTCAGCGTCGGCGGCGGTGTCGTCGAGGCCGACGCCCAGCAGCACCAGCAGCCCGCGCTCGATCTGCCCGACGATCTCGCCGGCCACCGTCACACTCGCCTGACTGACGCGCTGCACGCATGCCTTCATGACTCACACTCACTGGCAAAACACATGATACAACAGCAACACATGGTACAACGGCCGGCGGTGCTCTAGAATGAGGCGTATGAAACGACTGCTGGCCATTACGATGGGTGACCCGACGGGGGTGGGACCGGAGATCATTGCGCGCGCCTGGAGCGACAGGTCGTTGCACGCGCAGGTGCGGATGGTGGTGCTCGGTCATCCGGAGATCATGCGGCGCGCGATCCGGTTGGTGCGGGGTTCGGCGCGCGTCGTGGAAGTCACGTCGGTGGAGGCGGCCGACTCATCGCTCGAGCAGCTGCCGTGCCTGCAGTGCAGTGACGATCGCGTGGTCGCGGTGCCGCCGAGGACCCTGCACCCGCTGGGCGGCCAGGCGGCCTACGAGGCGGTGACCATGGCCACCGGGTTGGCACAGGCCGGCCGCGTGGATGGGATCGTCACGGCCCCCTTGAACAAAGCGGCGCTGGCGGCGGCCGGGCACGCCTACCCGGGCCACACCGAGTTGCTGGCCGACCTGTGCGGCGTCGACGAAGTGGCGATGATGCTCTACCTGGGACCGAGCGAGCTGGTGCGCGGCCCCGCCGGGTTGGGCGTCGCGCACGCCACACTCCACATGGCCCTGCGCGATATCTTCACGTCGCTCACCCCGGAGCGCATCGTCCGGACCGCGAGGCTGGCCCATGTGGTGACGCACTGCCTGCTCGACGCGACGCCCGCCCCGGCTGCGCCCCGCATCGGCGTCTGTGCGCTCAACCCGCATGCGGGCGAGCAGGCGTTGTTCGGCGACGAGGAGGAGCGGATCATCCGTCCGGCCGTGACGCATGCCGCCGACGCCGGCATGGACGTGTCCGGCCCGTTCCCGGCTGACACACTTTTGGCACGCGCGACGGCCGGTGAATTCGACGCGGTCGTCGCCATGTATCACGATCAAGGACACATCGCGCTGAAACTGCTCGGCATGCATCGGGCCGTCAACATCACGTTGGGACTGCCCGTGATCCGCACCAGCGTCGCGCACGGCACCGCCTTCGACCTGGCCGGCACCGGGCAGGCCCGCTGCGACTCGATGATCGAGGCGATCCGCGTGGCCGCGATCCTGATCGACCGCCAGTCGCTGCTCAGTTGGAACCCGTGATCCCGTGACCCCGCGCCGGGACGCCGCGTCGGTGGGGCGGCACAGCACCAAGTGCCCGACTGCAGGCGGCACACGCCTGCCTCGCATCGCGCGACCGGCTCATCGGCAGCCCCCCCTGCCCTGCTCTGCCCTCCCCTGCACTGTCCTGCTCTGCCCGTCTGCTACCCGCTTGTCCCGGTCACTTCTTCATGACCGTGCGGAGCCGCGCAATGTACTCATCCGTACGTTCGTCCACCTGCTGATTGTCGCTCGGGCGGTAGTCGAACAGGCTGGCGTCCAGATCGGAGCGGAAGTGGACGTCAAACAGTTCCCAGGTGACGAGCGCCTGGCGCGCAGCGGGCGCGTCGGACGTTCGATCCGACGGAGCATCACGGTAGTACGAAATCGCATAGGGAAAGAGCGGAATGACCTGATCGCGCCCCAGCATCAGGGTGACGCCGTGCGGCAGGTGCGGGGGGAGTGCCGATAGATTGGCCGGCTGGCCCGCCTGGATCGCCGCCTGCTGGTCAGGCAGCAGATTGGCCAGGATGGCCGGTCGCCAACGCCCTTCAATGATCCAGACGGGCAGGTTTTCCTGGCCGACCACCGTCGCTGTGGGGGTATCGAACACGAAATGGGTGTCGAGCGCGGCGAGCAGTTTGGGCAGACCGCCGAGCGCCATCCACAAGGTGGGGGGCGGAGGCACGTCGGCCGGCCCGACCTGGCTGGCCACATCACGCAATCTCCGCAGATTGACACGGCTGAGCGTGTTTTCGTCCCCCTGGCTGCGGCGGATCCAGAACGTGTCCCCGTCGCTGATCTGCTGCACGCTGCTGGACCGGGCGGTGACGTCTTCGGCCGCATTGCACAGCTTTATGTCGAGGCGCAGCATCAGACGAGGTCCGCTGCTCAGCTGCAAATAGTTTCCGGAACCGACCAGTTGCTGGCCGAAGATGTTGACTTTCTGGCGTGTACTGGCCTCGATGCCCGGCAGCATGAGCAGGCGTTGGGCGGCCTGAGACACGAGTTCCTGTCCAGTGACCGGGCGGGGCGTGGAGGCAGCCGCCGAATCCCCGACCTGTGTTGGACCGTCGGCAGCAACTCGTGACTTGTCGGCAACTTGCGACGCGCCTGGAGGCAAGACTTCGGCGGCCAGCAGGACCACCAGCAGCAGCGGCGGGATTGGCAACATGTGGTTCATGGTGCGGTTGTGTTGGTTTTGCCAAAGAATCTCGTTATTACACGCCGATCAAGATCCCAAAGAGACGTTACTCCCGCACTGCTTGCGCGGGATGACCCAGCGGCTTGCCGCGGACCGGGACACTGTCGTCCGAACTGCGCGAGCCGCCGGAGGAGCGGGACCAACCTGGGCGGGCCATTTTAGGGTGGCATGCGAGGTGGTGTCCACGCCAAATGCATGACGGCGCAAGCCCGACGTATGGCCGGTGGAATCCGCAACCGTCCAGACTCGTTCCGAACAGACCAGCCAGGAGTCACCAGCAGCTCAGGCCCAGATTGGTAGCTCGCGGGCAGGGGCACCGCGTAGGGGGGAATTTATGAAGACCTGCATCTCGCGTTGGATCACGCTCACTGCCATCGCCCTGTTGGCGATGGGGTGTGCTCATCACCGGTCGTATAATCTACCGCCTGCCGCGCGGTTGATGGAGCCGGGTCCCGGAGTGGGTGGCCCGGGGCCGGGTGTACTGGCGCCACCGCCGCCGCCCGTAGCGGCCACGGGCCTGTCTGGAGCACCGGGACAAACGGACGTCGTACCGACTTCCGGCTATATGCCAGACCCCAATTTCGGCCTGGTGGCCGGCCCGCCGCCGACCGTCCAGATTCTCTTTGCCAAGCCGGAGAGCATGATGGTGGCTTGGGACGTGGGGGGGATCGGTTACTTCGACTCCGAACCACTCGTGGTCCCCGGCCGCTACAGCTTCCCGACCGGCGGCATGTACCGGCTCAAGATTTCCAACATCCAGGGGCGTGAAGGGGTGGAGCGTTACCCGACGCTGGAGGTCGGCCCGATCACCTTCCGCACCGAAGCATATCTGGCCCACAACGCCATTCCGATCCAGTTCACGGACGAGGACTTCGATCAGGTAGCGGTCGGCAATTTCGTGACCAAGGTGATCTACCTGCCCGATCCGGAATTCCAGGAACTGGCGTTGGCCGGTGTGGAAACGCTGGTCAGCACGCGGCTCGATCCGGGCGTTGACCCGATCGTGGAAGCCGATCGCCGCGGCTCGATCCTGGCGATCATCCGTATGGGCAACAAGGACCTTGAGTTGCCCGGCGCGATCAGCAACGCGCAAGGCGGGGTCATGCCGGTAGGTGCCGTGGCCGGCGCTGGCGCAGGCTATGGCGCCGGCGGCCCGATGGGCGTGCAGCAGTGCTACCGTCCTGGCGAATGCCCGACCAGTGCGGGGATGTACCCGGGTGGAGCCGTGCCCTACGGTAACGTGCCGACCTACCTGTCCGGCGTGACGGTTCCCGAATGGGGTATGCCGATCAGCGGGACGCCGATCGGGCTGCCTGGCCCGCCCCACGTGCCGCTGGGGGGCCCGGCCGGCCTGCAGAAGCATGTGATCCGCAACCACACGCCGATGCACATTCCCGAGCCGGTTCACAAGTTCCGGATGGACGTGCGACAGCAGCCCGGCTACAGCTATCCGGCGCCGCCGACACGCATGCACATCCGCGAGCAGAACATGTACCCGCCGTTGCGGTTCGGGCAGAGTCATGACGACGCGCACGAGTGTGTCCGGTAGCGGACCGGCGTGTGCCAATACATGTGGGAGGCGACTCCCGTCGCCGAACGAAGACACTCGCTTCGGTCGTCGGCACCGGAGTCGCCTCCCGTTCTTTTGTCGGAAGGTGACCATGTACGCTCGAATGTGCCCCAGACGTGAGCAGCACTCATGCGCGGCCGGCGCGCGGCCGACCGCGTCCCCCCTGCGTTGCCTGGTCGCCCTGGTGACGTTCGCGGTCGCGTCGTCCTCGGCTGTCGCGCAACAACGGCCCTACCATTACTTCTACTCGGCCGATATGCCGCCGGGCACGATCGGCGCTGCGCAGCTGTTGCGTGGTGGACCACTGCCGGGCCATTTTCAGCCGGTAGAGATCACCGGGCCCCCGGAGGCACAGCTGGCCATTGCCACCGAAGGCACGTACGAGCCGCCGCAACTCGCACCGCTGCGGGTCGCCCTGCTGGTCGGCAAGGTCTATCGCCTGAAAGTCACCAACATTCCGTTTCGCGCCGGGCAGGAACTGTACCCGAGCGTGGAGATCATCAACCGGCTCTATCCGCCGCCGGGCAGCGAAACGCGGTTCCCGATCCCGATCGAACTGACTCGCGAAGAACTGGAAATGGCGCTGCGCGGCCAGTACGTGGTACGTGTGATCTACCTGGAAAACCCGCGCGCGGCGTTGCCCGCTCGCGAGGATCCACGCCAGCAGCGGTACTTCGAGGTGGGACCCAACCAGGATCCACTCGAAGTGGCCGACGCGTTGGGACGCCCGATGGCCATCTTGCGGATCGGGTCGCGCGTGCCGGACATGGACCGCGAAAGCGGCCGCTTCCTGTTTGACAGCCCGCCATGGATACCCTTGCCGGCCGAGGTCGCGGCGGAAACCTCCACGGAGGCTGTGCCCGACGCCGGCCCGGTTCCGCCTGTGGTCGCCACGCCACCAGCTGATACGGCCTGGCCCGCTGAGCCCCACACAACGCGGCAGACACCCAGCGCCGCGGGAGTAACGCGATGACGCTTGCCTTCTCGTCCGCTGTGGTCGCCTGCCCGCGCGGCCGTGTCGCGCCCCACCACCGACATGTACAACATCCGGCCGGAACGGCCCCGCAGTCCATCCGCCGATCACGATCCCGCGGGGCCAGCCTGACGGACCGCGCAGCCCCCTGGTGTCTGATCGTCGCCACCAGCCTGATCCTCTGTAGTTGCCGCGGACTGGACCCGACCACCTGGGGTTCACACCCTGAGGATCGTGTCGCGCAGCGAACAACCACCAGCACCGCCGGCTCGTCCGACCCGTCCATGCCGATGCCGGACGTCACAAGACCACCGGTCACGCCCGCGCAAAGTGGCGGTCAGCAACTGGCGCGTCTCCCGTCGGTCCCTGCTCAACAGTCGTTGACCGACACGGCCGACACGGCGGATGGTCCGGCAGCGTCCCTGGCCAGTGACGTGATACCGGTGGGCCACACGACTCCGGTTGCCCCAGCGGCGGCCGCCGTGGGCCCGTTCCCACGTGGTGTCTGGTGCCCGCCAGGCTATCCGCCGCCGGTACCCGGCGCGCCGTGCCCACCTGCCGGCACGCCCTGTCCCTCCTGCCTGCCTCAGCAACTGCCGAACAGTTCCAACACCGGGTGCCCCAACGGGCTCCCCTGCGGCGCGTGGACGCCCCCTGGACTGACCTGCCCGTGGCCGGACGACGAGTACCTGTGTGACGGCGGCGATGAGGCGCCGGCCGTGCGGATCCGCAACGACTGGCGCGTGGACGGCCTGCAGACCGAGGACACCGTCGTGCACTACGACACGGTTACCGGAGACACGCATGTGCAGCCTTCGAATCGCGTGTGCATCTATGCGCCACGGTTCGCGGCGGTCAGGAAGGTCTACGGTATCGTGCAGCACGACGCGCGGCAGCAGCCGCTGGGCGTGGAGAACCCGGTTCCGCTCGAGGGAGTGGGGGATGTGCGGATTACCACGACGGCGGTCCAGCCCGTGCAGCCGGGACTGAACCTGGGCACACGTTCGCCGAGCGCGTTCCGCGACCGCATGCCGCCGACTGGTTTCGAAAACAGCCAGGGTCTGACCGGCATCCACGGCGGCCTGCTCCCCTACGAACGCTTCGCGATGATCCACCGCAGCCAGATGGACAACTCCGAGAAAGCGCGGCTGGCCGAGCGTGTGGCGGCGGCCGCGGCGTGGAGCCACGACACGGCACTCCAGGTGGCGATCGACAACCTGGCGCTGCAGGAAGATCTGGGCGTGGCCGAAGCCGAGTCGCTGCACATCTTCTCGCTCGAGGGCAAACCGCGCCTGCAAGTCTGCAAGATCGCCTCCCGCCACGAAGCGCGGCCCGGCGAAACCGTGGAGTTCACCATTCGCTTCGACAACGTCGGCGATCAGGTCATCGGCAACGTCACCGTCATCGACAATCTGACCACGCGATTGGAGTATGTCGAGGGGAGTCAGTCGTGCACGCTCAAGGCCAACTTCAGCGTGTCCGACAACCAGAGTGAATCGTTGACGTTGCGGTGGGAGATCGTCGAGCCGATGCCGGTGGGCGAGGGAGGTATCATTCGCTTCCAATGCCGCGTGCGGTAGTACCCGCCGGAGTACGTAACAGGACCGGCCCGCGCGGCACGTCTGGGCGTGCTGGCCGGCCGGGAGGGGTCGGCAGGCGGGGTCGGCCGGGCCATCCAGCGATTCTCAAGCGGATGGCTTCTTGCAATTTCCGGCTGCTCCAGCGACGATGATAGCTTCTATCCGGCTGACAGAATCGCGCCCAGGGGGGCACGCGACAGTGCCCAGCGCGATACGTGCTTTTTTTCCGGCCCAGCTGACTTGGTGCTGCCAGGCGGTGCGTCGCGGGTAACGCGGTCCACTGCGCAGCGGTCCGCGGGCTGACAAGTGGAGAACACATGACCAATTCATGGATCGCCGATCGTACGCGTCTGTTCGATAGCAGCGGAATCCGCAAGGTATTTGACCTGGCCAGCAAGATGCAGTCGCCGATCGATCTGTCCATCGGTCAGCCGGACTACGATGTGCCGGAGCCGGTGCGGGCCGCCTGCATCCAGGCCATCGATTCGGGCAAGAACAGTTACTCGTTGACGCAGGGCATGCCGGTGCTGCGGGAGAAACTGCAGGCCCGGATCGATGCGCGGTACCAGCACGCCGACCGGAGCGTGTTTGTCTCGTCGGGGACCAGCGGCGGGATCGTGCTGACGCTGCTGGCCCTGGTCAACCCGGGCGACGAGATTCTGATTTTCGACCCGTACTTCGTCATGTATGAGGCGTTGACGCGACTGGTAGGCGGCACGCCGGTGTTCGTCCCCACCTATCCGGATTTCCGCATCCCGCTGGATCGCGTCGAGAAAGCGATCACCAGCCGGACCAAGTTGATCCTGCTCAACAGCCCTGCCAATCCGACCGGCGTGGTGGCTACCGCGGAGGAGATCCGGGGCCTGGCCGAGCTGGCGGCGCAGCACAACATCGCGCTCGTATCGGACGAGATCTACAGCCAGTTCTGTTACGACGCGCCGTTCGTGTCGCCGGCCGAGTTCAACGACCGGACGATCGTGATCGATGGTTTCTCCAAGGCTTACGCCATGACCGGCTGGCGGTTGGGATTTGTGCACGGGCCGGCCGAAGTCATCAACACGATGATCAAGGTGCAGCAATACACTTATGTCTGCGCACCTCAGCCCGCGCAGTGGGCTGGCGCTGTCGCCATGGACGTGGATGTCAGCCCGTACACGGAGGCCTACCGGCAGAAACGCAATCTGATCGTCGAGGGGCTGTCCGACCTGTACGAAGTGGCCAATCCGCGTGGCGCGTTCTACGTGTTCCCTCGGACACCGTGGGGGACCGGCACGGAGTTCGTGAGCCGGGCGATCGAGAACTCCCTGCTCGTCATTCCTGGCAACGTGTTCAGCCAGCAGGACACGCATTTCCGCATCTCGTATGCCGCGTCAAACGACGTGATCGAACGCGGCATTGAAGTGCTGCGACAACTGGCGCGGCGGTGAAGCTGGCAGCCGGCGGGGTAGAACTGCCGCGCAGGCGGTCAGCGCTCGGGTGAGGCGTGGGACGGTGAAAGGCTCGGTCATTCCGAGCCGGTTGTAGTGGACAAATCCATGCCATGGATGGGCCCATTCGCATGGACTGCCTACCTCCTCACCATGCAGCGGTTACATCCCGCAATTGGCCGAAGGCCACTATCAACGTAGCCTGGGGCAACGCCCCAGGAAATCGAAGCCATAGCACACGTTTGGCTGATGGCCAAACTCACCTACGGCATGGTCTCCCATGTGTGAATATGGCCTTCGGCCAAACCCTCGTTGTGCTCCCATTCCTGGGGCGTTGCCCCAGGCTACGGTGAGAACTGACCTTCGGCCAGACGACAGCTATCCCGGTACC
>Ga0123332_1004868_pt1 | contig 11582 bp, 10 predicted proteins | sample BioC12SIPDNA_4_FD_89958 | JGI IMG/M metagenome (GOLD analysis project Ga0123332, IMG submission 89958) | Anaerobic biogas reactor microbial communites from Washington, USA - Biogas_R2_A C12 SIP DNA | ecosystem: Engineered > Bioreactor > Anaerobic > Unclassified | place: Washington, USA...
ACCGCACCCGACATCGAGCACACGGGAACGCGGCTGCTCGGCGACGATGCGGAGCAGCCACGGGTGATAGGCGGTGTTGTGATTCCAGTAGGACGTCACCGCAACGGCACCCGGTCGGTCGACGGGACGGACTCCTGCAGCACGCGCAGTCGGCTGAGACCGATCCGCGAGGCACCGTTGGACTGCACCGGGCCCAGCACCGCCCGGACCGTGGAGAAGGGGCCGTTGTAGACGATCTCCACGTCGTCGGCAGGCGATTTCGGCAGGCGCAGGACGACGAGGAGGTCTGCGTTGCCGGACGAGGTGAAGCGGATCCCGATGCCGCTGTTGCCGTATGTCGCCTTGATCTCGACGCGGCGACCGTCGGACGTCACGGCGTCATGCCCGGTGGTGGAGGCGGGGCGGAGAGCGATGTCGAAGAGATCGGCTGCCGTCACCTCCCCGAGGGAACCGACCAGGTGGCCGTCGGGGGTGAAGCGGCGGCCGGGGTAGAGCGACTCGAGCTCGGCGGTGATGGCGTGCAGCTCAGCGACGAGTTCGGCTGTGCGGTGGCGGGGGCTCATCTAGCCCAGACGGCCGCGCCCCAGCTGCAGCAGGGCGTTGGCGATGACGGGTCCCTCGGGGCCGAGTTCCTCGCGGAACTGGTTGATGATGGCCAGCTCGCGGGTGTGGACGAGGCGGGTGCCGCCGGAGCCCATGCGGGTCTTGCCGATGGCGCGGGAGACCTCGGTGCGGCGCTTGACGGCGTCGAGGATGACGCGGTCGAGACGGTCGATCTCCTGGCGGTACTGCTGGATCTCCGCGTCGGACAGTGGGTCGTCGGTGCCCGTGGGCATGCGGATCTCGAAGTTGTCGGCAGCATCTGTCATGTCACCTAATGTACCGCGCGGGGTCATGTCCGGACCGACTAGTAGGTTGTTAGGCATGCAGCCAACCTCCACTGATCTCACCCTCGGACTCAACGAACAGCAGAAGGCGGCGGTCGAGCACTCCGGCTCGCCGCTGCTCATCGTCGCCGGCGCGGGATCGGGCAAGACGGCGGTGCTCACCAGGCGAATTGCGCACCTCATGCGGGAGCGGGGGGTGGCGCCGTGGGAGATCCTGGCGATCACGTTCACCAACAAGGCGGCCGCGGAGATGCGGGAGCGCGTCTCCGGTCTGGTGGGGCCGGTGGCGGAGCGGATGTGGGTGGCCACGTTCCACTCGGTGTGTGTGCGGATTCTGCGGCAGCAGGCGCAGCTGGTGCGGGGGTTGAACACGAACTTCACCATCTATGATGCGGATGATTCGCGGCGGCTTCTGGGGATGATCGCGAAGGATCACGGCCTGGACCTGAAGAAGTTCACCGCGCGGGTCCTGGCGAACGCGATCTCGAACCTGAAGAACGAGCTCATCGACCCGCAGGCGGCGGCGGAGGATGCGCAGGCGCTGCGCAATCCCTTCGACATCACCGTGGCGGAGGTCTACGCCGACTATCAGCGTCGCCTGCGGGCGGCGAATGCGGTGGACTTCGACGATCTCATCGGCGAGGTGGTGCGTATCTTCCAGCAGCATCCGCAGGTGGTGGACCATTACCGGCGGCGTTTCCGCCACGTGCTGATCGACGAGTACCAGGACACCAACCACGCCCAGTACATGCTGGTGGCCACGCTGGTGGGCACGGGCCCGGATGCGCCGGAGTTGTGCGTGGTGGGTGACTCCGACCAGTCGATCTACGCGTTCCGTGGGGCGACGATCCGCAACATCGAGGAGTTCGAGCGGGATTATCCGCAGGCCCGCACGATCCTGCTGGAGCAGAACTACCGCTCGACGCAGACGATCCTCAATGCGGCGAACGCGGTGATCTCGCGGAATGACGGCCGCCGGGAGAAGAAGCTGTGGACCGCGCTGGGGGAGGGGCAGCAGATCGTCGGTTATGTGGCGGACAACGAGCACGATGAGGCCCGTTTCATCGCCGGGGAGGTCGATGCGCTCGTCGACCGGGGTCGCAGTTACAGCGATATCGCGGTGATGTACCGCACGAACAACGCCTCCCGCGCGCTGGAGGAGGTGTTCATCCGCGCCGGCATCCCGTACAAGGTGGTCGGCGGCACCCGCTTCTACGAGCGCGCGGAGATCCGCGACATGGTCGCCTACCTGCGCGTGCTGGAGAATCCGGATGACACGGTCAGCCTGCGGCGCATCATCAACACGCCGCGTCGCGGCATCGGCGACCGCGCGCAGGCGATGGTCGCCGTCCACGCGGAGGGTAACGGTCTGTCCTTCGGACAGGCGCTTGTCGACGCCGCGGAGGACAAGGTCACCCTCCTGGGTGCCCGCGGGCGCAACGGCATCGTGAAGTTCAACGAGATGATGGACGGCCTGCGCGCGGAGATGCCCGGCCTGGACATCGGCGAGCTGATCACCCGCATCCTCGACGTCACCGGCTACCGCGAGCAGCTCGAGCTGAGCAATGACCCGCAGGACGGCGCGCGCCTGGACAACCTCAACGAGCTGGTGTCCGTGGCGCGGGAGTTCGCATCGGAGGCGGCGATGCAGGTGGCGTACGCGGAGATGGACGGCGGGGAGTTCTCCCTCGACGAGGGGGAGCCGGAGCCGGGGTCCCTGCAGGCCTTCCTGGAGAAGGTGTCACTGGTGGCGGACGCGGACCAGATCCCCGACAACGAGCAGGGGGTGGTCACGCTCATGACCCTGCACACCGCGAAGGGCCTGGAGTTCCCGGTGGTGTTCCTCACCGGGTGGGAGGACGGGCAGTTCCCGCACCTGCGGGCGCTGGGTGATCCGGCGGAGCTGGCGGAGGAACGCCGCCTGGCGTACGTCGGCATCACGCGCGCCCGCGAGCAGCTCTACCTCACCCGGGCGATACTGCGCTCCTCCTGGGGGAACGCGATGACGAACCCGCCGAGCCGCTTCCTGGCGGAGGTGCCGGGGGAGCTCATCGACTGGCGGCGCGAGGAACCCGAATCCTCCTGGGGTGGCAGCGCCTGGGGTTCGGGCGGCAGCTCCTGGGAGCGGCCCATGCACCGCAGCACGCCGAAGAAGCCGACCCTGCCGAAGGCGCGGACGAAGAACAACAACCTGCAGCTGGCCGTGGGGGATCGCGTCAACCACGACAAGTACGGCCTGGGCACGGTCATCGCCTCCGATGGTTCGGGGGCGCGCGCCACCGTCACCATCGACTTCGGATCGGCCGGCAAGGTGCGGCTGATGCTCATCGGCGGGGTGCCGATGGAGAAGATCTAGGCAGCGAAACGTACCGCGAAGCCCCTTTCCCGGCCACGGAAAAGGGGCTTCGCGGTGTATTTGGGGGGCCTAGGAGACGGTGATGCCCTGCTTGGCGAACCAGGTGACGGGGTCGACCGGGTTGTTGCCGTCGGGGCGGATCTCGAAGTGCAGGTGCGGGCCGGTGGAGCGGCCCTCGTTGCCCATGGTGGCGATCTGGTCGCCGGCGGTCACGCGCTGGCCGAGGGCGACATCGATGGTGTCGACGTGGCCGTAGACGGAGATGGAGCCGTCGTCGTGCTGCACGCGCACCCACTGGCCGAAGCCCTGGGCGGGACCGGCGGAGATGACCTTGCCGTCCATGACCGCGAGGATCGGGGTGCCGATGGGGTCGGCGATGTCGATGCCCTGGTGCATGGCACCCCAGCGGGCACCGTAGCCGGAGGTGAAGCGGCCGGAGGTGGGGAACACGACGGTGCGGCCGTCGGCGGTCTGGCCGCGGACGGGGGACATGCGCTTGACGGGGGCGATATCGGAGAGGTCGCTGAGGTCGCTGAGGTCAAGGTCGTCGAGGACGTCGAGGTCCTCCAGCTCGCTGAGGATCGACTGGTCCTCGGGGGAGACGACGGAGATGGAGCTGAGCAGGGCGGTCAGCGGGTCGAGGATGACCTGGAGCTCGGAGTCGGAGCTGCCGTCGCTCTCCTCGGTGTCGGTGGTGGTGCCGGCGTTGTTGACGGTTTCCGCGACCTTGCCGAAGGCGTTGAGGACGGTGACGAGGTCGTCGAGGTCGGCGCCCGTCACACCTTCCTCGGTGATCTGGAAGTTGGCTTCCTGCGCCTGGACGGCGGGGGTGAGGACTCCGGCGGCCAGTGCGGTCGTGAGGAGCGTGGCCGTGATTCCGGCGCGAGAGAGCATGCGTCCTGCCTTAGGTTGCGGGTGATTCGTGAGTCGAGTCAAAAGTACCGGGGTCAGGAAGCGTCGGCAACGTGTGAAACCGCAGGTCGCGGGCATGAAACGATAAGGTAACAAGCATTCCCGCAGCTCAGGCCCCTGTTACTGGTGTGAATAGAGTGACACAAGTAATTTTATGGGGTGGGAGCTGCGGGGGTATTTCACGTCTCCCGGTACTCCAGTTCACCGAGCCGACGGTGGAACAGCGAACCGATCGCCCACGCGAGAACCGGGGTGGCCACGAGCAGGATGAGTAGCACCCGCCAGTCCGGGACGAGGTACCCGGCGGTGCCGGTCTCCAGCACCACGCCCGTCGGGTGGATCGTCGTCCGCGAGGACATCAGCCACGCCGCGAGGTAACCGAACACCACGCCGGCCAGCGAGCCCGCCAGGGCGAGCAGGGCGGCGAACGCACCGGTGACGCGGGAGGGGAGTGACGGGGGTGCACCGACGGCGTCGATAAGCGCGAACTGGCGGCGCGACCCCTGCCACGACAGGGCGAGCACCAGGGTGATCACCACGACCACGCCGAGGCCGAGGACCCCGGCGACGGCCGCCGGCCACCAGCCGGGGCGGTTGTTCGGGGGGAGGACGTTGACGGAAGTGCCGACGGTCTCCTCCCGCACCCATTCGTCGATGTCGCGGCGCTCGGTGAAGGACACCTCGTCGGCGGGGGTGAGGATGGTGCCCACATAGTCGACGGGCGCGCCCAACTCGGCCAGACCGGCCGGGGTGATGGGGGTGGCCATCATGAGCTCGGGCAGTACGGGCAGCGTCGGCAGCGTGACCTCGCCGAGGACCACCGGATCCTCACCCTCCTTGTATTCCTTGTGCTGCAGGGTCAGCGAGTCGAGGGTGAAGTCCCGGGGGACGAGGACCGCGGGGGAGTCCAGGTCGACGGGATCCTCGATGCGCAGGAGGTCGAGCATCTCGGGGGAGGCCTCGAGGTACGAGCCGGTCGCCCATTCCAGCGGCCCGCTCACCCGGTCCTGGCGCGCCAGCAGCGCGCAGATCTCGGAATCGTTCCCGGCGCCGCAGGACTCGCCGTAGTTGATCTCGTAGAAGTTGTCCCCGTGCCAGTCGTCTCGCATGCCGCGCAGGGTGGTGCGTTGTGCGGGGCCGGTGACGCCGAGGACGTGGTTGATCACGTCCTCCACGTCGGCCTCGTGCGCGGTGAATTCCCCCTGGTGTTCCGGGGTGATGAGGATCGACTGCTCCTCGTACACCGACTCGTAGAGGTCATGGGAACGCTCGCGGGCGGCCTGCGCACCGGCGAGGACGGCCACGGACACGGCCAGCACCGCCATGATCGCCGCCAGGGCGGGCACGCTGCGCAGCGACTGCCTCCCCGCATCGCGCAGCGCCAGGCGCCACGCCAGGGGCGCGGACCGGCCCATCCGCCCCAGCACCCACACCAGCGCCGGGGCACTGGCGGCGAGGAGCACCACGAGCGCCAGCGCGGGCAGCGGGCCGTAATAGGAGATGACCTCGTGACTCAGGGTGAGCCACATGACCACCGCCACCACGGCGAGCAGCACGAGGCCGACGGGCCCGACGGCCATCCACGGTCGCCACCGCAGCAGGCGGTCGGGGGCGGCCCCCTGCACTCCCGCGCTTATCGACGCCCGCGACACCACCCAGGCCGGCAACGTCGCCGCCGCCGTCGACGCGGCCACGGCGAGCAGCCACAGCAGCGCCACGTAGTTCCACGGGACGGCCAGGGGCCAGCCCGGGTAGGTGAGCATCCACGAAACCGTCGCGCCGCCGACGCCCAGGGCCGCGCCGACGCTCGCGCCGATGACACCGGCGATCAGCCCGTAGGCGAGGACCGCGACACGGATGTGCCCGCGGGTGGCGCCCTGGGAGCTCATGAGCGCGAAGATCCGCGCCATGCGGGAGGTGGCGATGGTGAACACCGGGGAGATGACCAGCAGGAACAGCACCACCACGATGAGTGCCACGGTGCCCATGAGCAGCAGCGTCACCGCATCGGAGGAACCGGTCGAGGGGTAGTGGACGGTGCGGAACTTCTCCGGCACCTGCTCCGGGGGCGGCGGATTGTCGATGACGTCCTCCGCCCGCACCGTGAAGCCCACGGCGTTGAGCGCCAGGACGTCGTCCCACGTGAACTCCTCCGGCCCGGTGATCACCCACGTCGAACGGTCGCTTCCGGGGACGGACTCGGGGGAGTCGGCGGGGTCGAGCAGCGTCGGCTCGCCGACCAGCGCGTGGTAGCCGGGGGCGATGCCGGCGACGGTCAGCTCGACGTCGGCTGCGTCCGGACCCTCGGGGGTGAAGGTGAAGGTGTCGCCCGCCTCCACCCTGAGCGCCTGGGCCGCGGAATTGGGCAGGTAGATCTGCCCCGGGGGCGGGATCGTGCCGGTGGCGCGCTGCTGGACGTTCAGGCCCGTCCGGCGGTTGTCGGACGTGGCCGAGCCCCAGGAGGTGTAGTGCAGCTCCGCCTCGAAGCCCTCCGGCAGGTGCTGCTCCAGCAGTTCCAGGGCGGAGCCGGGGGCAGGTTCCCCCTCGCACTCGGTGAGCGAGCGGTCGATGGACTGCCCGCAGCTGCCGCCACTGAGTGCGGCCTCGGTGCGGATGGTGGAGGCGGACGCCACCTCCGCGGACGAGTGGTCGGTGGTGATCATCCACGAACCGGCGAACACCGGCAGCGCGATGAGCAGGACGGCGGCGAGGATGCGCCAGGGGTGGCGGAGGATGTCGCGCCGGGTGGGGCGGGTCGCGGCGATGAGCGCGCTCATGACAGCTCACCCCCGTCGTCGACGAGGCGGCCGTCGCGGACCACGATGACGCGGTCCGCCCAGCCGGCGAAGCGGGGCTCGTGGGTGACGATCATGCCGGCGGCACCCTCGTCGACCCGTTCGCGGAGGATGCGCAGGACGGCGTCACCCGTGGTGGTGTCCAGCGCGCCGGTCGGCTCATCGGCCAGGAGGACGGAGCGCTGGCCGATGAGCGCGCGGGCGATGGCCGCACGCTGGGCCTGGCCGCCGGAGATCTCCTCGGGGAAGCGGTCCTCGAGGCCCTCGAGGCCGACCTCCTGCAGGGCGATGCGGGCGGCCTCCCGGCACTGTGCCGGGCTGCGACCGTCGAGCTCGAGCGGCAGGGAGACATTCTCCCCGACGGACAGCGTCGGCACGAGGTTGTAGTGCTGGAAGACCAGGCCGATCCGGGTGCGGCGCAGGGCCGCGGACTGGGACGGGGAGTGGTCGGCGGCGTCGACGCCGTCGATAAGCACCCGACCGGAGGTCGGCGACTGCAGCAGACCGGCGACGTTGAGCAGCGTCGACTTGCCGGAGCCCGAGGGGCCCATGACGGCGACGAGTTCGCCCGGTTCGAGGGTGAGGGAGATGTCCTCGAGGGCGACGACGCGGCGCGGCCCATCCCCGAACACGCAGGTGACGTTCTGCAGCTCCAGGGGAGCGGGAGAAGTGGGGGACATGTCAGGACTCCTTCGGGGTGGTCGGATTCGTGAGGGCCTCGACGCGGTCGAGCCAGCGGGCCTCGGCCTCGAGATCGAAGATGCGGCTCTCCACCTGGAGGCGCTCGGCGGTGCGGGTGTCGTCGAGTGAGCGCGACGCCCGGTTGAGCTCGCGCAGCTGGGCGATCGTGGCGCGGCGCTGGCGGTCGAGCAGGCCGATGAGGTCGATGCCGGGATGGTGGGCGGCGAGGGAGATCTTGATGACCAGCTCGTCGCGTTCGGTGGCGGGGCGGTGGACGGGGGCGGCCCACCAGGCGTCGAGGAGCTCGCGCCCGGCGTCGGTGAGCCGGTAGGTGTCGGAGGGGCGGTTGTTGGCGCCGGTGATGGTGCCCGCGACGTCGACGAGGCCGTCGCGTTCGAGGCGGGCGAGGGTCTGCGTCACCTGGCCGATGTTGAGCGGCCACACGGCCTGGGTCCGCTCGCTGAACTGCTGCTGCAGCTGGCTGGCGGCGCGTGGTCCGTCGGCCAGCAGAGCAAGCAGGGAGTGCTTGATGGACATGGGCGGGATCCTTGCTGTGGAGGAGCGGGCAGGTTACCCGGTAACTTGCAGGTTACCCGGTAACCTGTGCGGTGGCAAGGATTCCGGGAAATGCAGAACCCCGGTCAGCGACGGAACTGACCGGGGTGAAACTGCTGGGTAACTTAAGCGATGGTGATGCCGCGCTCCGCGAACCACGGAACCGGATCGACGGCGCCGTGGCCGCCCGGGTGGATCTCGAAGTGCAGGTGGGAACCGGTGGAGAAACCACGGTTGCCCATGCCGGCGATCTTCTGGCCGGCGGTGACGGTCTCGCCGACGGCGACGTCGAGGGTCTCCATGTGGCCGTACAGGGAGATGGTGCCGTCCTCGTGCTGGATACGGATCCAGTTGCCGTAACCGGAGGCCGGGCCGGAGTCGACGACGACGCCGTCCATGACCGCGAGGATCGGGGTGCCCACCGCGTTGGCGATGTCGATGCCGGCGTGGAGGGTGCCCCAGCGCGGGCCGTAACCGGAGGTGAAGACACCCTCAGCCGGCTTGGCGACGGACGGGGCGCGCATCGCCTGGTCGAGCTGGGCGCGGACGTCCGCGAACTCGACGGCCTTGTCGAACTGGGCCTGGATGTAATCGGCCGGCTTGTGCTCGGCGATGGCCAGGATCTGCGGGGCGGCCTGGGTGACCTGCGCCGCGATGTCGGAGGTGTTCGCCGCGAGGGCGACGTCCGGGGTGGCGACAGTGGTGTCGGCCTCGTTGGTGGCCTGGATCTGGGCGGCGGCTGCGCCGCCGACACCTGCGGTGGAGACGGCGCCGGTGGCGACCGCCACCAGTGCGATACGACCCTTGGCGGTCTGCGAGGTGGTGATCTTGCGGTGCTTTCCTCGGGTCGACCGCTCAGTCGTCATGCGCATGAAGCCTTCTTCCGTCGTCTGCCACAATCTCCGGGTTACGAGTTTGTGACCGCTTTGTTACCTACGGTCGGTAACAATAGCGTCTCGATTTAGATGAGGCAACCGATTAACCCAAATCACCCTTAATCGTGGTTTGGCCCGAGAGTGTTACATCCCCCGACGACGACGCCCGTGACACGGTCGCGCCGTCCCCTCACCGGGGGTTCATCGTGGCACAGTGGGGAGGTGATGAGCAAGAAGACCAGCCCCCAGTCCCGGCCCGTCCGGCGCCCGCGGAAGATCCGCACCGGCGGCACAACCGCTGGTGGCGGCGCGGTTCGCCCCGGCAGCACCCGCGCCACCGAACCCACGCCGCCGTCCGGGATGAAGGGGCGACTGCGCCGCTACCTGCCGGTGGCGGCCATACCCCACGGGGTGGTGGTCCTGGGCATCATCGCCGTGGCCCTCGCGGGGCTGCTTGTGACTCGCACCACGTTGGCCGCTTTGCCCGCCACGATCGCACAGATGTGGCTGACTCTTAACCTTTCCCCGGTGGTCGCCGACGACACGGTTCTCGGCGTCATGCCCCTGCTGCCGGCCATCGGGCTCGTCGCGCTCATCGCCCGCCGCGTGCGCGTGGCCGTCCGCGACCGGGTCAGCGTCGCCGACCTTCTCGTCCTCGCCGCCGGCGTCATCCTCATCCCCCTGGCGCTCACGCTCATCGCCGCGGCGATGATGTGGGACGCCGGCCGCGTCTTCGACGTCGGGCCACCGCCGCTCGGTACGGCCGTCGCCCACACACTCATCCTCCACATCCTGGCCCTGGGCATCGGCATGGGCGGGCGCCTGTGGCGCGCCTTGCTGCGCCGCTACCACGCCCCCGAATGGCTTATCGACGCCGCGTCCGTCGCCGCCCGCATCCTCCTCTACCTCTCCGCGGGCGCCCTGGTGGTTCTCGTGGTCCTCGCCGCGTTCGGCTGGCAGCGCCAGGTGGAGGTGGCGTCCATATATAACAGTGGTCTCGGGGTGCTGGCGGTGGTGCTCATCAGCCTGCTGTATGCCCCCAACGCCGTCATCGCCGCCGCGGGCGTGCTCTTCGGCTCCGAGTTCCACATCGGGGCGGCGTCGATCTCGCTCTACGCCATCGACCTCACCGCCCTGCCCCCGCTGCCGCTCCTCGCGATCATCCCCGGTTGGGCGCACCAGTGGTCGATCCTCCTGCTGCTCATCACCTCGATGGCCGTGGCCTATGTCCTCGGCGGGGTGCGCTTCACCATCGTGCAGACCCTGGCCACCGCGGCCTTCGTCGCCGTGTTCACCCTCATCGCCGGCTACCTCATCTCCGGGCGCCTCGGCGAGATCGGCCAGGTCGGCCCGATGCACTGGCTGACCGCGGGCCTGGCGTTCGCCTGGACCGCCGGCATCGGCGTGGCGGCGGCGTTGATCGGCAAGCTGGCGGAGCGTCGGGAAGCGAAGGCGGAGCCGGAACCGGAGCCGGAGGAAGAGCCGGAGCCGGAACCGGAGGAGGAAGAAGAGGAGGCCGCGGAGGAGATCATCGACGGCGAGGTCGTCGAGGAGGAACCCGCAGAGGAACCCGAGGAGGCCCCGGCTCCCACGGAATCGGGGGAGCCGGAGGAGGAAGTCGACGACAAGGACGAAGAAGAGGCCCCCAGGGACTAAGATCGGACGGGTGACTTCCACCCTCGATCCCGTCAACGTCGTTGTGCTCGTGTCCGGTAGCGGCACGCTGCTGCAGTCGATCCTGGACAACCAGGATGAGCGCTACCGCGTGTCCCTCGTCATCGCCGATGTGCCGTGCGCGGCGCTGGAACGTGCGGAAGGGGCGGGCGTCGATACGCGGGTCGTGGAACTCGGTGAGGACCGGGCCGCCTGGAACGTCACTCTCGCAGACGTCATCGCTGAAGGGGACCCGGGGATCGTCGTATCCGCCGGGTTCATGAAGATTCTCGGCGCCGGCGTCCTTGACCGCTTCGGTGGTCGCATCATCAACACCCATCCGGCGCTGCTGCCGTCGTTCCCGGGCGCGCATGCCGTCCGCGACGCGCTCGCCCACGGGGTGAAGGTCACCGGATCCACAGTCCATTACATCGACGCGGGCGTGGACACGGGCCCGATCATCGCCCAGCAGGCGGTCGACGTGGAACCGGATGACACCGAAAGCTCCCTCCACGAGCGGATCAAGAAGATCGAGCGCCAGCTGATTGTGTCGGTGCTTCGGTCGGCAACCATTGACGAGACCACCAGGAAGGTTGAGTTCATCCATGAGTGATGATCGGAAGGTAATCAAGCGCGCGCTGATCAGCGTGTACGACAAGACCGGGCTGGAGGGCCTGGCGCAGTCGCTGCACGACGCCGGCGTGGAGATCGTCTCCACCGGCTCCACCGCCGCGAAGATCGCTGACCAGGGCATCCCGGTCACCCCCGTCGAGAAGCTCACAGGCTTCCCCGAATGCCTCGAGGGCCGCGTCAAGACCCTCCACCCGAAGGTCCACGCCGGCATCCTCGCCGACACCCGCAAGGACGA
>Ga0123332_1004879_pt1 | contig 11559 bp, 7 predicted proteins | sample BioC12SIPDNA_4_FD_89958 | JGI IMG/M metagenome (GOLD analysis project Ga0123332, IMG submission 89958) | Anaerobic biogas reactor microbial communites from Washington, USA - Biogas_R2_A C12 SIP DNA | ecosystem: Engineered > Bioreactor > Anaerobic > Unclassified | place: Washington, USA...
AACCGCCTGCAGTTGCTCTTTGGTAATCGGACCATTCATCCATGTGCTCCTTGTCTTCTAAACCCTTAAAACACAAAGAGTAACACTCGAAAAACCATCGCGCCAGCATTTTTTCACAGACACCCACCCATCCGCAATGACCGCAAGCCCGAACCCCGCGGCGGCAGGCGCGTCAGTGCGCCCTGCCCGCCCGCCTTGCCGGCGGCCCGTGCCGGAGGCGACACGGGCTGTGTGCTCAGGACCTGGCCGGGCCTTCGCTAACGCACGACGGGCAGTTCGTAGCGGGCCAGAGAGGCGACGTCTCCCATCTCCGGGCTATAGGGTCGCAGCCGGAACCGATGGGTGTACGGCTGGGCCGGCAGCGTGTATTGCGGGTGCGGCCGGGCGCCCCAACTGTCGTCGCCACCGACGCCCATCTGCCTGTAGTCGAGATTCAGCGTGATGAAATCGCGACGAGGCAGTTCGTTGATGTGCGTGGCTTTCTCAAGATCCTCCATGCTGAACGGCCAGGCGCTGGCGCTGAGCAGGGGCATCCCGACGGCCAGCAGGCCCCTGCCGCGTTCGTTGGTCAGGGTCATCCAGCGGACGTCGGTCTTGTTGCCGTTCTCCTGAGGCCGGACGTACACGTGAATCTGCTCTTCGACCGGCCCGGAGTACAGTCCGACGGCGGCGCCGGTCTGACGGTCCCAGTACGTCTCCTGCGGCCCGCGACCGAACCAGGTCATCTTCGAGAACTGCCCGGGAATGGCCATCTGCATTCCGTAGCGGGGCAGCTCCGGGATCTTCTCGCCGGACGGAGCGAGGCTCATCGCGACGACGACGTCGGCGGTACCATAGACGTCGTATGTGGTGACGCATCGCGTGCCGTCTCCAACCGGCAGGACGGACTCGACGGTGATGCGGACCGTCTTGGGCGTGGTCTGCTGGGCCCGGACCGACTCGACGATCCGATCGGGTCCGGCTTTGCGCCAGACGCCCAGGCGGCGCGGCATGCCGTTGCCATTGTCGTTGTCGATGGGCGGCCGCCAGAAGTTCGGCGTCAGTGGGGCCGCCATCATCTCGAAGCCTTTGAACACGAACGATTCCAGCGCGCCACCACGGCTGCCGACGGTGACTTTGAAGTTCAGGCCGCTGACCGTGTACGCCTCGGACTCCTGATGCAGCGTTACGTCGGGCATCAGGCGAAGGTCGGCAACGGTCGGCTCGGGCGTCTCGACGGGAACCTTGAACTGGTCCCACGCCAGGACGTGGCCCTTCGGGCCCCAGCGATGGTCTTCTGCTAGGGCGAAGCTCACCTTGAGCCAGTACTCAGCGGCCCGGTCGGGCGCCGGTGCGGTGAAGGGGACCTTGACATGCTGGACGTTTCCGGCGGCGGCCGTCAATCGGGGCAGTTCGCCCTTCTGGATTACGGCTCCGTCGCAGGTCAGCTCCCAGGTGACATCGACGAAATCGAGACTGACGAAGTCGTATTCATTGGCAATGGAAACGACGCCCGTGGCTGTGTCCACCGGCGTGACATGGATGCGCTGATAGACCTTCTTGACCTCGTGCAGCGAGGGGTTGGGTTTGCGGTCCGGCTGGACCAGGCCGTTACAGCAGAAGTTGCCATCGTTGGGGTTGTCTCCGAAGTCGCCTCCATAGGCCCAGAACATCGCGCCGTTGTCGTCGTACTTGCGCAGGCCCTGATCGACCCAGTCCCAGATGAACCCGCCGATCAGCCGCTTGTGCGTGCGGATCGCGTCCCAGTATTCCTTGAGGTTGCCGACCGAGTTGCCCATCGCATGAGCGTATTCGCACAGCACCATGGGTCGCTCGTCGCGTGGATCGGTCGCCATCCGAACGATCTCATGGATTCGCGCGTACATCCGGCTCCTCATATCGACGTAGTATGGATCCCTGGGGTCGCCGACGGCGCCTTCGTAGTGGATCGGCCGGGTCGGGTCGTAGTCGCGAATCCAGGCGGCCATCGCCGCATGATTGGGCCCGCAGCCGCTCTCGTTGCCCAGCGACCAGATGATGACCGACGGATGGTTTTTGTCGCGTTCGACCATGCGAACGGCGCGATCGACGAACGCGCTGTGCCAGGTCGGGACATTGCTGAGATAGCCGCCCTGTCCATGCGTTTCGAGATTGGCCTCATCGATCAGATAGATGCCGTACAGGTCGCACAGCTCGTACCATTGTGGGTCGTCCGGATAGTGCGACGTGCGGACGGCGTTGATGTTGTTCTGCTTGAGCAGTTTGATGTCCTGGATCATCCGGCCCAGCGGGACCGCCCGACCGTGGTCGGGATCGTGCTCGTGACGGTTGACGCCGAAGAGCTTGATCGACCGCCCGTTGACGAGGAGCTGGCCGTCCTTGATCTCCACCTTGCGGAACCCGACCTTGCAGCTCTCCGCCTCGATCACCTTGCTGTCGGCGTCGTGCAGCGACAGGACCAGCGTGTAGAGATGGGGCGTCTCGGCCGACCACTTCTTCGCCGCCGGAATCGTCGCCTCCATCAGCGCAAACGGGACGTTGTCTCTCTGGGGATAGCGTTCGTCCAGGATGGCCTGCACTTCGATTCTGAGCGGCTCGCCCAGCACCGGCTCGTTGCGGTCGTCGTAGAGCCGCGCCTGGACGGTCCAGCCCCGGAGCGGTTCGTCGGCGTAGGTCGCCAGCTTCGGGCGGATCGTCAGGATGCCGTCCTGGCACAGATCGTCCAGCGTGCTGCGGACGAAGAAGTCACGGATGTGGACCTTGGGTGTCGCGAACAGATAGACCTTGCGGTGGATGCCGCTGAGCCGCCACATGTCCTGGTCTTCCAGATAGCTGCCGTCGGACCAGCGATAGACTTCAACCGCCAGGGTATTCTCTCCCGGACAGAGGTATTCGGTGATGTTGAACTCGGCGGGCGTCATGCTGTCCTGGCTGTAACCGACCTTGCAGCCGTTGACCCATACGTAGAAGGCGCTGTCGACGCCGTCGAAGTGCAGGAAGACCTCGCGGCCGTCCCACGATGCCGGGACCTCGAAGACCCTTCGGTACGAACCGACGGGATTGTAGTCGTGTGGGATGCGGGGCGGATCGGGAGGGAAGGGGTAGAGCATGTTCAGGTAGATGGGGCGGCCATAGCCGAATTCCTGCCAGTTGGCGGGCACGCGAATGTCGTCCCATCCGCTGACATTGAAGGCCGGCTTATAGAAGTCGATCGGTCGGTCGGCCGGCTTGCTGACCCAGTGGAACTTCCACGTCCCGTTGAGCGATCGGTAGAACGGCGACGCCTCGCGGATACCCTCCAGGGCGCTTTCGATGTCGCCATACGGCGTGAGCGTGCAGTGCCCCGGCTCCTTGTTGAACCCGATCATCTGCTCGTTCTCCCAGTCCAGGGGCAAGGCCGGAGCGCCTCGCACACCGTCGCCCGCACACGGCGACGACAGGAGAACCGAAAGCAACAGTACGCACGGCAACACCGGGAATCGCGGCAGCTTCGTCATCGTAGTCCTTCTCCATAGCCAAAAGGATTGATCACAGCGCGTCGCCCGTGACCGGCCGCCTGAGGCCCGGATCACGGCTCACGGACCCGGATATACCATTTCGAGCCTGAAATGGCAACCCTACGTTCGCCAGCGCAGACGGGTGGTGTGGCCGTTGGGTCGGGTGTTGCCTTCGAGTGCGTGCAGAGTGAAGAGGCCTTCCTCGGCGCCCAGGTGCGCCTCGACCCAGCCGACGGGCTGGTCGCCATCCATGTTGTAGCCGGTGGCCGGCAGGTTGATCAGGTGGATGCCCTCCCATTGCCCGAAGCCGAAGCGGTGCGAATGCCCGTGGACGATGGCCTTAACCTTCCGGCTCGGTTTGATCAGCCGCAGCAACGACTTGGCATCCCAGAGGGCGTCCTTGCCGAAGATCGGATGGTGGAGCATCAGGACCACCGGGCTCTCGTCACAGGCGCGAAGGTACGTCTGCAGCCAGGCGCGCTGCCCGTTGCCCAGACGTCCCCAAGGAAGGTCCACGAACAGCAGTGAATCGAGGATGATCAGCTTGACCGGGCCGGCGTTGACGGCCAGCATACGCTTGCCGTTGACCACCCAGGACGGGTGGTTGGACTTTTGGAACGCATGGAGAAAGTTGTCTCGGTCGTCGTGATTGCCCGTGGCCAGGTGGACCGGCCGTTCATGGGCGATCGGGGCGACGAGATCGCAGAAGTTCTGGTAGTCGTCGGAACGCCCATTCTGGCGCGCCACGTCGCCGGTGACCACGAGGCCCTCAGGCGGGCCGGCCAAGACCTGGCGGCGGACCTCTCTGAGGTTCTGATAGGGGCAGAAGCCCCGATACTTGTTGTCAGGGTCGCCGGCAATGTGCGTGTCCGACAAGAACGCCCAGTATGCCGATTCCCTGCCGGGCGTGGCAAGGGCCCGGCTCGATCCGAATGCGGTGAGCCCGCCCGCAGTGGCCAGCAGTGTCCTGAGGAACTGACGTCGATCGAGCATCGGCTCGGAGCGATTCAACATAGCGCGTTGCCTTTCCGTGCTTCCCGACGGCATCGTTTCGAAAACGGCGTCGGGCGGCCAGCGGTCCATCGCATCGAACGCGATGGTGTTGGCCTGTCCTTGTGCTGCCCAGGCAGCCTTCTTCGGTTGCCTGACCGCCAGTCATATCGGCACCAGTGAATCGCCACTCCATTGGGATCGAATCATGTTTTCGTTAGAATGGCGTTGCGCCCGTGCGAGCCCTGTTTCCCGTGGTCCGACGAAGGCACCGATGTGCATTATCGGCCGCAGGTGGTCTCGGATCGCCGCGCGGACTTTGCCATTGAGACAGGAGCGACAACCCCTATAATGGCCTGACCAATGTCCCGAAGCAGTCTTCTTGGATGGGCCGACGCATGGATCTGAATCCCTTCGATATCGGTGTGTTTCTGGCGTTCATCGGCGTGGTCGTCGCGTTCAGCATGTTCAAGAGCCGGCGGGAGAAGACCAGTGAGGACTATTTCCTCGCCGGTCGCGGTCTGACCTGGCCGCTCATCGGGCTGTCCATCGTCGCCGCCAATATCTCCACCGAACAGTTCGTCGGCATGGCCGGCCAGGGCGCCGGCGACGTCGGCCTGGCGGTGAGCAACTGGCAGTTGTTCGGCAGCATCGGCATCGTGGTGATCGCCTTCACCCTGTTGCCCCGCTTCCTCAAGGCGGGCATCTACACCATGCCCGAGTACCTGGAGTACCGCTACAACTCCGCCGCCCGGGCGCTCATGGCGCTGACGACCGTGGTGATCTACGTCGCCGTGCTGTTGACGGCCGTGCTCTATTCCGGCGGCCTGACCCTCCAGAGCATCTTCGGTGTGAGCCTGACGCCGAGCGTCTGGCTCATTGGCTCGATCGCCGCGCTCTACACCGTCTGGGGCGGACTCAAGGCGGTGGCCTGGGCCGACCTGTTTCAGGGCGGCGCCCTGCTGATCGGCGGCATTGTCACGTTCTTCCTGGGTCTGCGCGCCTGTGGCGGCTGGGAGCAGTTCTCAACCGTCAACGCCGACAAGCTGCACATGGTCCTGCCGGCGAGCCACGAGGGGCTGCCCTGGACGGGTCTGCTGTCGGGAATGTGGATCGTGCTGGTGTATTACTGCGGCCTGAACCAGTTCATCGTGCAGCGGAACCTGGCTGCCAAAACCCTGCGGGATGGTCAACTCGGTGTGATCTTCGCCGGGGCGCTCTGGCTGCTCATCCCCTTCGCCATTGTGCTGCCCGGCATCATGTCGTATCAGCTCTACGGCGGCCAGATGGAATCGACCGACGAGGCGTTTCCGACGCTGATCCGCAACCTGGTCCCGGCGGGTTTGCGCGGATTCATGCTCGCGGCCATTGCCGGCGCCGTCATCAGCTCGCTGGCCTCCATGCTCAACTCGGCCTCGACGATCTTCACGATGGATCTCTACAACCGGATGCTCGACCGCAAGGCGTCCCAATCGCGCTTGTTGCTCCTGGGCCGTGCCACCACAGCCGCGTTCGTCGTCGTCGGCTGTCTGCTCGCGCCCAAGCTGGCCGATCCGAGATTCGGCGGCGTCTTCAACTACATCCAGCAATTCCAGGGCTACATCTGGCCCGGCGTAGTCGCGGCCTTTCTGTTCGGCATGGTGGTCCCGAAAGCGCCCGGCGCCGCGGGTGTGGCGGCCCTGGTCTCGGGCCCGGTGATCTACGGGCTGTTCCAGGCGTTCTCGCAGAAGCTGCACTTTCTGATCCAGGTCGCTCTGACCTTCGGCATCGTGGTGGCGATCATGGCGTCGATCACATTCCTCCGCCCGCTGGAGACGCCGAAGGTACTGCCCGTCCGCGAAGACCTGGATACCCGGACCACGCCCGAGGTGAAGATCGCCGCCGCTGCCGTGCTGGCAGCGGTCGCGGTCTTCTACGTCATCTTCTGGTGAGAGGTCCCATAGGTCCCATTCGTCCTATCGGTCCTACGAAGCTCTACCAGCCGCCCGGACTGAGCATGTCGCTGACCGGCATATTCCACCAAGCGGGATCGCGGAAGTACTGCTTCAGTTGCATCGCCGCGTTGACCCCATCGGCCACCGCGGTGACGAGCTGCATCGCGGCGCCGATCCGGCAGTCGCCGGCCGCAAAGACGCCGGGAACGCTCGTCCGTAGATACGCGCAGTCGCATTTGATGAACCCGACGTCCGTCAACTCCACGAACCCCTTGAGAAAGTCCGTGTTGGGGACCATGCCGACGAAGATGAAGACGCCGTCGCAGGGATAGGATTCTCCCTCGTTCGTCTTGACGTTTCTGAGCTTGACCGACTGGACCTTGCCTTTGCCCTCGATCGCCGTGGCGACGGTGTCGTACCTGATGACCAGGTTCGAGTTCGGTTCGTTGGCCTTGGCCAGCAGCTCTTCCACAAGCACCTTCTCGGCCCGAAACTCATCGCGGCGATGGATCAGCGTCACCTTGCTGGCGTATTTGGCCAGGTGCAGCGTCTCCTCGAGCGCCGTGTTGCCGCCTCCGACCGAGACGACGGCCTTCTCGCGAAAGAACGGCGCATCGCAGGTGCCGCAGTAGCTGACGCCCGCTCCGGCGTTGCGGAATTCGTCTTCACCCGGCACACCCAGCTTGCGATAGCTGCTCCCGGGCGCCAGAATCACCGCCCGGGCGACGTAGGTGTCCTTGCCGGTGTGCACGGCGAGATGACCGTTATCGAGCCTTTCCAGACGATCGACGTCGGCGCCGCTCTGGATCCGGGCGCCAAAGCTCTCGACCTGCTTGTGCATGTTCTCGATCAGGCCCGGCCCGTCGATCTTCTCGAAACCGGGATAGTTCTCGATCCGGTCGGTGTTGTTGATCTGGCCGCCCGGCATGAATTTCTCGAGAATCAGCGTGTCGAGCCGGTCCCGGGCGGTGTACAGGCCGGCCCCGAGGCCGGCCGGACCGGCGCCGATGATAATCACGTCATGAATCGTCTCAGCCATGAAATCTCCACAACAGACCGATAGGATTTACTTCGTCGCCAGTGCCGCGTCGAGTTTCTTCTTCAGGTCGGCTTCGAAGTTCGGGGTGATCCCCGTGATCTGGTCGACGAGCTGCCCGTCGTCAAACACGAACAGCGTGGGAATGCTCATGATCCCGTACTGGGTGGCCACCTGCCGTTCGTCGTCGATATTGACCTTGCAGACCTTCGCTCTTCCGTCGTATTCATCGGCGACTTTCTCGAGCACCGGCCCTGCCATTCGGCACGGGCCGCACCACGGCGCCCAGAAATCCACGACCACCGGCACGTCGGACTCCAGGACCTCCGTCGCGAAATCGGCGTCCGTCACGTCAATCGTCTTGCCTGCTGCCATCGGTGTTCTCCTCGAAGTAAGGCGTTCATCGAATGAATGGTTGAGCCGCGATACTATGAGGGAAGCCAGCGTGTGTCAACGGACTTTGGACTCACTCCTCGCGACAAAGGCAAAAGAGCGGGTGCACATCCGTCTCAGGTTGACATGAGCTGAGTCGCCGAGGTGTTGATCTGCTCGATGAGGGCCGGCAATTCCGCCAGGTGCCGGATTCGATGCGCTCCGGGCGGAGTGGCTCTGCGACGATTGGTGTGTGCATCCTTCACCGCCGCGGCCATGCCGCAATCGAGCGCGGGCCGGGCGTCCAGATCGATGCGGTCGCCGACGAAAAGGATGTTCTGTGGGGCCTCGCCGATTCGCTCGGCCGCGATGCCGAACAGGCGCGGATCGGGCTTGCGCATCGCCAGTTCATAGGAGTACAGCCGCATGGGGAAGAAATCGAGCAGGCCAAGGTCGGCCAACTGTCTGTCGAGAGAGGCGCGATTCACGAATGTGTTCGAGACGATGCCGAGCTTGAGGCCCGATTCGGTCAGGTGCGCCAGCGTCTCGTGCAGGCCCGGCTCGATCTGCGCCAAGACGCTGAGCGGCTCGTACCAGCGCCAGATCACCTCTTCCCACTCTGTTCGAGACAAGTCGATGCCTTCTTTGCGCCCGACCTCCTGCAACAGGGCCAGCGAGTCAAAGTCTTTGCCCCGGAACTCGGCCAGGAAATACCGCAGGCGCAAACGCACGAGATAGCGCAGGAAATAGCCCGCGAAACTGCCGACCGGCTGGCCCTCCTGCCGCAGAAAGTCGTGCGAGGACCTCGCACCCTGCAGAATCAGCCTGGTAGTGCTCAGCTTGCCGAAGGTCAGCAGGGTTTCCCCAAGGTCGAACAGTATGGCTTTGATTTCATCCATGAATCGAGACCGTCGAGAATCGACAATCAAACGGACAGACCCCGCAGACTTCTGTTATCGCAGGGCGGGAACGTCGGTCCCGAAGACCTCACGAACCCAGGCAAACATCTCGTCGTCCGAGATCACCGAGACGCGATCTGCGGCGTACTCGGCATCGATCAGATCCTTGATTTTGATGATCCGCGGATCGTGCTTGGCGATCTGGATGTCGTAATGCGCCTCGACCCAGTGCTTGATGCCCGCGGCGCCCGTCTTGTCGGTGATGGCCACGCCGACAGACCGCTTGAGCAGCGTCTCGGTGTCGAAGCAGTTGTAGATCTCTTCATTCTTGAGCAGGCCGTCGGCGTGGATGCCGGCCCGCGTCACGTTGAAATCACGTCCGACGAGCGGGCAATTGCGCGGAATCTCGAAATTCATCTCTTTGCGTACGTACTCGGCCAGCTCGGTGATCGCGGCGTAGTTGACGCCGGGCGTCATCCCCTTGAGCTGGGCGTGCTCGACGACGAGGGCTTCGAGCGGCGGGTTGCCGGTCCGCTCGCCGCAGCCGAAGATCGCCGCATTGGCCGCGCAACAGCCGTAGAGCCATGCGGTCGAGGCGTCCACAAGCACCTTGTGGAAATCGTTGTGGCCGTGCCATTCGAGCTGCTCGGCAGCGACCCCGATCTTGCGGAGGCCTTGCACCAGCTTCGGAACGCTGCGGGGCAGAGCCACGCCGGGCCACGGAAGCCCGAAGCCAAGGGTATCGCAAAGGCGAATCTTCACCGGCTGGTTGTACTGATCGCCGATTGTGAGAAGTTCATTGGCGAACGGCAGCACGAAACCTTCGAAATCGGCCCGTGTAATGTCCTCGAAGTGGCAGCGCGGGCGAACCCCGCTATCCAGCGCGGCCTTGACGATGTCCAGATAGCCATTCAGGGCCTGCGACCGGGTCTTGCGCAGCTTGAGGAAGATATGGTAGTCGCTGGCCGAGGTCAGGATGCCCGTCTCCTTCAACCCCATCTGCGAAACCAGCTTGAAATCAGCGGCCACCGCCCGAATCCACCCGGTGATCTCGGGGTATTCGTAGCCCCGCTCCTGGCACAGTTCGACGGCCTTGCGGTCCCGTTCGGAGTAGAGGAAGAACTCGCACTGTCGGATCAGCCCGGTGCCGCCGTCGATCTCGTGCAGGAGGTCGTAGATGCGGAGGATCTGCTCGGGCATGAACGGGGGCTTGGCCTGCTGGCCGTCGCGGAACGTTGTATCGGTGATCCAGATCTTCTCGGGTATCTCGTAGTCCACCGGCTCGTGGTCGAAGATGACCTTGGGGAATTCGCTGTAGGGAAACGTCTGGCGGTAGAGGTTGGGCTTGTCGGCATCGATGAGCCTAAGATCCTTTTGCGTCATGACTTAGCTTCTCCGGTTCCTTATCGAGCGTCTGCTTCGCGACGCTGTGGCCCGACCGCAGAATAGCCGAGGTGGGATTTGAACCCACACGCCCTTGCGGGCAGGGGCTTTTAAGGCCCCAGCGTCTGCCATTCCGCCACTCGGCCGAGGCGCTACGCTGCGATTGTGCAATTACTCCGTCTTGATCCGAAGGCCGTCCGGGCCACAGAGCGATCGGCGACCTTCCACGGGTACATCGTCACAGCTCCCTGCGATTCGCTGGACGCCGTATTATAGGGGGCGCGCCGGGGGGTGGGCAAACAAAAACCGTCGAGCCGGCCCTCTGAGTCGGCGCCTGCGACAAGCCCTGCCAAAATGGCACAAAACGTGACAACCCAGACGCTTATCCACTGTGCCGATAAGACTCTTACGCAGGATGGGCCAGATGTAAAGCCCTTTAAGAAAAAGGGTTATATAATTGGCGATGCATTCTGATACTGCTGGCACACCTTTTGCAACTTTCTTTGGTTGATAGATTGGTTCTTATGCGCGGTTCGCCGGGCGGATCGCACTTGCTGAAATGCTCCAATGCGATTCGGTACCAAGGAAAGGACGTTTGCGATGGCTAAGATTATCGGGATTGACTTGGGCACGACCAACTCTGTGGTGGCGGTGATGGAGGGCTCGTCGCCGAAGGTCCTTGTGAATGCCTCCGGCTCGCGGCTGACCCCATCGGTCGTGGGCTTTACCGACAAGGGGGAGCGCCTCGTCGGGCAGATCGCCAAGCATCAGCAGGTCACCAACCCCGAGTATACTGTCTTCTCGATCAAGCGGTTTATGGGTCGGCGGCACAATGAGGTGGCGTCGGAAGAGAAGATCGTTCCCTATGCGATTACCGGCGGGCCCAACGAATTGGTCAAGGTCAACGTCCGGGGCAAGGAGTATACCCCGCCGGAGATCTCGGCCATGATCCTCCAGGACCTCAAGAAGACCGCCGAGGACTACTTGGGCGAGAAGGTCGAAAAGGCCGTCATCACGGTCCCGGCGTACTTCAACGACTCCCAGCGGCAGGCGACCAAGGACGCCGGCAAGATCGCCGGTCTGGAGGTCGAGCGGATCATCAACGAGCCGACCGCCGCGGCGCTGGCCTACGGCCTGGAAAAGAAGAAGAACGAAAAGGTCGCCGTCTTCGATTTCGGCGGCGGTACCTTCGACGTCTCGGTGCTGGACATCGGCGACAACGTCTTCGAAGTGCTCAGCACCCACGGCGACACCCACCTCGGGGGCGACGACCTCGACGCGGTCCTGATCAACTATCTGGCCGATGAGTTCAAAAAGACCGAGGGGATCGACCTTCGCCAGGACCCCATGGCCCATCAGCGGCTCAAAGAGGCCGCCGAGAAGGCCAAGTGCGAGCTGAGCACCCAGGTCGAATCGACCGTCAATCTGCCGTTCATCACCGCCGACGCCTCCGGGCCCAAGCACCTGCA
>Ga0123332_1004883_pt1 | contig 11555 bp, 8 predicted proteins | sample BioC12SIPDNA_4_FD_89958 | JGI IMG/M metagenome (GOLD analysis project Ga0123332, IMG submission 89958) | Anaerobic biogas reactor microbial communites from Washington, USA - Biogas_R2_A C12 SIP DNA | ecosystem: Engineered > Bioreactor > Anaerobic > Unclassified | place: Washington, USA...
CTTCATGGGCAACTATCTCTATTTACTGGCTGGTATTATCCTGGCTGGATACCTGATCAAAAAAGCTGGCTTTGTATGGGGAGTAAATATTTCTTATGCACTGTTTGTGGTGGTTATTATTGTTATGCTGATCCGAGCCCAGCGATTTAATCCGCCGGCTTCCCTGAGCACTCCTAAGTCCGCAAGAATTCGTAGAATCAGTCTGTGGGCAGGCGCCATGATCACTATCGCCGTGGTCGGATTGATTACCTGGAATGCGCTGCCCCCCCAATACCTTCTGGAAGATCAGCAAATCAGAATTACCGGAGCTTACGGACTTGATATCGATTACCGCGATATTGAGGATATTGCTCTGCAAACAAAAATGCCGGTGGTAGGTATAAAAAACAATGGTCTGAATTTGGGGCCCATCCTCAAGGGCCATTTTACAGTGGAGGGAATGGGTAATGCTCTGCTTTTCCTTCGCTCGGCCCATGGTCCGGTACTAGTCATAACCATTAAGGATCATTCCGAGCCGGTACTTATAAACTTTTCCAATCCAGTAGAAACCAACCGACTTTACCAGCAGTTAAAATCGCAGACCAGATAAGTTGAATCCCCAGCATGTCGTTGCTATAAAAGAGTCTGCACGGTTGGAATTTGCCTTCAAGGCGGAACAGCTTTACAGGTTTATGTTATAATATATTTAAACTGTTTTAGATTGGAGTTGAAAGGATGCGCTAATATTCCTGCTGTTGATATTTGGCACAATTGAACTGTTGAATCGGCATTGCATAATGCTTGTTTTATTGTGTCTGCGCAGGAAGGTTTATGCATCTGAAAACTCATAGCTTAACGTTTATTGTTATATACATGGTGCTTGATGTTGTGTTATTGAGATGGAGGAACTTTCCTGCATCTCATATTTATTTTCTGCACAGGAGGAAACGCACTATGTCACTTATAAATGTCTCCAATCTTACCTTCAGCTACGACGGTGGATTTGAAAAAATCTTTGAAAATGTCAGCTTTCAGATCGATACTGATTGGAAGCTTGGTTTCACTGGAAGAAATGGCCGCGGGAAAACCACTTTTTTAAATCTTCTGATGGGGAAATACGATTACAGCGGCAGTATATCAGCCAGTGTGTCCTTTGAATATTTTCCTTACCAAGTCAAGGATGAGCAGATGAATACAGCCGAAGTCATTAATACTGTTGTTAACGGCTATCAGGATTGGCAGCTTAAAAGAGAGCTGAATCTGCTGGAAGTGTCACACGATGTATTGAACCGTCCGTTTAATACGCTTTCTAACGGCGAGCAGACCAAGGTGCTTCTGGCGGCTCTGTTCCTGAAGGAAAATGGATTTTTGCTTATAGATGAGCCTACCAATCATCTGGATATGAACGGACGAAAGATCGTAAGCGAATACCTGCGCGGCAAGCACGGATTCATACTGGTTTCTCACGATCGGGCATTTTTGGACAACTGCATTGATCATATTCTATCGATCAATCGAGCCAATATTGAGATTCAAAAAGGAAATTTTTCTTCATGGCTGCACAATAAAGAGCTCCAGGATGAGATGGAAATATCCCGGAATGAAGTACTAAAAAAAGACATAAGAAGGCTGGAAACTTCTGCCCAGCGGGCAGCTGATTGGTCTGGCCGGGTAGAAAAATCCAAAAAAGGCCAGCGTGTTTCCGGAATAAAGCCTGATAAGGGTTACATTGGGCATAAATCCGCCAAGATGATGAAGCGCTCCAAGACGATCGAAAGCAGAGTTCAGACTGCCATTGAAGAAAAATCATCACTGCTGCAAAACATCGAAACAACCTCATCCTTAAAGATCCATCCTTTAAGGTATCATACCGATCGTATGGCAGACTTGGAGGATATCAGCATTATCTTCGGAGAACGCAAAATATGCGAAGGGGTCAGTTTCAATATTCAATCAGGGGACAGGATTGCTTTGTGCGGAAAAAATGGTTCCGGTAAAACAAGCATCGTCAAGCTTATCCTGGGAGAATCCATTCCATATCAAGGCGTAATAAGAATAGGAAGCAGATTAAAGATTTCATATATCAGTCAGTCCACTTATGGTCTGGCAGGAAACCTGACTGATTATGCCAGAGACTACGGCATTGATCACACACTATTTAAAACCATACTCCGCAAGCTCGATTTTGCAAGAGATATGTTCGATATGAACATCAAGGACTTCAGCGACGGGCAGAAGAAAAAGGTCATGATTGCACGAAGTCTGTGCGAATCAGCCCATTTGTACATCTGGGATGAGCCGCTCAACTATATTGACGTCATATCCAGAATGCAGATCGAGGACCTGATCAGATACTATGAGCCGACTCTTCTGTTCATTGAACATGACCGTGCTTTTTGTGATAACATCGCAACCAAAATGATGGAGTTATAATAATAAAGCTCAATTACATGATTGACAAAACATCTTCCTATGGTTATATTTATTTATAATTTCAAATTGCAAAGGCATTGACGGAGAGAGTACGTTTCAGCCGAACGTTTAAGCGAGCCGGAGACGGTGCAAGTCCGGTACCAGTAGTCTGAACCCGAAAATCACTCCTGAGCTGCGGACCGAACGATTGCTCCAGTAGGCTCCGACGGTTTTCCCCCGTCACCGGGAACGCATATGATGGTATGTTTGTATTAATGGGTGGTATAGCGAATGTCTTTTCAGGCTTTCGTCCCTTTACGGGACGAAAGCTTTTTTATTAATAATTGGGAGGAGAAAACAATGGCAACCAACGATATGTTAGAAATTCGCTGGCATGGCCGGGGCGGTCAGGGAACCAAGCTGGCCTGCCTGTTACTGGCTGATGTAGCCGGTTTGCAAGGGAAATTTGTGCAGGGATTCCCGGAGTATGGACCGGAACGTATGGGAGCACCTATTACCGCTTATAATCGTATCAGTGAAAAACGCTGTACGATCCATTCCAACATTTATGATCCGGACTTTGTGGTAGTGGTCGATGAAAGTCTGCTGGACAGTGTGGATGTTGCAGGAGGGCTGAAAGCGGACGGAGCGATCATCATTAATACGCCAGATGCTCCTGGTAAGATGCGCGAGAAGCTGAGAGGATGGAACGGTAAAGTTTACACTATTGATGCCCGCCGTATATCGGAAGAAATATTGGGCAAGTATTTCCCCAATACACCAATGCTGGCAGCGATAGTCAAGGTGAGCGGCGTTTTGGAAATCGAGCGTTTTTTAACCGATATTGAAGCGTCCTTTCAACACAAATTTGCTGCCAAGCCGCAGGTCATCGAAGGCAATATGGCTGCGCTGAAAAAATCTCTGGAGGAGGTGCAGGCAGGATGATTTATGCAAAGGATATCAATGAACATACTCCCTGGCAGGATCTGACTCCCGGCGGAGAAATATATGAACCGGGGACTGCACGAGCATTCGATACAGGTACCTGGAGGACTGATACCCCAGTATTTGATGCGGAAGCATGTAAACATTGCATGCTTTGTGTCCCCTTCTGCCCTGATAGTGCGATTCCTGTAAAAGACGGGAAGCGGCTGGATTTTGATTATATGCACTGTAAAGGCTGCGGGGTCTGTGCTGAAGTATGTCCTTTCCCGGTTATAACAATGGTAAGTGGAGGTGCAGCCAAATGAGTAACCGTCTTTCCGGCAACGAGGCTGTAGCATATGCATTGAAACAAATAAATCCTGATGTCATGGGTGCTTTTCCTATCACCCCTTCCACTGAAATACCTGAATACTTCGCGGAGTATGTGGCTAACGGCGAAGTCGATACAGAATATGTAACGGTTGAATCTGAGCACAGTTCCATGTCCGTATGTATTGCAGCCCAGGCAGCGGGTGCCCGATCTGTAAATGCTACTTCATCCTGCGGACTGGCACTGATGTACGAACTTTTGTATGTAGCAGCATCATGCCGTCTTCCCATTACACTGGCCTGCGTCAACCGGGCCCTTTCAGGACCTATCAATATCAACAACGACCATTCGGATTCTATGGGAGCCCGTGACACAGGCTGGATCCAAATCTATGCGGAAAACAATCAGGAGGCTTATGACAATATGCTTATGGCCATGCCCATTGGAGAAACACCTGGTGTACGTTTACCGGTGATGACCTGTATGGATGGCTTCATTACCAGTCATGCAGTTGAGAATATTGAGCTTTTGGATACAGAAGTTGTACGCAAGTTCATCGGGGAATATCAACCGGAACATTATCTGCTGAAAAAAGAAAACCCGCTGGCAGTCGGACCCTATGATGTAAGTCCATATTATATGGAACATAAAGTCCTTCAGGCGGAGGCAATGAAAGCGGCCAAAGCAAGGATAATAGAGGTTGCTGCAGAGTTTGAAAAGATCTCTGGCCGTCGTTATGGCTTGCTTGAAGAATATAAGATGGAAGATGCTGAATTGGCACTGGTCCTGATCGGCTCGACTGCCGGCACTGCCAAAGCGGCCATCGATAAGCTGCGGGAATCAGGAGTCAAGGCCGGGCTGGTTAAAATCAGAGTCTTCCGCCCTTTCCCCGCGGAGGAACTGGCACGGGCACTGGCAGGCACCAGGGCTGTTGCGGTAATGGATAAATCCGAGGGCTTTTCAGCGAATGGCGGACCTATATTTGCTGAGACCCGCAGTGCTTTGTATGACTTAAAAGAGCGGCCATATTTGATCAATATTGTTTATGGCCTGGGGGGCCGGGATGTTAAGACCACAGATATAGAAAAAGTATTTGGACGGCTGGCGGATATTGCTGTGACTGGTGAAACAGGACCAGTATATACTCATATGGGCCAGAGGTCGAAGGAGGAGAAAATATGAGCACGGTATATAACTTGAAAAGGGAAGTTGAAAAACCGGTACGTTTTACCGGAGGGCACCGGCTCTGTGCCGGCTGCGGCGCCGGGGTCATTGTAGCCGGGGTGCTGCGCGCCCTGGATCAGGAAGACCGGGCAGTGGTAGTCAATGCTACCAGTTGTCTGGAAGTCTCCACTTTTATGTATCCCTATACTGCCTATATGGATAGTTATATTCATTCAGCTTTTGAGAATTCTGCCGCAACCTGCTCTGGAGTAGAAGCCGCCTATAATGCACTAAAACGCCGCGGCAAAGTAGAAGGAACGGTTAAATTCATAACCTTCGCCGGTGACGGCGGCACATATGATATTGGCTTTCAATCCCTGTCAGGTGCCATGGAACGCGGTCATGACATGGTCTATGTATGCTATGACAACGAGGCTTATATGAATACCGGTATCCAGCGCTCGTCTTCAACGCCCCAATATGCCCGTACCACTACTTCACCCATCGGATCGGCGGGGCAGGGGAAGAAGCAGATTAAAAAAGATCTCACCGAGATCCTGGTAGCGCATGATATCCCCTATGCAGCTCAGACTGCTCCTATAGGAAATTTTAGGGATCTGCATACCAAGTCACACAAAGCCATTTATACAGCAGGACCTTGCTTTTTGAATATATTGTCCCCTTGTCCCAGGGGCTGGGACTATCCCATGGCCAAACTGGCCGAGATCACTCAGCTGGCAGTGGATACCTGCGTATGGCCCCTTTACGAAGTGGAAGAGGGGGTTTGGCGTTTAAGCTATATACCCAAAAAGAAACGGCCCGTAGAAGATTTCCTTCGTCCTCAGGGGAGATTCCGCCATATGTTTAAGCCTGGCAATGAATGGATGCTGGAAGCAGCGCAAGCTTTTGTGGATCAAAAATGGGAACGCCTGCTGGAACGTACCGGTGCTTAAACTTATTCCCAATGGGGAATAAATTGAAAAAATATGATATGATAACTCTTGAAAAGGGGGTTTTGCCTGTGGAACCAACAATGTTTACCAATGAGGTCATTCTATCCTGGCTGCAGTATTTTGCCCGGAACGTCGACATCAACCTGGCAAAACTGAAGATGCTGGACATCACCGGGAAGAATAAAAACCTGATCCCAACTGTAATGAGTAATAGAGCGGTATTGGTCTTTACGGATGCCGGACATCCGGATATATTCTATGACATGTGGAACGCAGAACTGGGGAACTGTGACATCTGGTATAATGAAGGTTCGGATCCAACCGGTGAAATTAAGCACGATAAAGTTTGTCACATGATCAACCGCGGCATCAATGCTTCTGCAGCGATGTTGATCATAAATCCCGATGCGGTCACCAATTACAAGATAGGGATGGAAAACAGTCGTTTTTCCTGCGGATCTGTTCAATATGTGTGCCGGGAAGTCCGGGCGGTTATTATGAATAAGCTTAATTTGGAGGATCGGGATAATATATGTATTATCTCCGGAGAGAGCATTGCCGTCGAAGCAGCAATGATCGCTGCTGAGGGCAGTGTGGTGGCGGTGGAGTATGACTGCCGGGACCGGGATACTATGAAAGAGAATATTATTAAATTCGGCTTAAACAACGTGACCATAGTGGAGTCTTTGGAAGAGGAAGTACTGCATACTCTTCCCATTCCTAACATTGCCTTTATTGTAGGCTCACCCAGGATCGGCACCGAAATAAAGAGTCTGCTGGCGGTCAATCCCGACATAGATTTCGTGATTTATACGCTGGACTTCGAAGTCTTAACTTCTCTTCCGGCTTTATTCAGGGAATACGGATTGAAGCGCACGGAAGCCATACATATAGAGGTATCCAGAGTTAACAGCAAGAATATGGTGGAGCCATTTCCTGCTCCCTGGCTCATCTCCGGCAAAAGAGTCAAGGAATAAGAATTGATTTATTTTCGGGTGTTGAGGGAATTAGGAGAATTCAAAAAATGAACATATAAGTTGAAGGTATACGGCCGGCGGCAGTATACCTTCTTGCATTAGGCATTATAAAGTTTTGTCAGCGGTACTCTCTAATTGGTTATGGTTATGGAAGAACAATTGAAAGTGTTTGCGTAAGTGCCATTTGCCAGATTCAAAGTTGATTTGGTGACTTCAATCGCACCAGTCACTATGATATCATTTACCGAAACCACGCGCCCGGTGGTTTTGCTGACTTTTATCTGACAGGAAAGCTTCTGGTTGCTTAGTTCCATACCATAGCTGCTGTTTACATTGGCAGCGGCGTTGAAAATTGCCATTATAGAATCCGGACAATTGACCTCAGTCAATTGAATGTAGTAATAATTTGCATCTTCGCTTACAATGCCAGTTGAGACCAATTCTGCTCCCACACCGGAACCAGAGATTATTTCAGCAAAAGGAAACGCAGCTGCAGTAACATCTTTATCGGTTGTTTGGACCATCGGTGTAATTTTAACGGTTAATATTGAGCTTTCTTCTTTGGCAGCATTGATAGTGGTGGTTGCTGGTACCATTTTCACATTGTCGATGGTTACGTCACCGGCGACTTTGACACCGGGAACAATACCAGTGAAAGTTCCTTCGCCCTTTACCGGTACAAAGTTGGCGATTGCGGTTTCAATCAAACTAGTGGCAGTTACTGGTGGTCCCACAGCTTCTTTGATTTCCACTGTGTATTCAGCGGTTTTGCCTCCAACAGTGACAGTCAAGGTTTGGCTGGCAACAGCAGCGGAACTATCAAAACCGGTCACGTTGGCCTCGGTCACAGGCAGAACTTTGGAGGACCCGTCGTCATAATAACCTGTAACCACCATACCGGTAATATCCAACTGATCCCCGACATTGTAAACCAATTTGTCAGCCGGAGTGGTGATCGCGATACTTTCCAATACCAGTTCTTCCAATGTATCACTTACGATTTCGCCAGGTCCAACGGTTCCGTTGTTAGCTATTGGAATAATAGTTGAGGGAATCGCAGTACCTACCTGTTCATGGGCATTAGGCTGTAAAACGTCAGGGATGCTGCCTGCATCGACAGCGGCCTGAACTGCAGCGAATTTATTATCAGAAACGATCATGACCTTGCTGAAATCAAAATTTATGGCTGCCATGTCATCAAGATAAGTCAGATAAGCAGCGTCCGTTACATCAAGGGTCAGGTCATAACGATGGCCATTAGCATAATACCCGTCTTGTGGCGCGGCAAATGCCATCCCTGTAACTGAGAACAGAAACATCAGGCACAAAATTGAAACCAAAACTTTCCTCTTGATTTTCATTGATAAGTTTCCGCCTTTCTTAATAAATTTGGTGATCGCCAAATCAGTCGTTTACATAAACTGCAGGTGTACCTCGGTATTTTTCTACACCATCTACATAAATCACAATGATACTATCCGGGGAAGCGGTCCCTTCCCAATAAATTGCCAGATAGTAACCTAAAGTTTCAAAGACAGTCTTTGAGATTTTCGGTCCCATAGCGGTACCGTCTTCAGTTTTGATTTGAACGGTACTGTAGGTTCCGTTGACAGTAAAGCGGTATAGATTGTTGTTCCAAACATAGCCATTCCAATATTTATCTACACTCACATCGGTCACCGTGACTTCTGCAGGGGTTTCCGGCTCAACCGAAATGGCCAGGCTGGCGGTCTTGCCGTTGACGGTGATGATAACTGCGCTATCTGCTGTCGTAAGTATTGCACCGTTGACCGGGGAAGTAGTAATGCCTTTGGCAGCAAAGTCTGCGAAAGCGGTATCTTCATCTGTGCCATCGGATTTGCTTAGTGTTACCACTAAACCAGTCAAGTCAAGGGTGTCGCCTTCAATATAAGTCACTTTAACCGGGGCAGTTTTGATAACAATACCAGTAATTACAGCTCCCCCGGGAGAGTATACTTCAGGAATGCCGCGGTACCTTTCAATTCCGTCAACATAGATGACGATGATATCGTCGGGAGAAGCCATGCCCTGATAGTGACCGGCAGTTTCAAAGCCTACCCTCGAGGTGACCGGGCCCAGAGGTATTCCGTCAGCGGTTTTGATCTGCAGTTCACTGTAGGTACCATTTACAATAAATCGGTACCAGTTAACATTAGCTGCCCGGGTTTCGGAACTTACATTGGTAACCGTGACGATTGTCGAGGCATAATCGGCAGGGATGCCGCGGTATCTTTCAATGTCATCAACATAAATGACGATGATATCGTCGGGAGAAGCCATGCCCTGATAGTAGCCGGCAGTTTCAAAGGCTGCCCTGGAGGTAACTGCACCCAGAGGTGTTCCGTCAGCAGTTTTGATCAGCAGTTCATTGTAGGTACCATTTACGGTAAACCGGTACCAGTTGACATTAGCTGCCCGGGACTCGGAACTTACATTGGTAACAGTGACGATTGTCGGGGCATAATCGGCAGGGATGCCGCGGTATCTTTCAATACCGTCCACATAGATGACAATGATATCGTCGGGTGAAGCCATACCCTGATAGTAGCCGGCAGTTTCAAAGTCAACCCTGGAGGTAACCGGGCCCAGAGGTGTTCCGGCAGTGGTTTGGATTTGCAGCTCACTGTAGGAACCGTTTATAGTAAAGCGGTACCAGTTGACATTTGCTGCCCGGGTTTCACAACTTACATTGGTAACCGTAACTTCAGACCTGGTATTCACTGTAATCGGCTGGCTTACATTCTTATTTTTTACAGTGATGGTAACTGCAGTATTACTGGTTGTTAATACAGTACCATCAGCTGGCATGGTAGTAATTCCTTTGGATGCAAAGTTTGCCAGGGAAACGTCTTCTGTGGTGCCATTGGATTTGTTCAGGATCACTGCCAAACCGGTAAGATCCAAAGACTCTCCCTCGGTGTAGTTTACCTTATCCGGTTCAGTCAATATCTCGATACTCCTTATAGTAACTGTGCCGGATCCTCCCCCGCCGCCTCCAGTGCCGCTGTTACTGGAAGTTTCCTGAGGCACAGCCGGGGCTTCCGGTACAGGCACTTCAATAGCTTCTGCTTCAAGCTGCATTGCCTTGCTTAGGACCATTATTGCCTGAGCCCTGGTTGCATTGGCCTGCGGCAGAAAACTACCGTCCGGCATGCCTACGATCAATTTATTTGCATAGGCAGTCGCCACTGCGTCTTTAGCCCAGGCGGAAACTTTGCTGCTGTCACTGCAATCAAAAGCGCTGGCGGCTATTTTTTGATCGGCAGCTTTCACTGTCATTAGTGCCATTTCTTCCCGGGTTATAAAGTTATCAGGCCCGAACTTCTGATCATTATAACCGCTGATTACACCATGGGCACTGGCAGTGGATATGTAATCTTTTGCCCAGTGGCTGCTGGTGTCATTGAACACTTTGCCATCCTTTTTTTCCATTTTGAAGGCCTGAACTAATACTGTGGCAAATTCAGCTCTGCTAATATTGTCATCCGGTTTAAAGGTCCCGTCAGGATATCCTTTGACAACGGCCTGATCTGCCATTTTTTGAATCGCTGCTTTTGCCCAGTGTCCCTGGATGTCGCTGAACTGAACAGCTGCCTTGCCTGGCGGAATCACCAGGAATAAGAATGCGAACAATAAAGCAGTAAGAGTCAGCAAACTTTTATACTTTTTGATTCTCAAAAATATCCTCTCCTTTAATCGCGCTGGGAAAAACAAATCTATAAAGTCTCACCTCCCCAAATAATTACTGCCAACATTTAAATAATAGTTACAATAAGATTATTCTGGTAATTATTTACATTTACCTTTATGTTTCTTTCAACAAAAAGTTGATTAATAGGCAATTATCTTTGTAACTGGAAGAAATAGTGACAACAAGTGAAAAAACCTGTCCGGTGAAAGTGAATAATTCACCGGATAGGTCTTTGATATGGAAGATATAAAGCTTTTCATTGGGGTTTATCTTAAGTGCAAAGAACAGCATCCTGCTGATCAGCAGGATGCCGTTTCATGTTTTGGGAAGTCTTCCAGGTCATTTCTTACAGAGATTAGTTCGTATAATTAATCTCCATAGGGTTACTGGATTCAAATAAATTAGTACCATTCATAGTCGATAAAAAAACTTTTACTTTAACGTTGCCAGTGATTTTAATGTCGTTTATAGACACAACTCGACCGGTGGTCTTGCTGACCAATATTTTACACTCAAGCTTCTGGTCAGTAAATGTTACTTTATAAGTTGAATTAACATTAGCTGCTTTAGCAATGATATTTAGTAGTGACTGCGGGCAATCGACGTTTGACAGAGTAATAATGTAGTTTTCCGGATTTGTTGTTGTATCCAATGTTCCGCCGGAAACAAGGCTTGCCCCCCCATATAAACCGGCGATTATTTCTGATAAGGGAAATGCTGCTACAGAAGTTGTTGTTTCATCGCTGGCTAAAGTTTGAATTTTAACAGCTAAATTGGAGTTTTCTGCTTTACTGGTACTTATCGTAGTAGGGTCGATCTTTACATAGTGAACGGTTCTTTCACCTAGACTATCTAAGGTTACATTTCCAGTAAATGTTACAGCACTTGCCACACTGGTGCTTGCAGTATATTTTGCTATAGCAGCTTCTATTGCTGCTATAGCAGATGCTGGTGCGGCAGTTTCAACAGTAACAACACACGTATCGGTGATGCTTCCGTCTGCAGTGGTAACCGTAATCGTTGCGGAGCCTGCTGCTACAGGAGTAACTACCCCGTCTACCACAGTGGCTACATCTTCATCACTGGAAGTCCAGCTTACATTC
>Ga0123332_1004887_pt1 | contig 11554 bp, 10 predicted proteins | sample BioC12SIPDNA_4_FD_89958 | JGI IMG/M metagenome (GOLD analysis project Ga0123332, IMG submission 89958) | Anaerobic biogas reactor microbial communites from Washington, USA - Biogas_R2_A C12 SIP DNA | ecosystem: Engineered > Bioreactor > Anaerobic > Unclassified | place: Washington, USA...
TGGCGATCTCGTCGGCCACCACGCGGCCGGCGCCCAACTCCCTCGAGGCCACGACCACGTGCACGCCACGACTGCCTAGCTCGAGCGCGATGGCTCGACCGAGTCCCCTGTTCGCACCCGTCACGACGGCTACTGGCTGGTTCATGTCCTCATCGTCACACTCAACGCATCGAAGACGTCGAAGACCACCTGCTCCGCGTTGAAGCCGTCGGCCTCGGAACCGAGCACGGCCACGGTCGCGCCACCCAGATCCGGAGCGTGGAAGACGCTCGCCGAGTAGCCGGGACCTCCGCCGTTGTGCCCGTAGATCGGTCCCCACGGCGCCGCCGGGTCCGCCATCAGACCGAGGCCGTAGGAGGGCTCGCGCCACTCGTACGGCCTGACTTGCGGATCGGACTGGCTACCAGGGACGGGCACCCTCGTCAGGCTCGTCATCGCGGTGACGGACGCCGGCGACAGCAGGCGGCCGGTGAACAGGGCCGATAGGAACCTCGCGACGTCGCCGGCGTTGGACGCGAGCACGCCGTGCGACACCCAGCCGGGGTCGTAGTGCAGTCGGACGTCACGACGTGAACCGTCCAGGCTCAACGCTGCCGAGGTCGCCGGAGCGAGGCCGGCGAGATCGGCTGGGCCCTCGGCGAGCTTCGTGCTGCCCAGTCCGAGCGGCTTGACGATGAGCTCGTCGATCGTTCGCGCATACGGAAGCCCGGTGACGCGCTCGGGGATGCGCCTGAGCAGCATGTAGCCGGGGTTCGAGTAGGCCCAGCCTTCACCCGGTTCGAAGACCAACCCCTTCTCGTACGTCTCGGCCGCGTACCGTTCGAACCCCCAGGCGCGCGAAGGCGTCTCCCTCACCGCGCCGCGGTACGCGGCGAGGCCGCCGTAGTCCGGGACGCCCGCCGTGTGGTTCAGAAGGCGGCGGAGCGTGATGCGCTCGGCTCGAGGCACGTCGGGGATCCAATCACGCACGGGGTCATCGAGCGACAGCGCACCGCCCTCCTGCAACAGGAGGAACAGGGTGGCAGTGAACGTCTTGGTGACACTGTAGATGAGGAAGCGAGGCTCCTCCACCGTCGATGCGGGCGACCAGCGAACCACCGGCTCCTCGACCTGGCCGATGGTCCCCGCGATGGCGAGCGCGTCGCCGGCCGAGCCGCGGCGGGTCAGGACGTCTTCGATGATGGTCTCTAGGTTCATGAAGCCAGCTCCCAAAGCCACGAGCAGCTTACGCGGCCCGAGACAGTGGGCCGCTTGGTTCTCGGCCGCCCGCCCTTTCGGTCATTGGCGCGAGCGGCGACCAGTACGGAGCACCGGACACGGCTCGCCCCACTAACCGCGTACCATCACCGCATGCCTCCCGCCACCGTCCAACCCCGCACGCCACCCCCCATCCCCTCCGGTGCCGGCGAACTGGCGCGCTTCCCCGACGGCGGCTACCGGGTCACGTTCATCCGCTCGTACGACCGCCCCGCCTCCGAGTTGTGGCTGGCCGTGACCGAGCCTCCTGGCCTCGACGTTTGGTACCCGACGAAGCTGCGTCACGATGGCGTGGTCGGTAACGCCATCGTCGAGACCTTCGAACCCGGTGAGGGCGAGCCGCCCATCGAGGTGCCGCCCGGTACACTCACCGCATACGACCCACCTCACCTGTTCGAGGTCACGGTCGAGGGCCCCGCCGAGTCCAAGTACCCCGGCGAACTCGGCACGCAAGTGATACGCATGCGCGTGACAGCGGATGGCGGCTCACACCCCGCCCGCAGCACCCTCCTGTTCGAGCACGACGTCGAGACCCTCCCAACGGCAGTGAACGTTCTCCCGGGCTGGCACTGGTGCCTGGAGTTCCTCGCGGCGCACTTCGGGCAGCAGGCCGACACCTCCAAGGAGCACCACGACCGGCTGCGTGCGTGGTACGAGGCTGCGTACGCCTGACCGCGCCGCGACCATGCCCGACACCGTCTTCACCACCCCGCGGCTGCGCGCGCGCCGCTGGCGCGACTCGGACCTCGCGCCGCTCCTCACCGTCTACGGCGACCTCGACGCGATGCGCTGGGTCGGGGACGGTAGCGCCCTCACGCCCGATGAGGCGACTCGGTGGCTCGACGTCACCCGCGCGAACTACGCGAAACGCGGGTACGGCATGTTCGCGCTCGAGAGCAGCGAGTCCGGTGAGGTGATCGGGTTCCTCGGCATCGTGCACCCCGGCGGCCAGCCGGAGGCCGAGGTCAAGTACGCCTTCGCCCGCAAGCATTGGGGCAAGGGGCTCGCCACCGAGGCCGTCACGGCGGCCATCGCGTACGGTCACGACGTCCACGGGCTGACCCATATCATCGCCACCACGGCGCCGGCCAACGCGGCCTCGCACCGGGTGCTGCTCAAGAGCGGGTTCGTGCGCGGTGAACTGCGGGATAACGGTGATGGGACCGCGATTCAGGTGTTCGAGTGGCGGGCGGGAGTCATCGAGGCGTCAGGTTGACCCGCTAGCCGGCCTTCTCTGCTGTGGCTGCATACAGTTCCGTCGGACCGAAGCGTGAGCGTCGCCTGCCGATCTCACGCACAGACACCAGCCCGACTTCCCCCGCCAACGCCTCGAACCGCTGCAGCGGCACCGGGTACGGCACCCACCGCGACCCGCGCCGCTGGTCGTACTCGACGATCACGAAGCTGCCGCCGCGTCGCATGTAGCCGACGATCCTCGCGAGTACCCTCGACTGTTCCTGGCTGGCGACGAAGTGCAGCGAGTTCGCCATGATCACCCCGTCGAGGTCGGGGAGCGTCAGCGGCTCCGTGAAGTCGCCGGTCATCGGCACCACAGCCGCTCCGGTCACAGTCGGCATCGCATGCGCCGCACGATCGACCGCGTACACGACGCCGCCCTCACCCAGGAGCGCGGCCAGTGCACGGGTGAACGTCCCAGAGCCCGATCCGAGGTCAGCCCATACCCCACCGGGCTGCGGCACACCGGCGCGGATCAGGTCCGCGGCTTCGCGAGGTTCCACGTCCAAACCATGGTGCACCGAAAAGCACTATCCTCATGCCGTCTCCATGCAAAGGAGCCGGGTTTGACTTCGTGGTCGGTGGGCTTTTCGTTGCAGTGATTGCACTCGTACTGTAGTAGGCACCGACTGAGGAAAGGGCCTCATCTAGTGCCTAGGGCGTTCCTTCTCACTCAGTGGGCGGTGCTACTGTACTGGCATGCACACCGAGGAGCTCCTTATCGCAGCATTGCGCTTGCCGCGCACGGAGCGCGCGAAAGTCGTGCAGGAACTGCTCTCTAGCCTCGAGGAACCTGCGGAAGAAGTCGCAATTGCTTGGGCAAGCGAGCTTGAGAAGCGCTCTCGGCAGCTTTCAGAGGGTCGTGTAGAGCCACTCGCGTGGGAAACCGTGAGTGCCGAGATCCGGGCAGATCTTGCCCAGCGGCGTGCGAGTCGCATTTCACCCTGAGGCCCGAGCTGAGGCGACCACTTTACTGGCTGGCCCGCTCCGCAGAGTGATTCAAGGGACCGCGCCACGAAGCGTGGAGACCGATCTCACCTCACGCCCTCACGTCCCCAGACTGCATCGCCGCTTTCGCCAGTCCCAGCAACTCCACCCGATGCTCCAACCCGTTCCGCCCGCCGTTCACTGCCTCGGTCACGGCGATCACGTCATCGCGGTCGCACAACGCGTTGATCCCGCGAGCCGCCCAGTACCACCCTGCCGCCAACGCAGCCAACCGCGGCGTGGCGAGCAGGTCGGGCTCCGCCTCGAGGTCGAACCCCAGCGCTTCCCCCGCAGCCCTGTACGTCGCCCGCCCGGTGAGCTGCAGGATGCCGCGCCCCCTGAACCGCCAGCCGTCACCTGAAGCCTCCGGGCCGTTGCCCATCCGGTCGGCGTACACGTAGTTGGCGATCTTCTCCGGCTGCCGCGCGTAGGCAGCCGCGCGCTCGGCGTCGAAACGTTTCGGCCAGGTGGCGAGCAGCCCCGGCGCGCCGTAGTTCAGGTTCTCGACCAACGCCGTGTAGCCCGCCGACTCGTGCGCGGTCTGGGCTAGGAAGTGCGCGACGCGCAATGGCGTGGTGATGTCGAACGCCGTGCAGGTCTCGTTGAGCGGCTCCGCGAACGCGGCGGCTTGGTCGGCGAGCACCGCGGCGAGGACCTCGTCGGAGATGACGTGCGGCGTCGTCGACTCCGCGGCTCCGGGAGCGACGAGAGAACCACCTCCCGACTCGCGCCTCTGAAGCTCCGCCTCTGCGCCCGCGACGACGTCGTCCATCCGCTCGGCCACCGCGTCCGTGCGGTCCGACGCCGTGGCCTGCGGCGCCACTCTGGCAGCCAACGCCAGCAACCGCCCCTCGGGGTCCTCGAAGAACGTCATCCATTCCTCGACCCCGTCCTCGTGCCGATGGATGAGCCTCGGCGCGTCGCGGAACACCACGCCGCGGCTCAGCAACTCTCGGTGAGTTGCCTCGATGTCGGCCACCTCGAAGTAGAGGATCGACTCGCCGTCGTTCGCGCCGCCTTCAGCGCTGAGCATCAACCGAGTGCCGTCGAGGTCGAAGAACGCGAGCGGACCGTACGTGTACAGATGCCGCAACCCGAGGACCGAGCGGTACCACTCCTCGGAGCGCGCGATGTCATTGACCGTGCGAGCGACCTGGGCGAGCTTCATCGTGACCGCCTCCCGTTCAGCGTGCGCCCACTCTAGAGCAGCCGAGACCCAGACCCTCGCACAGATGTGAAGGATGCGCTCTCCACATCAACCGCTCACACTGCATTCTTTTGCGTGACACACGCGACCGGCGCATGAACGTGGTGCGGCCGGAGGCCGTCTGCCGTTGGTCCACCCAGCGGCACCAGGAGGAAACGTGAGCCGAACCCTTCCAACGATCGCACGAGGCACTCGAGCCGGCATGCCGGGCGGGCGGCGCGGCGCGCTTGTCGCAGCCATTGCCGTGACAGTCACGCTCATCCTCGCGGCCTGCGGGCAGTCACCCAGCATCAGCCTCACGCTTGACGCAGCTATCGCCGAGCTCGTGCGTGGCGGCGAAGTTCAGGTGGAAGTAACGCTGACGAGGTCGGGTGGCAGCACCGCCGACGTCGCTCTCGCCGTGACAGGGCTCCCCGCCAACGTCGCGGCGAGCTTCTCCCCTGCGACCCTCAGCGGTGGCGCTCTCACCAGCACGCTCACCCTCAGCGCCGACGCAGCCGCGGTCGACGCCACCTCCAGTCTCGTGGTCACCGGCTCCGGCACGGGCTTGGCCGCGTCGACGCACCTGACGCTCGAGGTGACCAGCCTGACGGTGACGGGGCGAGTGGTGTCAATGTTCGAGTTCGCCGTGGAGGGCGCCGTGGTAGCTAGCCAAGGTGACATCGACGTCACGGACATGAACGGTGACTTCACGTTGACGGGCCTGTCGGTACCGTACGACGTGAGCGTCTGGAACTCGACGGACGATTGGCTGCACGTCTTCGAGGGATACACCTCCGACGAGCTTGTGCTTGCCCCGCTCGGGACGCTGACGGCGCCCCCGGTACCAACGAGGTCCACGGTAGTGCAAGGGAACCTCTCGGGGGGCGTCATGCCCGTTCCTACTGGTCAGCACGTGATGGTCTGCGTCGAGGGTGTGGACGGTGCGATCACGGGGTGCGACACGGTCTCGCCGACGGAGAACTCGTACTCGATCGCGGCGGAGTGGAGCGGCAGCGTGACACGCCAGGTCAGGCTGCATGCGCTGCAGATCGCATCGACCGGAGGGTACGCGACCGGGTACCCCGGCTACGCAACGCTCGCCATGACCTTGACCGATGCGACGCCCGTGGTGGCCAACCTCGACCTCGGCACCGCCCTGCAGACGACCACCGTCGACGTCGAGATCGACACACCGATCGCGATAGCAGGGACGTTCGCCGCGGCGCAACTCGGGCCGAACCTCGGAATACCCGTGATGCTGGTGAACAGTGCCGTTACCTCGCACGAGGTAGTCATGCCGGTCCTGACCGACGTGACCTACACGTTCGTGGCGACGACCGGCGGACAACAGATCGGATGGGTCGCGGACGTGACCGGCCCAACGGCGACGGTGGTCGTACCGGCCGCACCCGTACTGGCATCGCCCCCAGACACGACGGTGGGCGTTACGACCAACACCGTCTTCACAGCCTCGAACCCTACCGCTGGACCGATGACGTTCCATTGGCAGATCACGTCAGGGCCGATGATCGGTCTGACGACCATGGCGGGCAGTCACTCGATACCGGACCCGACGGAGTACGGGATGCTGTTCCCCACGGCGGCGATCGGCAACTGGCAAGTTATCGGGCATTCAGGAGCAACCGCCGAGTCGGGATCAACCGGCCTCACCGACCTGTTCAATTCCCTCTACATGTTCGTCATGGGCTTCACTCCCGGCCTGGACGGAACCGGCTCGTTCGCGATCTCTGACAACTGGGACTTCACGACCGCTCCCTAACCTCTACCCATCCATCCGCCGGTCAGCCGGCGGGTCAGGAGGATCCACAGTGAACCGATCACAACGAACGAACGCAGGTGCTCTCGCGGCGCGCCGAGACGCAGCGGCACGCGGTAGACGGCCTACCGCCCTGGTGGCGGCACTGGTCACGACCGTGATGCTGGTCCTCGCGGCGTGCGGGCAGACGCCCAGCATCACGCTCTCACTCGACGCGGCCAGCGCGGAACTCCTGCGCGGCAGCGACGTTCAGGTCGAGGTGACGCTGACGAGGCTGGGTGGCGCGACCGCCGACGTTGCTCTCGCCGTGACAGGCCTCCCCGCCAACGTCACTGCGAACTTCTCCCCTGCGACCCTCATCGGGGGCACTCTCATCAGCACGCTCACCCTCAGCGCCGACCCAGCCGCGGTCGAAGGCGACTACGCCGTCACCGTCACAGGTACGGGTACGGGCCTCACCGCGACGGTTCCACTGAGCCTCGAGGTGGTCAGCCTGACGGTGACGGGGCGCGTCGTGGCGCTCTTCGAATCACCCGTGTCCGGCGCGTTGGTCGCCAGCCAAGGCGAATCCGGCGTCACGGATGCGAACGGCGAGTTCACACTGTCTGGGCTGTCGGTGCCCTATGACCTGAGCGTCTGGAGCACGGCAGACAATTGGGTTCACGTCTACGAGGAGCTCACTGCCGACGACCTGCGACTCGCACCGATCGCGTCTCTCCTCACCTTCTCCGGGTTCACGCGCTCGGCCGACATCACCGGAACCCTCTCGGGCGGCGTCACGCCCGTACCTGCGGGTCAGCCAGTGAAAGTCTGCGTCGAGGGCCTCGATGGCGTCGCGATGGGTTGCGGCACTGTCACGGCGGGCGGCTCGTACGCGGTCGCGGCGGAGTGGAGCGGTCCAGCTACGCGCCAGGTAAGGCTGCACGCGTTGCAGGTGGAGTTGGACGGTGACAATTACCCGGTCAGTTACCCGGGCTACGCCACGATGGATCTGACCGTGACCGACACCATGCCCTCGGCAGTCAACCTCGATCTCGGCTCGGCCCTGGCGACCTCCACTGTCGACGTAACTATCGATACACCCGTCACGATCGCCAACGTGTTCGCGAACGTCGAGTTTGGGCCGAGCTTCGAGATGCCGGTAGCCGTGCTCAACACTGCGGTCACCGCGCACGAGTTCGTCATGCCGGTCATCGACGATGCCAGTTATGGCTTCTTCGCCTTCAGCGGCACCCTTCAGGCCGGCTGGGTATCCGACGTGACCAGCTCCGCGGCGACGGTCGTGGTAGCCAACGGGCCAACGCTTGTCTCCCCCATCGACACCGCGACGAACGTCACGAACTCGACCGTCTTCACGTCCGTGAACCCGACTGATGGCCCGCAGACGTTCGTCTGGATGCTCGCCGGCGGCCCGTTCGTCGCCTTGACCACGATGGCGACGACCAGCGCCATACCCGACCTGGCCGAGTACGGTCTGACCTTCCCCGCAGCGTCGAGCAGCAACTGGCAAGTGTTGGGAAGCTCCGGTCCGAGTGCCGAGCAGGGAACGGCCTCGTTCGCCGACCTCTACAACGGGATCCTCGCGATGGTCTATGGAGCGTCTCCCGGTTCGTTCGGCAATGGGACCGTCGCGATATCCGATACCCGAGCCTTCACGACGGCTCCGTAACCAGAGCTTCTCACTCGTGGCCACGTCTCCGTGCGTGGCCACGAACAGTGCTCCGAAGCAGGTAGCCGACAGCACGACCTCGTCCCCACAGAGCCTAGGTGTCATGGCGGTCCTTCCCACGACTTGGCCCACCCCACCGACAGCTCGACAGGCTCGAACCCCACCGAGGCGTAGACGCGTGACGCCTGGGAGCCGTCGTCGGCGACGATGACGATGTCCTTCAGATCGAACGTCTCGGCGGCGTGCACTGCCGCCCCGTACACCAGCGTCCCCGCGATGCCTAGCCCGCGAAACTCGGGGAGGGTCACGACGGACTGGTAGCGACCGACGCCGTCGCGGTGGAACAGCCCCAGGTCGGCGACCAACACGTCACACAGGAACGCGCCGTACCAGTGGCCCCTCCCGGCTTCCGACATCCTGCGGTACCGCGCCATCAGCCGCTCCATGAACCGCGCGTACCCCTCGTCATCAGGTCCATCGGGATCCGGCTTGCGCCGCTGCTCGAGTGAAAGCGTCCAGTCCGCGTCCGACACCAGCGGCCTTACGGTGACGTCACGGTTCGGGCGCGGCGGCGGATGCGCAGCCTTCGCGCGGAGGACGACGTTCCGCTCGAGCTCGTACCCGGCGTCGATGAACTGCCGTACCGCCCCCGCCTCGCCGTCGGTGCCGTCGACGCCGAACACTGCGTGCCCGACGCGTTGCGGATCGCCGATCTCGCGACTGAACGTGTCCGTCCACCGCTCCAGGTCACCGGGCTGCGGGGGCCGCGCGAAGATCAGGAAGTTGCCCCAGTGGTAGCCGGGGTTGTCCGGCGTGGTGATCACCAGGTACTCGCCACGGTCGACCACGCTGCCCTCGAACTCGGGAAAGAACAGGTCGGTACGGTACGCCAGTGACCGGAGGTTCATGGGCGTCTCGTGGTCATCGTTCGCCCATCGTAGGGCAGGGTTCACCCGTTCAGGCGGTGGTCGCGGCCACCTCGGCAGCTTCCCAATACATCTCCCCCAACACCATGCCGGAACGAACGCCTGCCGTGTGCTCGCGCACGAACGCCTCGACGTCCGCCTGCTCCACGCCGTAGAACGCCTCGATCTCCTTGGAGAACAGGCGGCCCTCACGCTCGAACAGTTCGCTCAGCGTCGGCAGCTCGCTGGTCCTGACCTCGGCGCCCTCACCAAGCGTCTGCGTGAGCGCGTCGACGTACGCCTCGGGTTGCCTCACCCCGGTCACCTTCACGCCGGCACCGTCCTCGTTGACGAACAGGATGGTCGGGAAGCCGCGCACGCCCATCTCACGCGCCAGCGTGATGTCCTTCGTGAGCAGCTCGTGCCCGCGCTCGGAGTCTGCCTCCGCGACGATGGCGCTGCCAGTCAGGTCGGGGTGTCCGAGCTGATCGACGACGTCGGCGAGCACCGCCGGGTCGGAGATGTTGCGATCGAACGCGAACACGGCCTCTCGCGCCAACCGCAGGAAGCGTAGCGCCACCTCGGGGTCGCGCTCGCGCAGGACGACGTACACACGCGAGGGCGGGTACGACGACGTGACCGGGTCACGCAGCCACACTGAACCGTCGATGGGCATGCGGGCAGCCTCGCCGACCTCGCGCCAGTGATGCGCGACGTCCTCGGGTCCGCGGATGCCGTTCTTGCGGTCAGCGAACCCGTCCCAGGCCGGCAGCAGCCCGCCCATGATCACGCGCACGTCGAGGTGCCTGCCGTACTCGTGCTCGAAGCGGCGCAAGGCGGGCTCGAGCGCCCAGCAGTGCGAGCAGATGGGGTCGGTGACGTAGTACATGTCGACCTTCTTCACCGCGGGGCGGAACTGGGTCAGCTTCGTCGCGCCCTGGGGGTCTTGCATGCCCTGCGCGCCTTGCGGGTCCTGCGCGTCGCCCGCCGGTCCGCAGATGCCGGTCTCGACGTCGCACACCATCGCCGCCAACCCTTCGCCGTTCGACTCCGTCATGTACTCGTCCTCTCGATCCCGCGCACCGGTCCGCCCGCTCAAACACGCGAGCAGCCACGCGCCGGCTGAGCACTTACTATACTCTAGTAAGTTACTTGCATGTAGTGAGTTACTGGGCGACGCTCGACGCTACGCGGTCGGCAGCACCGCCGCGAACGTTCTCTCCAACCGCTCCAGGCCGGTCACGACCTCGTCGGCCGTGACGTTCAGTGGCGGGATGACCCGCACCACGTTGTCGCGCAGGCCGCAGGTGAGGAGCAGCAGGTCCTCGTCGATGGCCTTCTTCTGCACCGCTCCGGCCAGGTCGGGGCGCGCCTTGCTACCGGCAATGGTGGCGCCGGTGGTGTCGCCGGTGGTGTCGGCCTCGGCGAACTCGATGCCGATCATCAGCCCGCGGCCGCGCACGTCGACGATCTGCGGGTAGCTGCGCGCCAACTCTGCGATCCGCTCCTTGAGTTCGGCGCCGCGCACGCGGGCGTTCTCGACGAGGTTCTCGTCGCGGATGACGTCGAGGGTCGCGACGGCAGCAGCGGCCGCGACGGCGTTGCCGCCGTACGTCCCGCCCTGCGAGCCGGGCCACGCCTTCGCCATGGTGTCGGCAGACGCGGCGATGCCGGAGATGGGGAAGCCGCTGGCGATGCCTTTCGCGAACGTGATGATGTCGGGCTCGACCGTCGACCACTGGTGACCCCAGAACTTCCCTGTCCTGCCGACCCCGGCTTGGATCTCGTCGATGATCAGCTTGATGCCGTGCTTGTCGGCGCGTTCACGCAGCCCTGCGAGGAACGCGAGCGGCGTGGGCAGGTAGCCGCCGTCACCCAGCGCCGGTTCGATGATGAACGCTGCCGTGTCGTCGACGTGCGACACGGTGCGGAGGATCAGGTCGAGCTCGCCGAGCGCGAAGCGCACGGCCTCGTCCTCGCTCTTCCCGTACCTGATGGCGTCGGGGAACGGCGCGATGGCGACGCCGCCCATCATCGGCCCGAACCCCGACCGGAAGCGGCTGCCCGCGGTGGTGAGGGACGCGGCAGCGACGGTGCGCCCGTGGAACCCGCCGTGGAACGCGATGATGTTCGGCCTGCCCGTCGCCATGCGCGCCAGGCGCACGGCTGCCTCGACGGCCTCGGCGCCAGAGTTGGCGTAGAACACCGAGTCGAGCCGCGCGGGCAGCACGTCGCCGAGCCTCTCCGTCAGCTTCAGGAGCGGCTGGTGCATGACGGTGGTGAACTGAGCGTGGATGACCTTGCCGACCTGCTCGCGCGCGGCTTCCACGACTCTCGGATGGCAGTGCCCTGTGCTGGTGACGCCGATGCCCGTCGTGAAGTCGAGGTAGGTCCTACCGTCGGTGCCGTAGATCCACGACCCCTGCGCGTGATCGACGACGACGGGAGTCGCCTGCTTCAGGTGGGGGCTGAGGGTCGTCGCCATGGTTCTTCCTCCTCGGTCGGTTGTGGTCAACCGTACCTCACGGACCCAA
>Ga0123332_1004906_pt1 | contig 11524 bp, 9 predicted proteins | sample BioC12SIPDNA_4_FD_89958 | JGI IMG/M metagenome (GOLD analysis project Ga0123332, IMG submission 89958) | Anaerobic biogas reactor microbial communites from Washington, USA - Biogas_R2_A C12 SIP DNA | ecosystem: Engineered > Bioreactor > Anaerobic > Unclassified | place: Washington, USA...
CGGGCGTCCCAGCAGTCGGCCCGGCCGGTGTCGACGAAGGTCAGGTGCCAGTCGATGCGGGCGATGCGCCACAGGGCGCGGCGGGTGCGCTCCGACAGCGGCTCGATGCCCGCCGGACGGGTGAGGCGGATCCGCGGCCCGGCGAGCAGGCCGGCGGCGACGCCGTCGACCAGCCCGATGACCCGTTCGACCACCGCCTCGACGACGATCGCCTCGAGCGAACCCGGTTCGAGCGCGATCCCCTCGCCGCGGCCCGTCGTCCCCATCGCGGGGCGGCGGGTCCACGCCATCTGGGTGCGCAGCTCGGGGAGGGCGTGCTCGTGGCGGGCGGCCACGATCGGGAGGAGCGCCGCGACCTGGAGGTCGGCGGAGAGCAGCCGGGACGCCTCGGCGAGCGCGGCCCGCACGTCGGGCGGGAACCGGGCGAGCACCGCCGCGTGTTCCGGGCGCTGGACGGCGGTGGCGGCGAGCAGCCCGGCGGTGGCGAGGCAGCTCGCCTCGACCGGTCCCCCCGCCGCGACGGCGGCGGTGAGCCGGGTGTCGAGGAAGGCGAGGGTGGGGGCGATCGAGGCCCGGACCCGCTCGGCGCGCGCCGCCACCGACGGCACCGCGATCTCGTCGAGGTCGACGGCGGACGCGGTGGCCAGGATGCCGGTGGCGGCGACCACCCAGGGGACGTGGCCGGGCGCGACCTCGCGCAGGACCAGGGCGTCGTGGTGCACGTCGACGAGGGTCCGCAACGCGGGGGTCGCGGTGAGCGCCCAGTGGCACCAGTTGCACTCGTCGGCCGGCCCCCGGGGCCGCCGGCACTCCAGCAGGTGGGCGTCGAGCAGGAAGGCGTCGTCGGCCGACCCGGTCAGCACGACTCGTCGATCCGCACGGCGCGGATGCCCGGACCCTCGGGGAGCGGGGCCTCGTCGCCGATCACCACCGCGACGATCGTCGTGCCCGGCGCCGCGGCGGGCGGCCAGGGGGTCAATCCGTCGGTCAGCACGACGACGACCGACGGGCGGGGCCGGGTCGCGAGGGCGGCGTCGATGCCGACGCGAAGGTCGGTGTCCCCGCCGCCGGTGAGCACCAGCTCCCCGAGGCGGCGGACCCGCTGCGGCCGGACGGCCTCGACGTCGCACACGACGACGGTGAGATCGCGCGCGCCGTGGCGGTGGAGCAGGGCCCCGATCTCGGTGACCGCCGCGTCGAGGCGGGAGCGGCTCATCGACGCGGACGTGTCGACGACGACGGCGACGTCGGGCCGGACGTGGCGCACCCCGGGCACGAGCACGTCGGGGGCGACGTCGGCGCGGCGGTTGGGGCGGTTCCAGGTCGGCTCCGGCCGGGCGGTGACCTCCCGGACGGTGCGGCCGAGGGTCGAGCGCAGCATCCGCCGCCACGACACCTGCGGGGCGAGCAGGTCGCGGGCCCACCGGACCAGCCCCGGCGAGGTCGCCTCGCCCCGCTCGTGGGCGCGCACCACCTCGTGGGCGACGACCTGCCGGACCGCCTCGGCGTCGACCTCGTCGACCCCGTCCCGACCGGACTCGACCGGCTCCTCGTCGATCTCGCCGGGCACGGCGTCGCCGCCGGACCCCGAGCCGCACAGCGGGTCGGTTCCGCCCTCGGCCCTCCGCCGCCGCAGGCTCGCGAAGTACACCTCCTCGAGGCCGTGCGGCTCCTCGCCGATCGTCTCGGGGAGGATGCCGGGCGGCAACGGCAGCCCGTCGTCGCGGAGGTCGTCGTTGATCGCGGCGTCGCCGGCGACGTTCCACAGCATCCGCTCGTCGCGGCGGACCGCGTACCGGACGGCCCGGTCGGCGTGGGCGCGCAGCACGTGGTGCGCCTCGTGGACCAGCACCGCCGCGGCGGCGGGTACGCCCCACCTCCGGGCGGCGTCCATGTCGAGGTAGACCCGCCAGTACTTGTCGACCGCGAACGTGCCGAGGCCGGGCTGGGCGACGGGTACGAGGGCGAACAGGGCGGCGGCCAGGTACGGCTGCTGGCGGGCGGCGACCAGGCGGGCCGCGGCGAACAGCTCGGCGTCGGCCGGCCCCAACGGCGGCACCCCGGTGGCGACGACGGCCATCGGCCCTCAGATCAGCTCGGCGGCGCGCAGCGTCGGGGCGAAGGCGACGGCCTCGGGCGGAGCGGGCCAGCCGTCCTCGCGCAGGTCGATCAGCCCGACCGCCGACAGGGCGGCCACGTCGGCCCGGCCGGCGTCGCACGCCACGCCGAGCACCGCCCAGGCGGCGTGCCAGCGGTCGAGGGTCGGCCGGCCGGCGACCGCGGCGGTGACCCCGGCGAGCGACGCGAGCAGCAGGTCGATGCGCGAGGACGGATCGAGCGACGACGGATCGGCGAGCAGCTCCTCGGGGTCGGGGAGGTCCATGGCGTCGGCGAAGCGCAGCAGCTCCAGCGCCGCACCGGCGCCGACCAGCCCGGCGACCAGCGCCTGGCGCACCTTCCGGTCCGCGCCCGCCGCGTCGGCCGCCGCGGCCGCCCGGTGCGCCTGGTCCCACGTGCGCGGCGACGGCCACGCCCGGCCCTGGGCGACGATGTCCTCGGGCACGCGCCGCAGGATCGACGGCCGGGCGCCGATGAACCCGGCGAGCGTCGCCCGCCAGATGGTCTCGATCGCCCCCCGCTCCGCCGGGACGATCGGGATCGGCGGCGGCTCCCAACCGTGGAGCAGCCCGGCCACCCAGCGGGCGGGCTCGGCCTCCCAGTCGAGGTGGCAGAACCGGTTGGCGAGCGGCGGGGCGAGGTCGTCGCCGCCGGCGGACACGTCGGGCGGGTTGGCCGCGGCGACGAACGAGACCGAGTCGGGCAGCCGCAGGTCGCCGACCTCGCGCTCGAGGACGACCCGCAGCATGGCGGCCTGGACCGACGGCGGGGCGGTGGTCAGCTCGTCGAGGAACACGACCGTGGTCGGCTCGTCGAGGCAGCGGGTGGCCCACCGGGGCGGGGCGAAGGTGACCGACCCGCCCGGGTCGCGCACCGGGAGGCCGACGAAGTCCGACGCCTCGCGCACGCTGCCGACCACGACCTCGCACGGCCGGCCGAGCTGTTCGGCGACCTGGGCGATCAGCCTCGACTTGCCCTCTCCCGGCCCTCCCCACAGCAGCACCGGCTGCCCGATCTGCACCGCGATCGCCAGCGCGTCGCGCACCGCCTGACCCATCTCTCCGACCCTCCCGGCCACCTGTTCACGTCCACCGCCCATCCGAACACATGTTCACCCACCTCGCAAGGGGGCCCGCGGGGGTTTCGCGGCTTCAGGTCGCGGCGAGGGCGGCCTCGGTCCGGGCGACGAGCACCGGCGCGTCGAGGGCGGAGTGCACGGCGAGCGCCCGGTCGAGGTGGCGGCGCGCCTCGTCGCGCTCGCCCCGGGCGAGCGCCGCCAGGCCCAGGTGGTGCGATACCGCGCCCTCGCACGCCGAGCCGGTGCCCATCACCACCAGCTCGTCGGAGTAGGGCACCAGCGCCTCGGCGACGCGGCCGCCGAGCCCGGCGTCGCCCAGCCGCCACGCCGCCTCGGCGAGGTAGGCGAGCGTGAGCGGGAGGGTCCACGTCGTCGCCGGGGGCCACAGCTCGCCGGTCACCCGGTCGACGACCTCGGCGGCGCGGGCGACGTCGCCCGCCGCCAGGGCCGCCAGCGCCAGGCCCGCCCGCCACGCCAGCTCCATCGGCTGGGCGGCCAGGCCGGCGGCGACCACGTCGACCAGCTCGCCCTCCCGACCCTCGGCCCGACGGATCGCGAAGATCTGCGCCACGTGCGCGGCCGTGAAGTTCGGGGCCCGGCCGGCGGAGGCCACCGCGGCGTGGGAGGCCGCCTCGGCGGCGGCGAGGTCGCCGCGCAGCAGGCACGACGCCCCGCACCACAGCTCGGCCTGGGCGGCCGCGTACGGGTGGTGCGCCGCGGTCGCCGTCGCCGCCAGCGTCGACGCGCACCGCTCGAAGGCGGCGCGGTCGCCGAGTTGGAGGGCCGGCACCGCCTGCACCTCGACCCCCGCCAGCGCGGCGTGCGGGAACCACGGCGACTCGACGTCCTCCAGCTCCTCGCCCAGCGCCCGCCGCTCGCCGGGGTTCGGGTGACCCCACGTCGCGAGCACGTACGCGGACAGGGCGACGGCCAGCGCGTCGCTGTCGCCGCTGCGCCGGGCGAGGTCGAGCGACCGCGCCGCCAGGGCAGGGGCGGATTCCGGCAGCAGGTCGAGCACGGCGACGGTCGCCCGCGCCGCGACCAGGATCGACCGGCCGGCCAGGTCGTCGTCGTCGATCAGCAGCAGCGCGTGCTGCCAGAGGTCCCCCGCCTCGTGGCCCGACTCGCCCGCCTTGGTCATGAACGAGTACCAGGCCGCCGCCTCGACCAGCCGGTCGCGGTCGCGCAGGCGTAGGGCGACGCGGGCGGCCCGCACCAGCGCGGGACGGGCGTCGTGGCGGCGCAGCCCCATCGTGGCCGCCCGCCCGAAGCCGAGCAGGGCGTCCGCCAGGTCACGCAGGTCGGGATCGGGGTCGGCGGTCACCTCCGCCATCGCCGCCTCGTAGAAGGACACCGACCGCTCCCACGACCCCGCCGCGTCGGCCGCGGCGGCGTCCAGGAACCGACCGGTCGGTTCCGCATCGACCGGCGCCGTCGGGGCCGGACCGGGCCGGGCCACCCGCAGCATCTGCTGGGTCTCGACCTCGCTCAGGCGCAGCGCGGCGGCCAGCTTCCGCACGGTCGACAGCCGCGCCGAGTGGTTGGCCCCGCGCTCGAGGTCGCTGATCGTCCTGACGCCCACCCCGGCCTGCCGGGCCAGCTCCTCCTGGGTCAGCACCAGCCGGTGCCGGTGGGTCCGCAGCAGCCGGGCGAGGGCGCCCCGATCGAGGGGCGCGTCGGAATCGGAAGCCAGCGCCATCGCTCCGATCCACCTCCCATCCCCGTGACCGCACCAGGGTCCGCAGATGGTACCCACGACTCACCGGCAGTTGGCACGCAGCTACGGCCCGAACCGTTGCGTCCGCCCCCCACCGGCGCGACGGTCGGCCCGTCCGCCGCCGCGGACCCTCGGGGCGGGAGGCGCCCGAGGCGGCGACGGCCCCCCGTCGCGTCGGGAGCGGGGGCTCCGACGCGACCGATCCGACCGCTCCCCGACCGACCCGGCACCCCCCGGATCGGTCGCGGGGCGGCCCCGGAGATCCGTGGAATGCCTAGGCTTCGTCCTTGTTGGGCCCGGGCGCCGTCGTGGCCCACCCGGCGGCGTCACGTAGCGTGCGCCGTCGATGAGGCGCACCCTGACGTTGCTCACCGTGCTGGCGGCCCTGCTGCTCGCCGCCGCCTGCCAGCCGACGCTCCCCGCCGGGGTCCCGATCGGGGTGCCGGCCCCGGGCTCGACGCTCGTCGGCTGCGACGTCGCCGACACGTTCGTGACGATCTCGGCCGACGCCCACCTCGACCCGGCGTGCACCTACACCCGGGGCATCGAGGTCGTCGCGTCGGACACCACGCTCGACTGCCGGGGCGCCCGCATCCACGACGCCGCGGGCAACCAGCCGCGAGGGGTCCACGTCCACGTGCCGGTGGGCCACGACCTCACCGGGGTGGTCGTCCGGAACTGCTTCATCGAGGGCTTCACCAACACGATCCGGGTCAGCCGCGACGGCTTCCAGTCGCTCCCCGCCGGCGGCGAGTACGGCGACGACGTCGGCGACATCACGATCGAGAACAACCACCTCAGCAACTCGCGCGGCAGCGGCATCTTCGTGAACGCCTACGTCACCGACGTGACGATCCGCGCCAACACGATCACCGGCGCGGGCAGCGTCGGCGTCTACCTCGAGGCCGGGTCGAAGGACTCCACCGTCGAGGGCAACACCATCAACCGCAACGGCTACGCCACCGTCGACCCCGACGGCTACCCGGAGGACATCGGCGGCACGACGTTCCTGACGCTACGGACCGGGCGGGAGGGCATCGCCGTCGACGGCTCGTCGGGCAACCACATCGTCGGCAACAGCCTGTACGCCAACGCCGCGGGCGGGATCTTCCTCTACGAGAACTGCGGCGAGTACGCCACCGAGCAGCCGGGCGCCTGGTGGGAACGGCGCTACGGCGCTGACGACAACGTCATCGAGGGCAACCAGATCGTCGCCGGGCGCAACGGGATCTGGGTCGGGTCCCGGATGGCCGAGAACCAGCACTTCATGGACTGCTCCGACCCCGCCTACCTGTCCGGGACGCTGAACCGCGTGCACCTCGACCACGCCGAGCGGAACACGATCCGCGACAACCGGATCGCCCTGTTCGACAACGCCATCCGGGTCGAGGACGACGACACGACCGTCGCCGACAACCTCATCTACACCGAGGACCCCGACGCGCGGGGCGTGCTCGTCGGCACCCGGCACCGCACCGAGCAGCTCGGCCTCCCCGTCGACGGCACCGTCGTCACCGGCAACGAGGTCATCGGCCCCGAGGGCGTCGAGGCCTACGGGTGGGTGCACGGCCACACCGACACGACCTTCGTCGACAACGTGCTCAACGACGAACCCGCCGCGCTCGCGCCCGGCACCCAGCCGACGATCGACCCGTTCCTGTTCGTGATCCGGGTCTGGCTGCCCTGACCGCCGGGGCCCGCATGCCGGTCAGTCGCCGAGGAGCCGGTCCCGGTCGGCGGGCGTGAGGCGGCCGATCACGGGGCCGAGGTCGTCGACGGCGCGGACCTCGACGGCGGAGGCGAGCACCGACGGCTTGCGGAGACCCGCCGCCCTCCAGTCGCGGATGCGGCGGCCGGTGCCCGAGCGGCGGACCGCGCTGTTCGTGCCGTAGACGAGCGACACCTCGACCTGGGCCGAGCCGGGCTCGTGGGCGACGATCACCGCGGGGCGCACCTTCTCCGACGCGCCGGCGTCGCGCGCGGCGGTGGAGCGTCCGTCCATGCCCTGGAACACGGTACGGATCGTGCCCGGAGCGAGCGGGGTCCTCGCCGCCGGCTCGTCCCGCACGACGATGGGCGCGCCGTCGACGAGCACGGGGGCGCGGTCGACGTCGGCCGCGTGGTCCGGAGCCGCCGGGGGCGGGTCGAGCCAGCGCACCGCCCGCCACGAGGTGCCCTCCGCGCGGACCTCGACGAGCACCGTGGCCCCGACCTCGACGTCGGCGCGGCAGCGGTGGAGGCGACCCCGCTGGCCGGTGACGACGTCGGTCCAGGTCCACTCGCCGTCGACGACGCCGACGATGCGCAGTCGCCGGATCTCGGTCACCTCGCCCCTCCGCTCATCCCCCGCAAGGTACCGAGCCGGTACGACGGTCCTCGGCCTACCCTCCACCGGAGCCGACCGAGAGCGGTGCCGCCGTGACCGAACCCACCACCCAGCCCGAGCCCGGCGCGACGTCGGCGGTCGTGGTGGGCGGCGGGATCGCGGGGGTGTCGGTGGCCGCCGAGCTGGCCGGCGCCGGGATCGAGGTGACGCTGGTCGAGGCGGAGGACGTCCTCGCCCACCACACCACCGGGCGCTCGGCCGCGATGTACATGCCGGGCTACGGGAACGCCGTGGTGCGGGCGCTGACCGCGGCGAGCGCGGCCGACTACGAGGCGATGGGCGTCGAGGCGGGCACGGCGATCCTCACGCCGCGCACGACGGTGTGGGTCGGCGGCCCCGAGGACCTCGCCGCGCTCGATGCGCTCGCCTCGGGCAACGACGCCCTCCGGGTCGCGCCGGTCGACGAGGTGCTCGACCTCGCCGCGGTGCTGCGGCCCGAGCGGGTCGGGGGCGGGCTGGTCGACGACGCCGGGTCCGACATCGACGTCGGCCTCCTGCACCAGACGTACGTGCGCCGCCTCACCCACGCCGGCGGGACGATCGAGCGCTCGGCCCGCGTCGATGCGATCGGGCGCGCGGGCGGGCGATGGCGGATCGCGGCGGGCGAGCGGACCTGGGAGGCGGACCTCCTCGTCGACGCCGCCGGGGCGTGGGCCGACGAGGTGGCGGCGCTCGCCGGCGTCGCCCCGGTCGGCCTGGCGCCGCTGCGCCGCATGCTGTTCACCAGCCCGGTCCCCGACGACGTGGTGCCGGGTCCGATGGTGGTCGACGTGCTCGACCGCTGGTACTTCCGGGTCGACCCGGGCATCGCCCTGGTGTCGCCCGCCGACGAGACCCCGTCGCCGCCGTGCGACGCCCGCCCCGAGCCGATCGACATCGCCCGCGCGCTCGACGCGGTGAACGAGGTGACGACCCTCGGTCTCCGGTCGGTGCGCAACTCGTGGGCCGGGCTGCGCACGTTCGCCCCCGACCGGTCCCCCGTCGCCGGACCCGACCCCGCCGTCCCCGGCTTCGTGTGGTCCGCCGGCCAGGGCGGCTACGGCATCCAGATGGGGCCCGCCCTCGCCCGCGCCGCCGCCGCGCTCGCCCTCGGCCGACCCCTACCCGCCGACGTCCACCTCACCCCCGACCAGCTCTCCCCCACCCGCTTCCGCTGACGCACGCCTGGCTCGCGCGCCCGGGCTCGCTGTCACACCCCCTGTTCATAATGAGGGTGTGGGCAACGACGAGAGCTTCCCCAGGCCGCGGCCGACGCCGGCGATGGTGCGCCGGCACTTCGGTCTGCCCGATCGACCGGCGGCGAGCGAGCCGCACCGGCGCGACGACGAGTACCGCGTCGGGGTCGGTCCTGGTGGCGGCCTCGAACACCACATCGGGGCGCTGTCCCGGCTCGTCCGGCAGATCGAGGGCGAGGAGCTGGCCCACGAGGTGGTCGTCAGCCTCGACCGCGACGCGCTGGTCGACGTGATCGTCCGGGCGCACTGGGCCATGGGCTGCTGGGTGCAGATCCGCGACCACGCCGACGTGCTCGACGAGCGGGTGGTCGACGAGCTGCACCTGCTCGGGTTCACCACCCGGCCCGTTGCGGACCCGCCGATCGAGGGCCACGTCGTCCGGCACGACTGGTACGAGGAGCCCGGCCACGACCGCTCCGCCCTGGCGACCCGGGTGGTGGCGGTGTGGGCCGTGCGGGGCGTCGTCGCCGAGGACGTGCTCCGGTACCGGGTGCAGCCGGTCGTGCCCGAGGTGACCGTCGAGGAGTGGTTGCTCAACCTCTGCGACGACGACGACCTCGACCGGATCGTCGACGACGCGGGCTGACCCGTCGGGCCGGGTTCGGGTGGCTGTCTCACCCCCTCGGCACAATCGGGACATGACCACCTGCCCCACCTGCAACCAGGACACGAAGACGGCGGACGGGTGCACGGCGACCACCCTCACGTGCAACGGCCGCACCTATCCGACCTTCCCGTTCGGGAGCGACCCCGGCTGGCCCGGCGTCGTCGAACGCTGCGTCTACTGCGACGCCCGCGTCGGCTACGCGCACCACCTCGGCTGCCCCGTCCAGGTGTGCCCCGCCTGCGACGATCAGCTCATCTCGTGCGACTGCCGGTTCGACGAGCTCGCCGACGTGTACGACGACGATGACGACGACGATCTCGACTACCTCGACGAGGACGACTACTGGCCGCTCAGGACGTCGTCCCCGCCGGGGCCCGGGATCATCGACCTCGCGACGTGGCGGCGCGGGGTCGCGGGCTCCCGACCTCGGGTCGACCCGCACCCGGCCGGCCGCCGGACGACCGCACCGGTGGTGCCGATCGGCCGCTCCCCGGCCACCGCGGCTCCGGCCGTCGCGCCGCCCACCGAGCCGGCCGCCGCGCCGCCCACCGACCCGCCCAACGCGCCCGCGGGCGCGTCCACGGACGCGCCCTCTGACGAACCGCCCGTCGGCCCCGACGGCGAGGCGCTCGTCGTGATCGCGGTCGACCACCGCGACCGTCGCCGGCTGACCGCCCGGGTCCGCGTCCACGACCGGTCCCAGCCGATCGACCCCTCCGACTGGCTGCCGTTCCTCCAGCTCGTCGACGGGGCCGACCCGCAGCCGGGCGCCCGCGGCATCCACCAGCCGGTCTTCCTGGGCGTCACCGTCGACCGCCGCCACGGTCGACTCTGGCTCTACCGCCCGGCGGTCGATCGGCCGTTCGGGGGGCCGCTCGCCGTCGACTCCGACGGTTCTGCCTTCCTCGCCGAGCCCGACCGGCGCTACCGCGAGGGCTTCCGGTGGGAGCCGATCGGCACCGGCCGCCTCCCCCTCTTCGTCACCGGCTTCTACGACCTCGTCTAGGCGTTACATCCGGGGTCAGACCCCAGATGTAACGCCGGGCGGATGGCGCGCCGGTGCCGCCCGGGCGTCGACCCGGGCGGCACCTCGACCGTCGGTGGCGGGCGGTCACGCCACGGTGAACTCGAAGTACATCCCGTGCTCGAAGTGCGGCGGGCCACCGGCCTCCCCGGCCTGGATGGCGTCCAGGTTCTCGGGGGTGGCGCCGGTGGGCACCAGGCACATGGCGATGTGCCGGCCCGGCTCGAGGCCGAGGAAGGAGGAGCCGGTGTCGCCGGGCATGGCGTCGACGGCGCCGACCCCGGTCATCGGGCCACCCTCCTCGTGGCTCCGCGGGAGCAGATCCTCGACGCTGTCGGTCACGCCGTCGGCGACGCGGTACACGACCATGTGGTGGAACTCGGTGCCGTCGTTGCGGAGCTTCACGACCGTCGGGCCCGCCTCCCAGGCCTCGGGGACGTCGTCGTAGGCGTAGTCGGTGGCCGACACGGCGACGAGGTTGCGGTCGCACGGCTCCTGCATCGCGTCGAGGAGCTCCCCGTACGCGGCCACGAACTCGGGCGATCCCTCCTGGCCGTCCAACGCCAGCCCGATCGCCGTGTCCACCGCGTCCCGGAACTCGTCGGGGGCGGCCGCGGTGAAGGCCTCGACCGCGGCCCCGATCGCCGATTCGTCGCCTTCCATGAAGGCGGCCTCGACCGCCTCGTGCGCTTCGCAGAAGGCGAGCAGGTCGGCGTCACCGCCCGGCTCGTCGCTGGACGAGGCCGGGTCACCTACCGGCGCGTCGCCGGTCGCGGCGGTGGTCTCGGTCGTGTCCGGGGCGTCGGTGGCGCCGTCGTCGTCGTCGCTGCCGCAGGCGACGCCGCCGACGGCCAGGACGGCGGCGAGTGCCAGGGCGGCGAGTCGTCGCCGAGCCGGGACGGGGGTGGGGGTGGCAAGGTTCGTGTCCATGGGGACATGGTCCGCTCGCCGGTCCCGTCCGGACGAGGGTGCAGGCCCGGTTCGTGTCGGAGGTGCCCCGGCCGGAACGGGTGGTGCTGGCCCCACCCGCGGCGGTCGGTCCACATCCCTTGAAGCACCACCGCGGATCGGCCATCAATGAACGCCATGGTCATCGAGACGTCGAATCGACCGGTCGTCGTCGTCGAGCGGGCGTGGCGCACCTTCCAGGCCGACCGAGCACCGGTGCGCGCCCTGCGCGGGGTCGACTTCACCGTCGACACCGGCGAGATGGTCGCGGTCGTGGGCCCGTCGGGGGCCGGCAAGTCGACGCTGCTGAACGTGATCGCCGGCATCGACGTACCCGACGAGGGCACGGTGGCGATCGACGGCGAGGCGATGCCGGCCGACGACGACGACCGGCGGGCCGCCCTGCGCCGC
>Ga0123332_1004907_pt1 | contig 11523 bp, 8 predicted proteins | sample BioC12SIPDNA_4_FD_89958 | JGI IMG/M metagenome (GOLD analysis project Ga0123332, IMG submission 89958) | Anaerobic biogas reactor microbial communites from Washington, USA - Biogas_R2_A C12 SIP DNA | ecosystem: Engineered > Bioreactor > Anaerobic > Unclassified | place: Washington, USA...
CATCCGCTGTGGATGAGCCTGCATTTCGTCCATCCGGACGAGTGCACGCCCGAGTCGAAGGAGGCCTGTGGCCGGTTGGCCGACGCCGGGATTCCGCTCGGGTCGCAGACGGTGCTGTTGCAGGGGGTCAACGACAACGTCGAGACCATGCGGCAGCTGGTACACCGCTTGCTCATGATGCGGGTCCGCCCGTACTACTTGTACCAGTGTGATCCGATCAGTGGCTCGTCGCATTTCCGCACGCCGGTCTCCCGCGGTCTGGAGATCATCGCCGGATTGCGGGGGTACACGACCGGCTACGCGGTACCGACCTATGTGATCGACGCGCCGGGCGGCGGGGGCAAGATCCCGTTGCAGGTGGACAGCGTCGTGGGACGTGACGGGGACGACCTGCTGATTCGGAATTACGAGGGCAAGACGTTCCGCTACCCCGATCCGATGGGGGCATAGTTGCGCCACCATGCACGTCGGGATGACATACGATCTGCGCGACGAGTACCTGGCCGAAGGTCATGACGAAGAAGCGACCGCCGAATTCGACCGCGCGGACACGATTGACGCAATCGCGGCCGGTCTGCTCGAACTGGGGCACCAGGTCGATCGGATCGGTCGTGTGCGCCAGCTGGTCGCGCGTCTGGCGGCGGGCGACCGGTGGGATCTGGTCTTCAACATCTGCGAGGGGCTCAGGGGCATGGCCCGCGAGGCGCAGGTGCCGGCGATCCTGGAGGTATACGACATTGCGTATACATTTGGCGACCCGCTGGTCATGGCGTTGTGCCTGCACAAAGGGTTGGCCAAGATGGTCGTGGAACGGGCGGGGCTGCCCACCCCCAAGTCGCTGCTGGTCGAGTCCGCGGCGGATCTGGACCTTCTGCCGGACCACCTGACGCTCCCGTTCCCGCTGTTTGCCAAGCCGGTTGGCGAGGGCACGGGAAAGGGCATCACGCCCGCGTCGCGGATCACGACGCGGGCGGAACTGCTGGCAGTCTGCCGGCAGTTGCTCGAGCAGTTCCGCCAGCCGGTGCTGGTCGAGGAGTTCCTGCCTGGCCGTGAGTTCACCGTGGGCCTGCTGGGGACCGGTTCTCGGGCGGCGGTGCTGGGCACGCTGGAGATCATTCTGCGGCGGGACGCGGAGCCGGACGTGTATTCGTACGTGAACAAAGAGCGTTGTGAAGAGCTGGTGGAATACCGGCTGGTGCGCCCCGACGATCCGCAGGTGCGGATGGCTGAGCAGACGGCGCTGGCAGCGTGGCGGGCGCTGGGGGGCCGTGATGGCGGCCGCCTCGATCTGCGGTGCGATGCGCGGGGTGTGCCGCAGTTCATGGAGGCCAACCCGCTGGCCGGGATGCATCCCTCGCACTCGGACCTGCCCATGCTGGCCACTGCGGTCGGCATGCCGTATGTCGAGTTAATCCGCCGGATTGTGGAGTCGGCTCGGGAGCGAGTGGCGCGCGTATGAGGATCGTGGTGCTGCACAACGATGTCTCGGCCGATCGTGCGCCGTCCGATCTGGATGTGCTCAACCAGCGCGATGCCGTGCAGGCCGCGCTAGAGGCGCTGGGGCACGAGTCCGAGGCGTGGAGCTGCACGCTTGACTTGTCGGCCACCAAGACGCGGCTGGAGGCCAGCCGACCGGACGTGGTGTTCAACCTGGTCGAGTCGCTCGGCGGCACCGACCGCCTGATGGCGGCGGCACCACTGCTGCTCGATGCGCTGCGTCTGCCCTACACTGGCGTGCCCACGCCAGGACTGCTGCTGACCAACGGCAAGCTGACCACCAAGCGGCATCTGCTGGCTGCCGGCCTGCCCACGGCGCCCTGGTTCACTGCGAGCGCGGCCCGCTGGCAGGGACTGACGGGAGCCGCATCCGGCGGATCCGCCGCGCCGGCTGGCGGCCACACGGCGCAGCTGGCTCCGGTGGTGATCAAAGCGATCTGGGAGCATGCGTCGTTTCAGATGGACGACGCGGCCATCGTCTCACCGCAGTCCGACGCGGAGTTGGCGCGTGTGCTGCGCATGCGCGAGCAGACTACAGGTCAGCCGCATTTTGCCGAGCGATACCTGGAGGGGCGCGAATTCAACCTGTCACTGCTGGCGGGTGACGGCGGGCCGCAGGTGCTGCCACCCGCCGAAATCGACTTCGCCGACTACCCACCCGGCAAGCCCAGAATCGTCGGCTACCAGGCGAAGTGGGACGAGCAGTCGTTCGAGTATCACCACACGCCGCGCCGATTCGTGTTTCCGCCGGCCGACTCGGACCTGGTGGCGGAGTTGAGCCGTCTGTCCATCGACTGCTGGCACCAGTTTGGGCTGCGGGGCTACGCCCGCGTCGACTTCCGCGTGGACTCCGCCAACCGGCCTTGGATTCTCGAAGTCAACTCCAACCCGTGCCTGTCGCTCGACGCCGGCTTCGCCGCGGCGGTGGAGCAGGCCGGCATGACCTACGATCAGGCCATGGACCGGATCATTCGGGACGCGCTGGCCCACTCCGCTGACCTATGAGTACGCGTGCGATGCCTGACAGGCCAATCACCTTTCGCTATGAAGTCGCTCCCACGGACACCGATCTGGTGCGCGAACTGGTTGTTTCCACCGGCGTGTTTGCCGCGGCCGAGGTTGAGGTGGCGGTGGAGTTGGTACAGGAGCGACTCGCCAAAGGAGAGCCTTCGGGGTACTACTTCGTGTTTGCCGAGCGGGATGGCCGGACCGTCGGGTACGCGTGTTACGGCCCGATCGCCTGTACGGTCGGCAGCTTCGACCTGTACTGGATCGCCGTCGACCGCGCGTGCCAGGGGCAAGGGCTCGGGCGTCTGTTGATCGCCGAGTGCGAGCGGTTGATCGGCGCCCAAGCCGGACGCCACATCTACGTCGAGACTTCCAACCGCCCGCAGTACGCACCCACGCGCGGGTTCTACCTGCACTGCGACTACTCCCAGGCCGCCGTCTTCGACGACTTCTATGCACCGGGCGATGCCAAGGTCGTGTACTGCAAGCGGCTGACGCCCTGATTCCGCGATCGGGACGTTACGGCCGGTCGCTACCCCACCGGTCCACCAGTGACGTGGGATCGCCGGCGTGGGTCGCAGTCTCGTTGAGTTCGGTCCGAGTGGATCGTCCAAGAACCCGCACGCTCGCAATGATCACGATCGTAAGAGCTGCGAGCATGAGGGCCGTCTGCACACCGCTGATGCCTCGTCGCATGAAGCGACGCCGACGTATGGCACACATGGTTGTGGTCCCTTCCCGTTCCTGGCAAGATCGAACTGTTCTATCTGAAGCATAGCTCAGCCGCATTCCCGTCGCGGCACCGGCCAGCGCAGCCGCACGTCGGGTCGTGCCGCGGATGCCGGTTGCCAGGGGCCCAGTTGTCAGGGGCCGCAGGTGTCAGGGGACCGGTTGCCGGTTCCCGGCCGGGCATCCCCGGTTGGGGACGAGCCCTGTTTGTGGCACAATCACGGTACCAAGGGTCACGAAACCAACGGTCGTCCGGCGGACAGGGGCCAATCAGGCAAGAGAGTTGCCCCCTGAACCGCGACGCGACGGCCTCTCTACCATCCAGGATGCCTGCCATGAACAACGAACTGAGCTTCATCTTTTCGCGCCGCAGCGTGCGGACGTATCAGCCCAAGGAGGTCGGCCCGGAGCTTGTCCAGAATCTGCTCGAGTCGGCGATGGCGGCCCCGTCCGCGGTGGCCAAAGATCCGTGGGAGTTCCTTGTGATCCGCGAGCGCAGCACACTGGCGCGCATCGCCAGCGGGCTGCCCAACGGCGGATTGCTCGCCGACGCCGCGGTGGGCATTGTGGTCTGCGGCGATCTGACGCGAGCGCACGATCACCAGCTGTCGTACCTGCTGCAGGACTGTTCGGCGGCGATCGAAAACCTGCTGCTGGCCGCCCAGGCGCTGGGGCTCGGCGGCTGCTGGCTCGGCGTGCACCCGCGCGAGGACCGCGTCGCCCACATCCGCCAGTTGCTGGCGGTGCCCGAGCAGGTGATTCCGGTCGCCGTCATTGCGGTGGGCTGGCCGGCCGAGTCACCTGCGCCCCGGACGCGGTACCGCGCCGAAGCCGTGCATTACGAAACCTGGTAGCGCACCGGCACGCAGGCTTCGCCATACTGACGACGCCAACGATGGCACGTGCCGCGATGCGACTGTGCCTCGCGGCCGCCGTCCTAACGTTCGACCACCTCAAACGGCACAGGAGGAAACGTGCCGAGCGAGATGCGTCGTTTGGCGCGGGAGCCGCCGGCCGGGTCCTCGGCAAAGACATTCAAGGTCAGGCTGCCCTGCAGTCCCGGTTTGGCAATCTCCGCGTCGGCCGAGATCAGCATCACCAGGCCTCCCGGATTGCGAATGACACGCACCAGGGACACGCCGGCCGGTGCCTCGCTCAACTCCACGCTCACCCCCTCCATGCTGGTTCGGTTGGGGATGGTCAACGGGTAACGCACCATGCCTCCGGCGGGAATCTGGAGCACATTCGCGGGTGGCTTGGCCGCTGGCTTCCCGGCGACCGCCGCGTGCGGTGCCGCCTTGCTGGTGACATACACCACCAGATCCTCGGCCGGCACAAGATGGAAATAGGCAAAGGCCTGCATCATGTTATCGGCCGGCACGCCGGCCCGCACGACTTCGCGTCCGCGCACGTCGACGCGCCCCTCCAACTGCAGCACATACGGTTCGTCGCGTGCTTCGGCCGGCACCTTCAGATTGACCTGCGCCTCGGACTGGCCGGCCGGGATCGAGGCCTCGCCGAGCGTGAAACCTGCTGGCGGGTCCTTCAGGCTCAGCCGGATGTCCTGATCGAATCCGTCGCGGCGCGCTGCGTGGACGGTGACCGGGACAGCCGAACCGGGCCGGGCGCTGATCGCCGAAGGGACGACGCGCAGTTCAAAATCCGGACGCCGAGCGCTCACGCGCAGCCGATAGGCATACTCGGGGCCCCCCTTGTTCTGTGTGTCGCCGACGTGAATGAAGAACGATCCGTCCGCGGGCAACGTCAGATGCAGCTGCGAATCGGCATGATGTGTCGTGAGCCCGGACGCCAGATCATCACAGTCGTCATTGAACATCAGCTGCCGGCCGTCGGCATCAGTCACCATGAGCACCGAATCCATCGGTGACTCGAGGCGCCGGGCCAACACCTCCACAATCACCTGGCCCCCCGCCCGGCCATCGAACCGGTACACGTCCCAGTCACCCGGCTGGTCGATGCGCCCGTTGACGATGATCGGGGGCTTGAGCAGCAAAGCGCTGGCGAGGTCGTTGTTCGGTTCCTGTTCGCGGAGCTCCGGCAGCGCGTCGACCGTGAACGGCACCTGATTCGACGCGAACTGCCGGCCCTCGACAGAGATCAGGTAGCGGCCCGGCGGCTTGTCCGTGGCGTCGAACGAGATGGTCTCGACAGGCAGGTTCCAGCCGTAGACTTCCACCGTGCCGGACTGACCCGTCTGGATTCCCAGAGGGAAGACGTGGGTCAGAAACGGCAACTCGCCCACCGTGATCCGGTACACGAAGTCCTCGCGACCACGATAGATCGAGTCCCGGATCTCGAGTTCGTAGGTGCCATCCTGAGGCACGCGGTAGAAGAGAACCGGATCCGGATGAAACCGATAGTCATCGGCAAAGGCGACTTCGCGCCGGTCCGCATCGTAGAGCGCGAGTGTCGCCTGGAACCAGCCGGGCACCGCGTCCGCCAGGTACGGGACCAGTTGCCGGGCCAGGACGACCAGGACCAGTTTCTCCCCCTTCCTGGCCGTGAACCGGAAGCGGTCGACATCCCCTGGCAGGATCTGGCCATTGAGGACGGCGGGGAGCGACGGGGCGACGCTTTCGCCCGCCTGGGCGTCATTGGGCTCCTGTTCCAGGAACTCCGGATGCATTCCCACGTGGAACGCGATCGGGTTGGAGACGCCGGCCGCCGTCCTGAGCCGGACTTCGCGCCGTCCGGCAGCCGCGGCGGCGTCGATCTTCAGGTCCAGGATGACCGTCTCTTCGATCGCCGGATTCAGCTGCCGCTTCACATCGTTCTGCTGCTGTTCGAATTCGTCCAGCAGCGTCAGCGTCTCTTCGGTGACCCCCAGTTCCTGCAACGACGCGAGGGCCTCGTCATACGCTCCGCTCCGCGTGCGAAGATTGAACTCCTTGCCCTCCGCCTTGAACTTATCGCGCACCAGATCGATCTTCGTGCGCACCTGGCTGGCCTGGCCTTCATTGAGCGGCTTCTTGTGTTTGCCGATCGTCGCCTCGATTCCTTCTCCGGTCACCAGCACCTGGGCCGTATCGGTGAGGTACTGTCCGCCGACCGTGACACGGACCATCGTCCCGATCTGGCCGCCGGCCGGATAGATGTACCCCAGATGCGGTTCATTCTGGGCCTGAGCTGCGGGTAGAGGAAGTGCCACAGCGCCGGCGAGCCACAGGAGGGCGCTGGCGGTCAGGCCGGGCAGTCGCTGTCGTCGCATGCTGTCCTCCCGCGCGAGCTCACATGATCTCTTTCAGTCGCCCACCCACTTCGACCCCGTCGCTCGCCTTGGGCAGCAAAGCGACATCCATGCCCTGTGGATGTGCAATCTCCCCCTCGGGATCGATGCCCAGCAGCTCGTACATGCTGCCGATCATGTCCCACGGGTAGACTGGCCGATCGACCACTTCCGACGCGCGGGAGTCGGACGCGCCGACCACCGCGCCGCCGCGGAAGCCGCCGCCAGCGACCAAGGTCGAGAAGACCGCGCCGAAGTGGTTGCGGCCGCCGTTCCACGGCGCTTCCCACTGCACCTGCGGCGTCCTGCCAAACTCACCGCTACACCAGACGATGGTGCTCTCGAGCAGCCCGCGGTCGGCCAGGTCCTCCAGTAACGTGGAGACACCCTTGTCGAGCTGCGGCAGCATCGTCCGCATGGCCTCGAAGTGCTCCTTGTGCGTGTCCCACCCGCCGGAGTTGATGGTCACGAACCGCACCCCCTTTTCGACCAGCCGGCGGGCCATCAGGCAGGATTGCCCCAGCGTGTTGCGGCCGTACCGGGCACGCAGCGCGTCGTCTTCCTGTGCCAGGTCGAACACCTTGCCCGCGTCCCCCAGAATCAGGTCATACGCTTCCTGTTCCGCTTTCGCCACCGCTTCCATCTGCTCGGATCCCTGCGATGCCAGGGCCAGCGAGTTGAGGCGTGTGAGCAGTTCGCGCCGACCGCGCTGCCGCTCGTCGGAGATGCCCGGAGCGACCACGCCCTCCACGAGGAACCGCTTTGCGTTCGGATCGCCCCCCGTGGCGAACGGTTTGTAGCGGGGACCGAGGAACCCGGACTCGGAGAACCGCCCCTGCGGCTGCGTGAGCACGATGTAGGGGGGAATCAGTCCTTTGTAACCCGCTTCATAGCCGGTGAACTTCGAGACGACGGCGCCGACGTGCGGGTACACCAGCTTGCCGCCGGTCTGGTTCCCGGTCTGCACCATGTAGGCGGCCGTTTCATGGCCATTCTGACCGTGGGTCGAACTGCGGATGATGGTGTACTTATCAAACTGTTTGGCCAGCAGCGGCAGCAGTTCGCCGAGCGCCACGCCGGCGGTGCTTGTCGCCGTCGTAGCCCGCAACGGCCCGCAGTAGTCGTTTCCCAGGTCGGGCTTCGGGTCGAACGTGTCGATGTGCGATGGTCCGCCCCAGAGCCAGATGTGGATGACGGCCTTGGCCTTGGCCGCCGGCGGCTCGGCATCCGCCCGTGCACCGAGCGGGTCGGTCAGCCAGAATCCGGTGGCGCCGAGCAGGCTCCCTTGCAGCAGCGACCGGCGTGTGATGGGGATGCCCAGCATGCCCAACAGCGAGTCGCCACCCCGATATGAGCGGAGTCTTCCGTCTGTGTGTTGTGGCTTGGCATTCATGTCTCTCACCTCGTTCTTGCCGCGTTGGGTGGCCGTGGGCGGTCAGGCACGCGCCGGATCCGCCTAGTGCCGATAAAGGAACTCCACACTGTTGATCAGCGCCCAGACCAGGTCGATCAGCGCCTCCTGCCCCTGTACGATATCGGACTTCGAATACCGCTCAAAGACCTGCAATTCACGCTGCGTCGGGAGCCGGGCGAGGATGGTCAGGTAGATCCGGGTGGCGGTCTCTTGCGGGCTCGCGCTGCCGCGGACCAGCTCGCGCAGCCGCTCGCTCTCCTGGATCTTCCGCTGGATATGACTCGAGTTGAGCAGATGCAGGCGCTGCGCGGCCGACGGGCGCGTGCTGCGTTCCGATTCCAGCCCCGTGTCCCGCGGCGGCCGTCCGAACATCTCCAGGAACGTGCTGGTGATGCTGCCGTCGGCCAGGGCAATCGACCGCTGGTGCGGCGGGATGAACGTGAACGGCTCGGGAATCGCACTCGAGTACTCCTCCGTCGTGCCTGTGATCTGACACAGCGCGTCGACCAGCACTTCGGCATCGAGCCGGCGGAGCGGATAGTAGGCAAAGTACCGCCCGGCGTCCGGATTGTCCGACTGCGGAATCGAGGACAGCTGGTACACCTTGGAATTGAGGATGAGTCGGAACAGCGCTTTCAAGTCGTACCTGGCGGCGAACAACTCCTGCTCGAGCAGTTCCAGCAGCTTCGGATTGACCGGCGGGTTGTCGGGTCGGATGTCATCCGGTTCATGAATGATCCCACGTCCCAGCAGCCAGGACCAGACACGGTTGACGATGCATTTGGCGAAGTACGGGTTACGGGGTGAGATGAGCCAGTCGGCAAACACCTCCCGCGGATCCTGGTCCGGCCGCAGTGTCACCGTCGTGCCGTCGGGCAGCACTGCGGTCTGGGGACCTTCGGCCAGGTACTTCTGCATGTCGAAGTAGACGATTTCCTCCTTCCATTCGGCGGTCTTCTTGTATCCCAGATAGGAGAAGAATACCGACATTTCGGCCAGCTTCTCGGGGGGCCATTTCTCGGCCCGCGTGCCCATGAACGTCAGGGCCACGGCCCGCGCGAGCGCCTCCGGCTGCTTCGTCTGGGCCGAGCGATAGAAGTTGACCTGCGGATCGCGGAAATTGCTGCCGCTCGAACACAGAATCGCGCGCACGAACTGGTCGTAACGCAGGTTCGCCTGGAGAGACGTTTTGAGCCACCGGTGATAGGCCTGCACCGCATTGGGCCACAGATTGACCGGGAACTCGGCTTTGACACGCAACAGGTCGCACCACTTCAGCGCCCAGTACTCGGCGAACTCGTCGCGTGCCAGCAGCGCGTCGATCAGATCGCGGCGTTTGTTGGGATTCGCGTCCGTCAGAAAGCGCTGCGCTTCTTCCGCCGTGGGCAGCGTCCCAATCACATCGACGTACACGCGCCGCAGGAACACCGCGTCCGTACAGAGACGCGCCGGCGCAATCCGCTCCTGTCGCAGCCTGGCAAACACCGTCCGGTCAATCTTGCCGCGCGGACTGATGCTCCCCTCACTCTCGAAAGTCGGGTCGAGCGTCCGCTCCGCTGCCAGAAGATTCGGCACCAGCACCAGACAGATCGCGATGCCCAGACGTCGTTTCATGCTCACACTCAAGTCATCCCCGCCCGCTCCACCGGTCGGCGCCCCGCCAGGCCTGCGCCTCGGGACACACCGGCATCTGCCACCACCTCCACTCTTGTCTATCATAATCGATGTGGTACGGGCGATCGAACGCCACCCCCCCCCAGTTCGCGAGATTCCGGCATCCGTGTGCTTGCAAATGCCGGAACAGGCCATACGATAGCAATCGTCGGACGACTTGGTCAGGCTCCGGCAACCGATCGACGGTGGCCCGCCTGTACGAACCTACCTGGCCCCGCGCGGGGCCGCGCGGTGCGCTTCTATTTCCCTGTTTGCGAGGAGATTGTGCCATGCGAAGTGCGAAACTGGCCGGCCTGTTGCTGCTGACTCTGGGATGCCTGCTCTTCCCGGCGCTGAGCGGGCTGGCCCAAGATGCGAACGCTCCAGACAAGATTCCCACCCTGATCGTGACCGGACATGACGTGCTGCCCGCGCATCCCTGGCCCGACACCACACCGTTGCTCCGCCAGCAGCTCGAGTCGAGTGGCAAGTTCGACGTGCGGGTGTGCGAGGACACCAGCATCCTGGAGTCGTCCTCGCTGGACGTGTACAAAGTCATCGTGCTGAACTTCGGCCACTGGAGCGCGCCGGAGTTGTCCGAGCGCGCCAAGGAGAACCTGCTGGCGTACGTCCGCAACGGCGGCGGCCTCATGCCACTGCACTTCGCCTGCAGCTCCTACCAGGGTTGGGACGAGTATGCCAAACTGCTCGGACGCGTGTGGGTCAAGGACCTGGCTGGGCACGGACCGCGCAGCAAATTCACCGTGAAGATCGTGGATCAGGACCACCCGATTACTGCCGGCATGAAAGACTTCGTGGCCGACGACGAGCTGTACGCGAAACTCAGCGGCGATGCCGAGATTCACGTGCTGGCAACCGCTGACTCCGACTGGAGTAACAAGACCGAGCCACTGCTGTTCGTATTGAAGTACGGCCAGGGCAACGTCGTCCATAATCTGCTGGGCCATGACGTCAAGGGACGCGACTATCCGGAATACGCCCAGTTAATGGTGCGGGGCGCGGAATTCGCCGCCACCGGCAAGGTGACCGACTAGCAAACACGCCCCACCCGCGCGCGGCCCGCTGCACAGCACTGTCCAAACTGTCCAGCAGATGAACACAGGTGAACCCTCCGGTTGCAATACTCGTGCCACATGCATGTGAAAAGCAACTCGTATCGTGGCAGCAATCACGTTTTGTTTGTGTGTCGATAGAAGTCACGTTTCGTGACCTATTCGCACCACGCGAACTGTCGTCTTGAGCCGCAGCGCGGCGATCGTAACACAGCCCGGGGTACGCCGCGCCTCGCGGCGCTACCCCCGGGTACGCGTGCCTGTGAACATGTCGGTCGAGCCGCGGACGCCGCGCTGAACCGGCGGTCTCCGAGACCGAGATCAAAAACAGCCGCGGCCGGGCGAGTCGGTCCAGTCCGTCTCAGTCGGCTGCCGTGAGCAGGCTGCCGGTCGCCTCCGGAACCGCCGACCCGGACGCTGCGCCCACCAGCACACGTTGCCACGTGGCCGCGATCATCAGGCAGTTGATGCCGGAGCCGATGCCCAGCAGACCGACGCGATCACCCGGTTGCACCAGGCCGCGTTCCATACCCAGCGCCAGCGTCAGGGGGAGCGCCACCGACCCGGTGTTGCCGAGCCAGTCCACCGACGCGTAATCGAGCGTTTCGTCCAGGCCCAGCGCTTCGAGCATCAGTTTGCGGTGGGTCGTGCCCACCTGGTGACAGACGGTGCGGGACAGCAGCTCGCGGGACCAACCACACTCGGCCAGGAAGTCCGGAAAGGTCTCCGCACCGGCCCGGATTCCTTCCCGCATCAGTTGCTCCGAGTCGGTGTCCATCAGCGGCTTCATGCCGCTCCCCACCGCTTCGTCACGCCCGCTGTGGCACAGTCGATGATGGGCGGTGTGCGCGCGCACCGTGGCGGCCACCAGCCGGTTCCCGGTACGGCTCAGACGCCGGTCC
>Ga0123332_1004910_pt1 | contig 11519 bp, 8 predicted proteins | sample BioC12SIPDNA_4_FD_89958 | JGI IMG/M metagenome (GOLD analysis project Ga0123332, IMG submission 89958) | Anaerobic biogas reactor microbial communites from Washington, USA - Biogas_R2_A C12 SIP DNA | ecosystem: Engineered > Bioreactor > Anaerobic > Unclassified | place: Washington, USA...
GACGCTGGCGTCATGCTCCTGTTCCGGGGCGCCGTAGCCGAGCGAGAGGAGCTTCTCGCCGGGCACGGTCAGCTTGCTCTCCTCCTCGCAGAGCAGCCGGGCGAGCCCGAAGTCCACGATCTTGGGTTCGCCCGTCTCGTCGAGCAGGATGTTGGAGGGCTTGAGGTCGCGGTGGATCACGCCGTTGGCGTGGGCGTAGGCGATCGCCTTGCTGATCTTGACGAGCAGGTCGATGGCCTCGTTGACCGTGTACTGGCCGTTGGTGGTCACCTGGCGGTCCAGCGACAGCGGCGGGTGCGGCAGCCCGTCGTGCGCCAGTTCGCGGCTGCCGGTCGCGGCGGCCGGCCCCGACACGTGCTCCATGACGATGTAGGGCCCCTCGTCATCCTCGCCGAGGGCGTAGATGTGGACGATGTGGATGTGGTTGAGGGCGGCGACGGCGCGGGCCTCCTGCAGGAAGCGGAGCCGCAGGGAGGTGTTGTTCTGGGCCGTCTGGCTGAGGCGCTTGATCGCCACGAAGCGGTCGAGCCGGCGGTCGCGCGCGAGATAGACCACCCCCATGCCGCCGTCGCCGATCTTGGACTGGATGGCGTAGAGGGAATAGAGATCCGCCCCCGCCGCGGCGGCCGCGCCCGCCGTGGCCGCCGGCTTGTCGTCGGCCGCCCCGGGCAGTCGGACGGTGCGCGACGCCTCATCCCCGGAGCCCTGCGCCAGACGCTCGGAAGGGGGCACCTTGATGTGGCGTGTGCGTTCGGGTTTCACGTCCGATAGCATAGCGCAAAACCTCCGGGCCGACAACGGCTCATGCGTGCCGTTAAATCCTTTCTTGCGCCTCCGGCGGCGCTCGTCTATCATACTCCTGTTTTCCAGACCCCGTATCCGGGCGATCCCCGACTGAACCGCGATTCCCTTCCATACAATGCTTTTTTTCCGCAGACGCAAACAGGTTGTCATCCGGCCGCGCGCCGAACATCCCATTTCACGCCAGCACATCGCCCCGGAAGCCCTCAAGGTGCTCTACCGCCTCAACGAGGCCGGCTTCAAGGCCTATCTCGTCGGCGGCAGTGTCCGCGACCTGCTGCTGGGCCGCGAGCCGAAGGATTTCGATGTCGGCACCGATGCCCAGCCGCGCGAGATCAAGCGGCTCTTCCGCAACTGCTTCCTCGTCGGCCGGCGCTTCCGGCTGGCGCACGTCGTCTTCGGCGACAAGGTGATCGAGACGAGCACCTTCCGCCGACAGCCCGACGACACGGTCGAGGTGGCGGACGAGAGCACGCCCGGGGCGCTCTACCAGAGCAGCGACAACACCTTCGGCACCCCGGAGGAGGACGCGCGGCGCCGCGATTTCACGATCAACGGCCTCTTCTACGACATCAAGACCTTCGAGGTCATCGACTATGTCGACGGGCTGCGCGACCTGGATCAGCGGCTGCTGCGCATGATCGGCGACCCCAACGTGCGGCTCCGCGAGGATCCCGTGCGCATGATGCGCGCGGTGCGTCTGGCGTCGCGGCTCGCCATGACCATCGAGAAGAAGACCTACCGGGCGATCTGCGCGCACCATGCCGAGATCGCCCAGGCCGCCACCGCCCGCGTGCTGGAGGAGATTTTCCGCCTGTTCGCCTTCAGCACGGCGGCCCCGACCTTCAAGCTGTTCTGGGAGACGCGCCTGATGTCCTCCCTGATGCCCAACCTCGACCGGTATGTCAAGCAGTCGGGCCGGGAAGCGTCGCCGCTCTGGACGTTGCTCGGGAAACTGGACGAACTGGAGCGCCAGGCCGGCGACCCGTTCTCCAACGGGCTGCACCTGGCCGTGCTGGCCTATCCGCTCTTCCAGGCGGCCGTCGCGCGGGAGGAGCCGGCGGCCGGCCGCGGCGTCAACCATCTGGAACTGGCCGAGAAATGCCTCGCCGACTTCAACGACCGTTTCAAGGTGCCCAAGGCGGTCTTCTTCCATGCCGTCCACCTGCTGGACGACCAGCAGCGCCTCGATGTCGTGCCGGCGCCCGGCCGCCGCATCCGTCCCGGGCGCGCCTCGGAGTTCGCCGATGCCCTGCGCCTGGCGCGCATACGCCTGGCGGCGTCGGGCGGTTCCCTGGCGATCGTCGACACCTGGCAGAAGCTGATGCCCGACCTGCCGCGGCATGAACCGGCGCGCGGCGGCCGGCGCGGAGACCCCCAGTCCGGCGCCGCCGTCGCCATCGGGCATACCGCCACGCTGCCGACGGCCGACGATGCGCCGGCATCCGATGGCGCCGAGGCGGAGCCGGAGACGATGGCGTCCCAGCCCGGCACCCGCCGGCGCCGCCGCGGCGGCCGGCGCCGCCATGGCGGCCGGAACACGTCCGCGGCCGAAGGCACCCCCGCGGCGCCGCCGGCCGGCCAGACCCCGGCCGGCGCCGAATGAGAAGACCGTTGCCGCGGCGCCAGCGTGCCGATCAACCCGCGAGGTGAGCCCATGACATCGATCCAGGACCGCATCCGCGAACTCGCCCGCTGCCGCAAGGCCGTCATCCTGGCCCACAACTACCAGCTGCCCGAGGTCCAGGATGTGGCCGACTTCTGCGGCGACTCGCTGGAGCTGAGCCGCAAGGCCGCCGCCACGGACGCCGAGACGATCATCTTCTGCGGCGTCTACTTCATGGCCGAGACGGCGGCGATCCTGAGCCCGTCCAAGTGCGTGCTGATTCCCGATCCGCAGGCCGGCTGCCCCATGGTGGACATGGCGCCCGTCGAGGCCGTCCGCGCGCTCAAGGCGAAGCACCCCGGCGCCATCGTGGTGACCTACGTCAACTCGAGCGCCGCCGTCAAGGCCGAGAGCGACATCTGCTGCACGTCGGCCAACGCGGCCAAGATCGTGGCGGAACTGCCCGCCGGCGCGACGATCCTCTTCGTGCCCGATCAGAACCTGGGCCACTACGTCCAGCAGGTCACCGGACGCCCGATGATCCTCTATCCCGGCTGCTGTCCCACGCACGCGCGGCTGACCCCCGACGAGATCCGCGCCGCGCGCCAGGCGCATCCCGGCGCGTCCGTGATGATCCATCCCGAGTGCCGTCCCGAGACCGTCGCGCTGGCCGATGCCGTGCTCTCGACCAGCGGCATGCTGCGCTATGCGCGCGAGACGCCCGCCGACGCCTTCATCGTCGCGACGGAGACCGGCATGCTGCACCGGCTGCGCAAGGAAAACCCCGGCAAGACCTTCCATCCGGCTTCCGACCTGCTGATCTGCCCCAACATGAAACGCATCACGCTCGAGAAGGTGCTCTGGTCGCTGGAGGACCTGAAGCATGTCGTCAGCGTGCCCGAGCCCACGCGCCTCGCCGCCCTGCGAGCCGTCGAGCGCATGGTGCAGACTCGGTAGCAGGCCGGAGGCTCACGAGAACCACACTTAAACGGCACACTTACTGTCGCGCCGGAGTACCCCCGCTGGAACCTGGAACCTGAACCCTATCGCCTGTCACCTGCGGCTGCCGCCTCCAGGATCAGGTAGGTCGGCAGGCCTGAGACGCCCAGCGCCTGCAGGTGGCTGCGGGCCGGCTCCTCGGCGGGCCTCTCGGCCTGCACCGGCAGGAACACGAACCCCTTGAGCGCCTCCACGACGGCCGGATCGCGCAGGGTCGTCCGCGACATCGCATGGCAGTTCTTGCACCAGGTGGCCCAGAAGTCGAGCAGTACGGGTTTACCGGTCGCGCGCGCTTCCGCCAGGCGCGCATTCCAGGCCGCGCGGTCGCCCGCGGCAATCCCGTCCCCCGCCGGTGCGGCGGCCGGGTGGAAACCCTGCCAGGCCAGGCGCCCATAGTAGAGCGCCATCAGGAGCACGCCGAGGCCGAAGGCGTTCTTGACAATCTTCATCCAGCCGCCGGGTTTGGGCAGAAAGGCGAGTCCGCCGCCGGCAAAGGGCCAGGGCAGCGCCATGCCGACGCCCAGCAGGAAGGGCAGCAGCAGGGCGCCCGGCACGCCCTCGCCATGGAGGCGTCCCGCCAGCAGCAGCACGGCGATCACCACGGGAGCGACGCAGGCGCCGGCCAGCAGCGCCGCCATGGCGCCCATGGAGAGCGCGAGCCAGGCGCCGCGGCCCGCGGGGCCATGGCCGCCCTGGAAGCGGGTGAAGTCGATCGGGAAGACATCGAAGAGCGCCAGCGCCAGGCCGACAAAGATCGCGCCGATGGCCAGGTTGAACACGGGCGACGACTGCAGCGCGCCGAAGAAGCCGCCCGTGGCCACGACGGTCAGGCCCAGCACGCCGTAGGCCAGCGCCATGCCGAGCCCGTAGATTCCCCCCAGCAGGAAACCCCGGCCGCGCGAACCGTTCTGCGCGCCGGCACCGATGATCGCCAGGTTGATCGGGATCATTGGCAGCACGCAGGGGGTGAGGTTCAGCAGCAGGCCGCCCAAGACAATCAGCAGCGCGGTCAACCACCAGCCCCGCGCCCGCAGGAACTGCGCCGGATCGCGGGTGAAGGCCGCGAAGCCCGAGACGGGCCGCTCGCGGTGCACGGGCGTCTGTCGGTCCCCGGCCAGGAAGGCCAGGAAGGTTTCCGCCTTCATGTAGCCGGAGGCCGAGGACGTGATCCGCAGCTCTTGCAGCCACGCTGCGTCCACTCCGTCGCCCGCCGCGTCCGGCGCCGACGACGGTTCCGCCACCGGACGGATCTCGCCGTCCGACCAGACGAAGGCGTGCGTTTCGGGGGCGAAGCAGATGGTCCCGGAACAGCCCTGAAGTCCGACCGTGACGTCTCCCTTGCTGGCGGCGAGGGCATAGCGCGCGGTGAAACTGCCGCCGAAGACCTCGCGGTCGGCATCAATCAGCGGATCGAAAACGCGCTTGACGGGGACCGGCGCCAGCGGCGTGGCGGCAACGCCGTCCAGGCGCACCGACCAGACATCCGCATAGAGATAATGCCCTTCCGGCACCTGCACCGCGAGCCGCAGTTCGGGAGAACCTTCCACCCGGCTCACCGAGGCCGTCACGGCAAAGGGCGAGGCGGCCCGCGCCATGCCGGCCCATGCGGCCAGGAAGGCCGCCAGCCAGGAGAGGCCGCGTTGAATGGTGTGCCGGGAAAACCACTCGGTGTTCTGCATGGCGCAAGATTCCGGTTACTTTATCGACAAAGCTCGCGACAAAGTGGGTTCTCCTGCTTGATCCCGCTGCCGGCCGATGGCCGGCAGCGGCAGGGCCGAGACGCTCAACCCTACTGAACCTGGACGCGCATGCGGTTGGCCTCGGTCTCCAGCACCTTCACGCGCTGTCCGGGAACAAACGGCGTGTCGGCATTCTGCACGACGGTGAAGACGCGACCGTCATCCAGCTTGACCGTGAGCGAATAGGCCTTCTCGCGCGTGGTGAGTTCCTCGGCTATCGAGCCCACGACCGCACCGGCCAGCGCGCCGCCGACGGTCGCGATGTCCTTGCCGCTGCCGCCGCCGACCGAATGGCCGGCTACGCCGCCCAGCACGCCGCCGGCCACCGTGCCGATGCCGGTCTTCGTGCCTTCGATCTTGCCTTCCGTGACCGATTCGATGACGCCGTAGTAGGTCCGCTGCGAACGCAGGGCCTCGTCGCGCGAGAAGTTCGTTCCCGACCGCGAGGAGGCGCAACCGCCCGTCAGCAGACCGCCGGCGACAAGGGCCGCCAAGGCCGTGTTCATGCAAGTCGTTTTCTTCATGTCTCTGTTCCCTTTCCGGAGCTAGCAAGGATGCGTGATCATTGTAGCCAAAAGACCGGCGATCATCAACGAGGCTGTGTTCAACAGGTGACCACGAGCCGGTGAGCCGTTCCATCGGCCGCTATGAATTAAGACGCCGATGGTCGTCCGTTTATTCACCCGCATGGATTGGCTTTCCTGCGGGGAATATGGCATACTGTGGGCACATGAGATACTGGTGGGCCAATCAGAAGTCCGCGTACGACGCCGAGGTCGCCGGCGGTTATCTCTGGAGCCGGAAGCGCCGCGCCAACGGCTCGCGCAACCCCTTTTACGAGAGTCTCCGTCTGACCCGGCCCGGCGACATCCTCTTCGGCTACCATCGCGCGGCCATCCGTGCCGTCGGCTTTGTGCTGGAACCGGTTGCCGAGGCGCCGTGTCCTGACGCCGCCGCCGGGCCCCTGCCGGAACCGGCGCCGGACGAGGCGCCGGGCTGGCTGCTCCATGTCGCCTGGCTTGAACTGCAGCGCCCGCTCGTGCCCGCCCGCTACATGTCGATCCTCGGCCCCCTGCTGCCGTCGTTCAACGCCCCGCTCACCGAGACGGGCCGCGGCATCCAGGGCGGGCGTCTCATGGAGGTTCCCCCGCGCCTGGCCCGGGCACTGCTGCAACTCGCCGGCGGGCGCGACCCGGCCCTGCTGCTGCGCCCCTCGTGGGAAGCGCACCAGCTGCGCTTCGCCTTTCCCGAAACCGCTCCGGTTGACCCCCCGCCCCCGCCATCCACACCCGACGAGGAACCATGACCATCGACGCGCATCTCAACGACTATTTCGTTCAGCACCGCGACCGTATTCTCGCCGAATACTTCGAACTGCTGCGCTTTCCGACGATCAGCAGCGACCCCGCCCGGCTGGGCGACTGCGCGCGCTGCGCGACCTGGCTGCGCCAGCACCTGCGCGACCTGGGATTCACCGCCGAGATCGTGCTCGCCGGCGACCAGCCCCTGCTGGTCGCCGAGCGTCCCGGCAGCGCCAACGCCCCCGCCGTGCTCTTCTACGGCCACTACGACGTGCAGCCCGTCGAGCCGCTCGATCAGTGGCGGACCCAGCCTTTCGAGCCCGTCCTGACCGGCGAGCGCGTCTACGCACGCGGCGCGCAGGATAACAAGGGTCAGCTCTTCGCCTTCCTCACCGGTGTGGCCGCGCTGATCGAGAAGGGTGCGGCGCTGCCCACCCTGCGGATCATCCTCGACAGCCAGGAGGAGAGCGGCAGCCACGCCCTCCGGGGGCACCTGCCGTCGCTGAAGCGGCGGCTGGCCGCCGACATCCTGCTCGTCTGCGACACCGGCCTGCACAGTTCCGGCCGCGTGGCGATCACCGCCGGCCTCCGCGGCCTCGCGCACCTCACGGTGCGTCTCACGGGTCCCGGCCACGACCTCCATTCCGGGACCCACGGCGGCGTGGCCCCCAATCCCGCGCTGGCGCTGGCCCGTCTGCTGGCCACGCTGCACCACGACGACGGCCGCATCGCCGTCGAGGGCTTTCTCGACGGCCTCGTGCCGCCCACGGACGAGGAGCGCCGCCAGGCCCTGGCCCTGCCGTTCGACCGCGAGGCCTACCAGCGCGAGACCGGCACCCTCCCCGCCGGCGGCGAGCGCGGGCTGGATCCCGTCGAGCGCGGCAGTTTCCGCCCGACGATCGAGGTCAACGGCATCTTCTCCGGCCATACCGGCCCTGGCGTCAAGACCATCATCCCCGCGACCGCGACGGCCAAGCTCTCGATGCGTCTCTGTCCCGGGCAGTCGCCGGCGCATGTGCTCCGCGCCCTGACGGCCCATCTCAAGCGGCAGGTCCCCCCGGGGCTGACGCTCGAGATCGCCGATGCCGAGAGCCACGGTTCCGGCATCCGCCTGCCGCTCGACTCGCCCCTGGTGAAGATCGCCGCCGGCGTGCTGGAGCGCATGGCCGGCGAGCCGCCCGTCTTTCTCTGGGAGGGCGGCTCCATCCCGGTCGTCGCCGCCCTGTGGGAGCAGACCGGCGCCGCGCCGCTGCTCGTCGGCTTCGGCAGCGGAGAAGACCACATCCACGCGCCCAACGAGTCCTTCTCGCTGGCGCGGTTCCAGCAGGCCCTGCGTTTCAGCGGGCTCTTCCTCGCCGAACTCGTTGCGCCGTAGCGGAACCCGCGCATGGCCCGACCCTTCCATCCGCGTCCCTTCCAGCCGTCCCGCACACCGCCGCCGCCCGGCGGCGCCGAGGCCGCCGAGGTCTCGGGCACGGTCGAATCGATCGTCTTCCGCAACGACGAGACCGGCTACACCATCTGCTCGGTCCGCCCGGCCGAGGGACGCGGCGAGCCGGTCACCGTCGTCGGCACGAGCGCCGCGATCTGGGTCGGCGAGGAACTGACTGCCCGCGGCCGCTGGAACCAGCATCCGCAGTTCGGCCGGCAGTTCCAGGCCGACGCGCTCACCTGCATCGCCCCGACCTCGGCCGAGGGGTTGCGCCGCTTCCTGGCCAGCGGCCTGATCCGCGGCATCGGCAAGGTGCATGCCGCGCGCATCGTCGCGCATTTCGGCACCGACACGCTGCAGGTCATCGAGAAGGAGTCGGCCCGTCTCGAGGAGGTCGAGGGCATCGGGCGCGTCCGCCGCCAGCGCATCAAGGAGTCGTGGATCGAGCAGCGGGGCATCCGCGACGTGATGATCTTCCTCCAGTCGCACGGCGTCGGAACGGGCCAGGCGGCGCGCATCTTCCGCCAGTACGGCAACGACGCCATCGGCGTGGTGAAGCAGAACCCCTACCGCCTCTGCGAGGACGTCTGGGGCATCGGTTTCAAGAGCGCCGACGCGATCGCCCTGCGCATCGGCATCCCGCACGACTCGCCCGAGCGCGCCCGCGCCGGCCTGCTCCACCTGCTCCAGACGCAGGCCGACGAGGGGCACTGCTTCTGCACCGATGCCGACCTGCTCCTGCAGGCGCAGGAGATGCTCGGCATCTCGGTCGAGATCCTGGCCGACGCCCTCAAGGCGCAGGTGGAGAGCGGCGCGCTGGTCCGCGAGGAGGACCGCATCTATCCCCGGGCGCTGCATGACGCCGAGACCCGTGTGGCGGCCAAGCTCAAGGCCCTGCTGGCGACGCCCCTCGGTCATTCCCCGATCGACGCGGAGAAGGCGCTGGCCTGGGCCGAGCGCAAGATGGGCCTGACGCTGGCCGACGCCCAGCGCCAGGCGCTGCGGACCGCCCTCGACGACAAGGTCGCCATCATCACCGGCGGCCCGGGCGTCGGCAAGACGACGATCATCCGCGCGCTGACGGAGATCTTCGGCGCGCGCCGGCTCCGGCTGCGCCTGGCGGCGCCGACCGGCCGCGCCGCCAAGCGCATGTCCGAGGCGACCGGCCAGGAGGCCCAGACCCTGCACCGCCTGCTGCGCTACCTGCCGGCGATCCACGACTTCGAGCACCACGCCGGCAACCCGCTGGAGGCCGACTGCCTGATCCTCGACGAGACCTCGATGATCGACATCCGCCTGATGGACCAGTTCCTGCAGGCGGTGCCCGATCCGGCCCGCGTGGTGCTGGTGGGCGACATCGACCAGCTCCCCAGCGTCGGTCCCGGCAATGTGCTGCGCGACGCCATCGCCTCCGGCGCCATCCCCTGCCGGCGGCTCGACACGATCTTCCGTCAGGACGCCAGCGGGCTGATCGTCCGCAACGCCCACCACATCAACCACGGCGAGCGGCTCGAGAACGGCGGTCCCGGCAGCGACTTCTTCCTCATCGAGACCAGCGATCCCGAGCAGGTCATCGCGCGCGTCTGCGAGCTCGTCACGCACCGCATCCCGCGCCATTTCAAGTTCGATCCGCTGGCCGACATCCAGGTGCTGACCCCGATGCGGCGCAATCAGCTGGGGGCCGACAACCTCAACGCGGTGCTGCAGCAGAGCCTCAACGGCACGGGGCCCGCGCTGACGCGCGGCAACAGCCGCTTCCGCAAGGGCGACCGCGTCATGCAGCTGCGCAACAACTACGACAAGGACGTCTTCAACGGCGACATCGGCTTCGTCGAGGCCGTCAACGAGGAGGAGCGGCGGCTGGTGATCCTGTTCGACGGGCGCCCGGTGACCTACGACGGCAACGAGCTGGACGAGATCGTGCATGCCTACGCCTGCACGATCCACAAGTCGCAGGGCAGCGAGTACCCCGCCGTGGTGATCGTCCTGGCGACGCAGCACTTCAAGCTGCTGCAGCGCAACCTGCTCTACACGGCGGTCACGCGGGCGCGCAAGCTGGTCTGCATCGTCGGCTCGTCCAAGGCCATCCACCTGGCGGTCCGCAACAACGAGGTGCGCGAGCGCCGGACCACCCTGGCGCGGCGGCTGACGCCGCCGCCTCCGTCCCGGGAGATTCCGCCATGACAAGAATCCGCATGGGCATCAGTGCCTGCCTGCTCGGCGAGCAGGTGCGCTACGACGGGCAGCACAAGCTCGATCCGTTCCTGCGCGACACGCTGGGGCGCTTCGTCGAGTGGGTGCCCTTCTGTCCCGAGGTCGCCTGTGGCCTGCCCGTGCCGCGCGAGTCGATGCACCTTGAACGGCAGGCGGACGGCGCGGTCCGGCTCGTCACCACCCGCACGCGGCGCGATGTGACGGGGCAGATGCAGGCGTGGATCGAACACGCCGTGCCGCAACTGGCCGCCCTGGATCTGCGCGGTTTCGTCTTCAAGAGCCGTTCGCCAAGCTCCGGCATGCGGGGCGTGAAGATCTACAACGCCAAGGGCATGCCGGACGGCTCCGGCGCCGGACTCTTCGCGGCGGCCGTCATGGCGCGGTACCCGCTGCTGCCCGTCGAGGACGAGGGGCGCCTGCACGATCCGGCCCTGCGCGAGAACTTCATCGGGCGGGTCTTCGTCCTCGACCGCTGGCGCGCCTGCGAGACCGAGGGGACGCTGGCCGCGCTGGTCGGTTTCCACACCCGCCACAAGCTCACCCTGATGAGCCACAGTCCGGCGCGGCTGCGCGAACTCGGCCGCATCGTGGCCGCCGCCAAGGGGCATCCGCCGCAGGCGGTGCGCGCCGACTACCTCGCGCGGCTGATGCCGACGCTGGCACTGCTGGCGACGCCGGCCAAGCAGACCAACGTCCTCCAGCATGCCATGGGCTACTTCAAGGAGCGCCTGGGCGCGGCCGAGAAGGCCGACCTCCTGGCGCTCATCGACGCCTACCGTCTGGGGCAGGTGCCGCTGATCGCCCCCGTCGCGGTGCTGCGGCACCTGGTGGCGCGCTTCGACGAGCCCTATCTACGCGCACAGGTCTACCTCGACCCCGCCCCAGCCGAACTGATGTTGCTTAACCATGTTTAGCATTCAAGCGATGATGATGTCGGGGACGGACGTGGGCGGGTCGTGGTGCCGGGCACCGCGAGCCTGGACGCGGACGACCGCCGACGGCCGAACGGCCAGAAAGGCATGATGGACACAGAACAGACGACCCCAGATTGCACAGACGAACTTGAAAACCGGGTGGCCGGGCTGGTGGCCGGCGGCGGAGGCACCCTGCAATTGGCCGATGGAGTCTACGGCCTCGACCGCACGCTGGTGCTGCCGAAAGACGTCAGCATCTGCATGACTCCCCACGCCATCCTGCGCGCGCGTCCCGGCTTCCGGGGCGACGCGATCGTGCTCAAGGATGCGGGCGACGCGGCCCGGCACCACCCCGGCGGCTGGATCCGCGGCGGCGTCATCGATGGCGGACAGCAGCCGCTCACCGGGTTGAAGGTGGTGCGCACCAGCCGGCTCGAGATCGCCGACATCGAGATCCGCAACGCCACCTTCAAGGGCATCCACGTCGATGCCGGCTACGAGGTCAACATCAGC
>Ga0123332_1004915_pt1 | contig 11511 bp, 11 predicted proteins | sample BioC12SIPDNA_4_FD_89958 | JGI IMG/M metagenome (GOLD analysis project Ga0123332, IMG submission 89958) | Anaerobic biogas reactor microbial communites from Washington, USA - Biogas_R2_A C12 SIP DNA | ecosystem: Engineered > Bioreactor > Anaerobic > Unclassified | place: Washington, USA...
AGGTGACGACGCCGAAGTTGAGCAGGCCGTAACCGACGACGAACAGGATGCCGGCGACGATGCCGATTTCATAGGAGAATTCCATGGGAGTGGTCCTTCGTGTGAGTGGGTGGTCGGCGGCGGGTCAGGCGACGGAGGGGGTCTGTTCCGGGGCGTCGGCGGCGCGACGGCGGCTGAGGAAGATCTTGACGATGCCGTACAGGCCGAGCAACGACCAGATCAGCTCCGTCCAGAACACACCCGCGTTGAAGGGGTTCGCGGCGGAGAGGGTGAGAAAGCCCGCGCCGACGAAGTTGAGGATCTGGTACGGGTAGTCGGCGGTGGTCCATTTGCCGAGGTTGAGCATCGCGAAGGCGAACAACAGCGCGACGGATGCGATGAGACCGAAGATGACCATGGGAGACATGGTGGGCAGAGCCTTTCTCGATGAGGACTGGAGGGGATGTGGTCCCGAGCTGCTTCTCCGGTAGCAACGGTGGCGGGCCTGTGACGGTGGCCCGTCCCGCTGGGTGACACAGGGCTGATGCTAGACCCGGCGCGGGAACGGGGGAAGTTCACTGACCGAACAGTCGTCTGGTTCTGCAGGTCAGGAGCTTTTCCACCGGGCAGAACGACTGTTCTTCCCCCGGGAGCAATGGTTATCTCTTATCGTGCCCATAGGAACGCCGGCGAGAGGTCTCGCGGGAGTTTCGCCCCGCACGGCACCGACATCTCCGGCGGTGCCCGCGCACCCGATCCCCGCCCACGGCGGACCTGTGACACCGCCGTCGGCCCGACCTCAGGAGCACCCATGTCGGACGCACCAGCCGGCGTTGACATCAACACCCACGACTGGAACAGACACGTTCCCCCGGGCCGGAAACGCGCACCCTTCTTCCGGTACATCCGCATCAACCTGCCCCGGCTGACCAAGGCGGTCATCCTCGCGGTCATGGCGCTGCTGGCCTTCTGCGCCGGAGTGGTCGCCCTCAGCGACCACCTGCCGTTCGTCGGCGGCGACATCGCCCTGTGGCTCGTCGTCGCCCTCGCGGGCATCTTCCTCGTCGCCGGCCTGGTGACCAGGGCCCGCATCTGGGACTTCGGCATGGTCCCCGCCCTCGGCGCCCTCATCGCCTACCTCGGCGGACTCTTCGGCACCGCCCCCTACGTGTGGAACGGCGCCAGCGTCCACCTCGCGGCCGCCTGGAACACCATGATGCTGTGCGGGCTCGCCTACCTGATCATCCGATGGGCCCTGGCCTACGGCATCCTCGTCGCCCACCCGGACGACCAGGGTTTCGTGGACTGACGGCGGACAACAACAAGGAGACACCCATCATGCTGACTGACTTCCCCGTCTGGCTCCGCATCGAGCACTTCGTCAACATCCTCTTCATCACCCTGTTCATCCGCAGCGGCATCGAGATCCTGGGCACCTTCCCCAAGCTCCACCGGTCGGTCCACTCCCCGCTGGGCGGCCAGTGGGCCCAGTTCACCATCAAGGAGAAGCGCAAGCGCAAGTACTTCCCCGTCTCCGGTGAATACGACGACTACAGCCCCATCGTCTCGCTGCCCGGACACGGTGACCTCGGCCAGGGCCGCTACTGGCACTTCATCTCCGTGATCTGCTGGGTCCTGCTCATGGTGGCCTACTGGATCCTCCTGCTGGTCACCGGCCAGTGGCGCCGGTACTGGCCCGAGGACCTCGGTGTGTTCGTCGAGGCCTGGGACAACCTCATCCAGTACCTCGCCTTCCAGGTCCCGCCCGCGATGGACGGCTACCCGTTCAACGCCATCCAGCAGCTGTCCTACGGCTTCGTCGTCCTCATTCTCCCGCTGTGGATGATCATCACCGGCGCGTTCCAGTCCCCGGCCATCAACAACCACTTCCCCCGGATTTCCCGGGCACTCGGCGGGCGCCAGGTGATCCGCACCCTCCACTTCTGGGGCCTGATCGCCTATGTGGTGTTCATCCTCATCCACGTCGGCATGGTCATCCTCCACGGCTACGGCCACGAGGTGTCCAAGATGGTCTTCGGCCACGCCGACCACCCCGTCGCCGGTGGCGTCATCTTCACCATCGGTCTGGTGTTCATCGTGTTCGTCCACATCTGGGCCACCATGACCTCCACCAACCGGCCCAGGGTCATCGAGCGGCTGCACAACGTCCTGGTCCGCCCGCTCACCCGCGCGCTGCGGAAGCTGCCCTCCCGGCAGCACCTCTACACCTCCGACGACGTCACCCCGGCCCCGCACCACCGCGCCTCCGGCATGCCGCCGTCCACCGAGGCCTACATGGCCATGGTGTGCAACGGCTACGAGGACGACTACGTGCTGGAGATCGGCGGGTACGTGGAAAAACCGATGCGCCTGACCCTGCAGGACCTGCGCGAGATCGCCGACGGCCACTCCCAGACCACCGTCCACCACTGTGTCCAGGGCTTCTCCTCCGTGGGCAAGTGGGACGGCGTCGCCCTGCCCACCCTGCTCGACCTGGTCCGGCCCCTGGACGGCGCCACCGACGTCGTGGTGCACAGCTTCCAGAACATGACCCGCGACGACGACTCCTACAACGGTTCCTACTACTACGAGACGATGCCCATGGCGGAGGCGATGCAGCCGCAGTCGCTCATCGCCATCGGCTACGACGGCGACGAGCTGCCCATCAAGAACGGCGCCCCGATGCGCCTGCGGCTGGAGACCTCCACCGGTTTCCGCTCCGCCAAGTGGCTCGACCGCATCGAGGTGGTCAACCGCTTCGACATCATCGGCAACGGCAAGGGTGGCTTCTTCGAGGACACCGACAGCTACGACCGGCTTCAGACGCTCTAGGAGGCAGCCACCATGTCACGAGCCCTCTACCAGGACATCCACCTCACCGACTACCAGGTCGACCGGGTCCGCACCTATATCCGGGCCATCGACTTCCACCTTCCCGGCGCCACCTGCGAGGACTTCCGGATCAACCCCCGCGCCCGCTACCTGGGGTACATGTTCCAGGCGGAGGACCTCGAGTCCTACGGCGTCGGCCTGGCGTGCACCTACCCCGGGATGGAGAACCAGAACACCTTCATCCGCATGAGCCGCGGTCAGCTGCTCGGCGAGGAGGGGGCACCGGTCCTGCCGGTCAACGAGCCGGTGCTCGGCGCTGAAGCCATGACCCTCAACCGCTTCTACGACACCCCGGGTGGGCCGACCCGTCACGGCGTCGACACCTACAGTGCCGACGCCGGCCTGCCCGGGGCCGACATGGACCTGACGATGATCGAGACCCAGCTGTCCGACATCATCGCCTTCCACAACGGCCAGCCGGTGCCCGGTGACCAGGAGATCCTCGACCTGAAGATCTTCTGGGGCACCCTCCTCGCGGGGCGGTATTCCCGCCTGCGGCACTTCGCCGCCGCCGGTCGCCTCTCGCCGGAGCAGGCGGCACGGCTGGAGAAACTGGAGTCCTCCGTCAACGCGGTCCGGGAGATCCTCATCGCCCTCGACCTGCCCACCCTGGAGACCCTCGAGACCACCCCGGTGGTCGACGGGTAGGTGACCCTTGTACTGAGGAGACAGAAAGCTTTGTCTAAGGTGGGAGCGAACACCACCGTCTGATGAAGGGGACGACATGGCCGACTCGGCAACGAAGCAGCCCACCTACAACCCCGGCAAGGGAGCCGGCGAGCCGGTCGGCGTCGCCATTCTCGGCCTCGGCACCGTCGGCACGGAGGTGCTCCGCCTCATGGGCGAGCACCACGACGCCTTCGCCCACCGCGTCGGCGGCCCCCTGGAGATCAAGGGGGTGGCCGTCTCCGACCTGGAGAAGCGCCGCGAGGGTGTGGACCGGGAGCTGCTCACCGACGACGCCATGTCCCTGATCACCCGCGATGACGTGGACATCGTCGTCGAGGTCATCGGCGGCATCGACTACCCACGTCGCCTCGTGCTCGCCGCCCTCAACGCCGGCAAGTCCGTCGTCACCGCCAACAAGGCGCTGGTCGCCGCCCACGCTGATGAGCTGGCCGAGGCCGCCGACGCCGCCAACGTCGACCTCTACTTCGAGGCCGCCGTCGCCGCCGCCATCCCGGTGGTCGGCATGCTGCGTCGCTCGCTGGCCGGCGACCAGGTCGTACGGATCTCCGGCATCGTCAACGGCACCACCAACTTCATCCTCGACGCCATGGAGTCCACCGGCGCCTCCTACGACGACGCGCTCGCCGAGGCCACCCGCCTCGGGTACGCCGAGGCCGACCCGACCGCCGATGTCGAGGGTCACGACGCCGCCTCCAAGGCCGCCATCCTCGCGTCCCTGGGCTTCCACACCCGGGTGAAGTTCGACGACGTCAGCTGCGAGGGCATCACCAAGGTCACCGCCGACGACATCGAGGCCGCCCGCAACGCCGGCTACGTGATCAAGCTGCTGGCCATCTGCGAACGCATCACCGACGCGGCGGGGGTCGAGGCGGTCTCCGCCCGCGTCCACCCGACCCTCGTGCCGGTCGAGCACCCGCTGGCCAGCGTCAACGAGTCCTACAACGCGATCTTCGTCGAGGCCGAGGCCGCCGGTCGTCTCATGTTCTACGGCAACGGCGCCGGTGGTAACCCCACCGCCTCCGCCGTGCTCGGTGACCTCGTCGGCGCCGCCCGCAACAAGGTCCACGGGGGCCGTGCCCCGGGCGAGAACACCTACGCCAACCTGCCCATCGCCGACGGCGGGGACGTGCTCACCCGCTACCACATCGACATGGAGGTCGAGGACCGCACCGGTGTCCTCGCCGAGCTGGCCGCCACCTTCGCGGCCCGCGGCATCTCGCTCAAGACCATCCGCCAGGAGGAGTCCGGCGACGACGCCCGCCTCATCGTGGTCACCCACAGCGCCCGCGAGGCGGACCTGGCCGCCACCGTCGAGGAACTGAAGACCTCCTCGGCCGTCAAGGCCGTCGACAGCGTCATCCGTCTCTTCTAGGACAGGAGCACAGCACGTGAGCATCGAGCTCGAAGTGGGCACCCGGGTCACCGTCACCGTCCCCGGTTCCTCCGCCAACCTGGGCCCGGGTTTCGACACCCTGGGTCTCGCTCTGGGCATCTACGACACCATCGAGGTCGAGATTACCGAATCCGGTCTCGAGGTCGAGGTGTACGGCGAGGGGGAGGACGACCTTCCCCGCGACGGCTCGCACCTCGTGGTCAAGGCCATCCGCTCGGCCCTCAACGCCGCCGACGCCCAGGCGCCGGGCCTGCGCGTGGTGTGCACCAACACCATCCCGCAGTCCCGCGGGCTCGGCTCCTCGGCCTCGGCCGCCGTCGGCGGTGTCGTCGCCGGCAATGCGCTGGCCGGTGAGCCGCTGACCACCGAGCAGGTGGTCCAGCTCTCCTCCGCCTTCGAGGGCCACCCCGACAACGCCGCCGCCTCGGTGCTCGGCTCCGCGGTGGTCTCCTGGACCACCACGCCCGTCGACGGCTCCCAGCCGGGTTACCGGGCGGTGTCCGTCCCGGTGGACGAGCGGATCCGGGCCACCGCCCTGGTGCCGGACTTCCACGCCTCCACCCAGGCTGTCCGTCGCGTGCTGCCCAGCCACGTCACCCACACCGACGCCCGCTTCAATGTCTCCCGCACGGCCGTGATGACCGTCGCGCTGCAGAATCATCCGGAGCTGCTGTGGGAGGGCACCCGGGACCGGCTGCACCAGCCGTATCGCGCCGACGTCCTGCCGGTGACGGCCGAGTGGGTCAACCGGCTGCGCAACCGCGGTTACGCCGCCTACCTCTCGGGTGCCGGCCCGACCATCATGGTCCTGTCCACGGAACCGGTCGATCGGTCGATCCTCGACGAGGCCCGCACCGCCGGCCTCAAGGTCCACGAGCTCGCTGTCGCGGGTCCGGTCACCGCCGAGGTCTCGCGCGCCTAACCGTTCCGGTCGCCGCCGACCTCGACGAGGCAGGTGCCGTCGCCGGCGAAGGGGCGCAGATTCAGTGAGACCGCCCGCCCCCGCGGGGCGGAGGCGCTCAGACTCTCGTCGATGAACCCCTCGTGGATGGCGCAGATGAACGGCGACGGCAGCGAGTCCCCGGTGATGAAGGGGCAGGAGTGCAGCGCCACCGACGGGGTGGCCTCGGGGCGTTCGGTGGGGAGGGCCACCGGGTCGAAGCCCATGTCGCGGAGCCGGACGAAGAGTCGGTCGAGGGTCTCCGAGTGGGAGCGCGCGGGTTCCACCCGGACGCCCATGCGTCGGGCCCAGGCGCGGCCGATCTCGCGGGCCCGGTCCATGTTCTCGGGTGTGGTGGACGTGGTGTCGGTGAGCATCCCGGCGAGGACCTCCACCAGCGAGACGTACTCGTCGGCGACGGTCCGGTTGTCGGGGACCCGGACCTGGAAGATGTAGGAGGGTCGACCCCGGCCCTCGGCGGGCAGGGAGGAGACCCGGACGGCACCCCGGGCGACGAGTTCGTCGAGATGACCACGGGCGGTGTTGACGTGCATCCCCAGCTTCTCCGCGAGCTCGAAGGACCTGGCCCCACGGGGGAAGGACTGGAGTGCGTCGAGGACCTCGCGCTGTTTCAGGCTCAACTGGAGATGCTCCGGGAACAGGTCGGTGGCCGGCCGCGGGGCGGGGTCGCCGGTCATGTGGATCACTCTCCTCTGATCCGCCGGTGCTGCGGATACACGTTGATCGCCACCGCCTTGGTGACGCATTCAATTGTCGTTCCGGGCGCAAGTCCCAGCTCGAGCACCGACCGGCGGGTGACGGGGATGCTCATCCGGTGGCCACCGACCGTCACGTGGACGATCGTTGCGGCTCCCGAGGTCGTCGCGGACACCGATTCGACGACCCCTGTCCACACATTCCGGGCGGACTCCCGGTGGGGGTCCGTGGTGGGCAGACGCAGGGTCGTCGCCTCCGGTGCGAACGTGGCGACCGCGGTGTCTCCGACCCTGAGGGACTGCTCCCGCGGGGCCGCTGACGTGCCTGTCACCTCCAATTCTTGGCCTAAAATAGTGACCGTGTCAACTTCTTCAGCGGTGACAATCCCGACAATCCGGACGATTCCGGCCAGCGTGGCCACGAAATCGTCCGGCGGACGGGTCAGCAGATCGGCCGTCGGACCGGCCGCGGTGATCTCGCCACCGGCGAGGACGACGAGATGTTCGGACAAGGTCGCCACTTCGAGCGGATCGTGGGTGACCAGCAACGTCGTCCGGTCCTGGGCGGCGGATGCCAGCAGGCGTCGCCACCGGTCGGCGGAGGCGACATCGACGGCCGCCAGCGGTTCGTCGAGGATGAGCACCGGGGGTCGGGCGGCCAACGCGCGCAGCAGCGCGACCTGGGCGGCCTGCCCCCCGGACAGGGCTGGGACGGCGATGTCGCGCAGGGGGGTGAGGCCGGCGGCGTCGAGAAGCTCGGTGGTGCGCCGCGCATCGCGCGTCACCATGGTGACGGCGCCGGCGACGGTCGCCGTGGGCGGAAGCCCGGGGCGTTGGGTGAGCAGCACCACCCCCCGCGTATCGACGTCCACGTCCCCGCCGTCCAGCCGTCCCGCCACGCGTCCCATGAGCGTCGACTTGCCGGAGCCGTTGGGGCCGACGACCGCGGTGATCCGGTTCGCGGGAAATGCCGTGCCACCGGCGAGAACCGGCTGACCCCCGGCCACCGGGGCGGTGAGAGTCCGGAGCCGCTCCAGGTCCAGTTCCCCGAGCCGGCGGGCGCGGGGTTCCGGCGTGCGGGCCAGTGCCGCGGGCAGTGCCGCGAGACCGAGGACGAGCACCGCGGCGATGATGAGCACCGCGCCGAGCACGTACGCCCGACCCGGGTCCGTCTCGCGTTCGAGGTAGATGCCCAACGGCATGGTGCGGGTGACCCCGGGCATGGAGCCGGCGAAGGTCAGCGTCGTACCGAACTCGCCGAGCGACCGGGCGAAGGCCAGGCCGGCACCCGTGGCGATCGCGGGGAGAAGCGCCGGCAGCTGGATCTTCCGGAGAATCTCCCCGGGGGACATGCCCACCCCCGCGGCGCTGGCGCCGACCTCCGGGTCGAGCTGGCGGGCGGCCGCGTCGACGGTGACCACGACAAACGGCAGGGCGATGAACACGTGGGCGAGGACAACGCCGGGGAAGGCGAAGGCGAACTGGAGACCGAGGGCGTCGAGAAGCGGGGCGGTGACCCCGCGCCGACCCACCGCCGCCGTGAGCGCCAGACCACCGACCACCGGCGGCATGGCCAGCGGCAGCAGCACAAGCAGACGGACGAGCCGACCACCCCGGCGCAGGTGCCGCAACCACACGGCCAGCGGAACCCCCAGGCCCACGGTGATCACCGTCGCCCACGCCGCGGACGCGAACGAGACCGTGAGCAGCTGCGCGGTGGCCGGATCGGCGAGCACCTCACCGACCCGCGACCACGGCACCCGGATACCCAGGGCGAGCACCGGGCCGAGAATAAGCAGCAGACCCACCACACCCAGCACCACCACGACCACCGGCGGCCGGGGGAGTATGGGGCGGGGAGCGGACATGCTCATCAGGATACGGCTCAGGATTCCGCCGGAGTGAAGCCGTGGTCCCGCCAGACATCGGCGGCCTCGGGCGAGCGGAGCAGTGAGACGAACGCGGAGGCCGCGGCGGGATCCGTCGAGGACCCCGTCACCGCGGCGACGATGCTGTTCGGGTGCGCCTCCGCCCCGGGAAGGTCGATGACCTCCACCCGGTTCCCCGCGGCCTGCGCGTCCGTCCGGTAGACCCACCCGGCATCCGCCTCCCCCGAGACGACCTTGCCCAGCACATCGGAGACGGAGTGCTCGAGCGAGACCGGGGTGACGTCGATGTCCTGTTCATCGATGAGCGCCTCAGACACCTTCCCGCACGGCACCTGCGGATCACACAGCACCACGTCCGCGTCGGCGAGATCATCGGAGGACCCGACATCGGCCGGATTGCCGGCCGGCACGACCATCACCATCGAGTTCGTGGCCACCACCTGCGGATCCGTCACCAGCCCCTGCGCCACGGCCTGATCCATCGTGGCCTGGTCGGCGGTGAGGAGCACATCCCCGGGTGCCCCGTCCGCCAGCTGCTGCACCAGCGTCGAGGATCCCGCGTTGACGAACAACAGGTCAGCGTCTGCGATGTCGGTCAGGTCCGAGTTGAGCACGCGTGTCGACGCCGCCCCCATGACGATGACCTGCGGCGCGGCCTCCTCCGTGCTCGGGGGTGCGTTCTCGGGAAGCGGGACGCAGGCCGCGGCGGTTGCCGTGCCGGCGGCGAGCAGGGCCGCGAGGAGCGCGAAACGGTGACGGGTCATGGAACTTTCGGGGTCGTGTCGGGGTGGTGGGGCCATTCAGGGGTTGCCGGGGTGTCGCTGCAGAACCTTACAAGGGATTTTCTCCGGACAGGGATAATGCACTGCGACGTCGTGTGAGATGTGAGATGTTGCGACCGATCGCCGTCCCCCCTGACCCCTGATCCCGACAGGCTGATCCCGCACCGTGCGGGATCAGCCCTCCACCGGATCCGTCAGGCGCCGCGCGACGGAGTCTCGTTGCGTTCGTCGAGCTGTTCGGTGTGGGAGCGGATCGGCTCCCAGGCGACGTGCTCCTTGACGGGGCCGGTGCGGGTGTCGCGGGAGCGGTAGACCACGTACGGGCGGGTGGTGTAGCCGACGGGGGCGGAGAAGGCGTGGACCAGGCGGGTGAACGGCCACACGGCGATGAGGGTGAATCCGGCGATGACGTGGAGCTTGAACTGCCAGGGCACGTCGACCATGAGCTCGGGGTGGGCGTTGAACACCAGGAGCTGGCGCAGCCACGGGGAGATGGTCTCGCGGTAGTCGTAGCCGTGGGCGTCGCCGAAGAGCTGGAGGGAGACGGTGGCGAAGAAGCCGGTGAGGATGGCCCCGCCGAGGAGGACGTACATCACCTTGTCGGAGGTGGAGGTGGCGAGGAAGACGGAGCGGTTGACGATGCGCCGGTAGAGCAGGCCGGCCAGGCCGAGGAGGGCGGCGATGCCGGCGACGGTGCCGGGGTAGGTGGCGATGGCGTGGTAGACGGCGTCACTGATGCCGACGGACCGGGTCCAGGACTTCGGGATCGCCAGGCCCATGAGGTGGCCGATGACGACGAAGACCATGCCCCAGTGGAACAGCGGGGACGACAGTCGCAGGAGCTTGGATTCGTAGATCTGGGTGGAGTGGCTGGTCCAGCCGAACTGGTCGGTGCGCCAGCGCCAGATGATGCCGATGACGAATGCGGCGATCGCCAGCCAGGGGAAGGCGACCCACAGGAATTCGTTGTAGTTGGCCATGGTGGTGTCCTAAGTCAGGTCCGGTTGGGCGGTGGGGAAGGGCAGTGGGGTGCCGATGCCGACGAGCTCGGCCGGCGGCCCCGAACGGATGAGGTCGAGGTAGTTGTGGGCGGTCTCGGCGTCGATGGTGGGAAGGGCCATGGCCACCGCGATGACGAGGTGCGCGAAGGGGGAGTTCTGGTGCTGGAGGGCCGCCCGCAGGACCTCCAGTCCGTCGCGGTGGGCGGCGAGCATCTCCACGGCCTGCCCGTGGATCCGGCCCTCGGACATGGCGACCGCCTCGAGGACGACACACAGGTGGTCGGGCAGTTCCTCGCGCTGCTCCTCGAAGCCGAGTTGTTCGAGTGCCTGCCGGAACGCGAGGATGGCGGTGCCGCGTTGGCGGGTGTCGCCGACGGAGTAGTAGGACAGGAACAGGGAGCAGCGTCGGCGCTGGTCGAAGGTCTCCACATAGTGTTCCTGCAGGCCACGCAGGCCGAGGGTGCGGGCGGCGTCGGTGAAGGCGGCGAGTTCGGCGCCGATGGCCGGGGGCAGGGTGTCCAGGAGCGTGTCGACGGCCGCGATCTTCGCACCGTGGTCATCTCCCGGATAGTCCAGGAGCAGCGAGGCGGCCATGGCGACGGTGCGCCGCTGGTCGTCGCTGACGGCGACGGAGCGGGTGACGTCCTCGGGGATGATCCCGACGGGGGTGCGGGCCATGGCTATCCCTCATCCCGGCGGGGAGGGAACATGCCCTCCGGTCGGTCGCCGGTCCAGCTGAGCAGCGAGACCTTGCCGGCCGGCTCGGCGGCGTGACTGGTGCAGGCCTCCGGGGCACCCTCGCCCAGGTCGGGGAACTGCAGGGTCGGGTCGGAGGGGTCGACGCCACCGAAGGGGTCGAGGGAGGTGATGCCGCGGGCGGACTCCGGGGAGGCGGTGGGGATGACGTAGCGGTCGTCGTACTTGGCGATGCCGAGCAGCCGGTACATCTTCTGGATCTGCCTGCCGGTCATGCCGACGGCCTGCGCGATGTCCTCCTGGGGCTCGTTGCCCAGGTTGAGATCGCGCATGTAGGAACGCATGGCCACCAGGCGGCGCAGGGAGCGTTCGACCGGGGCGGTGTCACCGGCGGTGAACAGCCCGGCGAGGTACTCCAGCGGGATGCGCATGGTCGACAGGGCGGTGAAGAGGATCTTGTGGTCCTCGCCGTCATTGCCTGATGCGGTGACCTCATCCACGATGGGGGACAGTGGCGGGATGTACCAGACCAT
>Ga0123332_1004916_pt1 | contig 11511 bp, 10 predicted proteins | sample BioC12SIPDNA_4_FD_89958 | JGI IMG/M metagenome (GOLD analysis project Ga0123332, IMG submission 89958) | Anaerobic biogas reactor microbial communites from Washington, USA - Biogas_R2_A C12 SIP DNA | ecosystem: Engineered > Bioreactor > Anaerobic > Unclassified | place: Washington, USA...
GACAAAGCCACATCGCCCTTTCAGCACAGGCTGAAAGGGCGATGTGGCTGAACCTTCTCGCGGCCGACGGATAATCATGCGCTTCCCGGTCTACAACCCCCGGTACCTCTGCTCCCCCATCAACCGGTGGAATGCATCCGAACCCGGGGTCTGCACGGCTCCCGACTTTTTCGCCCAACCAAAACTCGCAAAACGCGTGCCCTGAACCTGAACGCGGACCCGCGTCCCCCCGGGACCGGCAACCAGTGTCTCATACCTACGCACCACCTCGGCAAGGCTGGCCTTTTCCACGGCCTGAACGAGCCTGTTCCTCCCATCGAATGCGGCGTTACCCAGGCGCAGATCTGTTTCCAGCCAACCGAACTCCTCGTCCAGCGTGTCTGGGGTCTTTTGCAGGGAGGCCAGAACCCCTTGGCGCACTCCCTCGAATTCCTGGGGAGTGATCTCGCGCATCTGGGTAAGGGCTCGGAAATAAAAAGAATCAAAGCGGTCGGCCAGGCCCGCCGTGCCCTGTACGGGGCTCTGCACCCCAAAGCCTATTCCCGCGCAATGCGCGAACATGACCGGAAGCGTGGTGGCCACGTACCCCAGTTGTTCCACTGTACGCAACTGACTGTAGAAACGGATCGAAAGAAGCCCTTCCAGAAGCAGCACATGGGCCTTGGACCGTGGGCCGGGCTCGGGGTCGAGAAAGAGTTCGACCAGAGCGCTGTCCTCCAGCACGCTGTCCTTTTGGTAATCCGCGACCACCCCAGGCCTGGGCAAAATGCGCCGTGCAATGGGCTGTTGACCCGCCTCGGGACCGACATAGGGTCTGACCGACAACGCCATGGCCAGCATGTCGTTGGGCGCAACATTGCCAAACCCGAACATGGTCACGCGCAGATCCCGGCGCATGGCGTGCAGATACTGCCGAAATCCTTCCATTGTCGCGTGACGCGTGGTCTCTCCCACGGCCTCATCGTCCCAGGACGGGACAGTGACCAGGGTCTGTATGACACTCATGGCTTGTCCGAAGACGCCTTGTTTTTTTTTGTTGGCCAGGGCCCGCAACTGCTCGGCTTTGGCCTGTTCGAAATCGAGATGGGAGACAGGCTGGTCCAGAAGTGACAAGACCCGGGGCAATAGATCAGCCTGGTGCTGGCTGAACCCGTCGATGCGGATGACCAGGCCCTCATCCCCTGAGACGGACAGGTCGAGCCCGGCCTCCTGTGCCTGATAGCGCAGGCCTGCCTGCTTCTGATCCCAGAGTTCGAGCAACACCCCCTGCATGGCTTTCTGCTCCAGGGTGGAGGCAATGTTTGCGGATTGCAGCCGGGTCATGAGAATGGCTCTGGGCTCCCGGCGCAGTTCAGACTGCGCGTGCCAGACTGCCAGGCCCCGCTCGTCTGCGACCTTTCGTGGGAGACCCTGCCCGCCAACGGTCACCAGGGAGAAATCGTCAGGAACGAACGGGTTGAGGTCCGGCAGGGCCAGTTCCATGCCCCTCCCCAGCTCGACCCAGCGGGCCTTGTCAGCCTCGGTGATGGGCCGCACACTGAAGGGTGTCTGGTAGAAAAAGGACTCTTTGTCCGCGGGCTGGTCCGGACCCACATGGAAGATTCGGGCATTGGCCGGGGTCAGTTCGGCCAGGAGAGCGGAGACGGCCTCGCGGTCAAAGGAGTCCAGGCGGTAGTCGGCGTAATGCACGTCCTCGACCGGGTAGAGCAGCATCTGCCCGGCGGCCCGGGACACGAAGTCGAACCCGCTGTCCAGGGGGGAGAAGCGGAATTCCATGGCCAGCATGTCCTTGAGCTGCTCGAAATACTCCTGCCCGACGCCTTTCGTCCGCAACAGATCGAGATAGGCGAAGACCGCGGCCGTGACCTCGTCCCGATGCCGGTCGCCCTCCTCCGTCAACTGCAGGAAGAGGGACAGGGTCACCCCGTTGCGCAGGCTCGAGGTGTCGCCGCCAGCAGACAGTCCCAGCACCCAGCCCCTGCCGCGCAGGGTCTCGACCAGGGAATGCCCGGTCTCCGTGCCGAGCACTGCGGCCACGACCTGCATCGGCTTGGTGGCCGGGTCGTCGAACCGCTTGGGAAGAACGAACTCCATGGTCATGCTGCGGGTCTCACGCACCGGGCGTACGCCGAAAATCAGCCCCCGCTCACCGTCCGTGACCGGCGGGACCACTGGCCCGCGGACCTGTGACCCCCGGTCGGGGATGACGGACAGCTCGGTCCGGGCCAGGCGTTCCAACTCGTCCAGGCCCTGGGGTCCGTAGAGCACCCCCCTCATCAGGTTGGCCGAGTACCAGGCCTGGTGGAAGCGGACCAGTTCGTCGTGCAGGGGGCTGCCCGGTTTGTCCGACAGGGTCTCCAAGTTGCCGCCCGTGAAGCGCGAGGCCGGGTGGGCCGGGTTGAGGGTCGAGAGGGTCAGCATGGCCAGCCGGCGTCCGTCACTGTGCTTTTTGGACTCCATCTCGGCGTTGACAGCATTGCGCTCCTTCTCGGCATAGACCGGATCCAGGAGGGGCCGGGCCAGGGTATCGGCCATACGCCGTAGGGCCTCAGCAAAAGCCGGCGGGTCGACCTCCATCATGTACGTGGTGGACGTGTAACCCGTGGCCGCGTTGGTCTGTCCGCCGTTGGCGGTGATGAATGACTGGTACTCCTCAGGGCCGGGGTAGGACTCGGAGCCCAGGAAGAGCATGTGCTCCAGATAATGGGCCAGGCCCGGCTGGGAGTCGGGGTCGTCGATGCTGCCCACTGGCAGGGCCAGGGCCGCCGCGGCCTTGGAGGCGCGCTCGTCGTGCACCAGCAGGACTGTAAGCCCCGTGTCCAGGGTCAGGGTCCGGTAGGCGCGGTAATCCGTGTCGGAGACGCGGACCTGCGCGGCCAGGGCCTGGGTGGCGACAAAGAGGAAAAAAAGGAAGAAGCGCAATATGGGCATAAGTGCTCCTCGGGATGGCGGTTTAGGCAAATTCAGATTCGGGTCTGTGATGCCCCAGAACGTGTTCGATCTCGGGCAGCATGCGCTGCACGCATCTGCGCCCCTCCTCGATGGCCTCGCCGGCCCGGAAGAACTCCAGCAGGCCGATATGCGAAAGTTTGGGCGAAAGCAGAATATCCGGGGGATCGCCGGCCAGGCGGCTGCGTGTGATGCGCTCCTGGGCAATGTTCACGGACCCGGCGATGGCGTCGAAGAGACCGGGCGGCTCGTCTTCCTCGGCGTCGAAGGAAAAGAGCGACCCAGCGTACTCCCGGACCAGGTTCGAGAAGGCCTCGGTCACCCCGTTCTTTTTTTCGCCCTGCTTCTCGATCTTGACGAAATGCTTGCCCACGATGTCCCCGTTCAGGTTCACGGCGATGACCACGTCGGCCCCCAGGGCCCGGCAGACCGTGACCGGCACGGGATTGACCAGGCCGCCGTCAACCAGCCAGCGCTTTTCGTGCCGGATGGCCGGAAAGAGGCCAGGCAGGGAGATGGACGCCCAGACGGCCTCCTGCATGGGTCCTCTGGTGAACCAGACCTCGCGGCCCGACTCCAGGTCCGTGGCCACCGCCCCGAACTGCCTAGTGAAATCCTCGATCCGGGCCTCCTCGGGGACGACGTGCTCATGCAGGAACCTGCGCAGCCGCGCGGTGTTGACGAAGCCCGAAAAAGAGGTGTTGATCTCGAAAAAGCTCGCGGTCTCGAGCCGGGTCAGGGAACGGATCCAGCCCTCCAGGCGGTCCAGGTTGCCCGCCACGTGGGCGGCCGCGACCATGGCGCCGATGGAGGTGCCGCAGACGATGGCGGGCTCGATGCCCCGCTCGGCCAGGGCCCTGATGACCCCGATGTGCGCCCAGCCTCTGGAGGAACCACTGCCCAGGGCCAGACCGATCTTCAAATGCGAATCGATTGGGTTCATCCGCTCACCTCATGAAATTGCGCAGAAAATCCAGACACTGGGAGTAAGCCCGCGACGCGCGCCGTCAAGCCCCGCCCGAACCCTTGCGCCAAGTCCGGCCAGCGTGTAGCGCGTGCCCATGCGCACCTTCCTGAGACTCCTCGACAACGCCCCGGCCGGGGCCGTCTTCAACCCCTGGCGCCACCGCGACCCCCTGCACGACGCCGGGCCGGACGGGCCGGCCATCCGGCGGGATCAGCTCCGGGCCTATCTCGGCGAACGCCAAAAAGCCACCCTCATTCTCCTGGCCGAGGCCCTGGGCTACCAGGGCGGCCACTTCTCGGGCATCGCCATGACCTCCGAGCGTCTGCTGCTGGGCCACCTGCGCCACAAAGGTCTGGGGCCGGAGATGGTCTTCGCGGACACGCCGCGGCGCACCAGCCGCGAGGACGTCCGCCCGGACGGCTTCACCGAGCCAACGGCCACCATCGTCTGGGGCGCCATGCACGAACTGGGCATCGACCCGCGCAGCGTCATCCTGTGGAACGCCTTCCCCTGGCACCCCTACAAGCCGAACAAGGGGCTTCTGAGCAACCGCACGCCATCGGAAGACGAGGTCCTGCTGGGCAGGCCCGCGCTCCTGGCCCTGAAATCCCTTTTCCCGCAGGCCGAAGTCCTGGCCGTGGGGCAGAAATCGGCGGCACTGCTGGCGGCCATGGGCATCGCCGCCCCGGCCCTGCGGCACCCGGCCAACGGCGGGGCTGGTCAGTTCCGCTCACAACTGAAAAAAATCCTGTCACACAGCATCTAAAACTGCGTTGACACTCCTGACAACGGGGTTAATTTTTTAGATTGTATCAACATACACCGCACCCTTACCCCCTTGGAGGTTTCATGAAGTACATATCCCCATATGCTCCTGATTTCAGTAAACGCGACCCCCTGGCCGGCGTGGCCGACGAATTCCCGAGCCGCTGGTCCCCGCGCTCCTTCGTCAAGACCCCCATTCCGGCCGAGGACCTGGCCATCATCTTTGACGCGGCCCGCTGGGCCCCCTCGGCCTACAACGAGCAGCCCTGGCGCATCCTGACCTCCACCCCCGAGACCTTCGAGACCTTCCTGGGGCTTCTGGTCGACGCCAACCAGAAATGGGCCGTGAACGCCTCCCTCATCGGCTTCATGGTCGCCAAACGGAACTTCGCCCACAACGGCAAGCCCAACCCCACGGCCGTGTACGACTGCGGCTCGGCCTGGATGTCCCTGACCCTGCAGGCCCGCAAGCTCGGCCTCTACACCCACGGCATGTCGGGCATCAGAAAGGAGGCCATCTACGACGCTTTCGGCATCGACCGGGAAGAATTCGAGGTCGTGGCCGGTTTCACCATCGGCATCCTGGACGCGACGGAAAACCTGGACAAACCCTATATCGATTGGGAAAGCCCCTCCCCGCGCAAGACCCTGGCCGAAGTCTGGAAACAGGGCGCCTGGTGAAAACGAAGGGCCGCGCTCCCGAAGATGCGCGGCCCTTTTTGCTCGTCGGTACGAAAACCTAGCCCACGACCACCCCGTCGGCCATGCGCACCACGCGGTCGGCGCCCCGGGCGTAGTCCTCGTCGTGGGTGACCATGACGATGGCCAGCCCGTCCCGCTTCAGCCCGGCCAGCAGGTCCATGACCGACTCGCCCGTGGCCTTGTCCAGATTGCCCGTGGGCTCGTCGGCGAAGAGGACCGTTGATTTCTTGACCAGGGCCCGGGCGATGGCCACGCGCTGCTGCTCGCCGCCGGACAGGTGGCCGGGCAGCTTGCCGCCCTTGCCGGCGAGGCCGACCCGCTCCAGGCACTGTTCGGCCCGCGCGATTTCCTCCCTGCCCACGGTCCCGAGGCCGTTCATGAAGGGCAGCAGCACGTTCTCGCGCGCCGTGAGATAGGGCAGGAGATAGTGGAACTGGAAAACCACGGCGAAGTCGCGGTTGCGCAGCTCGTTCAGGCGCTGGGCCGAAAACCCGGTCACGTCTTCGCCCTGATACAATATCTGCCCCGAATTCGGAGCGAGCAGGGTGGACAGCACGTTCAGGAAGGTCGTCTTGCCGGAGCCGGAGCGGCCCACGATGCCGACGAACTCCCCTTTGCCCAGGGACAGGTTCACGTCGCGCAGGGCCGGGGTTTCAACGCCCTCGGACTGGAAGGTCTTGGTGATGTTCTTGGCTTCAAGCATGGTTCCTCACAGGGAAATGAGCGCCGTGGACGGCTCGATGGAGGCGGCCTTCCAGGACGGGAAAAAGGCGGCCAGGACCGAGACGCCAACGATCAGCAGGCAGGTCAGGGCCAGATGGACGGGGTGCAGGGCCAGCTCGGCCTCCCCGGCCATGTCGAGCAGGGCCAGGACCTTGAGGCTCAAGGCGTACCCGCCGAAATAGCCGATGACCCCGGCGGCCATGCCGATGAGCACGGCCTCGAAACAGAAGATCCCGAAAATCCCGCCCCGCGAGAAACCCAGGGAGCGCAACAGGCCGATCTCCTTGATCCGCTCGTTGACCGAGGAGAGCATGGTCGCCCCGACCATGCAGCAGGCGATGAAGAGGATGACCAGGCTCACGGTCAGAATGAGATGCTCCACGAAATGGACCGAATACATGCGCTGCTTGACGATGGACTGCAGGGCCTGGATCTCGACATCGGGGAGTTTCTCCGCGATCTGGGCCACGATCTCGTCGATGGGGCAACCCGCGCACAGGGCCGAGACCTCCACGAAGCTGACGTGGTCGGCCTGGCCGAAGGCCGCCTGGGCGAAGTCCATGCCCACGAAGAGGACCGAGTCGTCGTCGCTGCCCGTGGGCTGAAGCACGCCCGAGACCAGGGCGATCCGGCCGCCCAGGTCGACGGTCCCGCCCGCCCAGAGCCCGAGCTTCTCGGCCGCCTTGGCCCCGGCCAGGATCTCGTTCTCCGCGACCGGAAAGGCGCCGTCCACGGCCCAATAGCCCTTGAGCACCTTCTCCCGCTCGAAGCGCACCCCGACCACGCCCACGGCCGCGCCGCCGACCCTGGTCATGGCCACCAGTTTGGGCGCCACGACGCTGATGCGGTCGCGGTAGCCGATGGACTGTATCTTTTCCTCCACCTCGCTCTCGCGCAGGTCCGTGACGCCCATGAGCATGTCGCCCATGGAGAAGCCGCCGTAGCTGACGGTCAGCTTCTCGCTTCTGGGCATGACCAGGATATTGGCCCCGTAGGCGGTCAGCTTTTTCTCCAGCGACTCGCCCACCACCCTGGACACGTAGTTGAGGGAGACGATGGAGACCACGCTCAGGGTGAAGACCAGGAGCAGAAGCAGGGTCTTGACCCACTTCTTGCGCATGGTCCGCAGCGGGATGGTCAGGATGTTCACCTAGAAATACCCCTTCCCGGCGACGAGATCGGACACGGCGACGACCACGGCGTCGCCCTCGACGGACCGCTTCAGGGGCGAGGGGTTGCACCCACCCGCGACCTCGTTGATGCGCGAGGAGTGGAATTTCATGCCGCAGTTGTTGCAGACCATGAAGTCCTTGTCCTGGGAATAGCCCTTCTTCTCGCGGAAGCAGACGTCGCAGGCGTCGAAGGCGGCCCGGATCACGCCGTCGGAGCTCTTGAGCACGAAGAACTTGAGCTCGGTTCCGCCATCCTGGAACCGGAAATAGTGGGCCTTGCCGTCGGACACCCGGTCGACCGGGATGGTCACGCGGCCGTTTTCGGCCCTGACCTCCTCATGCTTGGCGAACATGCCGAGAAAGGCCGAAGCCGGGGCTGCGGCCGTCAGGACAAGGGCGGCCAGAAGAAAAACACGGAAAAATTTCATGATGCCTCCAAATTGTGGGACTGGCGCATTGCACGGCACATGCAGCAAAGCACAGGCCATACCAAATCGCTTACCAAGTATTTTCAGAATTATTGGTGTAAAAACTGCATAAGAATGCACATACCGATGTGCAAATCGGACTATTTCACTCAATAATGCACAATTGCGGGAAGGAAAGGGGGCGGACAGGATTCAGCGCGGCAGCAGGGCCAGGGAGTAGCGCTCCACCGGCGCGAAATCGTCGCGCAGGGGCGGCGCGGACGGGACGGGCGCGGTGACGCGGGCCGCCAGGATCGGTGCCAGGGCCGGGTCGTCGGAACCCGCCAGGGTTCGCGCCAGGTCCGGCCGCGGGACGGGCAGGGCCAGGAGCATGAGGTTCTGGATGGTCTCGGGGTCGGCCGGATCGGTCACGGCGAAGACGAGCACCTCGGCGAAGTGCCGGGCCAGGCCGGCGTGGATGGACCGGAACAGGCGTCCCGCCCCGCCGTCCAGGGAGGCGATGACGTTCATGACCAGCGCCCCGTTTTCTTTCACCGCCCGGCGCATGGCTGCGGCGGCCTCCTCGGTGCCGGCCTGGAAGGGGATGGTGTAGCAGGAGCCGAAGACGTCGACGAAGACGAGGTCGTAGCGCTCGGTGTTGCGGTTGCAGAAGGTGCGGGCGTCCTCGTGCACCACGCGCAGGCGCGGGTCCTCGGCCAGGCCGAAATGCTCCCGGGCCGCGCGGGTCATGCCCGGGTCCAGCTCGACGACGTCCACGCCGAGGGTGGACGGGTCCAGGGCGCTGCGCCCGGCCAGGAGCCAGCGCGGCACGGAAAATGCCCCGCCGCCGAGCATGAGCACGCGCCGGGCGTCCGGGACCAGGGCCGGGCCAAGGGCGAAAAAGCGGGTGTAGGGCAGGGCCAGGCCGGCCGGGTCGTCGACGTACATGGCCGACTGGAAGCGCCCGGGGTCCGTGGCCAGGCACAGGAGCTCGCGGCCTTCGTGGTCCAGGCCGCGCACGATGCGGATGTGGTTGTAGGGTGTCTCCACGGTGCGTGCCCCGCTGGCCGCCTCCTCGAAGGCCTGGTAGGAGGCTGACGCCCAGCCGCCCAGGCAGATCAGGGCGAGCAGGGCCGACCGGACCTTCGCCGGGCTGGGGCAGGCCAGCAGCGACAGGAGGAGCATGCCCGCGCCCGTGCCGAGCAGGATGTGGGTGCTCCCGAACCAGGAGACGAGCACGAACCCGCCCAGGAACGTCCCGGCGATGCTGCCGACAGTCGACAGGGCGTAGAGAGTGCCCACGGTCCTTCCGGACGAGGACACGTCCTCCATGCGCAGGCGGATGACGTACGGCGTGACCATGCCGAAGAAGGTGGCGGGCAGGGACAGGAGCAGGATGGCGCAGAGCACGGCGGCCATGTGCAGGCTGGACACGGAGGCGGCCACGGCATCGGCCACGGTCGAATGCAGCAAACCCGTCAGGGCCGTCCCGCACCCGGCCAAGGCCAGAATGGCGGCCAGCCGTGCCCGCGAGACCGTGCGGTCGGCCATGCGCCCGCCAAGCCAGGCACCCAGGGCCAGGCAGGCCAGGACCACGCCGATGAGGCTGGTCCAGACGATGACCGAGGTCCCGAGGTGCGGGGCCATGACCCTGGCCCCGACCATCTCCAGGACCATGACCAGGGCGCCGCTGACCAGGGCGATCAGTTCGAGCATGGGCCTCCCGTGAATGGGCCGCCGCGGTTACGCGCCCATCAGTTTTTTGCGGAACATGAAGAAGGCCGCGCCGAGGATGCACAGGCCGGCCCAGACATAGTCCATGCTGGGCTTCTCCTTCATGTACAGGATGGAGAAGGGGATGAAGATCGACAGGGCAATGCACTCCTGCAGGATCTTGAGCTGGCCGACGTTCATGACCTGATGGCCGATGCGGTTGGCCGGGACCTGCAGCAGATACTCCATGAGCGCGATGCCCCAGCTGGCGAAGGCCGCGATGATCCAGGGGGTGTGGGACAGGTTGCGGAGATGCCCGTACCAGGCGAAGGTCATGAAAATGTTGCTGAGGGAGAGCAGGATGACGGTGGACAGATAAAAGCGCATGGTTGATTCCGCCTTGCCCGCAGAGGGCGACTATGACGCGCGTCAAAAACAGCCGTGCATGTAGCAGGATGGCGTAAAAAACAATAGGGTTACGAACACAAAAATATCTTTTAATTTCAGATTATTGAAAATTTCATCAGGAAACTGACCAAGCAAGAGGCATGAGCATGGGCTGCATTGACCATTCTGCCTTGACTTGCCGGAAGTTGGTTCTAGTAACAACACTTGAAACTTTGTTTCAGAGATCCCCTTCATGTGTTCCGCGCTTTTACAACATAACCCCGTGGCCTTACGTGGCCACTTGGAGGCCACCATGAAAATGCTCATCGTCTATCATTCGACGTATGGCCACATCAAAACCATGGCTGAAGCCGCAGCTGCCGTGGTCCGCGAAATACCGGGTGTGGAAGTGCTGCTGCGCCGCGTCCCGGAAACCCTGAGTGACGAGGTCCTGGCCAAAATGGGAGCCCTGGACCAAGCTAAGGCCCAGGCCCACGTCCCTGTGGCCACGGTGGAGGATCTGGCCGAAGCCGATGCCGTGCTTTTTGGCACCCCGACCCGTTTCGGGAATATGAGCGGCCAGATGCGCCAGTTTCTGGATTCCACTGGCGGACTGTGGGCAAAAGGCGCGCTTGTCGGCAAGCCTGGTGGGGTATTTGTGTCCTCCGCCACACAGCACGGAGGTCAGGAGTCGACCATCCTCACTTTTCACACCTATCTTCTGCATCAGGGCATGATCGTGGTGGGACTGCCTTACTCCTTCCAGGGACAGACCCGCATGGATGAAATCACCGGAGGGTCCCCCTACGGGGCGAGTACCATTGCCGGCGGCGACGGGTCCCGACAACCTTCGGAAACCGAGCTTGAAGGCATGCGCTACCAAGCCAAGCACATAGCTGGCATTGCACTGAAGCTGAAATAGTTCTCTCTCCTTGCCTTCCCTTGGGATGCAAAGGATAAATGCCCCGGAGCCTTGGGGCTCCGGGGCGGATTTTTCTCGACCATTCTCAAAAGGGCAACAACAGAACCCAGCCCCCTCCATGAACATTCTTCAGCGCATCCAACGTCTGATCAGCCCTGTGCACCATGACGCCGCAATCTGCCCGAGTGCAGACGTGGATCGCCTGGTGGATCGCATTCTGGCGGAACTTCCCCTGCTCCTGTCCATCCCTGGTCATAGGCAAAAAATGACGATCCCGGTGTCTACGGCCCTCGCTTTTGCCGGGGCGCTGGCAGACGAGCTCGGACCCCCTAAGCGGATGGAGAAGAGCCTGTGGCGGAGGGACCCCCTTTTTCCACTCCTTTTTGCCACCCCGCAGGAGGGCTTCGACCTGTTCCGCGAGAGCCATGACCTGCGCGCGACCTTTGCAGACCAAACCGTACAGGAGTGCTTTTTTCTGCTGACCATGCAGCGGCACGAATTCGAGATCCTGGGGAGCGATCTGCAGGGGGAGATGGTCCTGCACGGGGTCCTGCAAACAGTACTCAGCTTTGAACACCAGCGCGTCACCATTTCTGCAGCCTCCCAGACCTGCATCCGAGCCGCTGTCGTCGAGGAACTGGTCATGCACTTGGCCGGAGTGGTCCCGGAAAGGTTGCGTCGCGCCGAGGAGTTGCGTCGAACCTTGCTCGAGTCAGAGACATTGCTTGAAGCCCAGCAGCACACCCTGGAGCTGACCAGAAAAGAAGTCCGTACCATGGACGTTTCCCCGACGTTGAGGGACCA
>Ga0123332_1004918_pt1 | contig 11508 bp, 9 predicted proteins | sample BioC12SIPDNA_4_FD_89958 | JGI IMG/M metagenome (GOLD analysis project Ga0123332, IMG submission 89958) | Anaerobic biogas reactor microbial communites from Washington, USA - Biogas_R2_A C12 SIP DNA | ecosystem: Engineered > Bioreactor > Anaerobic > Unclassified | place: Washington, USA...
ATGAAAATCGGAGTGACCAGCCTGGGGATGGCGGGCAAGCCGCTGACCGAGGCGCTGCCCCTGATGGCCGCGCTGGGCGCGGAGGCCACCGAGCTGAACGGGCGGCCCGGCGTCCACCCGGACATCCTCTGGGGCAAGGGCGACACGACCAAGGTGAAAAAGATGCTCCGCGAGCACGGCATCACCGCCACCAGCCTGGGCGGCTATAGCGATTTCGCCCAGCTCGACCCCGCCGGGCTCGAGGCGCAGATCACGCAGCTCGTGGGCTATGCCCAGCGCGCCGCTGACCTGGAGATCCCCGTGCTGCGGGCCTTTGGCGGCGACACCAAGGAGGGCCACACCCTGGCCGACTTTCGCGGGAGCATCGTGAAGGGGTTCGAGGAGGCGCTGCGGCGCACCGAGGGGCTGGGGATCGTCATCGGCATCGAGAACCACGGCAAGCTGACCAACGACGGCGATTTCATGCGCGAGGTGTTGAACCGGATCGGCTCGCCGCGGCTGGGCGTGATGCTGGACACGGGCAACTTTGCCTGGGCCGGGCACTCGCTGGCCAACGTGGAGCGCTTTTTCGACGACCTGCTCCCCTCCATCTTTTCCCTGCACATCAAGGACGGCATCTGGCACGCCAACGGCGAGTTCGAGTTCGTCCCCGCCGGGCGAGGCAAGATGCCGCTGCCCAGGCTGCTGGCCGGGCTGGCCTCGCGCCAGTTCGCCGGCGGCGTGATCAGCGAGTACGAGGGCAACGCCCCCTACGTGGACGGCACCCGCGAGAGCGTGGCCTACCTGCGCGGCCTGCGCGATGGGATCATGCTCCCGTGAAAACCTTGCGGGCGGCGGTGATCGGCTTGGGCGTGGGCGCTGAACACGCCCAAGGCTACACGGACCTCCCCGGCGTCGAGCTGGCGCTGCTCTGCGACGCGGACCCCGCCCGCCTGGAGCGGGTGGGGTCGCGCTTCCCCGCGGCGCGGTGCACCACGGACTGGCGCGAGGTGGCCGCCGACGGGAGCATCGACGTGGTGTCGGTCTGCACGCCGGACCGCTACCACTATGAACATGCCGCGGCGCTGGTGCGCGCGGGCAAGCACATCCTCTGCGAAAAGCCGATGTGCCTGACCGTGGAGCAGGCCCGCGACCTGGTGGAGTTGGTCTATGAGCACGGCGTCTCGTTCGCCGTGGGGAACAACTGCCGCTATATGCCCCAGTTCGCCCTGGCGCTGGAATATGCCCGCTCGGGCAAGCTGGGGGATCTCTTTGCCGTGGAGGCCGACTATATCCACGACATGCGCGACGTCTTTGTGCGCACCCCCTGGCGCATGGACCCCCAGCACCCGCAGAACGCCATCTTTGGCGGCGGCGTGCACCCCATCGACCTGCTGCGCGGCTCGGCAGGCGACGCGGTGGAGGTCTTTGCCTACGGCAACAACAAGACCCTGCCGGACTATCACAGCCAGGATAGCATCCTGATCAGCATCAAGTTCGCCAACGGCTGCATCGGCAAGGTCTGGGTCAGCTTTGGCATCCGCCAGCAGCCGCATAACCAGATCAACTTGAACCTCTACGGCTCCCAGGGGAGCATCCGCACCGATAGCCAGCGCCCCGAGGCGCGGCTGTACCTCGAGGGGATGGCGCTGGGGCAGAACAACTGGGCCACCATCCCGCTGACCGCCACGCTGGGCCACCCCATCCGCGAGGAGCTGAGCAACCTGCTGGAGGCGATCCGGTACGGCCGCAACACCCGGGTGGACGTGGTCTCGGGGGCGCGGACGGTGGCGCTGATGGCGGCGGCGCAAGAGTCGCTGGAGCGCGGGCAGCCGGTGACGGTGGCCGAGATCGCCACGCCGGCCCAGTTGCAGATGATCGCCGAGGACCTGGAGCACGTGCCCGAAGTCACCGTGGCGCCGGGGTATGGGCTGCGCACCTTCCAGCCCGGCGACGAGGCCCACTGGCTGCGCATCTGCAAGCCCGAGTTCGGGATGACCTGGGACGCCGCCGGGCTGCACCGCGAGATCCTGGACAAGCCCTGGTTCAAGCCCGAGCACATGTTCTTTGTAACCCACGAGGGGACGCCGGTGGGTGTCGCCACGGCCTGGCGGCGCACCGTGGGGGAGACCGTCGAGGCGTCGGTGCACTATATCGCCGTGGAGCCGGCGCACCGCGGCCAGGGGCTGGGGCGGACGCTGCTGCTGGCGGTGATGCACCGCGTGCGCGAGCTGGGCTTTCCGAATTGCGGACTGCGCACCAACGATTTTCGCTGGGACGCCATCGGGCTCTATTGGAAGTACGGCTGGCGGCCCCTCATCGAGACCGACCTGGATCGGCGCCGCTGGCGGGCGATCACCCGCAGGCTCGGCGTGACGGATTGGGAGGGGTAGAGAAGAGTTGCAGGTTGCAGGATTCAGGTTGCAAGACGGCGCTCGGAGACAGCAGAAAGGCGGGCCCCCCGGGGGTATGGGAGCCCGCCTTTGGCGTTTTAGAGTGGCGCTCGGCGAAGCGCGATTGGCGCGGAGCGGTTGAACGCGGCATTCCATGCCGACGCCACTACATCTTGCGATCCGCGATCTGCGCCCCGCGCCTACTCGGCCAGCGCGCGGGTGAGGCCGGGCAAGAGCGCCAGCGGCGTGGTCTGCCCGCCGTCCACGTAGAGGATCTGGCCGGTGATGAAAGCGGCGTCGTCGGAGACGAGAAAGGCCGCGGCCTTGGCCACGTCCGCGGGGTAGCCGACGCGCCCCACCGGGACCATCTTGGCGTACTTGGCGGTGGCATAGTCGGGGTTGGTCTCGAAATAGCGGTCCACCTCGATCACGCCGGGGGCGATGAGGTTGACGTTGATGTGCTTGCGGGCCAGCTCGAAGGCCATCTGGCGGGTGAGCCCCTCCAGGCCGCCCTTGGTGGCGGAATAGGCGGCGTGGTTGGGCATGGAATAGTGCCCGTGCACCGAGCCCAAAAAGACGATCTTGCCGCCGCCGCGGGGGATCATCTGGCGCACCGCGGCCTGGGCGCAAAAGAAGGCGCCCTTCAGGTTGACGTTAAAGGTGAGGTCCCAGGCCTCCTCGGTCATCTCGACCACCGACGCCTGGGTCGAGATCCCCGAGTTGCAGATCAGGATATCGATCCCGCCGTAGGCCGCCACGCAGGCGTCGATGAGCCGCCGGCACTCGGGTACGCGCGAGAGGTCGGCCCGCACCGCCAGCGCCTCCCCGCCCTGCTCCTTGATCTGGCGGACCACCTCCAGCGCCCCCTCGGCGTGGCTGTGGTAATGGAGCACCGTCTTGGCGCCGCGCAGCCCAAAATCGAGCGCGATCCCCTGGCCGATGCCGGTCCCCGCGCCGGTGACCACCGCGATCTTGCCTTTCATGCGTCTACCTCCACCATGGGTAGGGGCGAGGCATTCCTGGCCGAACCTCGTTTGGGTCGCGCTTGCGGAAAAAGGCCCAAGGCTTGGCAGCAAGCTTGGCTCGGAATGCCTCGCCCCTACATTCGTTATTATACCCACCCCCCGTGGGCGTTGAGGCTCTCATAGTTGGACATCAACAGGTTGAACTGGTTGCGCGCCTCCTGGGCCAGGTAGTGATAGAGCGCCTTGGCCTGGGGCGCGGCGGCGTGGGTGGCATGGTCAGCATAGAGGGCATAGCTGTTGTTGGCCGCTTGCAGGCCAAACTCGAGCGCGTTCAGGGCGTTGGAATAGAGGTCCACCGCTTCCTGCAAGCCCTTCTCCCCGCGGGGATAGAGCGGCTCCTCCAGGTTGGCCTGGCAGGCCAGGACGCACTCGGGCAGGTCCCAGGCGCCGCCGGCCTCCAGCGCGGCGATCTGCCGCTGGATGATGGCCAGGCGGGCCTCGGCCTCCTCGGCCAGCGCGGCGTACATGGCCGCCCCCTTTTCGTCGATGGTCCGCTCAGCCGCGTTACGATAAAAGCTCAGCCCTTCCTCTTCATGGCACAGCGCCTCGCGCAGCGCGTTCAGGGCGTCACAGGTTGCCGTCTCCATGGGTTATCCTCCGGATATCACAGTCTAGTCCATTTCCCCTCAGTGTACAAGCGCGAGCCGCCAGGCGCTATGATCTGAGTCAGAGGGCGGCGGCGCGGCGGGAATGAGATTTGTCTTCACTCACAGGCTTGACAGCCCCAGCCCCTTGGCCTTATAATGGGGGTTGCGGCATGGTCGCAGGGAGCGATGGCCAAGGGAGGTGAGAGGAGGGGCTGCGCCGCCGCGCGCGAGATCGCCATCTCCGCGGGGACACAGCAAGACAACTGGGGCGAGCCGAGTGTGCAGAGGGTCCCTTTTCTACGTTGTTCGGGAAAGGAGAGTCACATTCATGGTCAGCGCACCCATCGAACGTCCCGCGTCCACCGTCACCGAGGCCCCGCCCAAAGCGGCCCGGCTGTTCTTTGTGGACAATATCCGCGTCTTTTTGACCATCCTGGTCATCCTCCACCACCTGGTGGTGATCTATGCCGGCACGGGGTCGTGGCTCTATAACGAGGGGCGGCAGGACATGCTCACCGAGGGGCTCGGCGGCTGGTTCTGCGCCGTCAACCAGGCCTATTTCATGGGCCTATTCCTGCTCATCTCGGCCTATTTCGTGCCGGGCTCCTACGATCGCAAGGGCCCCTGGCGCTTCCTCAAGGATCGGCTGGTCCGGCTGGGGATCCCGCTGGTGGTCTATGCCTGGGTTATCCGCCCGCTGTTCCTCTGGGCCGCCTACACGCTGCGCGGGGAGCTGAGCGAGTCGCTGTGGCAGTTCTACCGCGCCCGCTATTTCGACTATGAATGGATCGGCGGCGGGCCGCTCTGGTTCATCGAGACACTGTTGATCTTTTCGCTGGTCTATGCGCTCTGGCGGCTGGTGGTGGGGCCGCGGCAGGCGCTGCCGCCCAAGGCGTCCGCCTTCCCCAGCCGCGGGGCCATCGCGCTCTTTGCCCTGCTGGTGGGCGTGGTGTCCTTTGCCATCCGGCAGCGCTTCTCGGTGGGGTACGCCTACCAGCGGCTGAACCTGCAGTTCCCCTTCTTTGCCCAATACATCGCCATGTTCATCGTCGGGCTGATCGCCTACCGGCGCAACTGGCTGTTGGGGCTGCCCGAGGCCGAGGGCAAGTTCTGGCTGCGCTGCACCATCGTGCTGATCCTGCTCTTCCCGGTGCTGGCCTTCGCCGGCGGGATCATGGAGAGCGACGAGCCGTTCGGGGGCGGGCCGCACTGGCAGGCCTTTGCCTATGCCACGTGGGAGCAGTTCCTCTGCGTGGCCATGTCCATCACGCTGATCTACCTCTTCCGGCGATACTGGGACCGGCAGGGCCAGGTGGCGGGCTGGGCCTCGCGCAACGCCTACACCGCCTACCTGATCCACGAGCCGGTGATCACCTCGCTGGCCTGGCTGGCGGCGGGGGTGGCGATGTATCCCATGCTCAAGATCGCCGTGGCGGCGGTGGTGATGGTCCCGCTCACCTTTGCGCTGAGCGCACTGATACGCAAGATACCGGGGACGGAGAAGGTGCTATAGAGAAAACGTCCAGGCAGGCTCGTGGGAGCCTGCCTGGACGGGTGGGTGCGTGCCTAACAACGGGTGAGGCGGCGGAAGTCGGTCTCCGAGATGCGCTTCGTCCCCTGCACAAACCACGCCCAGCTCTTGTTTGGATCCTTGCCCTGAAACGCCTCCAACTCGCGACGGACAGCGGCATCCACAGCTACAGGTTCCTGCGCATACAACTTGGCGTTATCTAGACTGAACACCCAACGGTATTTGTCGGGGTCCTCGATTCGCGGATCGCGGCGCTCCTCCGGGAGCGAAGAGACCCGCGCGTGAGCCACGACACCATTACCATTGGCGTAGAAGCAGATCCAATCGCCTATGGCGATCTGCGTCCGACCAGGTGTACGTTCCCCAAAAGCATAGATGCCATGCTGACCCACCAGCTTGGCAATGATCTCCTCCGAGGACTCGCCCTTGGTCGGCTTGACCGGGCTGAGCCAATAGGATACTTGCGCGGCAGCCGAGTACGGCTCGGACGCGTCCTTACCCACGACCGGCACAGAAACGGGAAGGGGCTCAGCAGGCTCTGTCTTGGCGCCGACGACGAGGCTTCTCATCAGATCCACGATGTCGTCAATAGCGGGGCGAGAAGGCATCATCACAGCCAGAATATCCTGGTGCCCCACCCCATAGTCGGCCATCATCTCAGCCAGCGATAGCAGGGACTCTACCGTGATTGTGCGCAACTGGTAGGTGCGTCTCTCAGCGACGATGGCGTTTTCCAGTTGCTTCATCTCGCGGTCGGGGCGTCCAACGACATAGAGGCCCATCGCCTTGTCCCAATTGGGGATGCACTTCTCGGAGATCAGGCGGTCGGCATACCCGACCAAGGTAGCCGTCTTGATGGCATAGACATCCGTCGTCTTGACCTCAACGACTACGTGGAACCCAGTCGGCGATTCCCAGTGCCCATCAAAACCAATCTCGTTGGTGACGCCTTGATAGCGGCCATACGTAACCTTGAAGCCCAGCAGTTCGCCCAGACGGTTGACCAGGTCCTGTAAGGCGCGGCAATAGGGGTCTCCGGTCTTGCGAAGGCACTCCTCGATATAGTCGCGCACCTGCCCCACTTGCTGGGTATTGTCACGCAAGAACCGGCGGAACCGCTCCCGGGGCGTCTCGCTGCCAGGCGAATCGTCCAGCTTACCAACGAGATCAAGCACCTGGCTCACAGATATACTGGCCAAATCACACCTCCTCGTGCCCATCCCACACCTCGGTTCCACTGTCCGTTGGGCCTCTGGGTCCGTCGCTGCGCCCTGACCTCGAACGCAACCTCCTTTGTCGCGTCCCAGTGGTCCGCCAGGCTATGAGTGTCCCAATACTCGGTGACTTGCGCCCTGGCGAGCGCCCCGGAGATGCTCGTGTGCTGCGCTTGCCTTTCCTTGCAGCTTTCGGTTGTCATGATTCATGCAGGGCGCACAGCGTCTTGTTATCACAAGTGATAATAATGGCCCTCGTTATTATCATTTTGGCGCATAAATGATAATAAGGCGATCGATCACCCTAGTCAAACTCGGCCGGCAGCGCCGGATTCCGCAGGTGCTCGAAGAGCCGCGCGATCTCCCACGGCGTGGTGCGCGGCAGCGAGAGCTCGGGGATCTCGCCCTCGGCGAAAAAGCCGATCTCGTCGGTCTCCATGCTCTGGGTCGGCGCGCCGCCCAGCAGCGCGCAGCGGAAAAAGAGCTTGTAGATGCGAAAGGCCGTCGGCGGGTGGCCATGCAGCCGCCGGTCCCAACAGGCCAGCAGCTTGTCCGCGCGCACCCGATAGCCCGATTCCTCCCACACCTCGCGCTCCACCGCCTGGCTGGGCGTGTCCCAGGCGTCGGCCCAGCCGCCGGGGAGCGTCCACTGGCCGTCCACGCGTTCCTTCACCAGCAAGAGCTGCCCCTCGCGAAAGACGACGCCGCGCACGTCCACCTTGGGGGTGGCGTAGCCGGTCTCACCCGCATAAAGCTCGCGCAGCTCGGCCAGCTCCGCGCCGGAGCCGGCGGCCAGCATCTCCAGCGCCACCTCGCGGAGCTCCTCGTAGCGCTCGCGATCGTAGGCGCTATCGGTATAGGCCAGGCCGTTCTGCGCCAGGGCCTGCACCTTACGCGCCCACTCCAGCCACTGGGGTTCCATCGGGTCGCCCTCCTCCCCGCGCCTCAGCTCCCCTTGAGCAGCGACGGCGCGTTGCGATAGCGGTCGTTGAAGGGCTCCTTGATCAGCCCCAACTCGAGCGCGTCGCGAATCTCCCGGATGCCGTATTCGATGTCATAGGCGGCGCGAAAGCCCAGCCGCGAGGTGATCTTGGCGAAGGAGACGCGCACGTCGCGCATGTCGCCGTCGAAGGCCATGTCCTTGAAGGTGATCTCGGTGCCGGGGACGTGCTTGGCCACCAACAGCGCCAGCTCTTCCTTGGTATAGTTGCCGTCGTCGCTGCCCACGTTATAGACCTCGCCGCGGATGAGCGGCTCGGGCGCGTCCAGGGCCAGCGCCAGCGCGCGCACCACGTCGCGGATGTGGACGAAGGAGCGGGCGTAGCGGCGCTGGTAGATGAGCAGCGCGTGGGTGGTGACGGCCTCCAGCACGAACTGGTTCACCAGCAGGTCAAAGCGGGTGCGCGGCGAAAGGCCATAGAGCGTGGCGAAGCGGTAGACCAGCGGGGCGCAGCGGGACGTGGCCGCCTGCCCCAGCAGGTACTGCTCCGCGGCGATCTTGGTCTCGGCATAGGTGGATTGGGGGTGCAGCGGCGAGCTCTCGTCCACGGGGCGGTTATCGGGGGCGATGCCATAGTTGGAATAGGTGGAGGAAAAGACCAAGCGCCCCACCCCCGCCGCCTCGGCCGCCTGAAAGACGCGCTCCACCGCGCCGGTGTTGACCGCCCAGCTCGCCTCGTCGCCGGCGCGCTGGCAAGCGGGAAAGCCCACCAACGCCGCCAGGTGATAGACCGCGCCGACCCCCTCCAGGTGCGGGGCCAGGTCGCCGGTGGTCACGTCGAATTTGTGGAAAGCAAAGGCCGGGTGGATGAAATAGGGCAGGATCGCGTCGCCGCCAAAGAGCAGGTCATCCAGCACGGTGACCTGGTGGCCCTGGCTGAGCAGGGCGCCGGTGAGCAGCGAGCCGATATAGCCGGCGCCGCCGGTGATGAGGATCTTCATGGTCAGTGATAGCCTCCAAAGTGATAGGTTACGGTCGCGCCTCCAGGATGGCGACCTCGTAAGGGGCAAAGACCGGGGCCAGGCCGGGGAGCTCCTCGCCGCGCCGCCCCGCCGTGGACAAGAGCACCTTCCACCGCCGCGAGGGGAGCCGGACCTCCGGCACATAGCAGATGGGCCGCCCGACCAAGTTGAGCAGCACCCACACCGCCTGCCCCTCCGTCTCGCGCAGGTAGCCCAGCGCCTCCCGGGGCTGCTCCTGCAAGAAGGTCTGGCGGCCCAGGCGCAGCGCCGGGGTCTCGCGCCGCAGGCGGATCAGCCGCCGGTAGAAGGCCAGGAGCGAGCGCGGGTCGGCGCGCTGGGCGGCCACGTTGCGCAAAGACGCGTCAGGGCCCAGCCGCAGCCAGGGCCGCCCGCTGGTGAACCCGGCCCCCGGGGAGCCATCCCAGGGCATGGGCGTGCGGCAGCCGTCGCGCCCGCGATAGAGCGGCCAATAGCGCCGACCCGGCGGGTCCAGGATCTCGTCGCGGGGGATGAAGGTCTGGGGCAGGCCGATCTCTTCGCCGTAATAGAGAAAGGGCGCGCCGCGCAGGGTCAAGAGCAGCGCCGCGGCCACCCGCGCCCGCGCCTCGGCGTCGCGGCGGCCATAGCGGGTGATGTGGCGGGTCTGGTCGTGGTTGCTGAGGGCGTAGGGCGGCCAGGCCCCCGGCGGCAAGAGCTTTTCCCACTCGAGAATGGCCCGCTGAAACGCCGCGGGGTCCCAGGGGGAGCGGGTGAAGGCAAAGTTGAAGGCCAGGTGCAGCTCGTCGTCGCCCGCGCCATAGAGCGCCGCCGCTGCCTCGGCCATGCGGTCGCTATGGACCTCGCCGACGCTCATGCGCTCCGGGTAGCGGTCCAGCAAGGCGCGCAGCCGCCGCAGGATGCCGTGCAGCTCGGGCTGGTCCTTGTCGTGGAGGTGTTGCTGGCGGTCATAGGGGCGCGGGGCCAGCGGGCGGGCGATGGGGTTGTCGCGGAACTCGGCGTCTTTGACATAGTGGTTGACCACGTCCAGCCGGAAGCCGTCCACGCCGCGCTCCAGCCAGAAGCGGACCACGTCCAGCATGGCCCCTTCCACCGCCGGGTTGCGCCAATTGACGTCGGGCTGCTCCGGCAAAAAGCCGTGGAGGTACCATTGTCGCGTGGCGGCGTCGTAGGTCCAGGCGGGGCCGCCAAAGGTGGAGAGCCAGTTGTTGGGCGGCTGGCCTGGGCCGCGTCCGTCGCGCCAGATGTACCAATCGCGCCGGGGGCTCTCGCGGCTGGCGCGCGACTCGGCGAACCAGGGGTGCTGGTCCGAGGTGTGGTTGAGCACCAGGTCGAGGATCACGCGGATGCCGCGGCGGTGGCAGTCGGCCACCAGCTCGTCGAAATCGGCCAGCGTGCCCAGCGCCGGGTCGATGGCGGTATAGTCGCTCACATCATAGCCGAAATCGCGGCGCGGCGACGGATAGATGGGCGAGAGCCAGATGGCGTCCACGCCCAGCGCGTCCGGCGCCCCGCCCAGGTGGTCGAGATGCTGGATGATGCCGCGCAGGTCGCCGATGCCGTCGCCGTCGCTATCGGCAAAGCTCAAGGGGTAGATCTGGTAGATCACCCCGGACTGCCACCACGGTTGTGTCGTCATGTCGTCCCTACTTGTGCGCCGGACTGGTAAGCCAAGTCTGGCGGCTCCTATGTAGTGGCGACTTTGGTCGCTCCTGGCTGCGCCCGGAACGATCAAGTCGTTACTGCGTCGGGTCGTGACCCTCGCCTATCGGGTCTTGCCAAACGCCCGCTTGGGGTTCTCGTCGGTCATCAGGCGGATGGTCGCCTCGTCCACGCCGCGCTCGCGCAGGCGCGGGAGAAAGCGCTCCACCAGGTAGGTATAGCCGCGGACCTTGCCGCCGCCGGGCTCGCCGGGGCGGTACCAGCCGGCGTCGTGGGAGAGGAGGATCTGCCTCCCCAACCCCGCGCCGAGGGCGTCCAGCACCAGCTTCAGAAAGGCCTCCTCCCGCTCGGGCGAGAGGCCGTCGAAGCCCAGGTAGGCGCCGCGCGCGGCCACGGCGCGATGCTCGGCCAGGTGGGGCGAGTTCTGCGTGTGCACCCAGATGAAGCGGCTGCCGGGGAGCCCCGCGGACTCGAGGATCTCCACCTCCTCCAGGGCGTGAGCGCCGGAGAGGAGGCCGGAGGTGTGGCTGGCGACGACCGCGCCGGTTTGGGCGGCGGCGCGCGCGGCGGCCCGCAGGTCGCGCTTTTCCAGCTCGGTGATCCCCTCGTTGCTCACCGCCAGCTTGATGAACCCGGCGCGCACGCCGCTGCCGTCGATGCCCTCGTTCAGCTCGGCCAGCATCCGCGCCTCCACCTCGGCCTCGCTCGCGGCGAGCGCCCAGCGGGGGAGGAACTCTTGACGATAGAGCCCCGCCGCGGCGACGATGGCCACGGGCGTGTGCTGCGCCAGCCGCTTCAGGGCTAGGGGGTTGCGCCCCACGCCGGCAGGGGTGCACTCCACCAGCGCGGTGATCCCCGCGGCCCAGGCGGCGTCCAGGTGCCGCTGCATGGCGGCCTGCACGTCGTCCAGATCGGCCTCGCCCAGGCCGGGGGTGTCCGCCCCGCGCAGGTCGGTAAAGAGGTGCTCGTGAGGCAGGATCAGGCCCAGGCGCTCCACGGGCACCGGGCCCAGCACGGTCTGGATCATCGGCATGGTCTCGCTCCTTTCCCGCCACAAAAGGCAACGTCCCCTATGCAGGAGACGTTGTGGGTTGCCTCTATTGTAGAGCGAATCGGCCGGGCGGCAAAAGGCTACAGGTCGGCGAAATAGACCTGGCA
>Ga0123332_1004921_pt1 | contig 11504 bp, 7 predicted proteins | sample BioC12SIPDNA_4_FD_89958 | JGI IMG/M metagenome (GOLD analysis project Ga0123332, IMG submission 89958) | Anaerobic biogas reactor microbial communites from Washington, USA - Biogas_R2_A C12 SIP DNA | ecosystem: Engineered > Bioreactor > Anaerobic > Unclassified | place: Washington, USA...
AGGGCCGCGACGTCGCTCTCCACGGCGACCTCACCGCGCTGAAGGGCCTCCATCACATCCTCGATGCCCAGCAGCGGGAACCGCAAGCTGGGCCGCAGCCCACGGTCATCTTCGGCGTGGACCGCGAACACGACCACGTCGCCTCCCGCCGGGTCGTAGCGTCCGATTCCGGCCACGCTGCACGGCGCCAGCCGCCGAATGTGGCCCAGCGCAGCGCGCGCGATCTCCTCGGGCGACTGGGCGGCCAGAATGGCCTGGTCGATCGTGTGCAGCGCCTCCAGCCGCTGCGCGTGCTGCGCCAGCGCCTCCTCTGCCGCTTTGCGCCGGGTGACGTCCCGTCCGAGGGCGATCGAGCCGAGCGGTTCGCCAGCGTCCCCCACCAAGGCCTGGGAATCCCACGAGATGACCCGTTCCTGGCCATCCTTGCGGCGAATGGTCGTCTCAAAGTCCGCGACTGTCTCTCCCTCCCGAATGATGGCTTGCGCTCTGGCCAGGATCTTATTGCGGTACGCCTCATCGGGGTACAGCCACTCCCATACTCTGTCGTGCCCGACGACTTCCTCACGGGAGTAGCCGCTGATTGCGTGAGCCGCCTGATTCCAGATCACGACGTTCGCGTGTCCGTCAAGCACATCCAGCCAGATGCTCGCGTTCTCGATCACGCGCTCCTGGAACTGGCTCAGGCGGCGGATGCTTTCCTCCGCCTGCTTGCGGGCAGTGATATCGCGCGCGATGCCTTCCAGGGCCACCAGGGCGCCGGTCTCGTCGGTCACCGGCGCATTGCGCTGCTCGGTCCAGATGAGCGTCCCATCCTTGCGCCGCCAGCGCAGCACGAGCGGGTCTCGAATCCGCCCCTCGCCCTGGCGATAGGCTTCCAGGAGCGGCCGATCATCGGGGTGCACCAACTTGAACCCCAGCTCGGGGTCGGCGTAGTGCTCCTCGGGCGTGTAGCCGGTGAGCGCCGTGGCCGCCGGGCTCACGTAGTCGAAGCCGGCCGTCGGAGCCAGCCGGTACCGGTAGATGAGGTCGTCAACGTTCTCGGCCAGCCGGCGGAAGCGCTCCTCGGACTGGCGCAGGTCCTCGACCAGGCGCGCGTTCTCTATCGCTGTGCTCAGGTTGTTGGCGAGGACAGCGGCGTAGGGCCTGTCCTCGGCCGAGAAGTCGTTCGCGCGGCTGAGGAGGCTGAGCACGCCAATCAGTCGATCCCGGTGGACCACTGGCACGAACAGCGCCGAGCGGATGGTCCCGTCGATAACGGCCCAGCGCGGGTCGCTGCGGGTTTCGTCCACGATGAGCGGCTGTCGCGTCTGGCCCACCAGGCCCACGAGCCCGCTCTCGTCACCCAGGCGGAAGGCGGACCGCTGCCGCAGTCTGTCGATCAGATCGAGGGGGAAGCCGGCGGCTTCGCGTACGTCGAAGGTTCCCGCAGCCTCGTCGTAGCTGTAGTAGATGCCATGGCCCAGCCCCAATGCCTCGACCAGGACGCCCAGCGCGCGCCCGATGATCCCGTCGGGTGTTTGCGGGGCGGCGAGCTCGACGCTGGCGCGGTAGAGGCTGACCAGCCGGCGGTTGGCCCGTTCGAGCTGCGCCGACTTGTCCTCGAGCTTGTGGATGAGTCGCTCGCTATACGCCTTGAGGTAGACCGGCTCTTCCTGGGGCGAATTGCCAGCCAGACGTTGACTGCCAGCCGTGGCTTGGGCGACGACGTCGCGGACGATGTCGAGAAGGACGTCCGGCTCGACCGGTTTGGCGACGAAACGTGCGGCGCCCAGACTGAGGGCAAACGCCTCGTCCTTGGGATCGGTGTACGTGGCTGTGTAGAAGATGAAGGGGACAGCGCGCAGTTGTTCATCCCGTTGCCACTCACGACAGAGCGTGAATCCGTCCATCACGGGCATCAGGATGTCGGCCACGACGATGGTTGGAGCGCTCCGGTGCGCGATCTCCAGCGCCTCGGCGCCGTTGCGGGCTGTCTCGACCGTGAAGCCGTGGCCTTCGAGTAGCGCCTGCATCATGTACAAATTCGTCTCGTTATCGTCCACGATCAGGATGCGCACACCGAGCCTCCCTACGGGAGATATCGCTGCACTTCGGCGATGAACGTGTCGGGGTTGATCGGCTTCTCGATGTAGCCCTCGCAGCCGGCGGCCAGGATGCTTTCGCGGTCGCCTGCCATGGCGTAGGAGGTGACGGCGACAATTGGCACCGATTCCAGCGCCGGGTTGCGTCGCAGCTCGCGCGCCACGGCGTACCCATCCATGCCCGGCAGCTGAATGTCCAGCAGGATCAGATCGGGCTTGATGCGCGCCGCCAGCGCGATCCCCTCCTCGCCGTCACGCACCTGCGCCGCCTCGTAGCCGTGCGCTTCCAGGATGAACGTGACGAGGTAGAGATTCGTCTCATTGTCCTCAACGATGAGAATTCGCCGGCCCATAGTCCCCCTCCTGAAGCGGCAGCGATAGCGTGAACGTGCTGCCCACGCCCCACTCGCTCTCAACCCAGATTTCGCCTCCAAGCATTTCGGCCAACCGCTTGCAGATGGAGAGCCCCAGACCGGTTCCCTCCTGCTGGCGGGCGATCCCACTGTCGATCTGTTGGAAGACGCGAAAGAGCCTACCCATGTCCTCCTGGCGGATGCCGATGCCGGTATCCGTCACGCGGGTGATCCAGTGTCCGTCCTCGATGCGGCAGTCGATGCGGACCTCGCCGCGCTCCGTGAACTTGACTGCGTTGTTGAGCAGATTCACGAGGATCTGTTCGACGCGCCGGCGGTCGCTCGCCACCTGGCCAACGTCTGGCGCGACCTCGACCTGCAGCGCCAGGCCCTTGCGGGAGGCCAGCGGGGCGATCGACTGGGTCACGCTCTGCACCGCCTCGCGTGCGTCAAAGGGCTCGCAGTTCAGCGCCAATTGGCCCGCCTCGATCTTGGAGATGTCGAGCACCTCGTTGATGAGCGCGAGCAGATGGCGCGCGCTGTTCTGGACCATGCTCAGTTGCTTCCCCTGTTCGGCGTTCAGCGGCCCGGCCAGCCCCTGCAGGAGGATGCCGGTGAAGCCGATGATGGAGTTGAGCGGGGTACGCAGCTCGTGGGACATGGTGGCGAGGAAGGCTGACTTCAGCCGGTCGGATTCCTGAGCTCGCTCCATGGCCACAGCGAGCTCAGCCGTACGCTCGGCGACACGCCGCTCCAGCCCGGCGTTGAGCTCCCGGATCTCCGCCTCGGCGCGCTTGTGGCCGGTGATATCCTGGAAGGTGCCCAGAACACGCACGACGCGATCGCCCTCCAGGATCGGGCGGCCAATCGTGCGCACCCACTTGCGGTTCCCGGCCGCCGTCGCCATCTCCAGCTCGATGTCATACGGCCGGGCGTTCTCGACGGCGTCGCGAATCGCCGCCTCGATTCGCCCGCGGGATTCGGGCGTGTAGACGCTGAGACCGGCCTCAACGCTGGTCCTGGCGTTCAGGTCCAGGTCGTGGATGCGGGCGGCCTCCTCCGTCCACGCGCCTTCTCCAGTCACCGCGTCGAACTCCCAGCCGCCCACCTGCGCGGTGCGTCCGAGCTGCTGCAGCATCTCGGTCTGCTTCTGGAGCGCGCGGCGCGCTTCAGTGAGCTGGGTGATGTCACGTGCGCTGCTCAGCACACAGCGCTGCCCATCGAGCACGATGGGGCGTGCAGCGACCTCCACCCAGATCTCGCTCCCATCCTTGCGCCGGTGTCGCGACTCGTACTGATCGCCTTCGGCGCTGGCGCGCTGAAGGTGATCGGCGAGTCGCTGGCGCAGGTCGGGCGCGGTCAGCTCGTAGGTGGTCATCGCCAACAGCTCCTCGCGGGAGTATCCGTACCGGGCGACGGCTGTCCGGTTGACGTCGAGGATGCGGCCCGTGGAATCTGTGACGGCGACCGCGTCGGCGCTGGCATCGAATAACCGCTGATAGCGCGTCTGGGCTTGATGGCGCGCTCTCTCCTCAATGCGAAGCACGACGAAGAGGAGAACGGTCGTGACGAAGACGAAGGCCCAGCCCTTCGCGGTCTGCGCGCGAGAGAGCGCGGCGGCGTCGGTGAGGATCCGATCCAGCAGCCGGTCGGAGGTCACGATATAGGCGCTTGCCAGCAGCGCGTAGGCGGCGGCGACCCGCAGGGCCATTCGAGTTCCCGAATCGTCCATGGTTACCCCTCTCGAATCATCAGGGCGCTTGTCTCACAGCGGCTGGATACGCCGCGCATTGCGGATGGTGCATGCTGCCTGCTTCGGCGCCGATCGCGTCGCATTATAGCATACGTGCAGCCGCAATACGAACAGGCGGCGGGCAATCACAGGGGATTGCCCCTACCCCGCGACGGATTCGTCGGGGCGATCCCCCGTGGTCGCCCTCCGCGTGATTGTCCCTACTGGCCGCGGGCGCGGATCGTCTCGGAGACGTCCACGTTGTAGACGATGTCGTCGACGCTGAAGACCGCCCAGGGCGTCTTTTCGTCGAACCAGGTCAGCTCGCCCGCGACGGGGATGCGCACGCCGCTGACCTCGCGCCATTCCCGCACCTCGTTGAGCCAGAGGACCTTCCGCCCGCTGTCGGATCCCTTGTACCGCATGGACTCGAGTATGGCGAGCAGACCAGTCTGCGGATCAAACCGGGCGATGAAGCGCTCCTCGTCCTCGCCGAAGGGCACGACCAGGATGGCCGTGACGTCGTCCACCGGCGCCCAGCGCACGCGCGGGTCGGTGACGAAGACGGCGGGGAAGTAGACCGCCTCGGCCCACAGGCCCAGATTGGCGCCCTGGTCGACGGCCGGACCCTCCTCGACGCCGACGGGGAGCTCCATGCGGCCCCGACCGTCGAGGTACCATTCGTTGACGCGCATCAGCGGCAGTCCGAACCAGGTCGTGTCGAGGTAGTGGCGGTAACCGCGTCCGGCGTCGTGGATGAAGCGCATGCGCCCGGGCATGACGATCCCGCCGATGCGCAGGCGGGCGCGGCCCGTGATGACGGCCGACGTGATGACGGGCACACGGTCGCCGTAGAGGGCGCGGTAGAAGCGGTCGACCGGCGCCGGGAGGTTATCGGGCAGCGGCGCCATGTCGAGGTCCGCCGGGGTCCGATCCGGGTACTCCGAGAGCGGTCGGGGCCTGACCTGCAGGCCGAGCAGGCCCAGTCCGACGAGGCCGATGATGAGACACAGTAGACCGATGACAACCTTCATACTCCCTCCAGGCGCCGGCCCCGCTTCGTCAGGCGCCGGCGGCGATCACGTCGCCGATCCCCCAGTCCGATCTGTGCGCTCCATTCTATCGCCTCCGGCGACCGCGGCAAGTCCGGCGGGGACGATTGGGCAAGGATAGCGCGATCCCCATGTTCCTCGATCCTATGCGAACTCCCCCGAGCAGCCGGGCGGCGTGGGTTCGGAGTGGCAACGCCGGGTGCAGAGCGCGCCGGATCACCCGCTCGAGAGGGCGTGCGGCAGTCGACGGGGCGGGCGCGGCGGCCAACACTGCCGTGATTCAGCGCTGTGCGCGTCCGGGAAACGGGGCCAATAGAGGTGGACGGTGGTCCCGACGCCCACGCGGGTCTCGATGGCGATGTGGCCGCCGTGCTGTTTGACGATCCCGTGGACCTGGGGCAATCCCAGGCCGCTGGCTTCCGCCCGGCAGCGGGTGGTGAAGAACGGTTCCAAGACCCGCGGCAATACCTCGGGCGCGATGCCGGCGCCGCTGTCCATCACGACGATCTCGACCAGATCACTGGTCTCGACCGGTCCGCATTCGGCGCACTCGATCGTCGAGCCATCAGGGACCGGGAGCAGCGCCAGGCGGAGTACGCCGCCCTCCGGCATCGCCTCGGCGGCGTTAGCTGCCAGGTTGTCGAGCGCCTGCTGCAGTCGCCAGGGGTCGGCCGAGACCGTGCATTCGGGTAGATCAGCGGTCAGCTCGAGCGTGATCGGCAAGGGTAGGCTGTCGCGCAGACGCTTGGCCTCGCTGGCGAGGAACGGGACCAGGTCGACGGGTTCGGGCTGGATCATCGTGCGTCCGGCGAAGTCGAGCATCTGCTGTACGAGCTGGGCCCCGCGTGTCGCCTCCTCCTTGATCGCCTGAACGAACCCGCGCACACGGTCGGACTGCTGGGCGAAATCCGCTTCTGGTGCGAGCAACGCCAGGTCCGAGTTGAGTGAGATGACGGCCAGGATGTTGTTGAACTCGTGGGCGATGCCCTCCGACAGTTGCCCGATGGCCGAGAGGCGCTCCTCGCGCACGAGCTGGCCCTGGGCCTCGTGGAGTTGTTCCACCGCCTCCCGGAGATGGGCGTTGGTCTCGCGCAACGTCTCCTCGCGCTGGCGCAGATCGCGGAAGAGGAGCCCGTAGGGGCGCTCGAAACCGATCAGGACCGTGGCCCGGAAGAAGAGATAGACGGCCAGCATCTTCAGGATGTGCCCCATCAGGTTCGCCGCATCGGTGACGCCGATGTAGACGGTGAAGGCGAGTTCCGAGACGATGGTGGCGCCGTGAAAGGCCAGCAGGAGGCCCAGGACTGTCGGGTCGAAGCGGCGCCGCGCCCGCCAGAGCAGCGCCATCGAAACGAGCAGGATGGCGGAGATCACGTACTCGCTGATTCGTTTGAACGGCGTCAGGCCGACGCCCTCGACGTAGCAAGTGGGGAAGACGCGGGCGAAGGCCGACCCGATCAGCAGCGCACCGACGACGCCATAGGCGGTCAGTGCGATCATCGGGTTCACGGGACGCCGCGGGCGTGGCGCAGGGATCAGGCGTACTCCGGCCGCCAGCAGCGCGGACGCCTGCAGGCAGCGGGCCGCAATCCACAACTGCGTCGGCAGGTCCGCGTCATAGCCCGGGAAGAGGTTCATGCCCTTGTAGGCCAGCGTGTGGACCAGGTCGATGGCGCCGATCGCCAGCGAACCGACGCCGATGAGCAGGAAGTAGTCGTCGTCCAGCGTGCGCCGGGCCGCCCAGGTGATGGCGAAGAAGGCCCAGGCGATGGCGATGCTGATCAGCTCGGCAGCGGTGTGGAACACGAGATAGCTGTAGCGGCTGACAGCGACGAGGCCCGCTATGACGAGAACGCTCAAAAGGGCGTCAACCAAGGGCCTCAGAACTGGGCGCGGTGGTCGTTCGATGTGCATAACTCCCGATTCTGCCTGCGGTGCGGCGTGGTCACCTACGAACTCCGATACGGCGCTTCGGAAGGGACGAGGTCCACGCACGGGCCACGCTCCGTCCTCAAACAGACGCAATTATAACCTTGTGCGCCAAATCCGCAAACGCCCCCCGCCCGAGTGGGCAACCTGGGCGGGCGACGCAGCGACTCTCCGCCGGAATTGCTGACCTCACTGGCGGTACGCAGCGCCTGCGCTCGACGCCCGGCGATTCTGCTTGACTTACCTGTTCCCATCCACTATAATGTGCCTCATACGGTCGGTCTTTCGTGGAGGCGCGTACTGGGAGAGGGGGAGTCTGAGTGCATCGTCGTCTGGTATGGATTGGCAGCGTTGCCCTTCTGGCCGGGATTGTGGCGACAATCCCGCTCCTGGCGCGTGCGAATGCGCCCCCTGCGCAGGCCGCCCTTCACGACACGTGGACCCGCGCACGCGACGAGATGCCGATGGTCTACGCGCCGGCTGGCGAGTTCGATATGGGCAGCGCCGACGCGCAGGTCGACTACGCGCTGGCGCTGTGCAACGGGCGCCATCCGGGCTGTGGTCACTGCAGCGTAGAGAAGGACCTGTGTCGCCGCGAGTGGTTCGATAACGAGCGGCCGGCGCACGGGGTGCGCCTCAGCGCGTTCTGGATCGACGCCCACGAGGTGACGAACGCGCAGTATGCCCGGTGTGTCGCAGCCGGCGCATGTATTCCCCCGCGGAAGAGCAGCCTCTACACGCTGCACGCGTACTACGGCAACCCCGCATACGATGCATATCCCGTGATCCACGTGGACTGGGACCAGGCGGACGCCTACTGCCGGTGGGCCGGCGGCCGGCTGCCGACGGAGGCGGAATGGGAGTACGCCGCCCGAGGGCCGGATGGCTGGTTGTTCCCGTGGGGCGACCTGTTTCCCGGCGGTACGGACGCGACCGGATTCGCGCTGATGGCGCCGCAGCGTCAGGAGTCGGCGACGGCGGCGCGCGGCGAACGGCCCTCGGCGCCCACGCTGAATTACTGCGACGCCAACTGCTGGTTCGTGTGGCGCGACGAGGAGCTCGACGACGGCTTCGAGATGACGGCGCCGGTGGGCAGCTTCTCGGCGTGGAAGAGCTGGGCCGGCGCACTCGATATGGCGGGCAATGTGGCCGAGTGGGTGGCCGACTGGTACGATGAGGGCTACTATGCCCGCGCTGTGCGCGATGACCCGCGGGGGCCGGAATCGGGTGAGTTCCGAGTCGTGCGGGGGGGATCCTGGGGGCAGGCGCCGCTGTACCAGACGGCGACCCATCGCGGCAGCAAGCGGCCGGACGAGACGAACATCTACACCGGATTCCGCTGCGTCGCCGGCGGCGGATAGATGGACGTCGGTTACGAGTAGATTGAAAGGAGCGTGCTGAATGAAAGGAACTGAGGCCACTTCATCCCGGTTTGTGCAGGTGTTTCGAGACCGGCGCAACCGCGAGGCGATCCTGGGCGTGATCTTCGCGCTGCCGTGGTTGATCCGCCTGTTTGTTATGGACGTCTATCCGATCATCGCGGGCGTCTACTACAGCTTCACGCAGTACAACATCCTGCAGCCGCCCAAGTGGATCGGGCTGGCGAACTACGTGAAGCTGTTCACGACCGACAAGCTGCCGATGCTGTCGCTCTACAACAGCGCCTACTACGCGCTGGGTTCGGTGCCGCTCAGCCTGATCCTCGCCCTCTTCCTGGCGATTCTGCTGAACCAGAATATCCGCGGGCGCTCGGTCTTCCGGGCGATCTTCTTCATCCCGTCGGTCGTCCCAGCGGTGGCGAGCGCGGTGCTCTGGCTCTGGCTGCTCAACCCGCGGGTGGGTCTGGTCAACTACATCCTGACGCTCTTCGGGCTGCCGAGAATTCCGTGGCTGAGCAGCGCACAGTGGATCAAACCCGCGTTCATCCTGATGAGCTTGTGGGGCATCGGGTGGACGACGGTCATCTTCGTGGCCGGGCTGCAGGACATTCCCCGCCATCTGTACGAGGCGGCGCAGATCGACGGCGCGGGGGTCCTCGGGCAGTTCCGCAACATCACGATTCCGTTGCTGACGCCGACGATCTTCTTTAATCTGGTCACCGGAATTATCGGGTCACTTCAGATCTTCGGACCGGCGTTCATTATCCTGGCCGGCCCGACGGGCGGTCCGCAGAACGCGGCGCTGTTCTACGTGCTCTATCTGTTCCAGCAGGCGTTCCGATACTTCAATATGGGCTACGCCTCGGCGATGGCGGTGGTCATCTTTGGCGTGATCCTCGTGCTCACGCTGCTCGTGTTTAAGTCGTCGTCGGTGTGGGTGTACTACGAGACGGAGGGGCGCAAGTAGCCCGCTATCGGATTCGACCTCGAAAGGAGATGAGCTATGAGTGCATCTAATGCGATCCAGGCGCGGTTCGAGAGCAAGCGCTTTCTTGAAGGATTCCAGCGCACGATTGTCTACATCGTGCTGACCATCGCGAGCATCGCGTTTCTGTTTCCGCTGCTGTGGATGCTATCCACGTCGCTCAAGGTTCAGGAACAGATCATGGCGATGCCGCCGCAACTGATCCCCAATCCGTTCGACTGGGTGAACTACGTCGAGGCGGTCACGGCGCCGGGTTTCGACGTGCCGATGCTGCTCAAGAACACGCTGACCTACGCGGTGCTCGAGACGATCGGCGTCGTGATCTCGTGCACGCTGGTGGCGTACAGCTTCGCGCGGATGCAGTGGCCGGGCCGGGATATCTTCTTCATCGCGACGCTGGCGAGTATGATGATCCCGGGTACGGTGACGCTGGTGCCGCAGTTCATCCTGTTCAAGCAGCTGGGATGGACGGGCACCATGCTGCCGCTGATTGTGCCGGGGTTCTTCGGTTCGCCGTTCAACATTTTCCTGCTGCGGCAGTTCTTCAAGACGATCCCAATGGAGCTGAGCGAGGCGGCGATCGTCGACGGCGCGAACCATCTGACGATCCTCCGGTACGTGATTCTCCCGCTGGCGAAGCCCGTGTTGGCTACGGTGACGCTGTTCGAGTTCCTCTACTGCTGGACCGACTTCATGGGACCGTTGATCTACCTGACGGACGACGCGAAGTTCACATTCTCGCTAGGGCTCTACGCATTTCGCGAGCGCTGGACGATCAACTACGACCTGATGATGGCGGCGGCCGCGATCGTGACGCTGCCCATTCTCGTGCTGTTCTTCATGGCGCAGCGGACGTTCATCGAGGGCATCACGCTGACCGGTATCAAGGGCTAATCGTGGGACCAGATGGCGTTATGGAAGGAGGTGATGCGGAAGGAGAGAGTGAATCAGGAGAGGTTTGAGAGACACACAGTTGTGTATGTTGGCTCAATTCGGTGACTGCGGAACACATTCTGAGGAGGAAACGGACCATTATGATGCACAACAACTATTCCCGTCGCGATTTTCTGAAACTGGCGTCGGTGACGGCGGTGGGCGCCGCGCTGGCGGCGTGCGCGCCAACGGCTCCGGAGGCGACGACTGCGCCGCCCGCGGAGCAGACCGGACCGGTGACGCTCGACTACTGGTGCTGCTGGCCCGGCATGTACCAGGAGATTCAGCGCGAGCACGTGTTGGATGCCTTTGAAGAGGAGTTTGAGGGGCAGATCGTGATCAACGACTTGCCGGTGCCGAGCAATATCGACCAGAAGTTGATCACATCGGTGGCGGCGGGCGAGCCCCCGGACGCGGCGGCCTGCTTCGGCGCGCTCATCAGTTTGGCGGCGCAGGGCGCCTTCATGTCGATCGATGAGTACGTGGCGGCTTCGGACGTGATCGAGCTGGACGCGATCTACCAGTCAAGGCTGGATGCGTGCTACTGGAATAACGAGCAGTACGGATTCCCGTATAACTGCAGCGCCGAGATCCTGCTGGTCAACGTCGATCTGTTCGAGGAGGCTGGGATCGACTGGGAGAACCCGTACGAGACGTGGGATGAGTTCACCGAAGTCTCGAAGAAGCTGGTGAAGTTCGATGACGCCGGTGATCTCCAGGTGGCGGCGTTCGTTGACTGGTTCCCGCGCCACAGCGCGCTCTGGTTCTGGTCGAACGGCGGCGACGCCTATGATCCGGACACGCAGACGATCACAATCGACCGGCCTGAGAACGTCGAAGGGCTGCAGCAAGTGATCGACTACGCGTTGGAGGTCTACGGAGATCCCCAGAAGGCCGATGACTTTGTCGCGGGAGCGGGGAGCGATGCCGAGGGGCCGTTCTGCGTAGGGACGCAGGCGATGGCCTACTCGGGCGACTGGATGCCGTCGGTCTACCACGAATGGTGCCCGAATGTCCGCATCTGGCCGGCGTTCTTCCCGAAGGGCCCCAAGGGGGACAG